>Ga0316193_10000094_pt1 | contig 45222 bp, 64 predicted proteins | sample MerIslsedime2_MG_FD_207735 | JGI IMG/M metagenome (GOLD analysis project Ga0316193, IMG submission 207735) | Coastal sediment microbial communities from Maine, United States - Merrow Island sediment 2 | ecosystem: Environmental > Aquatic > Marine > Coastal > Sediment | place: USA: Maine... | reverse complement strand
TTGCCATACGTCCGGCCCCCCACCCTATACCCCCTTAATGAACCTGCGATTCCAAACACTTAGCCCTGATGTGGACAGAATCGGCCACGAAAACGGCGCCCTTGGTGCACACCAGACCGCGGTGGCGTGCCGCCCGGGTCAGGTCACTTATGAGATACCGTGATACCGGACGACCGGGCGCGCGTAACACCTGTTACATGTTGCGCTTCCTGTTACACCTAACGATTCCGCGCACTTAGCTTCATGTGGGGTGCAACATGTTACGTGTTGCGGCGCCCGGCCCGACCTGATTTCGCGCACTTACGGCTGGCACGACCCCTGCAATAGGGAATGGTGTGACGCGGCAGGGGGCCGCCACGAATGAGGAGACACGACCATGACCATCGCCACCGACAAAGCCATCGACCGCAGCATCGCCCGCAACGAGACCGTCACCCTCAGCTATTCCACAGCCGCCGACAATGACCTGGTAGTAAAGTGCGATGGCCACGCATGGGCTGACCGAGCCCACGAATTCTGGGGTGCGGACAAGGACGGCTACCCCTGGCGAGTCCACCTCATCGTGGATCGGGACACGGCGCGCGGCGTGCGGACGACGGCCGTCTCGGCCGGTGACGAGGACATGGTAGCCCTATGCGACCGCATCATCGCAGACGGGGAGGATGACGATCTGGACGCACTCGCTCGCATCTGTAGGTGCTAGCCAGCTTGGAGATTTGGGTGGGTTCGATTCCCACCCCTGGCTCCGCGCCCGACGGCCCCCTGCGGGGGATCCCCACGGCGCTCACACTACCACCAGGATACCGACATGTACACAATCACGAACCAGCACGACGTCATCATCGGGCACCAGCATGAGTCTCTAGATTCAGCGCGCGACCAGGCCATGACCCTGGCCACGTCACGCTCTGAGCCCGTGCACATCTCAGCGACTGATAGCGGGCTGTGCGAGTCCGTCCGACCCGGGCCCCGCGGGCGAGCCGATGTAGCAGCGCGCCGCCGTAGGGAGCGAGCGATGGCCAGCCTGCCGCCAGTCCCACCGGAGGTGCGGTTCATCGGCCCCGAGGGTCAGACCGTGCGGGTATGGTGTGACTCCGACGGCATGCTGTGTGTGGACGGCCACTCCGATGCGGCGGCCGCCTATCCTCACCTCGATGCCGCACAGGCACGCCGTAAGGCGTGGCTGCGCGCGACTCTCTGTAGGTGACTGCCAGAAGGTGTAGGGTGGGTTCGACTCCCACCCCTGGCTCCGCGCCTAGGCGCAGATGAGGAAACAACATGACGACGATGACCCCCTCTGACATCAAAAAATGGCCCGTCGTATGGGTCTACTACCCGCGATACATCGCGTGCGCTCCCGCCTCCGGGCGCATCCAAGTGACTGTCGCCCCCGACGGGCGAGCCTTCAGGGCCCGCAGGATCCGAGCCGCGATGCGGGCCCTGCCAAAACGTCAGGCAGTCATCTCGATTCGCCTCGAATCCGACCTCGTACTATCGTGGGAGTCACCCCTCCGGCGGGGACAGCTTCGTCTGCGTGATTTTTGCGGCCCTGAGGAACTGGCACGTGGCGTGCGCTACGAGGCCGAGAGGTGCGCATGACTCTAGTCGGCTGGCAGTGGGTACCGCACCCATCACCGGACGTGTGGGAGTGTCTCGAGTACCGTGACCGCAAGGATCGCTCCACGGTCTCTCGCGTCGTAGCCGTCCGAGATCGCCGCGGTCTCGTGACCTGCGTCGTGTGCGGGACTCGCTACCCTCACGACACCAAAAACGCTTTGGGCGACCCCGACGGGGCGCCGTTTTGCAGCGCGAAATGCGCGGGAGAGTACGCATGACGACGATCAAAGAGACACTGCCAATCATCCAGGAGTACGTATACGCAGGCGCCGTCCGGCATTCAGTCGGAGAAGCCGTCGTGCTACTCAGGGAGCACGTTGCCAAGGCCGCCGGGCCCGAGGCTGTCGCGTTTCTGCGGACCCCCGCGGGAGAGGCTCTACTCAGGCTGGCGCTAGGCGGGATCCTGTCTGCCATACCGGCGGACAAGCGCCCACAGCCGTTGACCGACGCCAGAGACGAATGCCTCGTCTCCTGCACCGCTAGCGGATTCGCCGCGGTGCAGGCCGCGGTGACCGAGATCGTGACGCTCCTCATGCAGGAGCGGACGTGATTATCCCAGGTAGGCGCCGGGTAAATACGACGCCCGCCGCCATGACGCCTAGCCGACTCCCGGAACGCATCCGGAGTATCGAGGGCGTGCGGTGGGTCGGACCCATCGAGTCTGTCGTCCGTCCTCGCGACGACACCGACCCATGCCAAGATGGGTACTGGCACCCAGGTGGTGTCATGCCGCGGTACCAATGCAGGCCCGTGCGTCCGCATGCGGAGTTTCTGCGCGGAGGCGCGCTAGCCGCGCTCCGCGCAGAGCCGCTAGGTATCACGTGGCCGCCTAGCGTCCGTGACGACTCGCGACCGTTTTGGCTAGCTCACACGTCCGACACTCAGCTATATCTAGACGATAGTGGGTGGTGGATTAGCGGACCAATTCGGGTCTGCAATCGGTTCATCTTCCTCGCTGAGCTGATGTCGGCGGACGGACACTCGGGGCTAGAGCGACTCGGCTTCTGGCCGGAGGAGCTCGACTGCCGGCAATCTACCACCTCAGCGCATCTTTAGGAGAGATACACATGACCAAACTAGCCACGATCGAGCTGACCGAAGCCCAGGTCGAGGCCATCGGCGCGCTAATGCTCCGCGGCAACTGCGGGGAGGCCAGCGTCACGGCACTCCTCCCCGATGGGACGACCCGCACTCTGCGGGTCGTCAACGTCACGGAGGCTGAGGTACTCCGACTAGAGCGATCCGAGCGGGCGACCACCGAGCGCAACCGTCGCCTAATTGCGCTCGGCTGTCATGCCGGCAGTCACGTTACCGCGATCCGCGCGGCAGCCGAGGCCGTGCTCCACAGCCGCGGGCTTGCGCACATCCGAAGCGCGACTGTGCGCCAGCTCGAATACGAGGCGCCGCTCCTCAGCGCCGCGGCGGTGGCTGCCGACATTGCGGAGAGCATCGACCTGCCTATTGGGTTCGACGCCCGGCCTGCGGTGGTGACGTCTGGCGGTAGCAGGCCACTGCCAGCGCTGCGGGTCACACTGGACCTCGTGACCAGCGAGATATTCCTAGACTACTGGGGCCCCAAAAACTAACGCTACGACACTTTTAATCACGCCGCATCAGTGGCATGCCGCCGGCCCGCGGACACCCGACTCACGCGCGCCCCCCGAAAGGGGGCTAGCGCTTGACAGGGGGAGGGATGTGTGGTATTTGCCCTTAGGCATTCGGTCTCACGACGAAGCCGGGCAAAACCACACCCCCCGCCGGCGGGACCAGGCTGCCACCTCGTCAGGAGACACGACATGACACAGAGAAGCAACTATGCCGCCGCGCGCCGAGCTAGGGACCGCGCCGCACAAGCCGCGTGGGACGCGGTATCCGAGTGGGTATCCACTCCGACCATCGCGCATGGCCGAGCCGCGCGAATCGCCCGCACAGCATTCGATACCGCGCAGCAACGCGCGGCCATCGCCCGTGCCAAGGCATCGGCGCTAGATGATGCCGATGCTTGGTGGGAAACCTATTTCGACGCGGCCGACGCCTACGCCATGGCTCTCGCCGCGCTCCCGGGTGAGCACGCCGGTGCGCTAGCGCGGCTACGCGCGGCATCCGACGCGCTCCCCGAGGCTGACACCTCGGGAAAACGAGCCGCGCGGGCGCGGCTGGCGGGCAACGTGTCGGCACTGCTTTTGCTCGCCGACGCTACTGGTCTCGAGGCGCTCAGGCCGATCGCCGACACGCCAGTGGACACGCTACTCGCCATCGCCGAGCGCGCCGTCGTCGCTGCGCGTGCCTCCCTCGCCGAGGCCGAGCGCCTGCTAGCACATGTGAGGGAGCTGTGAGGCATCCGCGCCAGCCCGTCGTCATGGCGGATGACGGTATCGTCCGCTTTCGCGAAAACGCGATCGTGCGTCACCTGCTGAACACTTCTCGGACGGACCTACACCAGCTGAGCGTGGCAGTCGCGCACGGGGAGTACAGTGAGGATGACTACGCTCAGCTTCTACAGCTCATCGGCTACTCGGTGAGCGGCTACGGCAGCCTAAGTGTCGCGACACCAGAGGAGGTGGCCGCGGCGGATGCTGAAGCGGAGACCTTCGTCGCACGCGGGGGGCGGGGATGAACTCGCCGTCTATGTAGACGCGATTCTCGAGAAAGGATTTGCGCCTGCCCACGATCCCGAGTAGCCTCGCCTCGTTCGCACCTCCTCGGCGCCCGCTGTTCTCTCGGCAGTGGGCGCTTTTTATTTGCGCGTGTAACCCGCCACGCTTCCGAGTGCCGAGGCAACCGTCGCTGCCCCCGCGGCCGCTCCCGTCGGCGTGAGCTCGTAGTGACCCGCCACGCTCGAGACCAGGCCCGCGTCGGACAGCAGTGCCAGCGCCCGGTCCGCCGCGGCCGACCCCTCCCCACCCACCGCACGTAGCTCCGTTCGTGTCGCCACGCCATCCACCCGGAGCCTCCGCACGATCCTCTCCCCTGCCCCCCGTGCCGCGTTATGTGTCTCCCGCTTGGTGGACGCGACTGGCGCGGCTGGCGACGTAGCCTCGACGATCGTCGCATGTAGCTCGCCGGCATCGCCGTCCGTCCACTGCAAATCGAACGCCTCGAACCTTCGCTCCGGGGCGCGTGCGCAGCCGACTCGCACTCGGTAACGGTCGTCGGCATCCGGATAGCTCAGCACGATCGCGGTCTGTGCTAGCGCCCCCAACGCGGAGGAACCCGCTATGTCTGCCAGCCGCGGTTGCCCATCGCGGTTGGCTTTCGATGCATGGGCCACACATATCACCAGCCTGTCAAGCTGCCCCAAAGCCCGGGCCAATAGTGCGAATTCCGGTGAGTTGTAATCGACTCCCGAGCCCAGCATGGCCGTCGTGTAGGAGTCTACTACAATCACGCCTACGTCGTTGGCTCGCACCACCGCGGTGAGCTCGTCTAGCCACACCTCCTCGGTCGTATCGCAGACATGACTGGCGTCATACACGAGGAGCCGACCGTCTAGCTCCGTGACCTCCCGCCCGATGCTGGCGACGATCCGTCGGAGGCGCCGCATGGTCAGCCGCACCCCCTCGAAGTCGAGGAGCAACACCCTCGCGGGAGTCACGTCATGTGTGCCTAGCACCGGCTCCCCCAAAGCAATGCATGCCGCGATGTGCCCCGCGAGCGGGCCTTTTCCTGCTCCCGCTAGTCCGGCTATCAGCGAAATCTTCCCCTTCGATGGGGCTAGGCATAGACCAGGTACGACGTACCCGATAGGCTCCTCCGGCGCCGTGAAGCTTTCGAACGCCCACCCCGATTCGACCGGCGCGGCGAGTGCGCTCTCAGCGCGTCGCGCGTGTTTCGCGATCCCAGTTGATGCGTAGATCGCCCCTGCGATATCCGCCCCCACAATCGCTTCTAGCGCAACCGCGCCAGACACTTCTTCGGGGTCGCGCTCCCACGTTTTGCGCGCCCACCGGACGCCGGCATCCACGTCAACAGAAGCCGGTGCGTCTGCCAGCCAAGTGCGTATCAACCATTCGCAATCGTCCGCACGCGCGCCGACCTTGCGGAGATACCCTGCGATCGCTCCCACGAGCGCGTGTTTGCGGCCGGCGTAGTCTTCCCAGTCGCCGATCGCACCGAGGATGCCCCCGAGCATGGCGCGTTGCGGCGCCTCCGGATCGAGGCGTGGCGCCGACGGTAGGCACGCCTCTTCCCTTCGCGCTCCCTCGCGTGCCTCCGGTAGCGACACGGCACACCAGCTCCCGTGCGGCGTGCCCTGATAGCGGTCCGTGGCAGGCAACCGAAACACTCGCGTTGGGTCGGCGCACGTCGTGTCTAGTTCGATTCCGTGCGCCTCCCACACGTCGGACGCCCACGCCAGATAACGCGCTCGCCACTCCGCTGCGTGCTCCGGTGCCGTGATCTCGAACGGCTCCCGCAACGGTGCCAGCACCCGCGCCCCGCCGCGGGTGTGGTACCAAAGCAAGTCCGCGTCCGCCACGCGCTCCTCGAAATCGGCACGCCATTCGTCGGACGCCTCCGCTCCGCTTCTGTGGGCGTCCACGTCATCCACGTCCCCGACCAGGAGCCGCATCGTCATACGCGCGCCGTCCACGTTATACACGGTGCGGTCGTCGTTCACCGCGCCGTGCATTCGCGCGCGGACTAGCGTGGTAGCGTCGCCTCCGTTGACGCGCAATTCGATCGGCTCGTAGGCAGTGAAATGCGCGTCTGTCTGCCATCGCGCAGCGAGCGCGTCCTTGATTGTCACGGACCTCACCCCGCGGTGAGCGACCATGCCAGGGACGGTTTTTGGATCGTCTAGTACCGTGACTCGCACGGTCAGGACCGCCGCCTATAGAGCCATACCCAACACCGGATGCATAGACCGCCGTATTTCTCGGCTCTTCCAGGGAGAATGGCGCCCCCGCATAGGGGGCATGGTGTCTCGTGTCGTGTCATGATACGCTGCTGTCTCTGGTGTGGGCGTCCCCTGTATCGTGTCCGGGGGGCGTCCTACCGGTTTACCACGGCACCCACGCCGTGGCACCGAGCAACCTAATCTAGACATCGTTTCCGGTTGCGCGCATTGCCCCGGTCACGCATAGTGCTCCTCCCATGACACGACACGATACGGCACCGCCGGGGGCCGAGGCCGGAGGCATCCGTCCGCCTTCCGCCGCGGCGTACTACAAGATCGTTTTGCACGGCTCCGACCCGTGCGAGGCAACGAGGGAGCGCGTCGCATATGGCGGGGATGAGGCGCCACGCGAGGGAGCGATCGCGATCGATCATCGCGTAGCCACGATCGTACATTTCGATCTCGATTCGGCTCTTCTCGAGAGCGCCAAATACAGAGGTCGCGTGGTGGCATGCGACCGACGCGGGACCGCGATCGCACTATGGGTGGGCGGCCAGTGACTATGAACGAATCGTTCTATCGCGCGCTGCGCGCCGAGGAAGGCCATTGGCAAGCCCAGTCCCATCTGTACAGACATGTCCGCGTCGCGTATGAGGTGGCCACCGACGGCTACCGGCTACACATGAGGCCATGCCCGGCGTCGATGGCCACGATACGGACGCAATTCCCCCATATACGTGGGCTAGATCATATCCTGGCCGAGGCCGACGCGACACTGGTCACGGGGTGGCGAGGGGATGTAGAAGCGCTCAAGACATCGCTAGAGTACGCGGAAATGAGCATTCAGCGCGCAGGAAACAGCCCCTCACGGATGGATCCAAGCTTCGTGTCGGATGCACTCGCGTTCACTGAGGCAGCCGAGTATTTTCTCGGGGAACGCTTGATGTATATGAGGGGCACCGACGGCCGCATGGCGGTCGTCATGAGGAAGTTTTGATGACTGACATGAAACGAATCGCGTTGGCAACACTCGTAACGGTCGAGGGATCCATCACGGGGCTAAACACCGCAGATCTAGACCTCGGCCCGGTATGGCTGACGTCCGCAGGGACCCTCACTACAGTCGAGCCCGACGAATGGCGTGAGCCGTTCGGGACGCTTGTGGTGAAGCGCAAATGATCGTCGCGTACATCGCACACCAATACGGCGGTGACCGCTCCGATCTCACGTCCGCCAAGCGGTACGTTTCGCTAATCGCCTCTCTTGGAGGCATCGCCCCCATCGCCCCATGGATCACGCTTTGCGAAATGTGGGACGAATCGCGACGTGAAGAGGGGCTAGCGATCGACATCGCGGTGGCCCGGCGATGCGACGTCGTGTTGCTGTGCGGCCCGTCGATTTCGTCGGGGATGCTACGCGAATCCTTCGGACGACCCGTCGTTGATCTGACGCCGCTACATGGGGAGGATTTCGAAAGCCCGCGCATGCGAGACACGTTGCGTATGTACATAGAGGAGTGCACATGAGAGTGGATTTGACTTGGGCGCCGAGATTCCTCGGCGGGGTAACAGCAAGGCTACTCGATGCGGACTTCGATAGCATTCAGTGGCAGGCCCGCGCATGCTACCTAGAAGTCCAGCGTCACGGCATCACTACGGTTCACGCCGTCAACGGTCTATGTTCGCCTGAGGATTTCGTCGCTGAGATCCTGGCCGACCGTGGTGAGGCCGATGCCACGTAAATATCATTCAGCGTCTAGCATACGCCTGGGCATGCGATGTCATCGCGCTTGGGCCTACCGCTACATAGACGAGCTAGTCGAGCCCGAGGTCCCCTGGGACTCACCTAACGCGACGTCTAGACAGCGATCGCTAGGACTCGGTAAAGCTGTGCACGCGCTCCTCGAGTCGCACTATCGGCCCGAGGAAGTCGACTGGTCGGATCTACCTGGTCAGATCGCCGCGTCCGGCATGAGCTACCTGCCAAAGCGGGTCGATTGGCTGCACCCCGAACTGCCGATCGGCGACGTCCCAATCGAGGGTGAGCGCGTCCCAACCGCGCTAGAGATCCACGGCGTGTTATGGGGTGGGTTCGTGGATCTGCAGTCGTCCAACCTCGACTCGTCAGTGGCCCTGTATGACTACAAAACGAGCGCCAGCATCGCGAAATACATGCCGGCCGCAACGACGCTAGCAGGCGACATCCAAGCCAACATATACGCGATAGACTACGCGCGACGCTTCGACGTCGCTTCGGTCCCATGCCGATGGGTCTACATGGAGACTAAAAAGTCTAGACGCGCAGCGCCGGTTGATTTCGTGGTTGGCGTCGAGTGCGCTTACCACAATCTAGAGGCCCCGGCGGCGCTCGCGAAACACCTAGACACGCTCACATCATCCGCCGACGCACCGTGCAATCCCGCCGCGTGCGCCGACTATGGCGGATGTGAATACTACCGCAATCCCTGCGACGTCAGACGCTCGTTGGGGGCGCGAATACAAGCTCACGAAAGGAGCACACGATCGATGGCAATCCCCGCACACGTCAAGGAACAGCAGGCGCGCGTCCGAGCGCAACAGGTCGACCTCTCCCCTGAAGAGGCCGACACCACGGAAGCCCCCGCAACCACGCCTCCCCCGAAGCGTGACCGAAAACGAAAGCCGCCCAAAAAAGCCGAGACCGCGCAGACATCGCTCGTCGATCTAGCGCAGCAGATCGCGGAGAAAGAAGCGATTCTCCTCGCCACCTCCGAAGAGATCGCCGAGCTCAAAAACGCCTTGCGAGCGGCGCTCGAAGTATGACTTTCGCGGTCGCCCACTCCGTGGAGTACGATCGGGTAGCGGCGCTCCCTTGTCGTGTCCCGTCGGTACCCGATGCCCAGGCGTGGGCGACCGTGCTTTCTCCCCTGATGCGGCTGACGGGTAGCGATGCTGCGCTGCTCCCATGGCAAGGCCAGGCGCTTGCCGAGTGGATGGATCTCGAAGGCCTCATGTGGTTCGCCCCGGTCGGCTCAGGGAAGACGCTCGTGTCCTATCTGGCGCCTATCGCGGTCGAGTCGGCGCGGTCACTCATCGTGGTACCCGCGTCGCTGAAAGACAAGACGCTATCGGATTTCTCGGCATATCAGGGCGTTTGGCGACGCCCGACGGGCGTCATGCGCACCGTGTCATTCCACGAGCTGCAACGCGACCCGCTACTAGTGGCGTCATACAAGCCGGATACGATCATCATAGATGAGTCTGACGATCTATCAAACCCCGAGTCCAGTATGACTAGGCGTCTAGACAGATACATACGCGAGGCGGACGTGAGGGTCATGGCTATGTCGGGCACTCCCTCCCGCAAGTCAATCCTGAACTACTGGCACCTGCTGTGTTGGACGCTCGGCGACCTGGCACCCGTGCCCCTCATCAAATCCGAGGCGCAAATGTGGGCGTTCGTCCTTGACGACCGGCGCAACATGCGCGTGCCGCGCCCCGGTCCGCTAGGAGCCACCCAGAAAGCCGCACGCGCGTGGTTCGCCAAGCGGTTACGCGAAACGCCTGGCGTGCTCATCAACGATTTCGACTCGTGTTCGGCGCCGCTGCGCGTCCGCCAGAGGCTGGCGCGCGAGTGCCCCGCGATTGACGATGCGTTCGAGCGGTTTTACACGACGTTCGAAACGCCCGGTGGCATGGTCGTATCCGACCCACTATCGAGGTGGCGTCTAGATGGGCAACTCGGGTGCGGTCTCTACACGTATTGGGACCCTCCCCCGCCTGACCGATGGCGAGACGCGCGGCGAAATGTCGCCCGCTTCGTGCGGCGGATGATCGATAACTCGACCCGCTCACACAACCCGCTAGACACCGAGCTACAGGTGCTACGGAGATACCCAGAAGCGCCGGAGGTTATCGAGTGGCAGTCTTGTCGCGAATTGTATGACGAGCGCAAACACACACGAGCGGAGTGGATTAGTGACGCGACGATCAAGTCCGCGCTCGATTGGCTCCGGGAGATAGACGAGCCCGGTATCGTGTGGTGCGGCTCGGCGCACTTCGGGCCGGAGCTAGCGCGGCTGGCGCGCCTCCGATACTACGGTCCCGGAGGGAAAAGCGCCGACGGTTCGGCGCTTCACGTTGCGCCCGTCGGACGAAATATGATCGCGTCTTGGAACGCGAATAAGAAGGGATTCAACCTTCAGGCGTGGCCGCGCCAGCTGTTGGTCATGCCACCGCAATCGGCGAAATGGCTTGAGCAAATCTTCGGGCGTAGCCACCGCCGAGGCGCGCTAGAGGAGGTCGTAGTAGACATCCTGATGGCTAGCGGCGGGACGTTCGATGCGTTCGACGCCGCGCTCGCGGAGGCTCGCGGGATCAAGGCCCGCGAGTCCCTCACGCAGAAGATCCTACGCGCGAAAATTGAGCGCGTGAAACCGCCCGGCGGGCAACGCTGGGCAAGAAGGACATGACCATGGCATCATTCAAAAAGACAGCTAAAAAAGCCACCCCCGCGCAACGACGTTCGCGTTACAGCGGAGTCCAGGCCGCACAAGAGCGGCCGCCGATGCTTGATCCCGGGCAATACCGCGTCCGCGTCCTCGGTTGTGTCGAGGGGCACAATCCGGGAAGCGGGAACGACTCGTTCAAAGCCACTCTCAAGGTGGTGGACGTGATTGATGGCACGTCGAGAGAAGGCGACGAGAACGTCATGATTCAGGTGACGTCCGGCTCCGGGGCGACGTCGGGATTGTCGCGCGTCAAACGATTCGTGATGTCCGCCGCCGGATACGGACTCACACTAGAGGAGCGCGACAGTCTCTCGGCGGCCGAACGCAAGGAGACAGTCAGGGGCGCTGAGGAAGCGTTCGACGCTTACAATGTCGAGCTCGGTGGTGATGGCATGTTCATCGACGCTTGCGTCGGGCTCGCGGACGGGGACAACATAGACGATCGGCTTGTGGACGTGATTGTCACGCGCGGGAAAGAGCGTGACGACGGCGATTTCTACCGAGAATTCGAGTGGTTCGTCGTGCCAGACGAGGAGCAGGACTAGCGTGTCGAGTGACGGCGTAACGTACCGGTACGACGCGGGTACGGGTGCCGTCATTGCGGATGACGGCTTCGCCCGGGTCACGATAGGCCACGTGCGGCGAAGCCGTGGGCGACTGAAGGCAGTCGCCCGCGGGCGCGTGATAGCGCGGGGGGACCGCGCTGATTGGTTGGTGGCTAACCTGATTGAGAAATGGGAATCTTATGGCATACAGAGATGCGGCGACAGACGAATACCTAAGAGACGAAGCTGATAGGCTCAGGGGTCTGGCTGAGAAATATCGATCGGAGTTGGCCGACGCGAAAACGAAAATTCAGGCAGGCGTGGCGGACGCGCAACGAGATCGCGATAGGACCATGGTCACCATCGTTGCTGGCATCGTGGCGCTAGTTCTCACGGCCGCGGCCATCACGACTTGGCAAGCCGCGTACTACAGCGCAGCGGTTGCGTGCCAGCCAGGCACGCTCGCCACGAGCAAGGAAGTTGACGCACAGCTGAACCGTTCCTACAGAACGTACTACTACCGCATTTGGGACTCGCGAGTCATCTGCATAAATGGCGCCCACTCGAAGGTCGTGCACCGGAAATGATACTCCTGGACTTCGAAAGCCGGTCGCGCGTCCCCATCAAACAGTGGGGAGGCCGGCGATATTGGGAGGAGCCTTTCTCTGAGGCGTTATGTTGCTCGTGGTACGACGTCTCCGACGGGCGCCGCGGGACGTGGCTGCCTGGCGAATTGTGGCCGCACCGCGGGCGCGTGTTGGCTGCTCACAACATGCACGGCTTCGACCGCTTTGCATGCGACCGCTACGAATTCGGCGCCGCGGGTTACGTGGATACCTCCCAATTCGCTCGCAAAGCCGGCCTCCCCGGCGCGTTAGACGAGCTTGGCACGCGGTGGTACGACACGCCAAAAGACCGCGAGGGGTCGCGTTTCGTGCGGGGGCTGTCAACGGTGCGAAAGCCGCCGAAACGCGATCCGAACTACGTGGACTCTGAAACCTGGAAACGTATGACGGTACTCCAGAAAGCGGCCGTTGGCATCCAAAAAAGTATCACGAACGAAGACCTCGATCGCGTCGTCGCCTACTGTGAATCGGACGTCGAAATCATGAGAAAAGCATGGCCCGCGCTAGAGGAGTGGGCGACCGTGGACGCTGATGTCGAGGAGTTAGACGCACTCATCAATGACCGAGGCATTCATTTCGACACCGAGCTAGCATCGGCGCTACTCGAGCTAGATGATCGCATCGCGGAACGCGAGATTGATCGCGCAGCCCGCGCGTTAGGGTGGGGCCACGATACCACCGAGAAAGCAGCGCGGTCACCGAAACAATTCTGCGAGATCACCGGTGCCCCTAACGCTCAGAAGGGCACAGTTGACGCGCTAGATCACCCACTAGCGCGCGTCCGACGCGCTATCACCACCATCACGTCCGGCAAATTGATCGCCGGCTTCACGCTCGCTGGCAACGACTCGAGACTACGCGACATCCACCGATACTACGGCGCGCATACCGGGCGATGGAGTGGCCGCGGTCTGCAAACACAGAACCTACCGCGTCCGCCAAAGCGTCTCGAGGATGCGGATATCGACGCCTACGTGGCCCGGGCGCTAGCGCTAGACGACCTCGACTCTGAAGAGGTGTCATTCCTTATCCGACCGACGCTCACGGCATCGCCGGGCAACGTCCTAGTCGTCCGCGATTTCTCCTCAGTCGAGGCCGTTGCCACGGCATGGGCCGCCGGCGACGACGATGCGCTCGCGGTATTCGCATCGGACGCTGATGTCTACAAGGTCACCGCATCGCGCATATTTGGGGTGCGGTACGACGCCGTGACGAAGGCGCAGCGCCAGATCGGAAAATGCGCCGAGTTAGCGTGCGGCTACCAAGGCGGCCCGGGCGCGTTCGAGTCGATCGCGGCTATCTACCAGCTCGACCTCACGGGAGTGGACACACGGGAGATCGTGAAAGCGTGGCGCAAAATCCACAAGCCGATCGTTGACCTCTGGTATGCATGTCAGCGGGCGTTTCGCTACGTCGTCGAACGCGGCGGCTCGCGGCGCGTTTCGTGTTTCGAGTTTTGCCCGTCGGACGACGTGGATTCCGTGGCTTGCTTCCTCCCCTCCGGGCGCCCTATCGTATACCCCGGCGCGCGGCTGACGTCCGACGGTAGCCTAGCGTTTGACGGCGCGCGGCACACTGACCACACCTACGGCGGGAAGCTGGTCGAGAACGCGATTCAGGGGCTGTGCCGCGATCTGCTAGCGGACGCTTTGCTACGTGCCGAGGCCGCGGGACTGAATCCTGTCATGCACGTCCACGACGAAATCGTGTGTGACGTCCCGCGGGATGCCGCGGCGGACGCGGCGGGAGAGTTGCAACACATCATGACCACCCCGCCCGAATGGGCCGCCGATTTTCCACTTGGTGCGGACGGCTACGAAAAGGAGAGATACCGAAAATGAGGCCAAGCGAACACGGCCACCTAGGCATCAATCAGGAGCAACAACATGAGTAGGTTAGACGAAGTCGAAGCCGAGCAGAAACGTATAGCTTCCCTTTGCCGGACGATGATTAGGTTGGATTGCGTATTATCGATAGCGATGGTATTAGCTTTTATCCTCGCTATTGCATGGGGGCTGCGATGAAAGCGCCATTTCTGTGGTGTGCAATCGCCACCACCGGGCTCGACCAATTCACCGGCAAGCTGCTAGAGATCGCAGTCACGCCTGATGCGAGCACCGACCCGGTGGTGCTCACCATCCACCACCCCTCTAGCCTAGCGTCGGAGGTGGAGATCGCCTCGGTCGTGATGCGCATGCACACTGGCTCCGGGCTATGGCGCGACGTCGAGGCGTCCGACACCACGCGCGCGGAAGCCGACGAGTTCCTAGCAGGGTACGCTTCGGATCTGTGCCCTAGGGGGCGTATGCAGCTTGCTGGCTTTTCTCCGCATTTCGAGCTCGCGTGGTGCCGGGAGCACCTCCCCCTGTTCGCCGCGCGCCTATCGTCGAAGGTGTTCGATATGACCACCGTCATAGCGCTAGCACGCCTATCGTTTGACCTAGGTTTGCGGCCGGCGGACTTCTCGCGCCCGGCGGACAAGATCCGCTCTGCGTATGGCGTGCTACAAGAATTCAAGGAATACCTATGACGGCGGTCATTATCGATCCCGGCTATTCGAAACGCTCTGGTGGGTGCGCTATAGCGCTGTTCGACGGCGAACGCTTCACTGGTCACGATGTCATGCGTCCGCCGTATGACGGGCGCTTTTCTGGCGTACAAACCGTAGTCGTCGAACGTCCCCAGTGGGACTCGCGGTGCATGTCGGACGCCTCTTCCGTTATCGATCTAGCGTGGTATGGTGCGTTGCTAGCGGGCGGTATCGCAGCGTATCACGACGCCACCACAGTCGAGCTATTGCCTCGAGAGTGGAAGGGATCGCTCCCGAAACCAGTCACCCACAAGCGGATGTGGGACGTGTTGACGCCCGCCGAACGGGCGCTCCTAGGAGGCTCAAAAACGCTTATGAAAATCGAGACCGCGGTACAACGCGGCGCTTCGAAACGCTGGCCGCCGGGCTACGACGCCTACGTCGGCAGTACCATACACAACCGTTTAGACGCGGTGGCCATAGGCCTCGTGTGGAGGGGCAGAGTGAAGTTCAAATGAAGCACTGCGACCCCCATCCGTGGGTGGCTATCTACACCAACCACATCGCCCGTCGATGTTGCTGGCTGACGCGCATCGAAACGTGGCATCACCCGCTACACGAATCTAATACGTGCGTCGATTCAGCGCCTCAGTGCGACGCGCGATTGGTCTGGAGGCCCTGCTCATGATCAGCGTTACGCAAGCGCAAGCCGCTTCCGTCGCAGGTACGTTCGACGCGCTGATCTGCGACCCGCCATATCGTGATCAGGTGCACGTGAAAGCGACGTCGAACGGCACTGACGGCGCGGGGGTGCGGAAACGCGACCTCGGATTCGGTTCGCTAAACGAGCACACACTTTGGTCGATTGCCGATCTCGCCAGTCGAACGCGGCGCTGGTCGGTGGTGTTTTCGGATATGGAATCCGGGCACATATGGCGGGCCGTGATGCCGGGCGAGTACATTCGCTCGGTCCCATGGGCGCGATGGTCTCAGCCACAACTATCCGGTGACCGTCCGCCATCAGGAGCGGAGCTCGTATCGGTATTCCACCCCCCGGGCGCCAAACGTTGGAGTGGCCCGGGGTCGCTCACGCATTTCGACTCGAAATCGCTGCGCGGGGAGGACAAGTTTTCGTGCGAGAAACCGCTCGACATCATGCTGTCCCTGGTCTCGTGGTTCTCCGACGAAGGGGAGCATGTTGTTGACCCGACATGCGGGTCCGGCACCACCGGGCTAGCGTGCCGCATCCTACGGCGAAACTGTACCCTCGCCGACATTGATGGGGAGGCCATCCGGCGCGCCCACGAAAAGATTCACGCTCCGATTTCACCACGTGACGAGGAGCGTTGTCTTCGTTGGCTTACGTATCAATACGCTTGGCTGGGCTCGTACACACCAACCACCAAAGCAGGAAAGGCACGCTACGCGAGGGCGTTGCGTGACACGGAACTAGTATATGAGGCGATCGATTCTATGTGTTGAAGAGGCGTCTGGCTTATTCGAGGCGTTCGGCGAAGTCGTAAACTTGCTATCGCTAGGCGTTAGCGACGACGTTAGGGAGGGCCCTCGGTGGCTCAAGCTATCGCGAGACGAGCTATGGGAACACTTGCTCGCCCACCTCGAAAAGATCGAGGGAGACGACATCACGGTCGACGAGGACACCAATCACATGGTGGCCGCTCACGTTGTGGCGCGGGCGTTAATGATCCTGCAACACGACATCACACGACGAAAGGAACAGCTATGATCGTAACACATGCCAATTGCGCGGATGGCATCGCGTCCGCTTTGATCCTACACTCTGTACTCCCAGACCGCGTGGTCCGCTTCGTCCAATACGGGTCGCCAGAATGGCACGACTTGCCCGTCACGCTAGGCGCGATCTTCGCGGACATGTCGCCCCCGCCAGAGAAGGCACAGGCGTTCATTGACGCGGGGGTACTAGTATATGATCATCACGCACACACCAACGCGGGCGTGAAGTTTCCTGGCATCCTGGACACCGCGCGATGCGGAGCCGAGATCGTGCTAGACCAATTCGCGGTCGCGAAATGCCCGGCTGAATTTCAGGAAATAGCGCGGCTAGTCGGCATACGGGACCTCTGGAAACGCGATTCGCCAGACTGGGATGAGGCATGTGCAGTGCAGCAAACGCTACTCCTGTACGGATTTCCGTACCTCTCAGCGCGCCTAGATCGAGGATGCGCATGGCTATTATCCGACTCTATGACTGAGGTCGGTCACCGTCTACATGAGCGCGCCATGGCTTTCGTGTCCGACATCGTGCGCCTCCGGAAATACGCGGTTCGAGATCGCGTGGCGTACCTGTCGTGCTCTCCGGAGCATACGAGCAACGTCGGCACCGGCATCCTAGATGCGAATCCACGTGTGGACGTCGTAGCCGTTTTCAACCACATCACCCACGAAGACGCCGTGACCTACTCGCTGCGCTCACGTGAAGGCATCGATATTGGTGCGATCTGCAAATCGCTCGGCGGCGGCGGACACCCGCAGGCAGCTGGATTCAAACTGCTTACGCACGACTATTTCGAGGGGATCAATCTGATTCGGAAAGCGCTGTAGGACGCGACGCGATCTCGCACGCCGCGGGTACAGTCGGCGCTCCAATAGCCACTGAACCCGCCGGCGATATCGCCCATTGGATGCCGCCCGCTGCAACGGCGGACCGCTCCGCGGAAGATGCGGTCGGCGCATGTTGCGAAAACACGAACGTCTCGGGTCGCCCACCCTTTCGGACAGGTGACCCGTTTCATTTGCCAATAGGACAGCGACGTCCCGCGGTCGCAATCGGGCGCGCCGTCTGGCACCTCCTCGCACCACTCCCCGACGTACCGAGCCCACGCGCTTTCGTGTCTGCCAATCGCTAGCAGGACCGCCGCGCGCAGCGGCTTACCATCCGACGCGAGATCGATCGCCGTGGCGACCTCATTCAGCCGCGCTTCGCGCCCCTCTTCACCGGCGTCATACACCGACACCGGCTCGCGAAATAGTGCCTCGCGAATCGACTCACGGAGTGGAGTTGCGTCCGCCGAACGCCCGCAACTCCACACCAATAGCACCGCCAAAACTGCAAACAGGAATCGCATCGCGCGGTGCTAGCGCGTCGCCTCCAAGCGGTCAAGCTGCCGATCAACCTCGTAGGCGCGGTCAAGCGCGCGCTGGTCGGACGTATCGTGCTTGTCCTCGTGGCGTTCGATCCATCGCTGGATCGCTTGCGCCGTAGACGTGAGCTCACGGACGGCGCGCGTGTTCTCTGACATGTCCGGAGAGAACGCGCCGGCGGACGTCGCTATTGCCGTGCCAGTCGCCATGATCAATCCAGTGACGGCCGCGATTGCGGCCCCCCAAGCTTTGATTTTTTCTGCCGTAAACGAAGGCGGCCGCGGGGGCGGGGGTATCGTGTCACTCATGCCGAACTCCTATTGACATGGGCCACCACACCACAGTCGGGTCTAGCGGCACGATTGCAGATTCGACAGCAGCGGCATTGTCGAACAGCCGTCGCTGCGCGTTGTTGCGGGGGATGACCCCCTTGTTTCGCGTCGAATTTATTACGCTTTCTGTGGCGGCCGTCCGCCAATCTCGCCCCGTGCACGCTGCGCAAAACTTCGGCCACTCCGTGAGACCCGCGCCCACCGCCCACGCCAACGACATGATGCCGAGCTGCGCGTCCGCCGGCCAGGCAGCGAAGTCAGGGAAGCGCCCGACCAGCATGCGGACGTTCAAGTCGAATTGTCGCCACACCATCGCGTCAATGGCGGTGTCGGATAGCCGAAGCCTCCCGCGATAGTTGGCCGCGATCTGGCCGGGCGCCTTGGCTTTGACGCGATGCCACTCGTAACCGATCTCGGCAGGAGTAGCGACGGTGCCATCTAGCGTCCACGGGAGTCGTTGCGCCTGCTCCACAGTGTCAATGAGGTTCCCGACGCCGGTCGTGACGTACCCAAAAACGTCCAGATACATCCACGACACGCGGCTCTCGAGCGGCTCGGAATATGCGAGCCAAACGTCACGTACCGACTCGCACGGCGCTTTCACCGGCGCGATCTTTCCTGGCGAAAATGAGACGGCGGACGGAATCGGCATCCGATAGAAGCACGTGAATTCGTGGCGATCCCGCTTCCACGTACACACCACGCCCCCGGTAGAGTTGCCGTCGGCCGTATAGATCGTGTTGCCTTCGACTTTCGTCACCACCGCCATGTGTTGGTTTGGTTTGTGGACGTACGCCATGTCCCCCGGGAGGGGGGATCTAGTCGTCGGCAGCCACCCGGCTATCGCGCCATGGCGCATGATCTGGCCCCATGTTTTTGTCGTTAGGCCGACGTCGCGCCAACACTTGAGCACGAACCAGCCACACCATTCAGTGCGCTTCGGGTCGTATGCAGGCGCGACATCAGCGCAGCAAGACACGCCGCGCCCGACGTAGCCGGTAGCGGCGTGAACTACCGCGGCGCGAAAGCTATCGCTCACGACCGCACTCCGACTCGATCGCGGCCGTGCAGATCTCACGCGCAAGTTGCGCCTCGGCGCACTCCGCAGGGTTGTCTGGGCAGTACAGCACCACCGCCTCGACAGCGAGATGCTCGCAAATGCGGGGCTGCACATCCGGGTGGCAGAGAGGCTTCTGTGAGGAGCAGCCTATCACCAGGAACAGGGTCAGTACCGAGATCTTTTTAGCGGCGTCCTTGCGCTTGGAGATCATCTGCAGCAGATCGCCGGACACCAAAGCGGCGCCCCATGACATCAGGACGGCACGCGCAATCTCCCAGGGCTCACACCCCGCGATCGCGGCGGCCGCGCCGGCACCCAGGCCAGCGACGACGATCGGAATGATCCGTCTAGTCAGAGGGGACACATCCTCCCAGACATGCGGCTTCACTATACGCCAGATCTGAATCGCCAAACTGACGCACACTCCCGCGAAAATCCACCATTTTCCCCAACTTGTGAACAACATATTGATCGTGTCTTCCATTTCGATTTATTCCTTTTTTGCTTGACCCGGAGGCACACCACCGTGCCCCGGAACAACCCAGTTCGGATCCCACGCCCTCGCGTTTGCGAGTCTCTGTATTTGCCCCTGCGTCAGCCCAGGCGCGTCCGCTAGCCCTGGTCGGACTAGGTACACAGTCTGCGCTGGTGACTCGAGTTCGACGGGACTCGTGTAGTGTAGCGAGTACCCAGTGACGTGAGGAGGTGCGCCGATTTTACCCGTGTGCGTTATCGGCAGTCCGCACTCAGCGTCGTCGATCGCCTGAACGGCGACCGCTTGAGCGAGCGTTGGGAACTCGGCGTACAGATTCATGTGACCCCCCATTTTGCCATCAAGGCCTGGCACAGGCCGAGCGAGTCAGCGTCGGACAGCCTGCCGTTGCGCAGACCGGCCTCTAGAACTTTCATGAAGGGAGGCACGACTGTACCAGTCGCACGCGCGCCGACATAAAAGTCCAGCGTTGAGTCTGCCGCTGATGTCGGCGAACTGATTGGGACATTGAACACCTCCACTCCGTTGATCCAGCACGCGCCCGACGTGCCGTCGAACGAGAACACAACCACCCGTTTGCCGACCGCGAACGAACCAACTGGAGTGTTCTCGCTATATGAATCCGTGCCAGAACCGTTGAAGATTCGCACTGTTAGCGCGTCGGGACGATACCCAGGGACGAATATGATCAGACCTACTGACGTCGAGACCGAATTAGTGTCCCCTATCACGTATGTGGACCCAGTTGGTTGGGTGAGCACTTCCGCAACAAAGCAAATCGTCCCGTCACGGTGCGCATAGGCATACTCCGATTTTGCCGAGCTCGCCTGCAGAATGTCGTCCAGCCCATCATATACCTGGCCGTCCGCATCTAGGCCAGGCTGTTCCGCGATGTCTACTTGACCGAGGTGGACCGCCGCGGGCTTGCGGTCGGCCGTCACGGCGACGCGGGTCTGAATGTTTGGCAAGATACCCCACACGGTCATGAGGAGCTCATTGCCTGCTGACGGGTTCGAATTCGCGGTAGCGTCCGCCATAGCCGGGAACAGATAGAGGGTACCAGTGCTAGACGATGACGGTGTAGCAACGGATACCTCGTACCCGTCACCACCTAGGTCCGTGACCGTAACGACCGGAGTGATAGGACTGCTATCGGTACCTACTGCACCGGTCGCAGTATTGACCCATAGATTGACGTTGGTCCCGTCCCCACGGACACGGACCCATCCCTGGGTGCCCGCCTTAATGCGAAACACGAATGTCCACCCATGTGGCGTGGCGAATGTCGCTGGTACCTCAACTACCCATCGAGATTTCGTCGTGCCGTCATCCGAGCGAATCTCGTACCGTCCGCTCACTAGCGTGGCGGTGCACCCCGATTGCGACCAGTCATTCTCCACGTCCGACGAAACCGTCGCATACGCCGGCGTGACACCCTGATTCCACGTCCACTGAGACGTGAGGTCGTACCTTGCCAGAGGGTCACCGCCGCCCCGACGCATGCCCATGCCGAGCGCTATTGCGTGAGCGTACCTCACCAGACCACCAACACCGCCGCTGTTTGCGATGCCCGAATCGCGCCGGCGCGTCCGACAAGCTCGAAGCCCTGCCAAAGGCCGGTGATGGTCGCGTCGTTTCCGTGGATGTCATCCACTTCGAGATCGCCGGCCTCTAGCATGACGATCGCGCGGGGGTACCGCCGGTCCCACACGAGCGAGATCTCAGCGCCGAAATCGCCGCTGCTATATTGCGCCCAATGAATGGCGGACGTGATGTCGGTAGTTCGATGTGCGGGTGCGTCTGCCATGTGAAATCATCCTGTCGAAAATGCCATCGCCATGAACGTCCCACCATCTAGCGTGACGTCATCATTGTCGAATGTGTTGCGGACCATGATCGTGATCTGCTCCCCGGGCTCGACTCTGGTCATGTGGACGAAGGCGCGCTCGTCTTGCACGCCTCCCCAGGTTTGGCCGCCGTAGTCATGCCCCTCCGGAGTGGAGTCAATCGCGAAACTATGGTGGTATTGATTGCCGGTCGAGGGAGGATTCACGTCTAGCGACGTGGATGCCATGACCACTGCCGACGATGTGCCTCCCCAAGTTAGACCGAGGCCACTAGACGCAATTGTCCAGAGACTCGAGTCAGCATTGAGAGTGAAAGTGCCGAGGTATTCCGCCCACACATCGTCAGTTAGTGGAGTATTCGCGGAGGCCGTGACCGAGACCCCACCGATACCGAGGATTCGGGACGCGCTAATCCCGACATCGATCCGATTCTCCGCAACATTCTCGACAGCAGTCAGGCCGTCGGTGTAGTTTACGCCACCACGCAACTCGAGCTCGGTGCTACTAGAGAATATCCGGCCTAGAAGTGCGTCTAACCAACTCATGACACGATTTTACCTGATAGCGATACTAGCGCTAGTCGGCTGCGAAAACAACTCAGCGGACGATGGCGGACCACGATCGTTCTGTGCACCCAGCTTTTCCGAAGTGGAGACGCAATTCTCACGTGACCTATGGGGCGTAGAGTTCTCATGCCCTGGCACGCCAGTGTATCGAGACGATCTACCTCCGGGGATTCTCGGCCGCGGCTCTCCGCTGAGAATTCAGATTGCGTCCGACCTCGCGAGCGACGTGGACATCATTCTCGCTCACGAGATAGGCCACGCGCTAGGCCATGACCACTCATCAGATCCGTGTGACATCATGGCCGGCGATGGCGTAGTGCTAGACGTAGAATGTGTCAGGTTATCGGTACCCCCCGCCAAGTAGTGATCACCACTACGCCATCGGCGCCGTCGCCGCCACCAACTCCCGTGTCACCCCCGCTACCGGCAAGCGCTTGCGTCCCCCAGCCACCACCGCCCGCGCCGCTCGGCAGGCCCGTGTAACAGCCGCTACCACCGGCACCGTAACCCAATCCCGGCTCGCCTGGATTCCCGCCGGGTGTTGCTCCACCCGCGGGCGCCGCCGTATGAAGCCCTGCGCCTCCGTCACCCCCCGGGATGCCACCCGCGGTGTTCCCGTCACCCCCGTCCGCCTGGTAGTCCACCGAGAGTTTAGCGCCGGTCGTCCCCACGCCGCCGATATCAGCTGCACCGCCATCGCCGCCGCCCGCACCAATCAGGAAATCGCCGGATGCCACCGACGAATCCCCGCCGTCAACGCCGTTGCCTCCGTTGCCTGTGCCGCCCGCGCCTCCGCTACCGACCGTAACAGTTAGCGTCGCTGGCATCTCGCTCGCCATCACACGCCGCCTAGCGATAACCCCACCAGCACCGCCCCCACCACTGACTGTCGCCGCGTATGACGCGCCCCCACCACCGCCCCCCACCACAACAATCTCACACCAAAGCGCATGCGTCGGCTTCGTCCACGTACCGCTGCTTTCAAACGTCTGGACGTCAGGGACTAGGCATGCGGTGCGGTCTAGCAAAGCTTCGAACGCGACGTTAAAACTAGCGGCTTGAACAGTCATTGGGGTAAATCTCCGTCGTCTACCAGCTGCACGCTAGTAGGAAAACTTGCGGGATTGCCCGCATATGTGGTGCCGTTCGGGAGCGTGGTAGACGTCGGGAAACTCGTCGGGTCCCCGCTCTCTGTAGTTGCGTCAGGCATCGTCACATCGTTCGCCCATCGCGTCGGGTCACCCCCGTAGGCGTTCAGTTCGCGGTCAAGCGCAACGTAACTAAAATCGGAATCACGTGTAGCTACCGCGGTTCCCGCTACGATGATTGACCACCGCCAATACTCCTGATAGGGCGCCACTAGATCCCCCGTGTCGTAGGACACCACGATCCACATAGGATGGGTCCCCGCCGGGCGCCACACATGGCTGCCATAGACTAGCCGACGCATAGCGTCCCAATCCTCTGGCGTGCTACCCGCAATCCCAACCGTGTATCCAGGCGTCCCTAGCGCCCCTCCCCACAAATCGGGGTCTCCGAAATTCGGCGACTGCTCAAAGTCATCGGCGCTTTCGACCATCGCCCAGAAGCGTGACCAGCTTGCGGCGGGCTCCGCATCCCATTCCCAGGCGTTGCCTGTGGTGCGGGTGAGCGTGCCGTCAGACGCCCGAGAGTTCATCTTCCCGTGGGTGTCGATAGTAGCGACATTCGTCACTACGTCGCCCCAATACTGCGCCATCTGCTCGAGCAAGCCGAAAGCGTTGCCACGGATCCGGTGCCCCCGCGGTGAGCGCCACTCACGCAATCGCGCCGCGTAGTGCTCGTTGGTCTCGGACCGGCCTCGATAGATCAGCCGACCACGCCCGGTCAACGCTAACGCGCTAGGTCCGGCGAACCGAGGGAATCGTGCCATCAATCCCAGACGCATACGCTCAGCGCTAGCGTCCAACAAAAGCGAGATCGTATGCAGGACCTTCTCACCGGCGTCAACTGACAGCCACCCTGGCACCATCCACTTATATAGAAGTCGAAACCGCGTAGCCATTAGACCTCCGTCACGCTCACGGCGCCGAGCGTGACCACCTCGCCATCGTCTAGCGAGACGTTCGACGCCGGTACGGTGAGGGCTACCGAGATCCGCGAAGCCCCGCCCTCGATCAGATAAACTTGGGCCAGCGATATAATAGCGGACCGAGACAGCAGACCGCTGATAGCTACCGAGCTAAAGAGAATCGCGAGGAGCGCTTCGATATCCGCTGCGTATGTCGCTTGGATATCGTCGCCAGAAACCGTCATTGTTATGGCCTGAGCGACCTCCGTCGAATTGGATACCGTGGCCTCGATCGTAAGCGGTTCTGCCCACAGCCCGACCGCGGTTTGCGCGGCCGTAACCGACGCGCCCGACACGGCGCCAGCCGCACCGGCAACAAACACGGTGACCTCCCCCGTATCGCTGTCCGCCACGGTAGCGGCGCGGGTGATCTCGGTTACGCCGGTGAGCTCACTGTTAGTCACGACGTATTCGTATGCGTCTGGCGGACCGTTCGGCGAAAGCGCTCCCAGCGAGTCGAGGCATTGCTCCTCAAGAGAGTCGTCGTCCTGCTCATCCACGCCGATTGCGACGGTGGATGACACGATCGCCACGCCGAGGAGCGACGTCACTAGCTCGTCGATTTCGTCCGTGCCAGCGGAGCTACCAGACCCCGCTTCGTCGGCAGCCACCTCTATCTCTACGCCGGTCTCACTCGGATTGATCGTGACCGACGCGGTGTTGTGGTACGTCTTGTCCGACGTCGAGGAGCGTACCGTTAGCTCCCCCGGCTCTAACGGGTAGAGACCTCCGCCAGTGTTGTTGACCGTGATGGTGGACGTCGCATAGGTAGCTTCTTGCCGCGTGACGTTATACACCTCTGCCGCAACGACCGTCTTCCAATCACCCGTTGCGGTCGAGAGAAACCCAGCTTTGATATACCTGGCGGACACTGTGTCACGTGCGGCCAATACCTCCGCTACGAATTTGAATAGCGCTTTGGTAGGATCGCCTGTCCGCCATGACGTTGGAGTCAGGCCGAGCGCGGCCGCTAGCTCTAGCCCAGTGGACAGGATACGATCGGCCGTCTCGACGGTGAAAAGCGTATTGATTGAGATCGTCATGCGGCTACCGCTCCTAGGAGTCTAGTCTCGACGTCCGAGACTGCCAGCGTCAACGTGAAATCTTCGAGCTCGTCTACCGGCACCACTTCGATCTCCAACTCGATCGTGTCGTCCGCTGCGCTCGAAACACTGGCAGACACGGACTCAACGCGATCATCTTTCAAGAATTCGGCCTGAATCAGCACAGGCAACAACGCGGTAGCCGTCTCAAGTCCGACGGAGCCGATGTAGCCGGCGAGCTCGAGACCATAGGTAGACTCATCTTCACCACGCAACGTTCCGCGCGGCGTGATCAGACGGCGGTACAATGCCTGGGCTAGTACCTGCCATCCGGAAGCGAATCTACCGGGCTGATAGGAGCCGTAGCACCACGTCTCTCGACCGTACCCGACCGTCATGCCACCGTCCCCGTGCCGGTGGTGGCGCCGATACCCGTGTTCGGGTCGACATTAACAGCGATGCCAGCCGGCACCACGGCGTATGTCGTGATGTGGTCAACGATCGCGACCGCTAGCGCTTGCGCGAAATCGTCGGTCGTGTCGCTATCGACCGCGCCGCAATCATCGATCATCGCAGTTTTGATCGCTGCTTTCAATGTAGCGGATGACATCATCAGAGGCCTGCCTTTACTCGTAGGGACCCAGTAGCAATCGCCCACGGACCAGCGACATCGCCAATCCTAGCCACGCCTAGCACCGGGTCCTCGCCTAGCGATAGCGCCGTCGGCATCCACCCTGGTGAGTCGGGCGCGTCACCGCCAATCACCACCGGTCGCGAGGGGTCAGCGTCGACGAACGTCACCAATACCAGCGACCCGAGCGCATGCGTAGCACGCACACCCGCCGCGTATCGCGTAGGTACGAGCGCCAGATCAGGCAGCCCGTTCGCCGACCGCACCGGCTGCAAATTGAGCCGCTCCCCAACCTGGGTCACGACGCGAAACTCAAAGGTACCGCGATAGAGGCGCCTCGGATCCAGCGCTTCGACTATTTTTTGATAGGCGCTCGCACGCCTCGAACACGACTCGCCGGCATAGACTCGCACCGTCAGACGCCTGTCGTCCAACGCGTACTCGACATCGGTCGCGGCCGCGCTCCCATCGATCGAAACGCCAGGAACCAGCGTCGAGATTTCTTCCTCTGGCGTCACCTCTATCACGTCGGACCCGGGGGCTACTCGTGTTCGAGGCGCGGTACCAACGTATGTCGTCGCCGCGCGCAATCCGAATCGCGTCACCCCACCGAAGTCAACATACCACCCCAAAGGGGCGACGTCGTGCAACACCCGGGAGGCAGGTCCCGCGGTGCGGGCGTAGTGTTCGCCAAGCCGATTCGTGGGGCGCACCGGACACGACTCCCCAGTCTCCGCGGCGACGTCCGACACGACCAAAGAAGCGGAAACACCGAGGCTACTCGCGTACCCCTTGGCTGCCACGGCGGTACCCCACCTCCCCTCGCCTGCCGCTACGCGATAGAAGCCCCGGCCAGCGTAGTCACCACCACTAACCACGGTACCGTATAGCGTGATGTCGGCGATAACAATCTCCGCGCTATCGCCACGTGTCAGGTCGAGTTCTGCTTGCGTCTCGAGCTCTGCCCACCACACTCCGCACGCCGGGATCTGAACTACCAGTTTAGCGATCGGCGAGCCGTTGATCGTTGCTGGTGTCATACCGTATCCGCCTGTGCTAGGAGCCCCGCGAGCTCGCGTTTAGTAGCCGCGTTTGGATCATATGTGTCTTTGCCAGGCGTTTTCCCGGAGGGCTTCGCCGTAGCCGTGGATGACGATCGTGGCTTCGGCGGTTTGAACTCGATTAGCTTCACTAGGATTATGCATCCGCCCGTCTTATCCCAGACGCGCCCTCCCATACTGCTAAGCGAGATTTCCGTGTAGCCGTTTTCGCCGAGATCGGGGTGAAAACACGGCAACGCGAAAGTTTTCTCCCCGTTGATCGTGCTCTCAAGCTTCGCTTTAAACGCGGGCCATTCCGCTTGATCTTCCTCGTTCGCCAAAAAGAACGATGCCTGAAACTCGCCGATCGGTGAGCCGTTATGTACGGACGACGATCCCTTCTGGCCCTTGGCTTTATTCTTCTCCCATTCCTGAGTACGGTCGTGTCCGGAGAGGGTCACGACACCAGGTGACCGCATGGCGGACGCGCCGACCCCAACGAAGATGGACTTGTAGAGGTCCGGGAACATATGCGGATTCATGCGGTACCCCCGGCCAACGCGGAAGCGTCGCCTTCGAGTAGCTTCGTGAACAGCTCCGTGAATCGCGCCTCGGCATCATCGGCGTCCGCCACGCCATTAAACACGAATGTGTTGCCCGAAATCGAAGCACCCGCGGCTGGCGTTGCGCCTCCCGTGCCGCCTTGATTTGCTGCGCGTTGGACAGCTGGCGTCGGGGCCACCATGTTCGTCATCGCGTCCGTCGCTGCGGGCGCGGTATCCTCGACACCGCCCGCGAAACCGGCGGTGGTATCCTCGCCAATCTCGGCGAAAACCTTCGATGGGGAGGCGATCCCGAGCTGCCGTTTCGCTGCGCTAATGGCGCCGTTGGCTACACCGGTGATTGCGCTCACTACCATGCCAGCGCCGCCGCGAATGCCCGCGGCTATACCCGTTACGATCGCGGTGCCAACGCTGGTAAACACCGGGATAATCGAGTTAAGCGCGCCTTTCGCGGTATCGATCGCGGCTGCCACGCCGTAGCCTACCGCGTAAGCCAGCGCGCCTAGCGCCGTGACTACCGTCGCTATCACGGCAGCCACCGCGGTGAGCGGTGTGACCATCGCAGTAACCGCACCGACCATAACCACACCGATTGCGGTGGCCGCCAAGCCAACGACCGTAACCAGCCCAACAAGGAAAGGCACGAGGTACTCGCCGGCTTTAGCGATTCCGCGCAACACGTCTTCCAGCGCCCATCCCTCGGTGTCTATCCCGATGAGTTCTAGGACGCGATCGATAGCGGGCTTCAGTGCGATGTACATCCGCACGGCACCAATCAAAATCCCGAGGAAGAACGCCTCGACCACGAAAGCTGCTATCCTCGCTTGGTTAATGATCGGCTGGAAGATCTTCTCAAACATCGTCTTCATCGTTCGACCAGCGACGGTGTTTTCGTCGAACAAATTGACCAGCGTGCGGAAGCCTTTCAACACCGGCTCGATGTCGAGGCCGCCGAAAAGGCGCCCAATGTTCTGTTGGAGGCGCGACCCTTGCGCCTCGAGACTCAGCATTTTGCGCTCGACAATCGAACCGAATTCTCGTTCGACAGTTGAAGAGAATTCACGGACCGATGTCTGGCCTCGCTTGAGGTCAGCTATAAATTCCGAAGCCGCGCCCTTGCCGGCGGCATACTCAACTTTCGCTGCTGCCTCTAGCGCGGCAGGCAATTCAGCAGCGGCGACTTTCGCGTCCCGCAACTGTTTGGCGAGCCCCTGTAAATCGCCCGTCGCTAGCCCCGTATCTCTAGACAGCGATGCCCAAGGCAGCCCGCTAAGCGCGGGGTTGAGCGCCTCAAACGCCTCCGTTGCTAGCTCAGCGCTCCGTCTAGCGTCGCCGAGTTTCACGGCGTAGGCGGCCACCGCAACTACGCCCGCAACGAACGCTGCGGTGAGGGCGACGACCGCAGCAGCGACCGCAGTAAATCCGATAACGGCTACCGTAGAAAACGCTACCACGGAGCCGAACCGCTCCCGCAAATCTACAAGCGCTTGCACGGGGAATAGTAGCCGCTCGCCTAGCTCACCTATCGGACCTCCGACGTCGCCTAACGCGCCGCGGAACGTAGACACTTTGGTGGCCGCATCACCGAGGCGATCGTTGACCCTCCCCTGCAATCGACCGAGATTCGCCATTGTTTTAGTGAGCTTCGTTTGCGCGGCAGCCGCGGTTTCCGCGTCGCTTTCGAGCCGACTCAGTGTCCCGCGATACTTGTCTAGCGCTGCTTTGGCTGTCGCTGCGCGCGCGGTAACACTCTCCGGGACGGGGCCTTTCTGGGAGGCGCGTTCGACGGCACGCGCCGCATTGTTCGCCGCCCTCTCCAGTTCGCCGTAACGCTGATTGCCCTGCCCGAGCGCAGCGTTAGCGGTAGCCGATGCCGTGCGCGCGCCATCTAGTTGACGCGCCACGCGCGACATCGCATCCTCGAATTGCGCGCTCTTTGCGCCGGCGCCAGACAGCCGGTCCGCAATAGCGTCCAGTTGCGCAGCGGTTGAATCGCCGTCCGACAGATTCGCCGCGATATCGATTGCGTACTGAACGTCAGCCATTAGAGAGAGCTCCCTCCAATAATTGTAGCACGGCCGCGACGCGGAACGCCGCGGCTTTCGCTTCCACAGTTGGATTCTCAGATCCGATCGCGTCCAGCAACCCTCGCGCCAAATGGCCGGTGCCATGGCGCATAGCAGCGGCGGACGCGGCTACTCTTTTCCCTCCTCCTCCGCTGCTCCTTCCGAAAGTTTGAGCGCCGCCAAACCCATAACCGCGGCCATCGCGGCGCGATGTTCGAGCAACGATTCACGAAGCGGATCTTCGCGCGCCGGATACACCATGCAGGACGTCCCGACTTGCTCGGTGGCTTGCGCCAGATTGCCAACCTCGCCTTTTTTAGAGGGGCGAATCTTGTCCTGATAGCGCTTGATCTCGGCGGGCTTTGGTGTCCGGACGGCCACGAGGGCGGGCAGTCCCAACGCGAAATTCACCTTCAATACGGCGATGTTCGAGTCGCCATACCGCTCCTCTAGAGAGTCGATTACTTCGAGGTCGGCTAACTCTTGGGCTTCCCGCGCGGCGGACAGTTCGTCCCGCCGCGCTTCCCTGCGGGCTTGGATTTCTTCTCGTGTCGGCATACCCTAACCGTACACGATCTCCTCTCCGTCGACCACATCCGCGATCTGAATTGTGCTCAATTTAACAGGAACGACCAGCGCGTCCGTGCCCTCGGCGGTGTTGATATCTCGCCCGGTGAGGCGGCACCCTTTGATGCGGGTCTCGTACACGTCGTCTTCATCGTCGATCGAAAACTGAAACTGAATGTTGAAAACGACACGCGAGATGATCCGCTGATTGCCGACCAGCGGAGCCGCGGCCTTGAGGTTGCGCAACAACTTCTGGTAGCCAACGCGGTAGAGAGCCACACTGCATTCGGTGGAGAGGGAGCCGGTGGTGCGCCGCACGACACGGCCACCCGCTCGTTGTTCGCCGATCTCGAGCGTCGCGCCGGTGTTGATCTCCTTGATGTCTTTCATCTCTAGGAGCGGGAGCCCGCTCTTCTGAAATTTGCACACGAGGTCAGCCCACGAAGGGGCTACGCCGTCGAAGATCGGAAATTCATTAGTAGCCATTATTGCCCTCCGGACAGCACCTTGACTGTGGTGTTGATCGTGTGGATTGTGCCGAGCAGATTCAGCTCTAGGACGCCGGTCATCACGGCCTCTGGCACATTGAGGATGTCATCGCGACTCGCAGTCCAGACCGCTTTGCTGGCGCGCGGTCCCTCGCCTTTCACGTCGGTCAGCAACGCAAGGTCGAGCGCGGAGTTGACCTCCATTTCAATCGTCGACAACGAGTCCTTCGTGGCCGTCCCGTCATCGTTTAGAACGATCGAGCGTCCAACGACTTCCTCGGTCGCGACCTGGCAGAGATTCACCGCGAGGTCAACCACCGCCTGATTGTGCGTGTAAATCAGGTTCGATGCATCTAGCGCTCGCGTCAACGACAACGCGATAAAGACACCAACTGGGCCATTTGCCCAGGTCCGATACGTGGTGAATCGGGCGGCGCTTCCAGCGGCACCATCCACGTAATCGTCCCACTCGACCAGGTTCCCCTCAGCGTCCGTCAGCAGGTCGCCTGTCGGGCCGTCGCTCTTTCGCCATGGCGTGGTCTGTAAATCATGTTGAAAAGCGCGGATCGAATCACGCCAGGTAACGGGCCTACGATACCACCACTGAGTGAGGGGCGAGTAGATTCGAGCGCGGCCGGCGCCTAGCGAAATGCGCGGAGAGTCATCAATCGTCGCAAACTCCGCATCGATAGCGGCCATCCAAACAGCCTTGGTCTGCCCCGCGGAAATCGTCGGAGTGGTAGCGCCAATCACCTCGTCAGAGAGATCGCCGGCGCCTACGGTGAGCACGGTGGCCGTAACGGCGGACACGGTAAATGTGCCGTCGTTCGCCACGCTGCTAGCAACCGTCACACTATCGGCGACACGGAAGCCATCGTCTAGCCATGACCCAGAGGAGCGCGTGATGGTATCGGTCGCGTCGCTGAACGTGAGCGACGCTTCGCCGGTGATGGTCACGCCTGACGCCGGACCTTCGTCCGTGAGATTGTCCGCCGTAGTCAACACGGTAGCCGTGACTGCAGTAATCGCGGCTGTCAACGTACCGTTATTCGATGTCGAGCCAGCGATCGTGATTATATCGCCGACCGCAAATCCGTCCGCGATAAACGATCCGGCAGACCGCGTGATGGTGTCCGTAGCGGTCTCGAACGTGATGCTCGGCGCGCCCGTCATCCGATGCGTTAAGGCGGATAGCGTTGCCAGTGGCAACCTGTCCAACACGCTCGCCCGGAAGAACGTCGCCCGATCATTCTCTGATTTGTAAGCGTTAACTTCCGCGAGGAGCGCGGCCGCCTCGGTCGAGTTCTGCAAGTCACCAGTCAGAAGTCCGGACCTGAATGCCTTTTGCTGCGCAGCGAGAGCGGCCCTTGCCGCGGCCCATCCGGTCGAGTCGGAACGCGGCCCCGTCCCGTGCCACGTGTGGATCGTCTCGCCGGCGACAAGCGTCCCCGCGGCAAACGAAACCGTGACGCCCACGTCCGGAATCTCGTAAGACGACGCGGTGCCCAGGCGAACTTTCTTCGTAGTCGTCCCGCCGTCTAACGAAAGCGTTAGCACGATCTGGTCAGTACCAATCGTACCGCCGGTATCAACGCCTAGGACGCCGTCATGTTCGGTCAGCACTCCGCTCCCACCGGCGGCTAGCGAGGACACGGAGGTCCCGGAATTCCCGGAGGTGTCCTCGCGTCCAACAACGCCTGCGGTAGCGATCGCGATGCCTGTGAACAGGATCGGTTTCTGCGTCGCGGCCGCATGGATCGCGGCGTACTCGACACCCTCGCAATAGCCATGGTAGTCACGGATTGCTTTCGCAGACCCGTATAGACGAGGCGTGTTATCCGCGTTGGCTGGCACCGGCGCGATAACGCACACAACATCAGTGCCCCCAACCACCGCGGTGGTGGTCTCGGAAACGGTTACGTTTGCACTAGGTAGCGTTGCCATACCAATTGATTCTCCTACCGCGCCGCGATTCGCGCCTGAGCTAAGCGCGGCTCGTCTAACACACTATCACATTTTGCCTGTGCACGGTATTCGTGCGTGGCGGAAGCCAATACGAGCGGACCGATCTCGACCCACTCGTATGTAGTATTTGTAAGTCCGGTTACCTGAGCGTCGTTGTCGTTGACCAGCTTGACCACCTCGTCTGCTGTGACGTCATAAATGCGGAACGACACCGCGTTCCCGCCGACGCTCTTCACCAGCAACCGCACATAGACGTAGCCACGGCCGGGAATGTTCGAGGGGGATCCCCAGATACGCGAGGGATTTATCTCAATATTCTCGCCGGTCGCCTCAAACTCCGACCCCAGCAAATACATCTGGGCGTGGATATCAATGTCTTCGAGGCACACGTTAGCGGCCGCTGTTCCGACGGGATTATCCCCGACGTATGTGTCGGCTACACGCTTCAGAACTACCGAGAAGAAGTCAGAAAATCCGGGCGTCGCGCGCGGTTGAAGGGTAGCGAAATCCGCGTAAACTTTCTTGTATTGGTCGGCGACCACGAGCGGCACGCTCTTTGTGAACGACGTCCACCCTACCGTCGTTACCGGCAATACATCCCCGATGCCGCCGGCAAAATACCGCCCCTCGATCGACACCGAGCCATCGGAAGCCGCCATCGGAATAAGGTGACCATGCAACTCGACAGCCGTACCACACCAGAGATGCGGCAGCTGATAGGAGAGCGACAAGATCGACGTCTTGTTGCGCTCCATGAAAGCCATCTGCAGCTCGGTCGAGCCGTACGGTTCGAGCGTGAGCTGGTCGCGATTGCGGTCGGCCTCTAGCCCCGGAACCCGGAGATCCGTCCACGCCCACACGGACATATCCTGCCACGAGAGTGACCGCGTTAACGGCCTCGCTTCGGCAGTCAGCACCTCAAGATAGATCGGCGGAATGTGGTGGATCGACACGAAGATCGATCCGTTATCCGCGTGCGCATACAATACGAAGCCGACTAGCACGACGGCATCGCCACCGGACGGGCGGACATTCGTGAGCGCGCCGGCTTCGCCGAGAAATAGCTCGTCTCCGTCAGACCACGACTCTGCTACCAACGCACCTGTAGTGTTATAGTCCCGCACCACGCCGAACGTGGTGGCATAGCCGTCGCTGTTATTGGGAATGTTGTGCGTCGTGAGCGCTAGCAATTTGCTGCTAGAAATGTCCGACTTGCTCGCTCGCTCGAACAGGGGCTTCTGCCCAATCACGCCGTCCACATAGACAGCAGTGGCGTTATCGAGTTGGCTGCCAGTGGCGTTGCGCGACAGAATCGTCTGGATTTCCTCCGGCAAATTCGCCTCGACGCCCTCGATCGCGCGCATGACATTGAGGGTGCCGTTGTTGTAGTACGTTCGGCCTTCCTGGTGGTCCGGGGTGCCGGTGGGCTCCGTCGTATCCCAATAGATTTTGCGGATTAACGAATACAGAAGGTCGCGAAGATCTTGCGCGCTGATGGCCCTTTTCCCGCCGACAGGTAGCAGCGCGAGGAGTTCCTCTTCCGTCCGGAATGTCTCGGCCATCAGCTCGTAAACTCCGTTGAAAACTCCGTCGTAAACTCTAACGGCACGACAGGCTCGACCGTCTCGTATGTCTCCCCATCGATCGAAACTTTGGTGGTCGTGATGAACTCGGCGACCTCTCCAGTCGGCAGTGCGCTCCCATCGAACGCGCGTTTGCATACCGCGCGCGGCAGAAGAAACCGAAACATATAGACGTCGCCCACCGAGCCCAAAACCTGGCGTTCCTCGTTCGACCAAAATCTCGCTTCGGTGATGGGGATCGGGCCAGCTTTGGCCGCCAGTCCCCACTCGTATAGCTCGACCATGAACGCATCGGCGAACTGTTCGAGGATGGTCTCGTGGTCCTCTCGCATAGCACCGGGCGTACTGCTCCGGGCATATATGTCGGCGCGCGCGGCCAAACTGCGGACGCGAATTTTCTGAGGATTGCGCTGCGCACCGACGACCGAAATCACGTCCGGAGCACCGCGGTCACGAGAGATGACGATCGCGAAATGCCCCCCGCCTTCGCGGGAGAATCGTTCAGGGCCGTAGGCGACGCGAATAGGGAATTCACGAGCGCGCAACTGCTCCTCGATATCGCGGGCGAACTGACCGAGCTGACTCATGCCGCCCTCCTCGCCTGCAGCAATCGTAGCGTGATTCGCTCGATCTCACGACGCCAATGCGCTGGAATTGCGCTTCGGTCACCGACCGGAAGGATGCGATATTTACCAATCAAATACCGAGCGTACCGCGGTCCTAGCACCACCCGCATGACGGTCCCGATAGCGACGAATCGAAGTGCGCTTCGCACTGCTCCGGACTTGCGGAGAGTGAGCGTGTTCCCTTTTGCGCCTGTCGGACGCGCGTCATTATAGACGGTGCGTCCACTGTCAAACGAGGTTTGCGCTAGCCCAGTCAGCATAGGCGCGGCTTCCCTCGCGACGTCAGTCGCCAGGGTCTTCGGCATCGCGCGCAACTGCGCTTTCAGGTCGCGCAACGACAAGCGGCCGATGCTTCGCACGCCAGCCATCATAACCCCCCGTAGCGGCGCCAGCCGCGTGTGTCGGTGGACGGAACGGCGGTTGCTCGGGCGGATAGATTGGCGGACTGCGGAGCGTTAGTCCCACGGATGGGGGCGCCCTTGGACGACCATCGGTCGAGACGTTTTTGCGCGCCCTCGATAACGGACGCCAGACTCTCGGTCATCACTCCGCGCATTGTCATCAGTTTACCGGCGGCTAGCTCAGCCGCGGTGGTGCGAATAATCTCCGGCGGGGTGCCTTCAATCGGCACCGTATGCGCGGGCAGCATATCGTCAATAATCCGCGATGCCCACTCGCACGCATTGTCCGCCTCCGACGGGCCAATCACCACCACGTTTTCGCCTTCGGTGGTGAGGTCGATCGCGGTGCCGCCATCCGTGGCGGACACCTGAAATGCTACCTGGTTGACTGGACTGGCGTAGTAGGTCGTGTTGGCTGTCAGCGGGGAGGGAAGGGAGCCTCCGGCCTCGGCGCGAAATAGCAACTCGGTCCCTTCAGCGAACCCGTGCATGTCGAGCGCCAATGTGTCCGCCGACGTATCCACGCTATGCACTAAGCGTCCGTCGTTCGGAAGCGAACCGCGCGGCACGCCGAACAGATAGACGTCAGTCGGTTCGCAATAGGCCATTTCTACCACTAAAGCCCCGGGGTTCGAAACCTACCGGGGCCGTTCGTGCTTGCGGTACCTAGCTCAGCGTGACCTTCGCGATCCCCTGCGGAAGGGCGCCGGCCGCACCAGCGTCCAACACATACGAGATTGCGACCTTTCCGGTTGTCTTATACAGATGATCGGATTCGTCAAACACGACTTGCTCGGGAGCACCGCCGTCCTGCAGCACCCACGCAGGAATACGCCCACTGCTACCGATCGCGAATAGTTCGTCATCCGAACCAGTGTTACCGCTCGGGAGGTCTCCGATAAGCTCGTCCGCCACGACCAACTCGACCCCCTTGTGGCGATTCCTCTGGGTGACGGCCGCCACGTTCTCAGCGCCAGCTACATTCTGGACGACCTCGACCACCGTATCGCGGTCGAAGAAGTCGAGCGCCTCTTGCTCACGCGCCGGTGGCACGATGAGGTGGCTGAGTTCTAGACCCAAAGGTCGACCGTTGGGTCCTTTCATCGTGCGGAAATGGTGCCGTAAGGCCTTCACCAGCGTGGCATCGATAGCACTGCCAGTGAGGTTGTTATCGAATGTACCGTAGCTATCGTCCAAAATATTCACTGGGTGAGCATCTGCGAACAGGTTGATCGTGCTAGCGATCGACCCACCCGCTCGCTCAATGCGATAGAGGTCTAGCAGCGGATTGCTAACAAGAACGTCCGCCACTAGCACGTTGCCGAACCGGAACGCTTCCCGTGCCATCTCCGCTGGCTGCGTCCCCCACCCGATGAAATCGGGTGCGGTGATTTTGCGCAGCAACTCAGCCACGCCGTCTTGCCACTGATCGGGAACGATCGAAAGGCTACGACCGAACAGCGAGCGGAGCTTCAAATCGCCTTCGCGCTTCTGGTATCCCGCGGCAGAAATCGGGATGGGAAACGTAGTCTTAATCGAGTTGCTCAGGTGGTAATAGCCGAGCCGGTGCGACCATTGATCGACAGGGCCGAGCGCTAGCGCCTTGTCGAACGCAGCCGAGAATTCAGTGAGCGCGATCTGCGCGTCGCGCGAAACTACATCGTATTGGCGAGGGGGCATTTAAACAGTCTCCTTATTTCCGCGCGTACTCGAGCCAAACGGCATGAATGTTGAGATCATCGGCGTCTAGCGCCGCATCGGGCACTAGCGAAAGTGAAAGCGCGCACGGCGCCGCTGGCACGTCCGCGGCGGCTAGAGCTAAAGTCAGCTCAGCGACGACTGTAGTTGCCGCGGCCAAAGCGCCCGTGTCGCCTCCGGCGTCTGCGTCCGCCGTGTAAGCGGCGCCGACCGTTTGAAAAAACGCGGCTACCGTGACTACGACGTCCGTGTCTGCGGATCCTTCACGACTCGCCAGCATGTGAACAACGACATCCACCGCAGGATTCAAGTCCGCCGGCATGGCTACTGTCGTCCAAATCGGCGCGGTAGAACTGACGTTGTAGCGATACATGAGGCCTTCAGAGACCACGAAACCGTCCGCCGCACCGTCGTTAAACGCCGCGATTGCCGCGCCCGCCGCGGTGCGGAACGAGTCCAGGGGAACGTTCACGACACCAGAGCCTTGGGTGAGCGCCGAGACATGCGGGCCCATCCACACATAGACCATGCTATCGCGGACCTCGGTCACGACACCGGCGATTCCTCGCGTCCCGCCGTTGCTGTCCAGACTCACAGTCTGGTTATCGACAACGTAAACAATGTCCTCGGCGATTGGTGCGGTGCCGGTATACGCCCAGCCGAACAGGCCGTACTCGACCCCAGCATCGATAGCGCCAGCACCGCCACCCTCGGGCGCGGTGGTGCGGTTATCGTAGTCCTGCGAAGCTTTACCAACCGCGTTGAATCCCTCGCCGTCAACACCAGCCACGGCCTGGCCGCTAGCGTTGACGCATACGATCGTGCCACCAACAATGAGCTCATTGGCGGCCATCGGATAGGTTCCGCGCGACGGAACGACGCCCGCGAATTTAGTCGCTCGTTGTGAAGTCGTAGCGGCCATTATGCCGTCCCCTTTCGCTGAGCACGCAGCTCAATGTAGCGGTCCCGCTGCGCGGGAGTCAGATCCTTGGTGTAGCGTTCCTCGATATCCGACAGCCCACTCGCGGCGGACGTCGGCGCTTTGGTCTGCGCTTTGCGCACGCTTCGGAACGCCTCGACTCGCGTGCGCAGCGAGTCCAGCGATTCGTTTCGGAGGCGCTCGACTGGCACCCCGTTTTCGGCATCTTCCCACGCCGTGGCGGGGAGCTCAGCGCCAAATTTAACGAGGTCACCTACAAGCTCCCGCCTAGCGCTGAAAGTCAATTCCGCGTCTCGCTTGCGGAGCGCCTTGTTCTCTGCGCGCAACGCGACCAACACGCGCTCCGCTTCGAGTGCGCTGTTACGTCCGGTGAATCGCCGGAGCGCCACGGCCATCGCCTTTTCGTCGGTATCCTCTTCCTCTTCTGTGTCCGCCATCTCCTCCGATGGCTCTTGAGGTTCCTCAGCGGGCGCTTCCTCGCCGCCCTCCGCTCCCGCGGCCGCGGCCACCATCTGTTTGAGCAGCTGCTTGGCCAGCGCTTCGTCGCCCGTCTCGATCGCATCGAGCGCTTGCATGATCAGTTTGGGATCCATCGCGTACATCTCCAATGATTTACTCGCCGCAACGAGCGGCGCCGCGTTGTACGTCGCTGGCATTGAGCACAAGGCGACATTCAGAATCTCAGTGATTCGCCCGTCGTCAAACAGCACCACGGGCGAGATATACCGTTGCGTTTTCTCACGCAATCGCCGCGTTCCGTCGGGCGTCCAACGAACGTCCGTGGCCCACAATTCACCGTCGCGGAGCTCGAGCCTAAACCACCCCCGCGCATCATCAGCATCAGTCCTATTGGCCCGCGCCTCCTCAGAAATCGAGTCGTGAGCGAGATCGATCATCATATCGACCCCACTCTTCTTGTAGGCAGCCATGACGGACGCGGCCGCGGCCGCGTCGAATTCCAGATCGCCTTTAGAGGTTGCGTTCAGACCCGCACGCAAAATGCGGAATTCCGATGGGGGGTCATCAGATAGGGAGGCGTCGGTCAACGCTACATAGCTCGCTCCGCGGTAGACTTCGGTGAGAGGCACCTGTCAAGTCTCAATTACTAGAGCTTTGCGGTCAAGCCAGTGAGCATGCTATTATCCGCTCAACATGCGACCAATCTCCGACCAGTTGCGCTCAACTCTGCGAGACGAGCTAAATTCAACCTCTGAGAAAGCGGTCGCGCGTCGCGCGGCGGTGCACCCAAATACTCTGCGGCGGGCTATCGAGGGCTACGACATCCGCGACGATACCGCGGTGCGCCTCGAGAAGTTCGCTCCTCGCGTCCGCCGCGCGGAGGAGTTCGTCGGGAAGGCGGCCGTCACTGCTCCCATGCGACAGAGGGCGTACACCGACTGGGATCTCGAGCGTATCCGAGCGGCGCGCAACGAACAGCTGAGGGGACAATTCTGTCTACCAGTTCAGCTCGCCCGCGTCATGCGAACGGACGACGCGATCTTCACGGCGCGCCGAAATCGACTAGCTCCGCAATCAGCAATCGCGACCGAGCTTCGATGTCATACGTCCACCCGGGCGAAACAGCTTCGCGCGAAAGCGCTGAACTCCGTGTTCATGCCGAAGTCGGTGCTCAAGAGCATTCATGGCACGCTCGTGGACCACGGCATCGCCGTCGGCTACATCGAGCACGAACCGAACGAAGCTGGCACCCGCATCGATTTTCGACTCACGGAGTGGCCGCTTGAGCATGTGCGGTGGGACGCGACTCGCTCGGCACTTACTACTAGGACCGAAAGCGGGGAGCTAGTCGATATCGTCCACGGAGACAGCCGGTGGGCGGTGTTCAAAACGATGGCGACCGAGCCATGGGCCAACGAAGCGTGCCTACTCGCGGCAGCCTTTATCTACCCTGCACATACTGGTGGCATCGGGGATTGGGCGGCATCAAGCAACGCTCACGGACTGGCTAAAATCGTCGGTGAGCTCCCCGAAGGGACCTCGCTAGTCAACGAGGAGGGAGTGCCGACGAACGAGGCGCAAGAATTTCTGAACCTACTCCAAGGAATGATCTCTGGAGACACGCCCGCCGGCATTCGCCCCGCCGGCGCGAAAACTGACTTCCTAGCGAATGGATCCACCGCATGGCAGGTGTGGTCCGAATTCGCAAACAACCGAGAGAAAGCAGCGGCCCGCGTCTACCAGGGTACGGACGCCTACCTAGGTAGCACCGGAGGCGCGCCGGGCGTTGACATTGAGCAGCTGTTCCGCGTTGCGGCCACGTTGATCCAAGGAGACTTCCTTGTGCTTGAGGCCGGCATCGATACTGGCGTCCTACAACCGTGGGCGGCGGTAAATGAGGGGGACTCGCGGCTGGCGCCGTCGTTCAACTACAAGATGCCGGATAGCGACGAGCAGAAAATCCGCGAGCAAACCGCGCTCGCTTGGGAGAAATTCAACAAGACGATCTCCGACCTAAGAAGCGCCGGTTTCGACGTGGACCAGGAACTGGCGAACAGAATCGCGTCCAACGTCGGACTATCGCCGGCTCCAAAGGTGGCATCCCGCAAGGTGAGCACGGTCGAGCTTGCGCCGACCGACATCGCGAAGGTGGTCCGTGCCTCTGAAGCTCGCGACTCGCAAGGGCTCCCGCCGTTCGGTGACGCACGAGACGACATGACAATGACCGAGCTCGACCAGTGGAACGAAGCGAAGGCGGCCGCTACGGCGGACACGCCATGATCGCGATAGCCGAGGCACTCGCTCACGCGTGTCCAGACCTACTGGAGATCCTCCCTCGCGAGGAGCTAGTGGCCGCGCTGTTCGACACCGACCTATGGCTACGCCCAGCGCAACGGGTGCCTCTCACGCGATTCGGTTCGTTCGGCATCATCGCCGGTCGCGGGTGGGGCAAGACCCACGGCATCGCGTTCGAGATCAATCGCCGCGTCGAGGCGGGGGAGGCGTCCGCCATCGGCCTCATGGCACCCACCGACGATCGAACGCGCGACGTTCAGGTCGCTGCGCTCGTCGAACACTCGAAGCCCTGGTTCCGCGCAACCGAATACCGCGGTGGGGTGCGGTGGCCCAATGGCGTGATAGCGGAGCCGCACACCGCCGAGAAAGCCGGGCGCACGCGCTCGTCAAACTTCGATCTCGCCTGGCTGACAGAGCTATGCGACTGGCAACACACGACTAGACGCGAAGCTTTTGACAACATCACCACCGCATGCCGCGTTGGACGCAACCCCACGTATTTCTGGGATACGACGTCCAAAGGCAAAAACGAAGTCATTCAGTTCCTGCTAGCCCAACACGCGGCTAATCCCGAGTGGCACATCCTACGACGCGGTGCCATGTTCGAAAACCCGCACCTCACCACCGAATATCTAGCTACCGAGGTCCGGAAATACGGCATCGGCACGCGACGCTACGATGAGGAGGTTCGGGGGCTAGCGTTCAACGAATCGGCTGGCGCGCTCTGGAAACAACAGTGGCTAGATGACCACCGCGTAGCGGAGGCGCCCCCAGAACGTGACATCGAACTGAAGCTTCATGCATGGGACCCCGCGCTATCTGACAGCCCAGATGCCGACGAACAGGGCAGCACCTCCGCATGTCGGACGCGCGACGGCCACGTCTATATTCTGGCGGACCATTCGACGCGCGAAACGCCGTCAGTGGTGGCCGAGCGGATCGTGCTAGACTGCAAGGACCGGGGCTTCTCCGGTGCCGTACTAGAGCGAAACCACGCAGGCAACATGCCGCGCGACCTTATCACGTTGCACGCCAAAAATCACGCCATGAAGGTCGAAGTTTTGCCGCGGGAAGACGCCGCGTTCCCTCGGCGAAAACAGGGCGTCATTTACATCCGCGAATACATGACGGCCGACACCAAACAGACGCGGGCCACCGCACCCGCCGCGGCGTATAGCCGTGGTGTCGTCCACCACGTCGGGCGATTGACTGCGCTCGAACTCGAGCAAACGACATGGGAGCCGTGCTCGCGGCGTTCGCCGAATCGGCTAGACGCCGGCGCGTATGCGGTAGCCGAACTGCTAGAGGTAGCAATCCGCAACAAGAAGGACAACGCGGGCGCTGTAACGGGCGCGGCGAAACTTCAGGACATGATCACCCGCCGCAAGGGCGGGCGGCTAGGTCTTTGACGCGCGTGCCGCGGCTAACGCGTCCGACGTCCGCACGCGGGCCCCGCATGCCGCACAATGCAGCGGCTTCTCGAGGAGCGCAGCGACTCGCTCTCGGAATGTAGCCGCCGCGGTCTCGACCTCCGCACGCGAGATCACGACACCGCCGCTCTCTTCCACAGCATCGCGCTTGAGAGTTTTCAGCGTAGGCATCAGTTTTTGAATCATGGCCAGCGTTTGCTTCGCGGCCGTGGTGTCATTGATGTCGCGAGCGCGCTCATAGTCCGCCTGAGCCTGGCGAACAAGCGCCTGTGTGTATGCCAGCGCGTCCGACGGGTCCGGCATCTCGACGGGCGCATGTTTGCCCTCGATCGACTCGATCGCCTCGCGCACTAGCGAAGCTTCCTTTTCGGGGAGGCGCTCCGCTAGGCGTGCGAGTCTAGACGGTAGCGTCCCACGCGCGGCGGGGCTAGCCGCACGGGCGACGTCTGTGGGTGTCGGCGCCGGCGTACCCGCGTCGTCGGCGCCATAGAGGCGTGCCCATCGGCGAATCGTAGCCGTGGATACCCGCTCACGGCGAGCAACTTCGGAGAGCGTCACGCCGGATTTGATGGCGGACAGGACCCGCATGATGGTCTCTGCATTCGGTGGTTTTCGTGCCATTTGGACCTGGGGGCGGGAGTCGAACCCGCCCTGCTCCTACCAGGTAATGTCTAACAGAGCCGCGTCGAAAGCCGTCGAGAATGCAGCTAGCGCCGCTTGCATTCTACGTCTGCGCTCACGCGCCCTAACTAGACGCCGATGCCGTAGCCAAAGCCGGCTCACTTCCTGATCAACCGAACTACGGATAGGATCCTCCCTTTCTCGTCGCGAATAGCGGACGGACCGGTGTCGGGCACGTATACCTGGTATCCGGTGATGCCCTGAGCTCTCATAGCGTCGGCGGTCATCGTGCTGACGAGGATAAGGCCGTCTATGTCGGGGGGCAGTACTACCTCTCCGTACTCCACGGTAGCGACCGGGATCTCGTACCCGTCGTACTCCACGGGAGAGAGGGTACGCGGCGGTTTCATGGCCACCATCGCCAATTGTCCCGACGGTGGGATGGTAACCAGATCGCCGTTGGCTGCTATTATGTGGATCGCGTGTTTCGTGAGATTTATCATTTTCGTGTCATTCCTCTTTGAGAGTACTCTATCAGAGCGGCGCACGCGCGCCACTCGGAACCCTGTAGCGATAGCAGTCGCACGCAGCGCCCGCGTAGGATGCGGTAGCCGGCGAATTCGCTCTTGTCCGTCGCGCCGCCGAACGAGCCGGCGTACCACGGCGACCCAGGCGGGGCGCACACTGGCTCGGCGCGATTGATCCTGTCGATCAACGTCTGGACTTCGGATGCCGGCGCCCGCCCGGCGATATGGGCTAGCACCGTGGTGGCGAGCATCGAATACAGCGCCCGGAGGCGGATCGGGTCGCCTGCTTGCCGCGGGGGAGGGTGCGACGCGACTCGTGTCGGTGCGTCCTGCGGAGCGGCGCGCCCCGCTTTCGCATCCTCAAAAAAGGAAGCGACGCGATCGGCTAACCCGGTCATGATGCCCCCGAGAGGATCGTGGTGGCGTCCCTGATCATTCTGTCGAGGACACCTGGCCCGGCGGTCTCGACCTCCCGCATCGATCGGGCGTGCGTGGTCATTCGATGCGGGCCCCGATAGACCGTTATCGCGATGGCGTCGGTCGCTGGGGAGGCGGCCAGCGGCACCCACTGCACATGAATATCCAGGCCTATCTGTACTAACTGAGCGGACACTGCCCCTATATACCTCGCTAGATTCGTATTCATGATAGGTGACCTCGGATACCGGCGACCACGGCATCGATTATGAGAGCGAGTTCGTCATCACTAGCCGTCTCCAATATATGTACCCACCGGATGCACTCTACGTAAGATCCGAGTGGCGCGGGCACTCGCACCTGCACCACCTCGAGAGCTCCTACCTCCCACCTACACCACTGGGGGTGCAGGCCTACCGCGATCAGCCGCGCTGTTACCACGCCGATATACCTCGCCGTATTCGTCATAGCTCCCTCATCCTCTCGTAACTGTCCTCTATCTGTTGTCTAATGCCAGGATGGCCCGGGCACCGTTCGAGCGCGGCGATCTCCTGTTGTAGATCGACCAGCGCACACTCCCGCAGAAACTCTAGCGCTCGGCGCTCGGACGCCCCACGCAATACGAGGCGCCCGACGCGCTCAAGCTCCTCCGTTGTCACGGGGAGGTCCCCAGCCCTCAGGCGGAGGCGGGGGTACCCACGCGGGCGGCATGGGACGGCGATACTTCAGCGCCGCGCCTCCCCAGAAATACTGGATCCACTGGTCTGCCTCTTCCTCCCCCACGCCCATGAGCTCTATGAGCACGGGGAGATTGAGGGTCACTTCGGTCAGTTCGGCGCGGTGCTCGTACCACGCGCAGCAGTCGGATAGGTCTGCCCAGCCGTCCTCGCGCTCTAGCCACTCGCCGAGATGGCTTAGGTCGAGCGAGTTCAGCAACTTGGTGGTGGTCACTCCCTCAGGCAAGGGCGAGACGCGAGCGCGGTAATAGGTTTCGTATGGCATGGCTTTCTCCTCCTAGAAAGTGGCGCCCGACCGAAGCCGGGCGCCGGTGGTGGTTAACAGCCCGCGGCTTCGGCAATCGCGACCCACTCGCTGGAGTCGCTGATACGTGAGAGCGCTTCTTCGGCCGCGGCGGTCTGCTTTGGCGTGTCCCCGCGCTCGACACGCGACTCCAATACTAGGTCGGGCGTAACGCGCACTGCGAACCCGAGGTCATTGGCCATATACTCGGCGAGCTCGCCGGCGAATGCCTGCACGTCATCGTCGGTTGCCTCGGGACCTAGAGTTGCGGGGTCGTTGCTAATTGTGATGTGTACCATGTGTCGTGTCTCCTCTCGGCGATTGCCGCCGTTGCGCCCCTAGGTATTGCACGCGGCGTGCCATGCCCCGATCTGCAAATCCCCAGCGTTTCCGACGTGCCAGGGGTGCAACACCGTAACACCCCATCCCTGCCGAAACACCGAATCGCCCGGACTTCCCGCGTGTAACACCTGTTACGTAACACCGAATTCGTTACACCTCCGCAACGCGCCCTATATAGACGGTATAGGGCGCGCGCAGCCGCGAGTGCTTTGTCTCGCGGAAGAATCCAAATGTAGGCGAAAAGAACCGATGTGTGCGCCATAAATGCGATATCGCTAAGTGTTGGAAACTACTCGGTTTAGAAATGACCATACGTGACCCTAGG
>Ga0316193_10000093_pt1 | contig 45294 bp, 47 predicted proteins | sample MerIslsedime2_MG_FD_207735 | JGI IMG/M metagenome (GOLD analysis project Ga0316193, IMG submission 207735) | Coastal sediment microbial communities from Maine, United States - Merrow Island sediment 2 | ecosystem: Environmental > Aquatic > Marine > Coastal > Sediment | place: USA: Maine... | reverse complement strand
AACGCGCCCTCGGCTATTACGCTCCCGCCACGGACGAGGAACGATCGAGGGCGATCCATAGATCATGACCTTTGGGAGATGTTTCTTGGGGCTTAGCAGAGGAGCCGCGATCGTCTTCGTCTCAGCCGCACTCGGGCTGACGATGCTTGGCGTGAGCGCCTGCGGCGGCCCGGGGGGATCGGCCTCTGAGGCCGCGCTTCCTCTGAAAGATCAGCTCATTGAGCCAGGCCCACTTGGCGAGCGCGAATACGGCAACCGCAATGCCCCGGTTACAATCGTCGAGTATGTGTCGCTGACGTGCCCCTATTGCCGCAAATACCACGCAACCGTGTTCCCGCGCGTGAAGCGGTCCTATGTGGATACAGGCAAGGTCCGGTATATCATCCGCGAATTCGCCATTGGCCGGACCGCCGGCACTGCCGCAATCGCCACCAGATGTGTGCCCAGTAGCAAATATCTGCCTTTGGTTGAGGCCTACCTCTCCCGGCAACGCGAATGGGTGAGCCAAGAGGTTCGACCCGACGCCATATACAAAATCGCAAAATCCAGTGGACTGAGCCGTGCGAAGTTTGACAAATGCCTATCGAATCAAAGCATTATGGATGGGTTGACGGAGATAAAGCAGCGGGGCCGCAAATATGGCGTGATCGGCACGCCAACCCTCTTTATCAATGGTCAGAGGCTCCAGGGGGCGGTCACCTTCGAACAGGTGAAAGCGCTGATCGAACCACAGGCTTCTTGATCTCCGGCGTTGCGAATCACGCCGTCCCCCTGCCAAGTTCGGACAGTTCGACCGCCAGTCATCGGGTTCGCGTCATCCGGTTCCAGATAAGGATCGCCAAAAGGTGCAAATCACCAGACTCCGCCTTCTTGGATTCAAATCCTTCGTCGAGCCGACGGAGATCGATATCACCCATGGCTTGACCGGCGTGGTTGGGCCGAACGGCTGCGGCAAGTCCAACCTGCTTGAGGCGCTGCGCTGGGCCATGGGCGAGACCTCGTACAAAAGCATGCGCGGAACGGCCATGGACGACGTGATCTTCGCCGGCGCGCAGGACCGTCCGGCGCGAAACAGCGCCGAGGTGACACTCTTTATCGACAATAGCGCACGGCGCGCCCCGGCGGAGTTCAACGACGCTGACGTTTTGGAAGTCACACGACGGATCGAGCGCGAAGCCGGGTCCGCTTATCGCGTCAACGGCAAGGATGTGCGCGCTCGCGACATTCGTCTGCTGTTCGAGGACGCCGCGACCGGCGCCCGCTCGCCCGCGCTCGTGCAACAAGGGCGTATCGGCGAAATTGTCAATTCCGCGCCTGCGGAGCGGCGGCGGGTGCTTGAAGATGCCGCGGGCATTGCAGGTCTCCATAGCCGGCGCCACGAGGCGGAGCTGCGCTTGAAGGCGACGGAGAGCAATCTCGCCCGCCTCGCAGACTTGATCGGCCAGCTCAATTCACAGCTTCAGGCAACACGTCGTCAGGCCCGCCAGGCAAAGCGCTACCGCGACATCTCGGCCAAAGTCCACGAGATGGAAGCCCTGCTCTATCATCTGCAATGGGTGGCGGCCTGCGCACAGGTTGAGGCAGGCGAAGCGGCCTTCCAGGACGCACTTTCGGCCGTTGCCGAGGAGACCAAGGCCGAAGCGGAGGCTTTACGCGAACAAGCGGAAGCAGCGGAGAAGCTCCAGCCCTTGCGAGATGAGGAGGCGACCCGGGCGGCGGTGCTGCACCGGCTCAGTGTCGATCGCGATGCTTTGGAGCGCGAAGAGTCTCGCGCCAAGGCCCGCCAGGCGGAGCTCGAAACCCGGCTTGCGCAGGCCTCTCGAGATCTAGCCCGCGAGGATGAACACGTTTCCGAGGCCGAAGAGATGCTTCAAGGGCTTGGGAACGAGACCCGCAAGCTTGAGGCGGCAAGCGCGAGCGACACGGAAGAGCCTTTGCTCCGCGAAGCGGCGGCTAACGCGGCATCCGTGCTTGCTGCGGCCGAGATGGCCCTTCGCCAGGCGACAACGGACCTTGCCGAGGCGCGCGCCGAGCGCGGTCGCCTGGACCATGAAAAGACACAGCTTGCGGGGCGTATAGCCCAACTCCAAACGCAATCGGAAGAGGTCGGGCTTGAACTGGCCAATCTCGAGGCTGAGAGCGGAAGCGAGGCCAAATTGGCGGAGCTCTCCGGAGAAGCGGCCCGACTCGCCGCGCTGATCGAGGACACCGGCGTTGAGCTGACGGCGGCGGAGACAGACGAAGAGCACACCCGTGCCGACGAAATGCGGCTGCGGTCGGTCCTTGCCGATGCGAAACTCGCCCGCCAAGAGATCGAAACCGAGCTTGCAACCCTGATCAAGCTGCTGGCACCGCCCAACGATTGGACGCCGATCGTGGAAGACGTGCGGATCGAGGGCGGTTACGAGCACGCGCTCGGCGCCGCGCTCGGCGATGATTTGGATGCGGCGTCGGAGGATAGCGCACCCGCCCACTGGCGGATGATGGCACGGTCGGGAGACGATCCTGCCCTGCCCAAAGGCGCCACCCCGCTCAGCCGCTTCGTGACCGGCCCGGATGCGCTGTCGCGCCGTCTTGGGCAAATCGGTGTTGTCAGTGCAGACCAAGGCCCGGCCCTTCAAGGCGTTCTTAAGCCCGGTCAACGCCTCGTCTCGAAGGCGGGCGATTTGTGGCGCTGGGACGGCTATAGCGTTCAGGCTGGAACGGCGAGTGCTGCCGGCGCGCGCCTTGAGGAGCGCACGCGGCTCGAAGCCCTGAAGGCGAGAAGGGCTGAAACCGAGGACGCGGAGAAGTCCGCCGAAGCGCAACTTGAAGCCGCCACGGAGGCTACTTTGGACGCCACCCAGGCGACCAAAGACTTGCGCCAGAACATTAAGGACTCCCGCGCCGAACTCGACATCACACGGGCGGCAATCGCCGGGGTGGAGCGTGACGTACAGGCCAATAGCAAGCAATTGGGCGCGCTGGCCGAGGCACTCAGCCGCACGAAGGCCGCGCTCGCGGAAGCGCAAGGTCAGGCGGTCACCGCGGCTGAGGCCCTAAAAGCCTTAGCCTCGCTCGAAGGTCTTGAAGCTGCCCTTGAAGGGGCTCAAGGCGAGGCCGGAACGGCCCGCTCGGAAGCGGCGCAAGCTGAGGCCAAGTTGAAAGGCTTCGAGAACGAAGTCCGGCTGCGCAAGGAGCGGATTGAGGCCATTGCTGCCGAGGAAGCCCTCTGGCGCAAACGGATTGCCAATGCGCGCGAACAGATCGAGACCTTGAGCACGCGCAAAGACGAGACGGCCTCCGATCTTGAGACGCTCGCCAACCTGCCCGCCGATATCGAGGCCCGGCGCAATGAGCTGATGAACGCCATTGCCGAGGCTGAGCGCGAGCGCTCCAAGGCCGCAGACGAGCTTGCGGTGGCCGAGACTGCCCTGAAGGACCAGGATAAGGCCCTGCGCGCAGTGCAAGAGCGGCTCTCTGGCGCGCGTGAGGGCAAGGCTCGGGGCGAAGCCCGCCTGGAAGGCGCACGCGAGCGGCGTGGCACGCTTGGCCGCCTCATCCGCGAGCAGCTGGAATGTGCGCCCGAGGATTGTCTGCCGCGCGCCAATCTGGCCGATGGCGCCGAACTTCCCGTTCTTGAGGACGTGGAAACGCGTCTGACCAAGCACAGAGCCGACCGGGAGCGCCTCGGCGGCGTGAATCTCCGCGCCGAGGAAGAGGAGGCGGAGTTCGGCGCGCGGCTCGAAGAAATGGAACGCGAAAAGGCGGATGTCGAACAGGCCATCGCGCGCCTTCGCCAAGGCATCTCCAGCCTCAACCGCGAGGGCCGCAAGCGGCTGCTAGAGGCTTTCGAGACAGTGAATGGGCAATTCTCGCGTCTGTTCAAGACCCTGTTCGGGGGCGGTTCGGCCGAGCTGCGGCTGGTCGATTCCGACGATCCGCTCGAATCGGGCCTCGAGATCTTCGCGCAGCCGCCCGGCAAGCGGACACAGACCCTCACACTCATGTCGGGCGGTGAAAAAGCCCTGACCGCCATGGCGCTGATTTTCGCGGTGTTCCTAACCAACCCCTCGCCGATCTGCGTGCTGGACGAGGTGGACGCACCGTTGGACGATGCGAATGTGGACCGCTTCTGCCGGTTGATGGAGGATATGTCGCGCGAGACCAATACGCGCTTCCTGATCATCACGCATCATCCGCTGACCATGTCCCGTATGAGCAGGCTCTTTGGCGTCACTATGCAGGAGCGCGGCGTCAGCCAGCTAGTATCGGTGGATTTGGACACCGCCGAACGGCTCCGCGACGCAGTCTAGCGCTCTTCAAGCGCCCCAGCCATGCTGATTCTCTTGCCGATTTCCGCACCGATTCTCATGCAGATTTGCCGCCAGATTTCCGGCCTTTTTCCAAAAGCCGGTGAGACGTACGAAAACCTGTGCCGATGGGGATGCGACTTTCTTGACACTCGGGAATCCCCAACTAAAGTGCGCGCGAAGCCTGGGGACCATCCGGTTCTCTAGGGCTCTCCCGGAATTGAGCAAAGCCAATGGCCGGAGCCGAAAATCAGTCCGGAGCCGGAAACGGGGGCCGCGACAAAGAGACAATTCGGCTGCGGCTTGACGCACTCGAAGGAAAGCTGGCGAAGGCCCAAAGCCAACGCCCCTCTCCGGAGGAGTCCGAAGGAAGAGGCAGGGCCATGGGCCAGGCCCTCAAGTTGGCGACAGAACTTGTCGCGGGCGTAGCGGTTGGGGGATTCATCGGCTGGGCGCTTGACCAGTTGTTCGGAACCAAACCGTTCCTGATGTTGGTGTTTTTGGTTCTCGGAGCCGCTGCCAGCATCATGAACGTGATACGGACAGCGACGAAAATGCAGGGCGAGGCATATCAGGGCGAGCCAATGCCCGGTCATCACTTGCGCAACAAGACGGGGCGCGGCGTGAAGACAGAAGACGATAAGGACTAAGGGATTTGACCTTGATTGGGGCGGCATACGCTGCGGATAGCGCGGGTCACGGAGGGGGCGGCACGGGCTTGCCCGATCCGATGCACCAGTTCGAGATTCAGCGGATCATTCCGCTCGAGATCTTCGGCTACGACGCATCCTTTACCAATTCGGCGCTGTTCATGATGATTGCCGCCGTGCTCATCACGGTCTTCATCGTGTTCGCCATGCGCAAGGGCGAGATGGTTCCGAACCGCTCACAGTCGGTGGCGGAACTGTCCTACCAGTTCGTCGCCAACATGGTGCGCGACAATGTCGGCACTGACGGCATGAAGTATTTCCCCTTCATCTTCACGCTCTTCCTTTTCGTGCTCGTGCTGAACATGCTCGGCATGATGCCCTATTCCTTTACGGTGACGAGCCACATCATCGTCACTTTCGCGCTCGCAGCCTTCGTCTTTATCGGCGTGACGCTGATCGGCTTCTGGAAGCACGGCATCGGCTTTTTGAAATTCTTTGTGCCCTCGGGTGTACCCTTCATCATGCTGCCGCTGCTCGTGGTGATTGAGGTGATTTCATATCTCACGCGCCCCGTCAGCCTGTCGGTCCGTCTCTTCGCCAATATGATGGCGGGCCACACCATGCTGAAAGTGTTCGGCTCGTTCGTGGTGGCGCTAGGCCTGCTTGGTGGTTGGGCCGCGCTTGCTTTCATGGTGGCCTTCACGGGCTTGGAGATTTTGGTGGCGTTCCTACAAGCCTATGTGTTCGCCATCCTCACCTGCATCTATCTCAACGATGCGCTTCACATGCACTGAGGCCATCACAGCTAACGATTGTTCCAAGGAGAGAGAATTATGGAAGCGGAAGCAGCAAAACTGATCGGCGCAGGCCTTGCCTCGATCGCACTCGTCGGCGCCGGTGTCGGCATCGGCACCATTTTCGGCAACTACCTGCAGGGCGCACTGCGCAATCCCTCTGCCGCCCCTGGTCAGTTCGCAAACCTTCTTCTCGGCTTTGCTCTAGCCGAAGCAACGGGCCTTTTTGGACTCGTGGTCGCACTGATCATCCTGTTTGTGTTCTAGGCTGAGTCCTCAATTTAAGGCTCTCTCAAAAGGTCACGACCATGCCGCAACTCAATCCACTCGATTGGGGTCCCCAACTTATCTGGCTGCTCCTCACCTTCGGCATTCTTTATCTGCTGATGGTTTGGGTCGCGATCCCGCGCATCGGCACGGTGATCGACAAGCGTGCAGCGAAGATCGCGGGCGATATCAACGCGGCCGAAAAAGGCCGGCGCGACACTGAGGAGGCTATTGCCTCCTATGAGCAGGCGTTGGCGGAGGCCAAGCAGAAGGCGCACGGAATCATCGAAGAGGGCCGCGCCAAGCTGAAGGCTGAGACGGATGCCGAGCGGGCCAAGCTCGAAAAAGAGCTTGCTGCGAAAAGCGCCGAAGCGGCAGCCCGCATCGAGAAGGCCAAGGACGCGGCCATGAAGGACGTCAATACCGTGGCAAGTGAAGTTGCCGCGGACATCGTGAAGCAACTCATCGGCACGGCACCGCCGAAGGGCGATATCGACAAGGCCGTTGCAGCGGCACGGAAGGCGTAAGAGATGGATTTCCTCGCCACAGCGGAATTCTGGGTCGCGGTTTCCTTTGTCTTGTTCCTCGCCACCATCGTCTATTTCGGGGCTCACAAGAAGGTTGCCGTTGCGCTTGACGCCCGTGCCGATGCCATCGCCAAAGAACTCGCGGACGCCAAGGCGTTGCGCGACGAGGCCGAGTCGGTTCTTGCCGATTACCGCAAGAAGACGAGCAACGCCGCGCAGGAGGCACAGGACATCATCGATCTTGCTGCCAAGGAAGCCGAAGCACTCGCGGCTGAGACCTCGCGCAACATGACCGAGCAGTTCGAACGGCGCATGAAAATGGCCGAGGACAAGATCGCGCAGGCTGAAACGGATGCGCTACGCGATGTTCGTGCCGCAGCTGCCGACGCTGCTGTTGCCGCAGCGCAGACCGTTATTGCCGGCAAGATGACAGTCCAGACGGCCGACGAGCTCATCTGTACGAGCATCGATGATCTGAAGTCGAAGCTGAACTAGACGCTTTCGATCGAAGCCTCGCCACAGGCCCGCTCTAGCGCTGGGAGATCATCGGGCAGCTTAGTGTCTCTCGGAAAGCGGAGACCAGCTCATCTTGGGTATTCGCGGTCACGTAAAGCCCGCCATTCTGCTCGGCCAAACAGCGAATTCCCTGCACGCTTTGCTCGCCTGTCCAGCTGAAATTCGACGGGCGGTAGGCGATGACGTGGACCGTGAGCGCGGCGGCGTCAGCGCGCAGCTGCGTGCCTAGATCGCATGGTGAGCCGCCGCACGTCTCTTCACCATCCGTCAGAGCAACGATCACGGCTGGCTTGCTGCGGTATTCAAGCACGTCGGCGGCTTGCTGTACGGCGTTGGTCAGGGGCGTTTTCCCCGCCGGGGTCAGAGCCTCAACCTCCCTCATGATCCGCGCCGCCGCATTGGGCGCTGGCCGCAGGTTCAAAGACACATTGCATTGATTGTACGGCCCCGGCCCATAACTCATCAGTCCGACCCGCCGCGTCCGGGCGGCCACGGGCAAAACCTTGCTCAGTGCCGTACGCACCTCATCGATACGCGTGATCGTGGTGGCCATGCCGAGCATCACATTGCCCGACATGGAACCCGATGCATCGAACACGATCATGGCGTCATCGATGCAAGAGTTGCGACCGGTCTCCTCAGCCTTCGCCGCAAGCCACCATGCCAACACGCCGACGGTCACAGACACAACGCCGAGGAGAGCACGAGCCCTCATGAGAGTGCCTCCCGCAAATCTGTGAAGGCAAACACCCGCTTCACAGTGGCGCTGACTTTCCATGCACCACCGCCGGCAAGAATGAGATCGATGCCAGACTTTTTTGCCTCCCAGACCAAAGGCGCCTGATAGCGGGCCACAGCACTTGGCCAACTGGCCCCTGAAGCCGATACGACAAAGGCATCCGGCTTGAACTTTGCAACCAGGTCACCCAACTCATCGAGCGGTGGGCCCTCACCGATCCATAGCGGACGCCAGCCCGCTTCAACGACGACAAGCTCGGCGAGCGCTAGACCAAGTGTGTGCCGCTCGTTTTCAATCGTAAACAAGGCCGCGCAAGGCGCATCAATCGGATAGCGCATTTCAGATACACAGGCCGCTGCGGCCCGGCGCAGAGCCTCTGTTGCCGCATGTTCCTCGAAGATCTGGCAAGCACCCGCCTCCCATCGCCGGCCGATCTCCGCAATTGCGGAGGCGACTTCATCTCCGGTTCTGGTCCAGCTCCCCGTTTCCTCACGCGAGGCAATCAGCGCGGCCTTAACTTTGGCAGGATCGCCGGTCATCAGCACGTCGAACCAGGATGCCAGCGGGCCGCTCAGCGTCGTGGGGCGGTTTGCGGCGATCAGACGACGTAATTCGGTGACATAGATGCGGCGGTGTCCGCCCGCGGTGCGTTCGGCGTGCAGCACGCCGCTGTCTACCCAACGCTGGATTGTCACAGGGGCAACGCCTAGGCGCCGAGCCGCTTCGCCAGCAGAAACCATGCCCTGGCTCATCTCAGTCTCCCGCCTCCGCACGCTCGATATTGGAGGCGCGTTCGATGCCAGTTGGATAGTTAGCACCGGTCTGCAGCTCGCCAAATTCGCTCATCCAGACCGCGCGCTATCGATTACGTCCCGGTCGCCTGCGAGCTTTAGGAACTGCACGGCGCAGCGATCCGCATCGAGCTCCTTATTCTTCAGCAGGGGCTTCAGATAAAAGAAGGGCTGCACCCCGTTACGGGTCGAGGTCGCTTGCAGGAGCTTTGTGTGGCCAAGGATGTGACGACAGCACTCATGCGCCATGAGGAAATGCGCATAGGACCGATCCGACTTCAGGATCGAGGCGTCGACAACGATGACCGAGCGATCATCCTTATTGCGGGTCGAGGAGGCTTGTTGGGGCAAGTCAGGCAGGACATAAGTCTTGATATCGCAATAGGGATTGTCGACCGACGACAGCTTCCGGCGAAACTCGAACCCGCCTCCCGTCTTCCGAGCAGGCCCCGCTTTTGGGTCCGCGCCTGGGACAATGAAATCTTCCGCCTGAACGGCTCCGGCAACGCCACCCAAACCAACCGCTACCAGCGCCACCACGACCAAGCGCGCGACAGAACGTTGCGACCAAGGGCTTTGTTGATACACGTCTAACGCTCCGAGGAACAATACACTGCGACAATATGAACAATATGTGTGAATTTTGCTATTGTAAATCATTCATTTCGTATACACCGTTAGAGATAATCCCTGTTGAAAATAATCCCTTCGCGCGACCGATCAGGCGCGAAATGACAGGGCCTAGAGTTACCTTCCCCCGCAACTCCAGGGGATTTTTCGATGACCCGCATGATTTGAGCTTGCGACTAGGCAGAGAGTCTTCAAGAGAGGTGCAAGGCTCCGCAGCGAGACGACTCCTCGTCCTCGTAGCGGAGCCTTTTCCCTTTCTGCTATAGAAGTCAGTATGTTGAGCTTCGTCGGGTACTATCTCTTGCTGGCAGTCGAGTCGGTCGTTGGTGTCTTTGGCGTTCGGCTTTATGAGGAGCCGTCCTATTCGGTGATCGGGTACGTCAACGAGCGGGTTGAAATTCGCCGATATGAGCCGAGCATGGCCGCTGAAGTCGCTCTTCCCGCTGGAGACCGGAAAGCCCGGGAGCAGGCCTTTCGGCTTCTCTTCGACTACATCTCCGGTGCAAATCGCACCGCGTCTTGCCCCGACCTCGTTGCCATGACGGTTCCCGTTGCACTGGAGGAGCCGAAGCGCATCGCGATGACGGTGCCCCTGCAAAACGGCAGAGAAGACGGCATGATGCGCTTCTTCTTGGCTGGCCCTATACAACGCCACCACGCCTCCCGAGCCACTCGACAAGCGCGTTCAGATAAAGGCGCTACCTGCCGCGCACCATCGCAGCGCTGCGCTACTCTGGAACCGGGTGGAACTCTGCCGCCAAGGAAGCCGAGCTGTCGAAGGAACTCATGGGCAGCAAATGGCAGCCCATCGGTGAGGCTTACACGCTCTATTACGATGCGCCTTTCACGCTGCCTTTCCTACGCCGCAACGAAGCCGCCGTTGCCGTCACCAAACGTCCTATTTCACAACAGCAATGATAGGGCCGTAGCCGCCATGGGATGGCGGGTCGTTCCGCCTTAGGCTGGGCGCAAACAGGCCCGGCGCCGTACCCCCATCCAAGAACAGAGCGCTTGGAGCCTTGATGCCATCGCGAAATACGCGCGCAAATTCGTAGAAGCTCACTCGGCCGCGCGTCATGACGAAGTGAACCTTGCCATCCTCGGTGACGCCGACGCCATTTCGGGGCTTGAAGTCCCGCGACTTGACGAGGAAGGCCGGGTGGATAACGCCGTCAATCACCAGCATCGGCCCCGATTGCGTGGCGAAGCGCGCCTTAGGCCTTTGAGCAAGGAATTGTCCGGTCTCGAGGACGCCCGCGTCGCCCGCGCCCCAATAAAAGACACCGTTCGGCTTCTTGTAGAAATTCGGCACTTGGCTTGGCCTGCCCTTGATGGTCTTGGTGTTGACCTTAGCGAGCTGCCGGCCATCTTCGATGTGAAGACCGACTGGACTGAAATTGCTTTCGTACATGCCACCGTTCATAGCGAATACAAGTGAGCGGCCCTCGTTTTCAAGCCCACGCGACAGCGCGCTGAACGTGCGATAGGGCCGGCCGTTCGGCTTTTGCCAAAAAAGCCGCATATCGTCCTTGGCCGGGTCGAATGTGCAAACGATGTAGGATGCGGCTCCGAAGCGCCAGTCGCGGCATGTCTCGGCTTTAGCGGCACTTGCAGGCCCCGCTAAAGCGAGCACCACAAGGCAGAGCTGAAAGAGGCGACGGCGCATGCAGATCGAATGCCCCTATTTCAGCGCTACGTAGATCTTGTAGTCCTCAAGTCGCGTGCCGGCTCGGACAGGAAGCGAGATTTCGCGCACCATGGAGAAATAGCCGACTGTCTGGTTCCCTGGGATCGTGACCCTGACCGACATCCTGTCCCTGGCGATCTGCGCCTTGTAGGCATCGGTCGCGCTGATCGAGACGGGCAGGGTGAACGTGCCCGCATACCCTTTGGGTCCGAGAAGCACGCGGCCCGCATAGCCATATTTCACGACGACGCGGCCGCCATAGAACCGGCATTCGCGCGACAGCTTGGTGATCTCGCCGCGATAGACGATGAAGTTCTGATCGCCATCATGGCCGCGCTGATAGCTTGTGTGCAGCCGCTCGTTGGGCCAAGCGACAACTTGGGGACAGGTCGGCGACCTGCCGTCGGCGTAGTTGGCTGCCGGTGCCGCGGAAGGTACAGCGGCAGGCGCGGCGGCCGGTGCGGCGGCCAAATCAGACGCAGGCAACCGGTCAGGCAAGCGATCGCTTGAGAAGCCCGTGGTCCCGGGCCCACTTCCCCCGCCGCAGCCTGGCAGGATCGCAAGACCTAAGAGCAACGCGCAAAGCCCAAACATGCGCATCCAGATATGATCGTCGATGCGCCTCAACTCTCCCTATCCTTCGCTTGACATGCTGGGCGTCCAAGCTTGATATGCGCGAACGCGCTCGCGAAACGCACTTCGAGTGTTCCGCGCACGTCCTGGCCGGTCTTGGCGCCAAAATTATCGGCCCGTGTCCGCCCCGGCAAGGCCAGACTTAAAGCCGGACTTTACGGGCCCTAGGCGGGGTGTAGGGCTGAAATGGGGCTTTTGGAAGCCCGAGGGGCTTTATCTGGAGCGTTGATGACTGGTCCGGAACGCGCAAATGGTGAGCATCGCCACCGCCCGCCTCTGACCATCTATCTTGCCTCGCCGCGTGGATTTTGCGCGGGCGTGGATCGGGCGATCCAAATCGTCGAGCTCGCGCTGCAGAAATTCGGTGCTCCGGTCTATGTTCGTCATGCCATCGTGCATAACCGCCACGTGGTTGAGTCCCTGAAGGCCAAAGGCGCGGTCTTCGTCGAAGAACTGAGCGAAATCCCCGATACGAACGCACCCATCGTATTCTCGGCTCACGGCGTGCCGAAATCCGTCCCCGATGCCGCGCGCGACCGGCGCATGTTCGTTCTCGATGCCACCTGCCCGCTCGTCTCGAAGGTTCATATCGAGGCCGAGCGCCTTTTCGACCACGGCCACGAGATTCTGCTGATCGGCCATGCAGGCCATTCCGAAGTGATTGGGACCACCGGGCAATTGCCGCCTGGCGCAGTGCATCTGATCGAGAGCATCGACGATGTGAAAATCTTCACACCCAGGGACGAGCAAAAGCTCGCGGTCATCACGCAAACAACGCTGTCAGTGGACGACACGCGCGAGATCATGTTGGTGCTGCAGGCACGCTTCCCGGCAATCGTGATACCGCGGAAAGACGACATCTGCTACGCGACGACGAACCGCCAAGACGCAGTCAAGCGAATCGCGCCAAACTGCGACAGGATGATTGTTGTGGGCTCGCCAAACAGTTCGAACTCCTTGCGCCTGGTGGAGGTGGCCAAACGGGCCGGGTGCCCGCGCGCCGTGTTGATCGAGCGCAGGAGCGAGATCGATTGGAGCGAGTTCGAGGACATTCGAAGTCTTGGCGTCACTGCTGGCGCCTCGGCCCCGGAAGTCCTGGTCGACATTGTGATCGATGCGTTTGCCGAGCGCTTCGAGGTCACCGTCGAGACGGTGACAACCGCTGAGGAGAACATCTCTTTCAAGCTGCCCCGTCCTTTGAGAGATGCGTCGGCGGCATAGATGGCTGTCTATACCGACGTTTCCGATGAAGAGCTTAAGAGCTTTATCGATAGCTATGACATCGGTGCTTTGACCTCTTTCAAGGGCATTGCCGAGGGCGTCGAGAACACGAACTACCTCGTCCATACCGAAACCGGCCCGTTCATCCTGACGCTTTACGAAAAGCGTGTGCGGTCGGAAGACCTCCCCTACTTCCTTGCGCTGATGGAGTACCTGGCGGCGGCAGGTATCACGTGCCCATTGCCCGTTCGCGACCGTGAGGGGCGCATTTTGCGTGATCTGGCAGGACGACCGGCCGCTCTGATCAGCTTCTTGGAGGGTCTTTGGATCCGGCGTCCGGTAATTGAGCATTGTGCGGGACTCGGTCAAGCGCTCGCGAAGTTCCATCTGGCGGGCCTCGACTTCCCCTTGAGGCGGGACAACAGTCTGTCTCTTCAAGGCTGGCATTCGCTCTTCGACGATGTCCGTGACGCCGCTGACGATGTCATTCCGGGCCTTCACGACGAAATCGCTGGCGAGCTCCACTTTCTCGGCGCCAACTGGACGAGCGAGCTGCCCGCAAGCGTGATCCACGCCGACCTCTTTCCCGACAATGTGTTCTTTCTCGACAACAAGGTCTCGGGCCTGATCGACTTCTATTTCGCTTGCGACGATATGCTCGCCTATGATGTGGCCGTCTGTCTGAACGCGTGGTGCTTCGAGACAGACGCCTCGTTCAACGTGACCAAGGCGCGCGCGCTGTTGCAGGCTTATGGGCAGATACGGCCACTCACTGAGCCGGAGTTGGACGCCCTGCCCCTGCTCGCGCGCGGGGCCGCATTGCGCTTCCTTCTTACGCGCACCTATGACGTCCTAAACACAGACGCGAACGCGCTCGTGAAGACCAAGGACCCGCGTGAGTATCTGCGGAAGCTGCGTTTCCATCAGCGCGTTGGCTCCTACCGCGATTATGGATTGAGCCAGAGTTGAGGATGCGAGCATGAGCCGCGGCCCCAAAGTTGTCATTCATACCGATGGCGCGTGTTCTGGAAACCCCGGTCCTGGCGGCTGGGGCGCGATCTTGGAATCAGGTCCTCACCGCAAAGAGGTCAAGGGCGGCGAGGCGATGACCACCAACAACCGTATGGAACTGACCGCAGCCATCGAGGCGCTGGAGGCCTTGAAGGGCCCCTCGGATGTGGAGCTCTACACAGACTCCAATTATTTGCGCGGCGGCATCACCAGCTGGATTAAGGACTGGAAGCGAAACGGCTGGCGCACAGCCGACAAGAAACCAGTCAAGAATGTCGAACTTTGGCAACGACTTGAGCAGGCCGAGGCCTCCCACACCGTCGCCTGGCACTGGGTCAAAGGCCATGACGGGCATGAGGAGAACGAGCGCGCGGACGAACTCGCCCGCGAGGGGATGGCCCCGTTTCTTGGCGGACGGTAAGCGTCAGGCTCTCTTAGCGAAGAATTCCAACGGTGCGCGGCTTAGAGGGTGCTGAGAATCGCCTCAGCGGTCGAGACTTCGGCGACACCGGGATCCTCCTCCGTGTGGAGGACCTTGACCACCCCGTCATCGACAACCATCGCGTAACGCTTGGAGCGCGTACCAAGACCAACACCGCTGCCATCGAAGTCCATGCCAATCTTCTTGGTGAACTCGGCATTGCCGTCGGACAGGATCGTGACCTTGCCATCCGCACCCGTTGCCCCGCCCCAAGCCGTAAGAACGAAGGGATCGTTGACCGACACGCAAACCACCTCATCGACGCCCTTCGCTTTGAGAGCATCGGCAGAGGCGATGAAGCCAGGAAGATGTTTGAGGTGACAGGTCGGTGTGAAAGCGCCAGGCACGGCGAAGAGGACGACCTTCTTGCCCCCAACGACGTCCTTCGTACTTATGGCCTGAATTCCATCAGAATTGATCATCCTGAATGTGGCCTCGGGCAGGCTGTCTCCTTGGGCAATCGTCATGCGTATCGTCTCCTCAGTACAACTTGCTGCGCGTCAGGCACCATACCGGCTGACCTCGAAGACTCCAACCAAACCTTGGCACGGTGAGCGTGGGGCAGGCGTTTCCATCCGGAATACCACAACACTTTGGGGCACCATGAAAGCCATCTTGACGCTCTTAGGGATCGCGATCGCCGCATCTGGCGGCGCATGCACAACGGGCGAGAAACGCGTTAGCGGTGCGGCTGTAGGTGGCGCATTCGGGGCAGCCATAGCCGGACCGATCGGTGCGGCAGCGGGCGCAGCCGCAGGCGCCGCGACTGCTCCGAGCGTTGCACGCTAAGGCCTTATGCGGGGTCTTCCAGTCTTAAGGAGCCGTCCAAGTCGTCTCGGACGCCCCGTCTTCGGCGACAACCGTGATGGTCAGAGGCTTGCCCTTCAGGGCCGCTGCCTCTTCGATCACCGGGAAGGCAATTGCAAAGCGCTGCCTACCGTCTTCAAGAGGCCCAAGCGCTTTCGTCACCGGCACTAGCGCTTTGGGGTTATCGACAAAGACATCCGTGCCAATTGCGCCTTCCGGAAACTCCACTTCGATCTTAAGCTCTGGAGCATCGCCATCGAGGCCCCCTGAGATCTTCATGACCCTAGGCAAATGGTCGTCTTGAGCCTTCTTCGGCACGCGCGAGAGCGCGGCCTCTAATAGCCGCCCATCGCTCTTGCCGCCGCCCGGCTCAAAAACCGTGTTGAGATGGACGGCATTTGGAATGCACAAATCTTTGCAGAGCCCATAGTCGAAGTCCAAAGACAGCGTCACCGGATCCCCCACGCGCTTCGGGGTAATTCGCAAGGGAAAGACCACCTCGCCGCTATAGCCAATCGCTGTGCCGTTTGCGTCCGAAAAACGGTGAGGCGCCGGATAGAGCACTTCGACGGCCTCGACATTCTTCGAGCCGGACCAATCGAAGCTGGGCGGCACACCGGAATCGCCCGGGTTACGCCAATAGGTCTTCCAACCCTTGTCCATGCGGAGCTGAACGCCTGCATAGAAGGACGGCGCGCCCGCCTCTGGCACTGCATCGCCTACGAGCCGCACTTTCGAGTTGGTCTGATCCGTCCAGACTGATTGAGTCTTGGAGGCGGCATCGCCCTCTACGACAAGCCCAAGGCTCGCGATCGCACACAAAACGAGTGCCGTAAGCGCAACAGACGAGCGATTGGTGGCGCGTCCAAACTGGATCATGGAAGACTGCTTCTTTCTTGTTCCGAAATTACTCAAGCCTGTCTAATAGATAAGCGATCATGCAGCCATGTCCTGAATCAAGTGGCGTCACGGTTTCGTGAGGCACGTGACTAGTGCGCGCTGCTTGCCTTATTTCACCGTTTCCTCTTCCCTCGGTCCGGAACTGCTGTAGCATGGCGGCATGGCCTCTGGTTCCTTTTCCGAGGATGAAGGCTATCTTGATGGCCAACTCCTGATCGCGATGCCGGCGATGGGCGATGAGCGGTTTTCCCGCTCGGTGATCTATCTTTGTGCGCACTCATCGGAGGGCGCCATGGGCATCATCATCAATCAACGGGCGCCCAACATCAGCTTCCCTGAACTGCTGGAGCAGTTGAAAATCGCACCCTCGGAAGACCGCATCTCGCTGCCGTCTGCTGTGAACACCATGGATGTCCATCTGGGCGGCCCGGTGGAAACGGGACGCGGCTTCGTGCTGCACAGCGCGGATTACTTCAAGGCGGAGAGCACACTGCCGATCAACGATAGTGTGTGTCTGACCGCTACGATCGACATCCTGCGCGACATTGCAAAAGGCAGCGGACCAACCAAGGCCCTTCTTGCGCTGGGCTATGCGGGCTGGGCGCCGGGACAACTTGAGGATGAGATTCAGTCCAATGGCTGGCTCAACTGTCCAGCTGATCCAGAGCTCGTTTTCGATCACGCAATCAACCGCAAATACAATCGGGCGCTGGGCAGTCTCGGTGTCGACCCGATCCGTCTCGTCAACGATTCGGGGCACGCCTGAACGGCGAGCCTTACGCTTGGGCCGTGCTTGGTCCCTGCAATGCGGGGATATCGGCTTGGGTTTGCGGCTCCACTTCAAGGCCAGAGGCGGTTTCCGCAGCCCGCTCGCGCTCTTTGCGCTTGCGATGATTCGCGAGCGCATTGAGCAACATGCCCACATCTCGCGCCGACATCGGCTCGCCGTAGTAGAAGCCCTGCCCGAACTCGCAGCCGATCGACCGGAGATAGCTGGCGTCAGTCTGCGTCTCCACGCCTTCGGCGACCACCTCCTTGCCCAGCTCATGCGCAAGCGCCACAACCGAGCGCAGGATAAGCGGCGTCTGGTCATTGGCCGCGCTTTCATGCACGAGAGATCTGTCCACTTTGATGACGTCGAATGGAAAGCGGTGCAGATAGCTGAGCGAGCTGTAGCCCGTGCCGAAATCATCCAGCGCGAGACTCGCGCCGTAAGTCTTCAGCCAAGTGAGAATCTCCACAGCGCGCTCGGGGTTCTCCATCACAAGAGACTCAGTGATTTCGAGCTTCAACGTTCCCCTTGTCACCGCCTCCCGGGCGAGCAACAGCCTGATCTCTTGCACCATGTCTTGGCGGAACAGTTGACGGCTGGACACATTGACGCTGACAAAGAGCGGATCGCGGTCCCGCGGGAGTACGCGATGCCAAGTCGCGGCCTCTTCCAAGGCCTGCCCCAATATGTAGCTCCCAAGCTCAACAATCAGCCCGGATTCCTCGGCAAGCGGAATGAAGTCCGCCGGCGAGAGTCGACCGCGCGTCGGATGGTCCCAGCGCATGAGTGCCTCGAAGCCGGCGAGCTGGTTTGAAGCCAGCCGCGTGATGGGCTGATAGAGAACGGAAATTTGTTGCCGCTGAAGCGCCATGCGGAGTTCGCTTTCGAGCGGCAAACAGCTTTCCTCTTCCGTCCGCATAGCCGGGTTGAAGATCTCGATACGGTCGGCGCCACTGCGCTTTGCGCGCAGCATGCCGATCTCGCCATCGCTCAACATGTCCTGCGCTGTCGCTTGCGAGCCATCGTGGACGACGATACCGATGGAGGCGGTGAGTATGATCTCCTTGGTGCTGATCTTCATTGGCGTGCGCAGCGCCCTGCGCACACGCTCGGCCAAGGTCGCCACGTGATGGGGATCGCTGTCGGAAATCAGCAGGATGGCAAACTGATCGCCGCCAAGTCGTGCAAGGGTGTCCTGCGGGTTGAGGTGGCGCCCAAGCCGGCGTCCAAGCGTCAGCAGCATCGAATCGCCGATCACGAGCCCGAAGCTTTTGTTGACGTTCTTGAAGCGGTCGATGTCGATAAATAGAACGGTCGGTCGGATCGCATGGCCCTCGGCCGCACGGGTGATAGCGCCTTGCAAGCGGTCCATAAAGAGTTCGCGATTGGGCAGCCCGGTGAGGCTATCGTGAACGGCATCGTGCATCAGGCGCTCGTGGGAGCGTTTCATGCTGGTCACGTCGCGCATCAAGCCAACGCAGCGCAACAGCCGCACATTCTCGTTGGGCGCCGCATTTGCATGCAGCTCGTACCAGAGATACGTTCCATCATGGCGGCGAAGCCGAAAGTCCGTCTGGAAGTCCCCACCATTCTTTTCTTGAAGCGACATTAACAATAACCGGAAGCGCTCTCGGTCCGAGGCGTGCATATGTTTCAAGAACTCATCCACCGAGACGTTGAGGGCGCTAGGGTCGAGGCCGAGCTCCGCCTCCACCTCATTGCCGACGGTGATGAGATCGCGCCCTGCGTGCCACTGAAAAACGTTTGTCCCGGAGCCATCGACCGCGAGCGACTTCATTTGCACAAGACTTGGCGGACCAAGGCTCACGGCCGAGCCACCCGTATGGAATGCGAACTGGGTGACGGTGAAGCCGAGCAGGACGAGGATCAACACCAGCCCGGCCACGAGGCTTGATACGACGATTTCGCCGGAGAGCTTGCCGGCGACGATCATCGATGCGCCGAGGAGCCAAACGATCAGTAGCATCCAGCTTGGGATCAGCGACATGGCGCGGTCCTGACCGCGCAGGGCGAAATAGGCGATCAGCAAAGTGCCGACGCCTGCGATCAAGACTGTGGAGATGCGTGCGACGCCGGCTGCCGTTTGAGGATCTACGATCGCAACCACGATCAAGCCGAACTGCACAGCGATCCAGACCCAAAACACCGTCTTGATCCAGACATGCCAGAGACCGATCCGCAAGAACGTGTAGAGAAACAGGACCAGGCTTGCAGCCAGCCCCGCCTCGGCGGCGGCACGATAGGTGGCGGTACGGTCGGGGCCCACGGGGAACAATTTGTTCCAGAAGCCAAAATCGACACAAAAATAGATCAGCGCAGCCCACGCCACGAGTGCGGTGGCAGGGAAGATCGCCCGATGGTTCGCTGCGAAAATTGCCGTAAGAAAGATAGCGAGAAGGCCCGTAATGCCGAGCAGAACGCCCTTGAACAGCATGCTGTTTTGCTGTTTGGCCTGATAGAATTTGGGCGTCCATAAATTGACCTGCGGCACTTTCGATGACGAGAGTTCGACCGCATAGGTGACCGTCTGACCGGGCTCAAGGCTGAGGCGGAACATATCGGCACGGTCGCTCTTGAGCGGTTCGGGCCGGAACCCGAGTGACGGCGTCACCGCCGCGATGCGTGGCGCATCAAGTTCGGGACGAACGACGCCAGAATTGGCTAACGTGTAGCGCGGCGCGACGAGCCAGCGAACGATACGTTCGTCGGTAGGATTGGAGAGTGCAAAAACCAACCAACTCGGATCGGTTCCTGGGGTCGACGCCTGCACGGCCATACGGCCGATATAGCCATCCGGCCCTGGGGCCGTCTCGATCTGAAGCCTGTCGCCCCGACCCTCGTAAAGTTCACCCTTTGTCGTGATCTCAAGCTTCGGAGCCTTGGAGTCGACCGGAATCGCTTCAATAGCGCTGGCAACGCTCGCAAGTGGCGGAAGGAGCATCACCATGGCAAGGAGCAGCGCGCAGGCGAGCACGAGCGATACGCTCCGGCAATCCTGCCAGAACGCAACCCTCTTTGGCACGGCGCTTTGGGCGCAAGCCGAGCCGTGTGTCGCCACTCTCATCCTCCGTTCCCCTAGCCGCGCGGATCTGAATTCAGCTGCGCGTAAAGCACGTGATCCTGCCAGTCGCCGTTGATCCGCAAATATTGGCGCGCTAGACCCTCGCGCTTGAACCCTGTCCGCTCCAAAAGGCGCATCGACGCTGTATTAGTTGGGAGACAAGCGGCCTCCAAACGGTGCAGCTCAAGCGTATCGAAAACAAACGGCACGACCGCACGAACCGCCGCCGTCGTATAGCCTTGCTCGGCATATTTCGCCCCCACCCAATAGCCGAGCGTGCAGGACTGGGTCACACCGCGGCGCACATTGCACAGGGTGAGACCGCCCACCAGCGCCGCACTGTGCACATCGTAGACGAATAGGGCATAACCCACATCCTCGCGGATATCGCGCATGTAGTGCCGCACACGACGGCGAAATGACGCGCGCGATAGCTCGTCAGGCGCCCAGCGCGGCTCCCAGGGCACGAGAAAATCCTGGCTCGAGGCCCGCAAGTCCGCCCAGGCCGGATGGTCCGACATTTGGGGCGTACGCAGCATGACGCGATCGGTCTCGATAACCGGCCCAAAATCACTTGGGGATGCAGCTCGCAGCAAGGCCATAAATCAATACCCTCTTCAAGCGGCTCTGCTCGCCGAAACCGTGAACCTGTCGGCCACGGCTTCGAATCCTGTAACATTAACAATGGGTCCGACAGTCGCAAGGCTCAGAGGCGATCCAAGGATTTTCTGAAGCATTGCTTGGAGATCCTCCGTCTCGACCGCCTCGATTCGTTTAACCAGTTCCGGGGTCGGCAGGACGCGCCCGCAAAACAGCACATGGCGCGCAAGCTGCTCGGCTCTCGCACTCGAACTCTCCAGCGCTGCTAGAAGTCCCATCTTGAATTGCGCCTTCACGCGGTCGAGCTCGGCCTTGTTGAAGCCGCTCGCCGCCGCCTGCTCCAGTTCACCGTGAATGACGGAGAAGAGTTCGTCCGCCCTTTCAGGCGCGCCTGCTGCGTGAATCACGAACATGCCACTATCGGTCAGGCCGGACGAGAAGGCATAGACGGAGTAGCAGAGCCCACGGCGCTCACGCACCTCCTGGAACAGCCGGGATGACATACCGCCTCCCAGCGCACCCGCCAATATCTGGGATTTGAAGTAGTCGGGCTGATGATAGGCCGGCGCTTCCAACGCAATCATCAGGTGGGTCTGTTCAAAGGGCTTCGCCGATTGTCTGCGTCCACCCACATAGATCGCGTTCTGGGGTGTCGGGGTCGCATCCGACGGAAGAGACGACAACCGGCGCTCCGCTTCTGCCACAAGCGCGGCATGGTCTACGGCGCCCGCGGCAGCAAGCACCATGTTGGGGGCGCGATAGTGCGTGGTCAGATACGCACCGAGATGGTTCCGATCGAACCGACCGACGCTTTCGGCCGTACCGAGAATGGGCCGTCCCACGGGTTGATCAGGGAATGCCGCCTCGGAGATGAAGTCGTAAACAATGTCGTCCGGCGAATCCGAACTCGCGGCAATTTCTTGGAGAATGACGTCGCGCTCGCGCAGAAGCTCCCTTTCGGCGAAGCGCGGCTCCAAGATGATGTCGCTGAGGATGTCGAGGGCAAGCGGCAGGTCCTTGGGCAGTACGCGCGCATAATAGCCCGTCGAATCAACCGACGTGGCGGCGTTCAGATCGCCGCCAACGGCCTCAATCTCCTCAACGATATCACGGGCGCTGCGGCGCTTTGTGCCTTTGAAGGCCATGTGCTCCAAAAAATGTGCCACACCGTGTTCGGCAAATTGTTCCGAGCGGCTGCCGGCGCCGATCCAAAGCCCTAATGAGACGGTCTCCACCTCGGGCATCGCGTGGGTAACAATGGTCAAACCATTGGCGAGCTTCGACTGTTCCACGCTCACGCCTGTACCTCAGAAAGCGAGGACGCGGATTGCACATGCCCAACGATAAAATCGGCGACGGTGTCGAAATCGGCAGGCAGCACCGTACAGCGCTCTTCGCTGCCAAGCTTCAGCAAGAGGCGCTCGGGCTGCTCCGGCTCTTTGCCGATTGCACGTTTCACCGCATCGGGGAATTTGGCCGGATGAGCGGTCGAGAGGATGACCATGGGCGCAGCGCCAAGTCCCGTTTCCTGCTGGGAGGCTGCGATGCCGACCGCGGTATGCGGGTCGACGACCATACCGGTCTCTTCGTAAACGCCCCGAATGGTCATCTCCGTCACATCCTCGCCCGCGGAATGCGCACTAAACAGATCGCGCAGTTGGCCAACTTCACCCTGGCTCAAATGGAAGACGCCTTGGCTGCGCAAATCGTCCATCAGGCCCCGGACTCGCGACGCGTCCCGGCCGGATAGCTCGAACAACAAGCGCTCGAAATTGCTCGCGAGCTGGATGTCCATGCTGGGACTTGAGGTTGCGATCACACCTTGCGGCTCGTAGACCCCTGTCGCGAAGGCGCGAGGCAAACTGTCGTTGAGGTTCGTGGCGATAACGAGGCGTTCAATCGGCAAGCCCATCGCGTGGGCGGCATAACCTGCGAAAATATCACCAAAATTTCCAGTGGGCACCGTGAAGGCCACAGGCCGGTAGGGTGCGCCGAGCGCCACCGCCGACGTGAAGTAGTAGCCGATCTGGGACAGGATCCGCGCGAAGTTAATGGAGTTGATCCCCGTGAGGCCGAGCCGCGCGCTCAAATCGCGATCGCCGAACAGCGCCTTCACTATGGCCTGACAGTCGTCGAAGGTGCCTTCCACTGCAATATTGTGGATGTTGGCCTCGCGCGCGGTCGTCATTTGGCGGCGCTGCACATCGCTGACCCGCCCTTTCGGGTGCAAGATAAAGACATCGATCACGTCGAGCCCTCGAAAGGCCTCGATGGCAGCAGCACCCGTATCGCCTGATGTGGCGCCAACCACAGTCGCGCGTGCGCCTTTTCGCTTTAGCGCCCTGTTCATGAACCGGGACACCACCTGCATGGCAAGGTCCTTGAACGCGAGCGTGGGGCCATGAAACAGCTCCAACACGAAGCTATTAGGGCCAATCTGGCTGAGCGGTGCGATAGCTGGATGATGGAAACCGTCATAGGCCTCCGACAACACATCCTCCAGGTCGCCTAAGCATGGGTCCCCCTCAAGGAAGGGTCGCATAACCCGATAGACCGCATCCGCGTAATCGAGGCCGGAAAGCGCAGCAATCTCGTCAGGCGCAAACCGTGGCCATGCCTCGGGCATGAACAGACCGCCATCGGAGGCAAGCGCTGCCAAAAGTGCGCCCTCGAAGGAGAGCGCCGGGGCGGACCCGCGCGTTGAAATGAACTTCAAGACATGCCTCTCGTCGGAAAATCAGGGGCTTTTCGGGTGACCCTAGCCCCCAGAGCACAGCCCGGCAATATCGCCAAGTAGCACGGTTAAGGCCGTTTTCCCGAGCGTGCGCTCCAGACATAGGCGGCATAGACGCCAACCAGGCATATAGCCAACGCGAACCATGTGAATGCGTACTGCAAATGGTTTCTGGAGAGCTGGAGCCGTGTCTGGCCGCCCTGGGGCCATCCGCCAGGAATGTCACTCTCCACCGTTTCGAGAAAAAATGGCACCGCTTCGACTGTCCCACCTGGGAACATTGAGCGCGTCATAGCGCCAAGGTCGCGGGTGAACCATTGATTGGCTTCGAGATCGTTGTCGGGTGAGAACAGGCCAGGGCTTTCTGGCGTGCGAACCAACCCGGTGACTGTGACGACATCCTTGAACTGGCCTTGCGCACGGGCTTTCGGGTCTCTGGCCTGCTCGGGAACAAAGCCCCGATCCACCAATACGACACGCCCCGAGACCGTCTCCAACGGCGTGATGACGTGCCAGCCAGGCCGGCCATCGAGCGAGATCGAATAGAGATAGCGTTCCCGCTCATGGTGAAAACGGCCTTCAGTCCGTACGGGAAGATAGCTCGGATCACCAAGCTTATTCGAGAGTTCGATAGCCCGTTCCAGCGAGACGGGATTCCGTGCCGTCCGCGCCTCGATACGGTCAATGATGTCTTCTTTCCACGCGTAGCGTTCAAGCTGCCATGTGCCAAGCCAAACCAAGATCGCTACGCCGATAAGCGTCGTGATGGTGAGTTTGATGAGGGCGGGCGTACTCATTGGGATGCCTTAGCTGCCGGAGGTAAGCTTACCCTGCTCAGCCTTGTGCCGGTACTGAAGGGCAACCAGCACGCCTTTGAAGCTACGCAGGAGCAAGAGCGGCAGGGCGAGCGCCAGAGCTCCCCAAATAATGGCGTGCACCCAGTACGGCGGCTGATAGGCAATTTCCACGAAGAGCGCAGCGCCGACAATGATGAACCCTGCGAACAGCATGACGAAGATTGCGGGACCATCTCCAGAGTCGGCAAAAGCATAGTCGAGACCGCATACTTGGCAGGATGGCGCGAGCGCCAAATAGCCGTTGAACAATTTGCCCCTGTGGCAGAAGGGGCACCGCCCGACGATGCCCGTCCAAATGGTGGAGCTCAACGGTTCATTGGCCTTGTGACTTTGGTCAGCACACATCCGTTGATCCCAGCAGAAGTAAAAGGGGCGGCCGTTAGACCGCCCCTGTTCGAAGACGGTTGACCCCGCCGCTAGTGACCTGCGTTCGCACCTGCGCCCCAGATATAGATGGCGCAGAACAGGAACAGCCAAACCACGTCAACGAAGTGCCAGTACCAGGCCGCAGCCTCGAACCCAAAATGCCTGCTCGGCGTGAAATGGCCCGCCAATGCGCGGAACAGGCATACGAGCAGGAATACCGTGCCGACAATCACATGGAAGCCGTGGAAACCTGTCGCCATGAAGAAGGTTGAACCGTAGATGTGATCAGCGAAGCCAAACGCTGCATGCATATACTCATACGCCTGCAAGGCCGTGAAGATCAGCCCCAGGCCGACCGTGATGGCGAGCGCCCAAGTCAGTTCTTTGCGCTGATTGTGCAACATGGCGTGATGCGCCCAAGTTGCCGTCGTGCCCGACGTCAAAAGGATCAGCGTATTGATCCAAGGCAGGCCCCAAGGATCGAAGGTGTGTCCGAAATAGCCGAGTCCCGGCACGTCAGCTTCCGCACTCGGGACCGGCGGCCAAACGCCGCCCGTCACTTGCGTGCGTGCGTAGGTCACAGCATCGTCAGGAAATAGCGCCACATCGAAATAGGCCCAGAACCAAGCCACGAAGAACATCACCTCGGAGGCGATGAACAGGATCATGCCATAGCGCAGATGAAGCTGAACGACAGGCGACTGATACCCTTCGTCAGCTTCTTTGATTACGTCGCGCCACCAGCCGTACATGGTGATGAGGACAATCGCTAAGCCGGGCAGCACGTACCAAAGCTGTGGATCGCCGGCTTTCTTCGACATGAAATACATCAGAGTACCGAGTGCCAGCGTAATGGCGCCGACAGCGCCGACGAGCGGCCACGGGCTCGGATTGAGCAAATGGTAGTCGTGTTGCGGTTTAGCGTGGGCTTGGGCCATCTTTTAAGTTTCCCTTCCTCCCCAGTCACATCTCAGCGGCGCAATCTTATCGCGCCCGTTCGTCTACGATCCAGAAGCCCTTTTCCCTGCTGCCGCTGCAACGTCCGACGGATCGCCGCTGCGGTAGAAGGTATAGGACAACGTGATTTCCTCAATATTCTTGGTGCTCATATCATCGATGATCTTAGGATCGACGAAGAACGAAACAGGCATTTCGACACTCTGTCCGGCCGCGAGGGTCTGCTGTTTGAAGCAGAAGCACTCGACCTTGTTGAAGTAGCGTCCAGCAATCTCCGGCGTCACATTGAACCCAGCAGTACCGCTGACAGGTTTATCGGTGTTGTTGTGCGCCTTGAAGAATACGAGCGCGCTCTCGCCGATACGAACGTCCACCTTGCGCTTCTCGGACGCAAAGGTCCAAGGAAGGCCGCGGTCCACATTCGTGTCGAAACGGATGGTGATGATACGATCCAGCGTCTCGGTCGGCACCGTCTCGGCGACCCGCGGAACGCCCGCAAAGCCTGTTGCCTGGCAAAACATGCGGTAGAGCGGCACGGCGGCGAATGACAGGCCGAGCATGCCGGCCACGACACCTACAAGCGACAGTGCAATCAGGCCCTTTTTGTCTTTTTTGGCAGTTGTTGTGCTTTGGTCGTTCATCCGCATTGCCCGTTAGATTTGCCGCATGGCGACATTGCCGCCCAGCCGGACAATGGTGACGATAAAGAACAGAATGACAAGCGCAGCCAGAGTCCAACCAATGGCGATAGACCTTCTACGTTGGCGACGTTTGCGTTCAGCTTCTGCATCTTCCATCACGTCCAAATTAGCGACAGCAAGCCGCCCCCGAGGCCAAAACCGTGCTCGACTAGAAGCACTGCAAACAGCACAAACAGATACAGCACCGAATAGGCAAAGAGATGCTTCGCCGCCCGCTCGGCCGCCTCGCCTTCGCGTTGGCGATAGCAATCGAACGCGAAGATCACGAAAACGGCGCCGAGGATCGCAGCGACTGCTGCATAGAGCGCACCGCCAAGTCCTATCATAGCAGGTGCCATCCCAAGCGGTGCCAGGATAAGGCTATAAATCAGAATCTGGCGGCGGGTCTCGTCGGGCCCATGCGTCACGGGCAGCATGGGAACGCCGGCGCGCTCATAATCCTTCGCGCGGACCAGCGCCAGCGCCCAGAAATGGGGCGGTGTCCATATGAAGATGATGAGAAACATCACGAAGGGCTCCAAGGACACGGCCCCCGTCGCTGCCGCCCAACCAATCATCGGCGGCAATGCCCCCGCAGCGCCGCCAATGACAATGTTTTGCGGCGTCGAGCGCTTCAGCCACATCGTGTAGACGAAGACGTAAAAGAAGATGGTGAAAGCCAGTAGCCCGGCAGCAACCCAGTTCACCATGAGGCCAAGGCACAGCACGGACCCAATGGCGAGCATAGAACCGAACGTCAGCGCTTCGTTGGGCGTCACCGCGCCTCTGGGCAAAGGCCGCGAGGCCGTGCGGGCCATGCGTGCGTCGATATCGGCGTCGTACCACATGTTCAAGGCGCCCGATGCGCCAGCGCCAACCGCGATACAAATCAATGCGGCGATAGCCAACACGGGATGCATCGGAACAGGTGCCGCGACCAATCCGACGAGAGCCGTGAACACCACAAGGAACATGACCCGCGGCTTCAGTAGCGCCGCATAGTCAGAGACATCGCCCCCGGGGGCGATGTCTAGATTCCTCGGAATCGCTTGGGCTGTGGCGTTGGTCATCGAACTATTCACTCAAGCGGCTCTAATCTAGCGCCCCACACCTCACTTGACGCGTGGCAGCGTATCGAAGGTGTGGAACGGCGGCGGAGAAGGCACCGTCCACTCAAGCGTGGTTGCGCCCGTGCCCCATGGGTTGTCGGCCACTTTCTGCTTACGTGAGAACTGCACGATCACACCGATGAAGAAGACGATGAACCCTACGAACGCGAGATACGCACCGATTGAGGACACCATGTTCCACCCTGCATAGGCGTCCGGATAATCGGCATAGCGGCGCGGCATACCCGCCAGCCCCAAAAAGTGCTGTGGGAAAAATGCCAGGTTTGCTCCGATAAACATCGTCCAGAAGTGCAGCTTGCCGATCGCTTCAGAGTACATGTAGCCGTACATTTTCGGCGACCAATAATACCAGGCCGCGAAGAGCGAGAAGACCGCACCAAGCGACAGGACGTAGTGGAAATGCGCCACCACGTAATAGGTGTCGTGGAACGAACGGTCCACACCGGCGTTTGCTAGCATCACGCCCGTCACACCGCCGATGGTGAAGAGGAAAATAAAGCCAAGAGCCCAAAGCATGGGCGAATTTAGCTGAATAGACCCGCCCCACATCGTTGCGATCCACGAGAAGATCTTCACACCTGTCGGCACGGCTATCACCATCGTGGCGAACAAGAAGTAGGCCTGCGTATTCACATCTAGTCCGGCCGCATACATGTGATGCGCCCACACGACGAAGCCAATCACACCGATCGCCACCATGGCGTAAGCCATACCGAGATAGCCAAACACCGGCTTCCTAGAGAACGTCGACACGATCTGGCTGACCATGCCGAAGCCCGGCAGGATCATGATGTACACTTCCGGATGGCCAAAGAACCAGAACAGGTGCTGCCAGAGAAGTGGATCGCCGCCCTGCGAGGAGTCAAAGAAAGCCGTACCGAAATTGCGGTCCGTCAGTAACATGGTAATGGCACCGGCTAGGACCGGCAGCGACAGCAGCAGCAAGAAGGCCGTCACCAGGATCGACCACACAAAAAGCGGCATCTTGTGAAGGGTCATGCCCGGTGCACGCATATTCAAGATCGTGGTGATGAAGTTGATGGCACCAAGGATCGACGACGCCCCACCCAGGTGCAGCGCAAGAATTGCGAAATCAACGGCAACGCCCGGCGACCCGCTTGTGGAGAGCGGTGCATAGATCGTCCAACCCGCACCGGCGCCCGTCGAACCCGGTGCTCCCGGCATGAACAGCGACGCGACCAATAAGACGAAGGCCATGGCCAGCAACCAGAACGAGATATTGTTCATGCGAGGGAAAGCCATGTCCGGCGCGCCAATCATCAGCGGCACCATCCAGTTGCCGAAGGCGCCCACCGTGGCCGGCATTACGGCGAAGAACACCATGACTAGGCCGTGTGCCGTTACGAACACGTTGTACATCTCCGGGTTGCCGAAGATCTGCAAGCCCGGCTCTGCAAGCTCAAGACGCATAGCCATAGACAGCAGCGCCCCGACAACGCCGCCGACGAGAGACAGGATCAGATAAAGGGTGCCGATATCCTTGTGATTGGTCGAGAACAGCCAGCGCCGCAATCCATGCGGATGATCGTCGTGATCGTGATGGGCCGCTTCTGCCTGGGCGTTCTGAGCCATGACTGTCTTCCCTTATAGTCCTTTGGTGTTCGCTCTCGGTCGTCAGACCGTTCGTTCCGTTGCAGTGAGAATTCTATTCCTGCGCCGAAGCCATCTTGCCTTTAGGTTCAACGGCTGCCGACTTCTTGCTGGCGACCCACTGATCGTAATCCTCCTGAGAGACGACGTGAATGGCGATCGGCATGAAGGCGTGGTTGCGACCGCAGAGTTCCGAGCACTGGCCGTAGAACCAGCCTTCCTTCTCTGCGCGGAACCATGTCTGCTGTAGGCGACCTGGCACCGCGTCCAGCTTGACACCGAAGGACGGCACGGCCCAGTTGTGGATCACGTCGTTTGCCTTCAGACCGACTACAACATTGGCGCCAACAGGCACGACAACCTCGTTGTCGACCGCAAGCAGACGCGGCTGGCCTGGCTTGAGATTGGCCTCGGGCACCATGATCGAATCGAAGCTGATGCCCTCATCTGGATACTCATAGCTCCAATACCACTGGTTGCCAGTGGCGGTGATCGACACATCGGCTTTCGGGAAATCGTATTGTGCGAAGAGGAGCCGGAAGGACGGAATGGCGATCGCCACGAGAATGAAGATGGGAATCACTGTCCAAGCGACCTCGAGCAGTGTGTTGTGCGAGGTCCGGGAAGGCTCCGGATTTTTCTTTTCGTTGAAGCGGAAGATCACGTAGATCATCAGCGCCAACACGAAGAGTGTGATGACGATAATGATGATGTTTACGTAGTCATGGAAGTCGGTGATCTGTTCCATGATCGGCGTTGCCGCGCCTTGAAACGTCATTTGCCATGGTTGCGGCTGTCCGGTCCCGGCGGCAAACGCGGTGGCAAACGCACCCGATCCCAAAAGTGCCGCAAGAAACGTCATTGCACGAAACAAAATCGCCATCCCCTCACTCCTCCCCAACCGCCCTTTTGCTTCAAACTAAGGACAGCCCAATTGCAGTTGGGCATCGGGACCCTCGCCCACACTGCCCTTTGTTTTGGCGGCGAAGACGAGCACAAAAATGTTGGCGTCGTTCTCGCTAAGACTCTCATCCATTTGCCAGCTCACTTCAGCGGTGAAGCTGGACCTTTCTTTACAGTTGTAAAATCATAAAGGATATAGATTGGCAACAGTCATGATTCAGCCGGTTTGGCCCGTCAAGGTGGCACGAGCGCCATTGACAGTTGATTCGGCGACGACGACGCGCTCCATTGTGTCTTGGTTCGGTTCTCCCATAGAAAATTTCGCCGAAATTTGGCCCTATTGCTCCACGAAGGGCGTTTTTTGACCGTCTACGCCAGTGCCATAATTGTCCGATTCTCGATAGATACCACGCAGGCTCTTGCCCGCATTTGAAAACTTGCCGGAAAGCCGCTCGACCTGATGCTCATACACCCTGCTATGCCCTCCACGCCCCGATTCGAGACTTTCCGCCAGCACTGGCGACAGTGTCGCGCAAGGCGCCACCTGCTCGGTTTGGTCGGCGTTTTCTTGGCCGTTCTCATCGGGCTCGTGGCGAGCGCCGAGGCGCAAGACGCCGACGCAACGCCTGGCGCCACCGGCCCTGGCAGTGTGGTTCGCGAGACGCACGGGGCCTGGCAGGTGAGCTGCCGCACGCCGCCAGGCGCGCGAGAAGAAAAATGCGCCCTGGTGCAGAGCGTCACCGCCGAGGACCGTCCAAATGTTGGACTAACGGTCGTGTTCTATAAGGCGATTGGCGAGGACAAGAAGCTCTTGCGGGTCGTTGTGCCGCTTGGTGTTCTGCTCCCCACAGGTCTCGGCCTCAAGATCGATGGTGAGGATGTGGGCAATGCCCCCTTCCTGAAGTGCGGCAAGCGCGGCTGCGTCGCCGAAGTTGTGCTCCAGGATCAAGTGATTTCGAAGCTCAAGACGGGCCAAAACGCAATGTTCATTGTGTTCGATACACCCGAGGCAGGAATTGGCATTCCTGTCTCTTTGCAAGGCTTCACCGACGCCTTCTCCGGACTGAAATAGCGGCCTGCCGGGGCATTTCCGATCACAAAAAAGGATCGGCGGCAGAAAAGGAGAAATCTGCCGCCGACTTATCCGTCTTGGGGGACGGACAGCGCCCACTTTTCTTGCAGGGATCGAAAAGGGACGCGACTTGTAAAACGATATGGCAACGACTCGTGCCGGTTCAAGCTGCGGCGCACCAATTGCACCTGACAACGATGCTGGTCGTGACAACGCGCAGTTTGGCGAGGGCGAGACCGGCGGGACCGTGCTTCTTTCCCCAAAGCGCGCTTAGTGCGCGGCAGAGAATGGCGCGGGGCAGGCAAGCCAGCCCAAAAAAGGTTAAAGCCTCGCGGCTGCAATAGACTTGCGCGAGGGGTGGACAATGGCTTGGTACGACTGGGTCCTTTGGCTTGGCATTCTCTACCTGTTCCTGGGGACCGACTTCACCTTGAACTGGCTTAGCGGCATCGCCTATGGCCCCCGCATCGACCGCAACTCGCCGAACTTCATCACACACCTCTATTATTGGGTTTGGGCTTCGACCGACCCGAAGAACGCTAGAGTCGACCGGGTCGACGGCCCCCCAGACGTGCCCGCGCCTTGGGTGACGGCGCTGTGCGCGAGGACGTAAGCTCACCCCACTCGAGACGCAGTTCCATCGGTCCATACGCGGCGACGGCGATGCCCATAATTTCGACCCGGTTCGGACTAGACTTCCGCGCATTGACGTCTGCAACGGGCTAGGCCTTGAGACGGTTTGGAGGGAATTCCCATGCATTTTGGGCGCATTGGCGTCGTTCTGGCTTGTCTGTTGCTGGCGGGCTCCATGCTACCGAGCCCGGTCGCTAGCGAAGCGGCAGGACCCCTGAAAGATCCCCCGCCACCCCCCCTGCAGGGTCAAATCCAGGCGTCCTACGACGTGGGAGTTGCGAATATCGATCTGGGCACGGTCGACGTGACCGCCACTTTTGGCAGCAAAGACTATGCACTGACAGCCGACGGAAAGTTCTCCTTGCTAGCGGGGCTTCTCTACAAGGCGACGGGAAAGACGACGAGCAAGGGCACGCTCTCCAACTTCAGCCCCAAACCGCAACGCTATACGCTTTCCTTCTCGGACAGCAAGAAGCGGCAGCGTGTTCAGATCGCGTTTGCGGGCGGGACCGTCCGCACCGTCAAAATCACGCCTAAGAAGCGACCGGACAAACAGGCCATCCCCATTCCGGACGGTCAGCTGAGCAATGTGCTCGATCCGCTGACCGCGGCCTTCATGTCGATCCGCTCGCAGTCCGCGCCGAGCGATCTTGGCGTTTGTAACCAGACCCTTCGGGTCTTCGATGGCAAGCAGCGTTTCGATCTCACACTGTCTCCCAAACGCTCCGAGTCGATCGTTGGACGTGCACCGCAAGGTGTCTCGGAACAGGCCGCCGTCTGCCATGTCCGCTATGAGCCGATCGGCGGTTACCGGCCCCAGAGTTCGGCCGTCCAATTCGTACAGAAGGCAGATGGTATTGAGGCCTGGCTCGTGTCGGTGCCTGGAACAGACCGCTACCTACCCTATAAGGTCGTGGTGCCCACAGCCTGGGGCGACGGCTCGATCACCCTCACCGGGCTGAGCTCAACGTCCAGCCCCCAATCGCGCGCACGCGGTCCTTCGCCGCTATAGCGCTTCGGCCTCGAACAGCCGGTCGATATTACCGCCCCAAGGCCCCTCATACGCGGCCAAAAGGCGGTCGGCCTCTGTGCGGCCGGTCCGGGCGATCTCCATGAGCGGGGCGAGCGCTCTTGTCTCGTCCTGCCCCTTCTCGTTCATTCGAGCACGCCGCAGCAGCCCGCCTTCGGCAAGCGCCAAAATTTCCAGGGCAATGTCGCGGACAGTGCGGCCACGGAAGGGCGTGGCCAAACCGGTTGTTGGAACGGTCAAACGCATGGTCTCGCGTTCCTCTTCCGACCAATCAGCGACCAGACCCGCCGCCGCGTTCAGGGCCGTCGTGTCATAGAGAAGGCCCGCCCAAAGCGCTGGAAGTGCGATGAGAAGACCGAGCGGCCCCGCATCGGCGCCGCGCATTTCGAGGAATTTCTTCAGCCTCACTTCAGGAAAGAGCGTGGTGAGATGGTTGGTCCAATCTTCCATGGTCGGGCGCACGCCAGGAAGACCCGCGAGCTCACCGGCAAGGAAGTCGCGGAAGGATGCGCCGGCAACATCGATATAGTGCCCGTCGCGATAGACTAAATACATGGGCACATCGAGCGCGTAGTCCACATAGCGTTCGAATCCCATGCCGTCTTCGAAGGCGAAGGGAAGAGGCCCTGTTCTGTCCGGGTCTGTGTCCTGCCAAATTTGCGCGCGGCAGGACTGATAGCCGTTGGGCTTTCCTTCCGTGAACGGTGAATTGGCGAAGAGCGCAGTCACGACAGGCTGCAAGGCAAGACTGGCGCGAAGCTTCCGCACCATGTCCGCTTCATCGCCGAAGTCCACGTTCACCTGCACAGTCGCGGTGCGGAACATCATGTCGAGGCCGTGGGTTCCACGCGTCGGCATATACCGCATCATGATGCGGTAGCGGTCCTTCGGCATGAGTGGCATCTCGGCAAGCGTCGCTTTCGGCGTGAAGCCAAGCCCGACAAAACCGATGCCAAGCTGGTTCGCTACCGCGCCGATCTGCGACAGGTGCTGGCGCAGCTCTTCTTCGGTTTCGTGGATGTTCTTGAGCGGTGCACCAGAGAGTTCGAGCTGGCCACCAGGCTCCAGAGTAATGGAACCGCCAATGGGGCAATCCGAACAGGACAGCCCAATGATCTTGCCGCTCTCCCGGATAGGATCCCAGCCGAAGCAATTATGATGGGTTTCCAAGAGCGCCTGGATGCCACGCTCACCCCCATAGGGAACTGGAGAATTGTCGCCAATATTGAAGCCGAACTTCTCGTGTTCGGTACCGATGCGCCAGTCGCTTTCCGGCTTCGCGCCCGATGCCAGAGAAGCGACAAGTTCGTCCCGCGATTCGATGATGGAGCTTTCCGGCCCGTCAACGCGTGTCGACATAATGTGGAAACCCCGCTTGGATCGGTGAGACTTCAGGCCCGGCTGGCAACGGCCGCATTCAAGGACCTCGTTTGGATCTCCTATATCGTACGGAGGGCGCGGCGCGGCAAGAGACAGTTCCCCACAATCACGAAAGCCTGAAAGACCGCCTCCGGGAACTCACACCATCATACGGTGGTAGAGGTCGAACATGATCCACAAACTGCCGCCCACCATGATGCAGATGAGAACGACGGCGAAGGCGAGTGCAACCAAATTCTCGCGCGGCGTGGACTTGAAATCGATATGGAGGAAGAACCTCAAATGGACGAAGATCTGCACGACCGCGAGCGCGGCAATCACGACCAGTGCAGTCTGGCGCGGCAGCGCGCCCGTGGCGACGATACCAAAGGCGATCGCCGTGAGGATGACCGCCAGCACGATGCCGATCAGATAAGGCTTCATCGTCCGTTCGATCGGTATGCCTGCGTTCGTTTCCATCACAACAATCCCGGCAGATAGACCACGGAGAAGATCACGACCCAGATAATGTCGAGGAAGTGCCAGAAAAGGCCAAGCCGCATGAAGCGCGAGGCGACCGGCGCCGTCAGTCCCTTGAACAGGACCTGGCCAAACATCACCAAAATCCAGATGAGCCCGACACTCACATGCAGGCCATGAGTGCCGACCAGCGTGAAGAAGGACGACAGAAAGCCGCTGCGCTGAGGGCGCGCGCCCTCAGCGATCATGCCCGCGAACTCGCCGATCTCCAGAACGATGAAGCCGGCACCGAGCAAGAACGTGATGGCGAGCCACAACAGCACTTTCATCCGCTCTCCGGCGGAAAGAGACACTGCGGCAATGCCAAAGGTCGTGCTGCTGAGCAGAAGTAAGGCCGTTTCCGCCGCCGCACGCTCTAGACTGAAGACGTCCTTCGGTGTCGGACCACCGGCGGTGTTGCCAACCATGATCAAATAGGTCGCAAAGAGAAGCGCGAAGATGACGGCATCGCTCATCAGGTAGAGCCAGAAGCCAAACTCCTTCTCTTCATAGCGCTCCGCCTCTCGCGGACTGACAGTCATGGCAGCGATAGAACTCATGTGGCGGGCTCCTGCATCGGCTCTCCGGCGAAACCGGGATCGTCGGCCATTTCGTTCTTGGGAGCCTTGGCGAGCTGCGCAAAACGCGCATCCTCAATGGCCTTGACCTCGCTGGCCGTCATGACGCACTCGTCATTGTCGTTCGAAGCGCGCACGATGAGCCCGCACGCGATCACCGCCAGCGAGAGGAGCGCAAGCCACCAGATCCACCAGATCATCGCAAAACCGAAGGCGAAGCCCGCCCCGCCGATAACGGGCCCGACGAAGGTGTTTTTCGGCATGACGATATCTTCGTATTTCTCGGGCCGCTGATACGCGACGCCGGTCTGCTTCATAGTCCACCACGCATCCAGGCCCTCGACCTTTGGAAGCACCGCGAAATTATAAGGAGCGGCGGGAGATGATGTTGCCCATTCAAGCGAACGGCCGTTCCAGGGATCGCCCGTCAGATCGAGGGCTTGCTCCCGGTCGCGAATACTGACCCAGAGCTGCACACCGAGACAGATCATGCCGAGCATGATGATGAAGGCGCCGAATGCCGCGACGATGAGATGTGGCTGCCAGGAAGCGATCTCGTAATGCTCCATGCGGCGCGGCATGCCGAGCAGACCAAGCAGGTAGAGCGGCATGAAGGCGACGTAGAAGCCGATAATCCAGCACCAGAAGGCCCGCGTTCCCCATTTTTCGTTCAGTTTGAAACCAAACGCCTTCGGGAACCAGAACATGTAGCCGGCGAGGTAGCCGAACAGTACGCCAGGAATGATCATGTTGTGGAAGTGCGCGATGAGGAACGTCGTGTTGTGCATCATGTAGTCGATGGGCGGCAGGGCGAGCAGCACGCCCGACAGGCCACCGATGCAGAATGTGACGAGAAAGCCGATCGTAAAGAGCATTGGCGGCTTGAAGATGATACGGCCGCGATACATCGTCAGCAGCCAATCGAACACCTTCACGCCGGTGGGCACCGAAATGATCGTCGTCATGGTGCCGAAGAACGAATTTACCCGCGCGCTTGAGCCCATGGTGAAGAAATGATGCAGCCACACGGTGAAGGACAACAGTCCGATCGCCATCGTGGCGAGCACGAGCGAAAGGTAGCCAAACAGCCGCTTCTGGCTGAATACAGCAACCACTTCGGAGAACACTCCAAAAGCCGGCAGAATGAGGATGTAGACCTCGGGATGACCCCACAACCAAAACAGGTTGATGTAGTTCATCATGTTGCCGCCCATGCCGTTCGTAAAGAAGTGCATGTCAAGTGTACGGTCGAGCATGAGCATGGCAGTTGCGACCGTGAGCGCGGGAAACGCAAAGATCATCAAGATCGCAGTGACAAAGATGGTCCAGGTGAACAGCGGCAGTCGGAACATGGTCATGCCGGGCGCGCGGCATTTGACAATCGTCACAAGAAAATTGATGCCGCTCATGGTCGTGCCGATGCCTGAGATGAACACCGCCCAGACCCAGTAATCGACGCCGACACCAGGGGTGAACTCAACGCCTGAATAGGGCGGATAGCCGGACCATCCCGCCGTCGAGAACTTGCCGATCACAAGGGAGATCAACACGAGCACCGCACCTGCCGTGGTCAGCCAGAGGCTGACGGCATTCATGAAGGGGAAGGCAACGTCGCGCGAGCCGATCTGCTGCGGCATGATCAGGTTGACTAACCCCGAAAGGAACGGCATCGCCATGAAGAAAATCATGATGGTGCCATGGGACGAGAAGACCTGATCGAAATGGCCCGGCGGCAAGTACCCTTCGCTGTTGAGTGCAATGGCCTGCTGGCTCCGCATCATAGCGGCGTCCACGAAGCCCCGCACCAGCATGACTAATGCCAGCATCACATACATGATGCCGATCTTCTTGTGATCGAGGCTCGACAACCACTCGAACAAGACAAGGCGCCAAGCTCCTAAATAGGTAATGACACCCACGACCGACAGCCCGCCGAGCACGGTGACCCCTGCGCCCGATGCGGCGATCAGGCTGTAGAACGGCAAGGAATCGATTGTCAGTCGTCCGAAGATATCCACTGATCCCATTCCGTTATTTCGGCTTGCTTGTGGTGGGGCATGAGATGGGAATCGCCATGCATGTATTTGGCGATGATTTTGTCAAAAAGGTCCGGCTCGACGCCTGAGTAATACGTCACAGGGACCTTCTCACTCGGCTTGGCCAAGACCTCGTAGGTGGCGGCATCGAGCGTCTTGGCTGATTGCTTCGCCTTCTCCACCCAAGCATCGAAGTCTTCCTTGGACATGGCGCGCGTCTGGAACTGCATATCGGCAAAACCCTTGCCACTATATTGGACGTTGCGCCCCCAGAACGTGCCTTCCTTGTCGGCGAGCAGATTGAGCCGGGTCTGCATGCCGGCCATGGCGTAGATCTGTCCGCCAAGCGCAGGAATCACGAGCGAGTTCATCACCGTATCGGATGTAATTCTGATGCTGATCGGCGTGTTCACTGGAATGGCCAGCTCATTGACCACCGCGATGTTCTGCTCCGGATAGACGAACAGCCATTTCCAATCCTGACCGATGGCCTCGACCTGGAGCGCCTGCACGCTCGGATCGATCGCATTGTAGGGGTCGAGCTTGTACGTGTTGTGCCAGAGGTGAATGGCGAGCCAGACAATGATGAGAGCAGGCACACCCCACACAAGCACCTCGGCTGGCCAGTAATAGGCGATGTTTGGCGAATACCGCGCCTTACGGTTTGTGCCGCGATAGCGCCAGACGAAGATCGCCGCCATGATGAAGACCGGGACGATCACGATCATCATGATGGCAATGGCTTTGAAGAAAAGATCGCGTTCGGCGAGGGTGATGGGCCCTTTTGGATCGAGGACCGGCCCATCCAGCACAGCGCAGCCTCCGCTCAGCAGAGGCAAAGTTACGACCACAGCAATGACGGTCGCCAAACCCTTCCATCGACAGGCCCGCGCTTCTCTGACGATCATGTCTTGGCGGCCTCGATCGAGCACCCAATTATTCCGTGAACGGCAACCGTAATCCTTCACGGTTCGATTCGCGAGTGGAAATTGTATTTGGGAGCGAGGCACACACCTTGATTGTGATCAAAGCGCACCGCGTGCCTGCAGGACTCAGCCCTTGCCTAGCGCCAATCGCCACATGCGGCATTGACCAATGCCAGGCACGCGACTGCAGCCGTATCGGCCCGCATAACACGTGGCCCAAGCGAAACCGGCACCACGAAATCTTGCCGAAGTAATATCTCGCGCTCCTTGGGATCGAACCCACCTTCCGGCCCGATCAAAACCGCAAGCGGACGAGACTGCAGGGCAGCGAGAGCCTCAAGCGGCGATGCGATCGTTGCGCTCTCATCGGCAAATATGAGACGGCGGTTTGCATCCCATTGCGCAAGCGCGTCTTCAAGTTTTTGAGGCTCGCATATGTCGGGCACGCGCAAGATGCCACACTGCTCGGCAGCCTCGACCGCGTTCGCGCGCAAACGCTCCACCTTAACGCGCTCGGCGATTGTCCTTTGCGTGACTATGGGCCGCAAGACGCTTGCGCCCATCTCGGTCGCCTTTTGGGCCATGTAATCGAGCCGGGCGCGCTTGATTGGCGCAAAGAGATAATGCAAATCCGGCCCGCAATCCTGGCCCCGCGTTTGGTGTTCGGCTGCAAGGCTTATTGATTTCTTACCGAGGCTCGCCACCCGCGCGCGCCATTCTCCGTCGACACCGTTGAAGATGAGGACGTGCACATCCACTCTCAGGCGGAGTACGTTCACTAGGTAGTGCGCCTGGTCCGTGCCGAGCGCGACATTGACACCCGCGGACAGCGGAGACTTGACGAAGAGCCGTGGCAGTTTAGAGGGCATGGTCGGCGCACAGACATGCGAGTGAAGGCGGCACGACACATGCCACGTCCTGAGTTTCAAGGCAAAGCCGGCAATGTTGCCGATGCGACCCCGGAAAACCGGGTTGATCGCCATGCGCCGTCCTGGGCTCTGCCCTATTTGCGGCTGGCGCGGGCGGACCGGCCGGTCGGCTTTTACTTGCTCGCCCTGCCCTGTTTCTGGTCGGTGGCACTGGCGGGCCTCAAGACCGGCGCGTCCTACCCTGATCCATTGCTCTTGTTGCTGTTTGCTGTTGGCGCCGTCGCCATGCGCGGCGCGGGCTGCACGTACAACGACATTGTCGACCGGGATATCGATGCGAAAGTCGCGCGCACGCAATCCCGGCCGCTGCCAAGCGGGCAAGTCTCGCTTAAGGCCGCCGTCGCGTTCATGCTCGGCCTCTGCCTTGTGGGACTGCTCGTGCTCCTGAGCTTCAATCCGTTCTCTATCTGGCTTGGTTTGGGCGTGGTCCCGATCGTGGCGCTCTACCCGTTCATGAAACGGATCAGCCATTGGCCACAGGCCGTGCTTGGGCTTGCCTTCAACTGGGGGGCTCTGATGGGCTGGGCGGCGGTTTTAGGGTCTCTCGGTTGGGCGCCGCTCGCGCTCTATGCGGGTGCGGCGGCCTGGACCATCGGCTACGACACGATTTACGCCCACCAGGACCGGGAAGACGACGCGCTTATCGGCATGAAGTCGACCGCGCTGCGCTTCGGCGCCAGAACCCGTGTTTGGCTGACGACCTTTTACGCGCTTACCATCACCGCCTTCGGGCTCGCGGGGTGGCTTTCGGGCGCCAGTGGCCTGTTTTTCGCCGGGCTGGCATTCGCCTCGGGCCAACTCCTTTGGCAGGTCGTAACCCTCGATATCGACGATGCGGACAACTGTCTCGCCCGTTTTCGATCCAATCGCGATTTCGGATTGATCATTTTTTTCGCGATTGCAGCCGATATGGCGCTTGCAAGTTGGGTCTAGAGGTCCGATTTGACGGGCTTAGAAGAATTGGTCCGGGAAATGCAAAGGGGGCCATGATGTATGCAACCCCCGCAAAGCAGTTGGGCCCCGGAGCTTTTCGCTTCCGAGACCCATGTGACGCCTTGCTGTTAGCTTCCCTGTTGGCCGCCTTGAGGTAGCCTTTATTGCCGTGATGGTGCCACACAAGACTTCCCGGACGCTTAATGGACGTCATTAACGACCGGTAGCTTTCAGCATGGTTTAGAGAGTGTTCCTACCGCCCGATGACCGCGATAACGCCGACAAAGACGCCCGATAATTTGCCGTCCCTCGAAGAAGACTTGGACCTCTTGCAGCGCGCAGTGCGCGAGGCGGGGGCGCTCGCCAACTCCTATTTCAAGACCGAGCTTCAGGCCTTCAAGAAGCCCGACGGTTCGGAAGTCAGCGAAGCCGACCTGGCGGTGGATGCGGCGTTGAAGCTCGACTTAACGACGCGCCGCAAGGACTATGGCTGGCTGTCCGAAGAGAGCCCGGACGATCGCTCACGGCTGAAATACTCTCGGGTGTGGATGATCGACCCCATCGATGGGACCGGCGCCTTCTTGCGCGAGATTCCTGAATGGACCGTGTCGGCGGCCCTCGTGGAAGACGGCGTTCCGGTTCTTGGGGTCGTTTACAATCCGGCCAAGGATGAGTTCTTCCATGCTCTTCGCGGACATGGGGCCTTTCTCAACGATCAGCCCATCCACCCAACCAGCCAGACAACGCTGGAAGGAGCCCGGATGATCGCGAGCGGAGGGCTGTTTAAGAAGAAGATTTGGGAAAAGCCCTGGCCCAACGTGACGGCTGAGTGGGTGAATTCCGTTGCCTACCGGCTGGCCTTGGTCGCGTGCGGGCGGGGCGACGCCACGATCTCACTCACACCAAAAGCCGAATGGGACTTGGCCGCGGCCGCAGTGATCATGGATGAAGCCGGCGGCATCACCACCGATCATTTAGGGAAGACGCACATCTACAACCGCGAGAATCCGAAATTCCCCAGCCTCGTCGCAAGCGGGAAGGCTCTGCACCAGGCCCTCATCGAGCGCACGCGCCGCATCGACGTTTAAGACACTGTTCGGCACATTGCCCGGCAACGAACCGGCGGAGGGGGACTAGCGCATGACAACAAAGAACGCATCCGGGACGGCGGACAGTACCCAACTGCTCCATCTTGTATTCGGTGGCGAACTGACCGAATTGGATGAGGTCCAATTCAACGATCTGAGCACGCTCGATATTGTCGGGATTTATCCCAATTACGCGAGCGCTTACGATGCGTGGAAGGATGCGGCGCAGCGCTCGGTGGACGATGCGCATATGCGCTATTTCATTGTCCATCTGCACCGTCTTCTCGATCCAGAACCGGCCCCGGCGGAAAGCCCCCGCTAGGTTCGCCGCAGCGGATGCCTAGTGGTCTTGAAGGAGTTTTCGCCTTAAAGGACGGAAGGCTCCCGTGCTAGATAGGGAGCCGAGAGGGAATGGCGGTGCGGTCCTTCCCTCTCGAGAACCGGGAAAGCTCTTGAAAGACAATATCTTCATAGATGCCCGCGTGGCTGCTCGTGGGGGCGATGAGCTCACGACGCGGGACTACACGACGCGTCAGATCGTTGAGCGCATTTGGCGGGAGCACTTGCGCCCGCATGGCGTGCTGCTGAGCTGCGGCGTCCTCGCCATGCTGCTCACGGCGGCGACAACGGGTGCCATTCCCTTTCTGATTCAGCGCACGGCGGACGATGTGTTCGTGGCCAAAAACGCAGACATGGTCACTTGGATCACAGTCGCGATCATCGTCATCACGACGGTCAAGGCGATCTCCGAATATGTAGCCAACGTCACCGTCGGTTATCTTGGCCACCGCTTCATCGCCGACCTTCGCTTGCAGATGTTCACCAAACTGGCCGAGGCCGATCTCGGCTGGATCCAGACTGTTCACTCGGGCCGCATCCTGTCCGGGTTTCTGAACGATGCGACCCTGATCCGCGCCACGGCGAGCCGGACCATCGTCACGCTTGGTGAGAATCTGCTGAAAGTCGTGATTCTGGTGGGCTCCATGTTCTACATGGCGCCTCGCCTCTCCATGCTGGTTCTGATCTTTATGCCGGTTGCCTGGTTCATGCTGTCGCGTCAGCGGCGCAAGATGCGCAAATCGACGACAAAGTCCCTGCAAGAGACGGGCGACTTGTCGGCTCTTGTCACCCAGACCTTGCAAGGCATGCGCGTGGTCCGTGCCTACAAGCAGGAAGCGCAGGAAGAAGAGCGCGCCTCGAAAGCCATCAACCGCGCGCTCGAATTCACCATGCGGGGGATGCGCGCTCGCGCCCTATCGAGCCCCGCCATGGAGCTGATGGTCGGCTTTGGTTTCGCCGGTGCCATTTATGTCGCCGGCCTAAAGGGCATTCGCGGTGACGCGACGCTCGGGCATTTCATGGGATTTACCACTGCGGCGCTGCTCATCTACGCCCCGCTTAAGAGCCTCGCCACGCTGCAAACCCAGTTGCAGGAAGGCGTCGCCGCCGCGAGCCGCGTCCTTGGCATTATCGACCGCGAGAGCACCCTGGTCGAAGCCCAAGACGCGAAGCCGCTCACACTCTCCAAGGGCGAGATCGAATACCGCGACGTCACATTCGCCTACGATCCAGAAAATGTCGTTTTGAAAGGCGTGAGCCTGACGGTGCCGCCAGGCAAGACGGTCGCGCTTGTCGGCCCATCCGGCTCAGGCAAGAGTACACTGGTCAATCTGGCGCTGCGGTTCTTCGATCCGCAAGGCGGCGCTGTCCTGATTGATGGTCAAGACATCAAAGGCGTCACAGTCTCGTCTTTGCGCGATGCAATCGGGCTCGTGACGCAGGACCCGGTTCTGTTCGATGATACGATCCGCGCGAACATTGCTTATGGCGCAAAGCCATTGGTGGAGGACGAGGTCATCGCAGCGGCGAAGGCTGCGGCGGCGCATGACTTCATCATGGGCCTGCCGCGCGGCTACGACACCCGTGTGGGCGAGGCTGGCGGACTTTTGTCCGGCGGCGAGCGCCAGCGCATCGCCATCGCGCGTGCGATCTACAAAAATGCGCCGATCCTCATGCTCGACGAGCCGACCAGTTCGTTGGATTCTGAGTCCGAGGCCAAAGTTCAGGCCGCTCTCGAGAAACTCATGCAAGGTCGCTCGGTGCTGATGATTGCCCATCGGCTGTCCACAGTGAAAATGGCTGACCTAATTTGCGTGCTCGACAAGGGGCGCATCGTCGAGATCGGTCGACATGACGAGCTTGTTGAAAAGGGGGGGCTCTACACGAGACTGCACCGGAACCAGTTCGGGATTGCCGGTGGCTTCGATCCTGCGCCGTCCAGCGAGAATCGAACCGCCGCCGTTCCTGGCGAATAGCGGTCGGGCCTGATGATAAAGCGTTTCCTAGGATCGGAGCAGGGCACGGCCCTCCTCAGCCGCTTTGCATCTGGCTGTATTCAGCTCGTTCTCTCGACAAGCACGATCAAGAACGATCCCCCAGACGCACACGAAAAACTCTTCCGCCTGCACCCGCAAACCGTCGCGATCTGGCACGGCCAGTTCATGCTGATGCCTATCCTGAAGCCTGGAGGCGAGGCAAAAGTGAAGGCCATGGTCTCGCGGCATGGAGATGCCGCGCTTCTCGGCTCGGTGCTGAGCCGTTTCGGCACAGAGCTAATCCAGGGCGCGGGTGCGGGCAAACGCAAGCGGAATCGCGGCGGTGCAACCGCCATGCGCGAAACGCTGCGCGCTATCAAAGAAGATAACGTCACCGTCGTCATGACAGCAGACGTTCCGCCCGGCCCAGCCAGGCGGGCAGGCATTGGCATCACCACGATTGGTGCGAAATCAGGACGTGCCGTCGTCCCGCTTGCGGTCGCCAGCAGTCGCTATCTGAAACTTCCGACCTGGAGCGCGTTCACGATCAACCTACCCTTCTCCAAGATCGCCTATGTCGTCGGCGACCCAGTCTATGTGCCGGCAACCGACGACGCCGAAGAGCTTGAGGCGGGACGGTGCGCTATCGAGCATGCGCTGAATGAGACCACCGCACGCGCCTACGCGCTTGTGGGCGCCGCCGACCCTTTGAGCAAGGAAGAGATTTCTAAACCCGGCCTGTCTCTCAAGGCGTACCGGCTGGCGACGCGGCTCGCCGCGCCGATTGCACCCTTATTGCTCGCTTGGCGAACGAGGAAGGGCAAGGAAGAGCCGGATCGTCACCCTGAGCGCTACGGACTGGCGAGCGGTCCGAGGCCATCGGGCTTTCTGGTTTGGTTTCATGCCGCAAGCGTCGGTGAAGTCAACGCGGCGTTGCCGGTCATCTCTCAGATCACATCATCTCGGCCCGATGTTCAGATTCTGCTGACGACTGCCACCGTGACATCGGCGCGCCTCGCCCGTATGCGCCTCCCCAAAGGCGCGCTGCATCAATACGTGCCCCTCGACCGGGGCCGCTATATGAACCGGTTCCTCGACCATTGGCGTCCTGACCTTGCCGTGCTTGTGGAGTCTGAGATTTGGCCAAATCTGGTGCTTGAGACCAAGGCGCGGAAGATTCCACTGCTCCTCATCAACGCCCGCATGTCCACCTCGACGTTCAAATCCTGGCGCCGGCGCCCCGGACTAAGCCGGCCGATCTTCTCCGCATTCGACTTGATCCTTGCGCAGAACGAGAGCCTCGCCGAACGCTTCGCTCAAATCGGTGCACCGAACGCGCGCGCGGTCGGCAATCTGAAGGCGGATGCCCCGCCCCCGCCCGTAGACGAGGCCGGCAAGGGCGAACTCGCCACAGCGCTCTCAGGCCGGCCGGTCTGGCTTGCGGCCAGCACACACCCTGGCGAGGAGGAAATGATCGGCGCCGCACACCTTGAGATCAAAAAGGTCTTGCCGGAGATCGCGACCATCATCGTTCCACGCCACCCCGAACGCGGCCGCTCCGTTCGCGAGACGCTGCGCACGCAAGGCCTGCATGCCGCCTTACGCTCTGGCGGCGACCTCATCGATACGAACACCGATGTCTATGTTGCTGACACGATCGGGGAGCTCGGGCTGTTCTATGCGCTCGCCCCAGTCGCCTTTATTGGCGGCTCGCTGGTCGAGCACGGAGGACAGAACCCCGTCGAGGCCATTAAGCTCGGCACTGCGGTTCTCTCCGGCCCCTATGTGCAGAATTTTCGCGATACTTATACCGAACTCATGAAAGCGGGCGGCGCGCGGAAGGTCGAGGATGCGGACACCCTGGCCAGCGCCGTGTTAAACCTGCTGCAAGACGAGGCGACCCGCAAACACATGGGCGAGCGCGCGGAGGCAAAGGTGACATCCATGAGCGGCGCGTTGCCCGCGACGCTTGAGGCCATCGAGACGTATCTGCCCGCAAAAGTGACGTTGCAGCATGCCTCTTGAGACGCCCTCTTGGTGGTACCGCAAGCGCGGTCGACTTTCCGCATTCGCGCCCATAGTGCTGTCGCCCGTGACGGCGATCTACAGCCGGATCGCCGCCTCGCGCTTGGCACACGACCCTGAGTATCGTGCGGGAATCCCTGTTATCTGTATCGGCAATTTCACCTCCGGCGGCGGCGGCAAGACCCCGACAGCCATCGCGGTGGCAAAGCTCCT
>Ga0316193_10000092_pt1 | contig 45339 bp, 43 predicted proteins | sample MerIslsedime2_MG_FD_207735 | JGI IMG/M metagenome (GOLD analysis project Ga0316193, IMG submission 207735) | Coastal sediment microbial communities from Maine, United States - Merrow Island sediment 2 | ecosystem: Environmental > Aquatic > Marine > Coastal > Sediment | place: USA: Maine... | reverse complement strand
AGCGGCGTTTTTGTCGGTTACATTGCGTAGACCAAATGCGATGGTGACGGCGTCGAATTCGCTGTCGTCGAAAGGCAGGTGTTCGGCATTGGCGATGGCGTAACGGATATTGTTAGCGATTCCCTGATCTTCCAGCCGCTGGCGCCCCACGTTCAGCATGGCTTCGTTGATGTCACTCAACACGACCCGGCCATTGATACCTACCCGCTTGCTCAGCAGTGCGGCAATGTCGCCGGTTCCTCCCGCCAGGTCCAGCACGTGATCGCCAATGCCGATACCACTGTTGGCGGCAAAATCACGTTTCCACAGGCGATGCACGCCCAGGGACATGAGGTCATTCATCAGGTCGTAACTGTCCGCCACCGAGTCAAAAACCTCCCGGACCAGTGCGGATTTTTCCTGGACATCAACTTCCTTGTAACCAAAATGCGTTGTTTTCTCTGCGCTCATGGGCTTATTGTATCCTTGCTGTGTTGCTGGCACTAAATTTTACTGATACAGGAATATTTAAATGAAAAAAGCGCTAGGTATTTTGCTTGTTTTAGCCTTGGTGGTGGGCGTAGTCCTGTGGTACTTCGTTTCCTTCAAAATGGACTCGATGATTGAGAAAACCATTGAGACTCATGCATCCGCTTCACTGGGCACCATGGTGACAGTCGGTGGTGTGAAGTCCGATATCAAGGGTGGCTCATTGAGCATTTCAAATATTACGATTGCGAACCCGCCTGGATTCAAGAACAAGAACGCCTTCAGCCTTAATGATATCGAGGCGGCAGTTGATTATGCCAACTTCGATATCAAGCGCGTGGTCATCAACAACCCTGAAATCGTGGTTGAAGAATTGGGTGGAAAAACCAATTTTGACCAGATAATGGCCGCCCTGAATGAGGACGGTGCTTCTTCAGAACCCGAACCTGCTTCCGATGGTGCAGAGGGTGAGAAAGCAGAACCCATTTACGTCATTCGTCATTTCCGGATGGATGAGTCCCGGGCTTCTTTTGAATCTGAATCTCTTGATCGCTACTCTGATCTGAAGGTTGATGCGATTGAGCTCAACAACATCAGGGGAACACGTTCGGAGGTGGGAAAAATTATTGCCTCGGAGATCGTTTCGGAGATTACAAAGGAAGCCGCCACCGAGTTACTGAAGGCCAAGGCCTCGGAAAAAATCAACGATATTTTCGGCAAGAAAAAGGACTAGATATACCAATGAACGTTACCCTGGGCGGCCGCCAAACGGCGGCCGTTTACATTGTGGCAGCCACATTTACAGCGGTTTCCACCCTTATCGTCACCCCGCTGTTCGCTGCCCCTGCCGAGCTGGACCACGAGTGTGTCATGGAGTTGGCAAATACCGCTGAAGACTCCATGACGCTGGCGGAGATTCGCACGCAATGCACGCTCACCGAGCATGTTGCGGCTGATTCGACCACCGCAGATGAAGAAAGCGCCATTAGCCAGGTCGATAGACGCCTGGCAGCAGAGCGCGAGGCCGCGGCCAGCCCGTACAGCATTCTTGCCCACCGCCCTAATTATTTCCTGGTGGCCGCTTACAACTGGGAAGGGTGGAACTCAGAGTTTGATAACAAGAATATTGAAAGTCAGTTCCAGATCAGTCTGAAAGTGCCACTGGCCGTGGGACTCTTCAATGACCGGATGGACATTTACGGGGCGTACACCAACCGGTCATTCTGGCAGATGTACAACAGCGGTGATTCCGAGCCGTTCAGGGAAACCAATCATGCGCCTGAAATCTGGGCGCAGTTTCAAAATGACTGGAAAGTCTGGGGCCTGACAAATTCGGTCAATACCGTGGGCTTCGTGCACCAATCCAACGGGCGCTCGGGGGAATTTTCACGAAGCTGGAACCGGGTTTACGCGTCATTTTTGTTCGAAAGGGGAAACTGGACGTACGACCTCAAACCCTGGATCTGGGTTTCCAAGGACAGGGAGGGGAGTGACAATCCCGATATTGATGATTACATGGGTTATGGCGAATTCCGGACGTCCTATGGAAAAAACAACCATGTCGTTAGCGGCATGTTCAGAAACCTCCTGGAAAGCGGCTTTAACAAGGGAGCAGTAGAGCTCAGCTGGAGTTTCCCCGTTTTTGACTACCCCTACCTCAGGGGCTACGTGCAGTATTTTTACGGCTACGGAGAGAGTCTGATTGATTACAACCAAAAGGTGAACCGGCTCGGTATCGGCATCTCGGTAACCGATTGGCTCCATTAGGGGAGTTTCACGTGCGACGGCATTGCGGGCGCGCTTCTTCGCCTTCGGCGAAACCGCACTCCCTCCATTGCCTGCACTTCCCTGCTCCCGGTTTAGCCAACCGGCCAGCACTTGTGAGTGTCAGGTTTCGGAGTAGAGGTGGACATCCCTTTGTGGGAAGGGGATGGACACGCCGGCTTTGTCGAATTCTTCCTTGGCCTGGCGGGTCAGGTCCCAGTAGACATCCCAGTAATTCTCGGTCTTGACCCACGGACGGCAAATGAAGTTGACGGATGAGTCGGCCAGTTCGTGTACCTTGATGTTGGGTTTCGGCTCTTTCAGGATCAATGGGTGACTGCTGACCAGGCCCTGGAGCACCTGGCTGGCGGTCTCGATGTCATCGCCGTAGCCAATACCGAATACCATGTCGACCCGTCGAACCGGACTCACGGTGACGTTGGTGATGATGCTTCCCCATACCTGGCTATTGGGAAGGATAACGACCTGGTTATCCAGGGTTCGAACGGTTGTGGAAACAATACTTACCGCTTCAACCTCTCCCAGAATGCCATTGGTATCAACCAGGTCGCCCACATCGAACGGTTTGTTGATCATGATCATCAGCCCTGCTGCGAGGTTACCGAGGGTTTCCTGCATCGCAAAAGCGATGATGAAGCTGGCGCCGCCGACCACGGCGAACAGGGGTGTGATATCGATTCCCAGTACGGATAAAACGATCATCAGACCGATTGCGAACGTGAGCCAATAGATAACCTTGAGCAGAAAATCCTGGAACAGCACGGACAGATTTGAAATTCGCCGGATGCCGCGTCTCGCGATTGACCGGACCAGCTTGGCGGCCAGGATAAGGACGAACAGGGAGCCCAGGATGGTGGCGATCCTCACCATGAGACTGCCGCCCCCGTCTACAGAGATGGTCCAGTCTACGGCTCTGCTCAATATGGTTTTCGCGTCTGTTGCCTGGAATTCTGATGCGATGGCGCCCGTAATGTATTGGCGGTACGTTGAAATCAGTTCGGGATCCCCGCCCTTGAGTTCCATTGCATCAAGGATCAGGTTGTACTTGTCGACAATTTCGACCCTGCGAGTCGATAGTGCATTGATTTCATCATGAATTTTGCTTACCCGATCACCTGTAGCGGTCAGCGCCTCGACCTTTAGCCGGGCGACCCCGCTCATCGCAGCCTGGACTCTGCTTTGCCATTTTGCGGCTTCGGCTGTCAATTGTTCCAACGTCAACGGAGCTGTCAGCAACTGCAGCTCATCCACAGAATGTTCAGCTTTCAGAGGGTCGTGTGTGTTTACTTCTTCCTGTGCGAACACGAGGCCGCTCATGAACAGTAATGCCAGGGATAGGATCAATGCCGGTTTTCTCATGAAAAGTGTCCTGTCAGTGTGTTTCCGGTTTGCACAGCGGACTGTGCGCCCGCTAATAGAATCGCATTATGCCCAAAGGCGGGTGCCGGTTTCTTGCCGGGCATGGGATTGAGGTCACGCAGCGTTTTGAAGGGTTGCCAGCCAGGCTCTTTTTCAGCCGTGTCCTGGTTGATGGTGGTTACGACGCAGCGCTCACAGGGATGGCAGAATCCCAATTGGTAATTTCCTCCGTCGAGGCGGCTCAGATGGTGCTCAGCAAATGCATCAAGGCCGCGAATCACGATATTGGGACGAAAACGGTTCATTGGCACAGGCTGGTGTCCGGCGGCAACGAGGTGCTCATTGAGCGTTTCGAGTGACGCTTCATTTGCCACCAGGAATGGCGCAGCGTCGGCAAAGAAGGTGGTCGTGCTCTCTCCCAAAAGTTCGGCCCGGTTCTGGGGGCGGCGGAATCCTTCTTTCATGCGCACGAGTCGCAGGGGGTCATCGCTTTCCAGCGCTGCGGTCAGCCATCGGGATATTTCTTTGCCCTGATCAACGGTTTCGCAGTGGTCCCCCCACACTTTTGTCTGAACGATATCGCCCTGCAGTCGGTTTGAAGGAATCGCAACCTCGCCAAAACCGTCCCGCGAGAGGCTGATGCAGCCATTACTGAGCGAGGTGTTAATAAGGGCGAGCACTGGCCATTCACGTTGTGTCACAAATCGCCCGTCAGACCGCACCACCATGAACCGTCTGTCGTGTTCGAGGCCTTCCGGGGTCAAAACCGCCTCGTTGAGGTCGATACCCTTCATCGATTTGACGGGATAGATCGACAAAGCAGTGATTTCGATCTCAGCCATGGTCGGCAACCATGAATACACAATTTTCCAGCTTGGGATCACCATGAGGATAGGCGGCCAGGTTAAAACCGAGATTTTTGTAGACGGCAATAGCGGGCTTATTGATGGTCATGACATAGAGAGAGAATTCCTGCGTGTCGAGTTGTTCGGCGCCATAGTCCATCAATGCCGAGATGAACTCCGCGCCCATTCCGCGGCCGCGGTATTTCGGATTCACGACCAGGCGGGCCAGGTGGCAGCGTCCCAGCTTCAGGTAAAACTGACCAAAGCCGAGGATTTCTCCTTCCTCGTTCAGGGCCACCAGAGAATTGATCCGGCTCCAGTAAATGTCTTCAAAGAAAGTCTCTTCGGTCAAGGGATAGCGGGTGTAGGGGCTACCCCAGAGGAAAACGCTTTCCTTGTCGGGAAACCAACCCATGATTTCACGTGCGTGTTCGGAATTTGCCTTGATAATTTTCATACGGGTCATCGGGATTTCAGCGTGGTCTTGTTGTACTCTGTCATTAATAAGAACCGGAGGCAATCTGTCCAAATCCAGCATGCGCCTGATTCCCATCATACTGTTCGTGATGTTGTCGTCTTCATCTCTACAGGCACAAGCCGTTGCAAGGGATCCGGAGCCCATCAGGCAGGTTCACTGGGCCATGGGCGCATTTTTCGGCACAGGCTGGTATCGCGTGGATAAAAATCGCTCGGTTTTCGTCTTCCGGATTCCTCCGCGACAGACCATCAGCAAAGCAGGTTTCGATGCCGAGGGAAACCGGAAACTGGGGATAGAGATTCAGTACCCCCTGTCTTTCGGGCTCCACAGTTTCGATGATATTCCGGATTTCATTGATTTCGACAATTACGGCACGGTTACTTTTACGCCCGGAGTGCAGGTCGAAATACCGGTCAACTCCAGGTGGTCGCTTCGGCCTTATGCCCACATTGGCGCAGGTTATGAGGAGGAATCCGATAAATGGGCGGGGATCTGGTACGGTGGCATCAAGAGCCGCTATCTCCTGGGTGAAAGCGACAGGCTCAGGTGGTCTATGCTGAGTGCGATTTATTATGCCGGTTACAAACCGGAATACGAAGAACGGGGACGTTACGGTTCGGTGATGGGCGGGCTGGAGTTCAGCCAACCGCTGGGCAAGCTGACGATGGGTGGTGACCCGCTGCGCCTGAATTGGCACCTGACCTACAACTATCTGTTTGACAAGCTTAATTTTCATATCGCTGATGACCGGGTCGAGTCGATCCAGGATCAGTGGGAGATTGGCCTGGCCCTGGCAAAGGAAGGCAAACCTTTGAAACTATGGTTCATGAATTTCGAACATGTTGGTCTTTCATACAAGCGCAGTTCCAACGGCCACTACCGCGCCATTTCATTCAATCTGCGTTCACCCTTTACTTATTAATATGCGCCCGCTTTCAAACCGTTGGCCGTTGGCCCTGCTGATTCTGGCTTTGTGCATGTCTTCGATTTCTGTGCGTGCACAAACATGTTCAGCCCAACACCAGGCGCTGGATGTCGTTGACGCACCCGTTCTGCGGGTCGTGACACTGAATATGGCGCATGGTCGTAAAGACGGCAAAAACCAGATGTTTCTGAATGGTGAGACGATACGCGCCAACCTGGTCGAACTGGGTCAATTGCTTGACCGGGCCGATGCCCATGTCATCGCGTTGCAGGAAGCAGATGCCGAGTCCGCCTGGAGTGGAAAATTCAACCATGTTGAGTTTCTGGCCGAAAACACGGCGTATGGTTGTAGTTTTCATGGTGTCCATGCCAGTAACAAAATGTATGATTTCGGCACAGCCTTGTTGTCAAGGTATGAGTTCAAAGGCGCTTTTGCCCACAGTTTCGTTCCGTCCAGACCCACGACCACGAAGGGTTTCTCGCTGGCTGCGCTGGACTGGAATCCGGGCGGAGTGTTGGCGGAACCGGTCAGTATCAAATTTGCTTCCGTGCACCTGGACTTTTCCAGGCGTTCGGTGAGACGGTCCCAGATCGATGAAATGACTCGCCTGCTGTCAGGCATCGAAGGTCCCATGGTGGTCATGGGCGATTTCAATACCGACTGGCAGACCAAAGACTCATCCCTGAAGTACCTGGCGGAGCAGTCAGGCCTTTCGGTATTCAGTCCTCATGCGGAAGGTCTTTCCACGTACGGGGATAAGGGCGCGCGACTGGACTGGGTTCTCATATCCGGTGAACTTGAGTTCAGCGATTATGCTGTTTTTCCCGATGTTGTCTCGGATCATTACGCGGTAGTTGCGGAGATCGGATTGAAGAAACATTCTGATGATTAATCCATTGAAAGCCCTTCGTCTTTTTTCTTTACTGGCATCAGTGTTATTGCTGGCGTCCTGTGTGGGCAAGCCGGTCAAATATGACTGCCCGGCGGGCACCCAAAGTCTTCCCGACTGTCCGCCGATCAGCGCCATTGATGACCCTGAAATCAACCGGATTTATGAAGACCGGACCTGGCTTTCCGGAAGCGAATTCGATGTCGACCTTATCGAACTGGGTAAGCAGGCGAAAATACCCATACAGCATGCGCGGACCAAGTTTCTGGGCCCAACGGACGAGGCGGCAATCACATCGCTGGCCGTCAAGTTGTGGATGATCGAAAATGCCGAACATACGATTGATTTCACCTATTACATTTTCAAAACAGACCTGATCGGCCACGCCATGCTCGGCGCCTTGTGCAATGCGGTGCAACGTGGTGTCGATGTTCGTGTGACGGTTGACTCAGTGGGTTCGATCAGCGGCGGGTCACACACGCCATTAAGGGCACTGGAAACCTGTGCCGACCGTGCCGGCTTCATGCGGAACAGTGAGGGGCAGCTGACCATTCGTAAAGCCAGGGTGCAGGTCGTCGTTTTCAATGCTTTATCGAAGCTGAGTAACCCCAATCGCCGCTCCCATGACAAGTTGCTGGTCAAGGACGGCAGCTTTGAAGGCAAATCGGCCGTGATTACCGGTGGCCGCAATATTTCCGAGGACTATTACGGCATCATGGCTGACGGCTCGGCAGACCCGGACCCGTTTCGTGATGCTGAATTGCTGATCCGCTCGGGCCAGAGTGTGGTTGAAGAAGATTTGACGGTGGGAGAGGTCAGTGAGGTCTACTCAACCATTCTGTTTCTTCTGCCCTTCAATAAGCGGTTGAAGGCAGGAACCGGAGATCATGCGGATCGGCAGTTCTGGAAAAATCGAAACACAGCGCAGGCTGCGTTGCAGAAGCTCAAAGGGTTTGATTATTTCAGCCCGTATTACGAACGCATGGATGACTACATGAACTCAGGCTTTCATGACTCCAGGGTCAGGCTGGCTCACGAACTGGGTAACCTGACGGACACGCAGGTCGTCACCGATGTAGAGGCTAATCAACAACGCAACCCCAACTCGATCATGACGCTGCTGGCCCAGTTGGACGAGGAAAGGCCGGATCTGAAATCCGTCAGGATCGTGTCACCCTACCTGTTCCTGGCGGAATACAAGAACAGCAAGGGCAAGCTGGTCAACGATGAGGCCGCGGAATTCCGGGCCTGGCTGGAAGAGCATCCGGACACAACGCTGGAGATCATCACCAATTCCGTTCTGACATCGGATAATTTTCCTGCGCAATCCGTGATCGACATGGAGACGGCGCCCCGGCTTCTGCTGCCACCCGGGGTCCGGGAAGAGTGGCTGGGTTTGAAGGGCGCTGAAGAGATGACATCGGAACTGGTCAGCAGCGAGAAGTGGAAGGAACTGGTCAATAACCCGAGACTGAAGGTCTATGAAACCGGGCGGCTGGATTCCGTCAAATTGGGGCGGGGTGACCGCAATTACGGCAAGCTTCATGCAAAGTTCTTTCTTTCTGAAGACGGCGGCTTTATCGGCACGACAAACTTCGATTACCGTTCGCGCCTGTATAACAACGAGATGGGCTTTTTCTTCCAGGATCCCGGACTGGCATCCGATGTTCACGAAAGTTTCGATCAGCTGATCTCAATTTCCTACTCGTGGGGCTCGCCGGAATGGCTTCAACTTCGAAAGGAAGTCATGGACCTGAGAGGTACAAAAGGCAATACAACCAAAAGGCAGCGAACCTGGTACCGATTGTTCAAGAATAGCGGGATTATCTGGCTTCTTTAAACGCTGGCAACGGCTTCAATGCAACTCGCGACCCAGCCGGATGACTTCGTCGACCATCAGGTCGAAATCTTCGAAACGGCTGCGGTGGTTGGAGATCGCTACTCGCAGGCAGTACTGGCCTGCCAGTGTCGTGTAGGAGGGCGCCGCCACGCCGCCTCTTTGCAAGTTCACCAGCAATTGCTGGTTCAGCTCATTCAGTGCTGCTTCGCTCATCCCCCCCGGATTGAAACGGAAGCAGACAATGTCCAGCCCAATCGGAGCGGTCAGTTCAAGTTCCGGTGCGCCCTCGATCAATTCCCCGAGGTAATGCGCCTGTTCGACGTTACGGGCGATCATTCTGCCGAAACGTTCCAGGCCGTGTTCCTTGATCGACATCCAGACTTTCAGCGCGCGGAACTGGCGTGTCAGCTGTAAGCCATAGTCGCTGAACCAAAGCTTGCCCGAAGCCAGGCCTTCACCTTCGTCGTCCCGTTGCAAATATTCAGGCACGAGAGCGAATGAGGCGGAATGCGTGGGCTCGTCGCGGACGATGACGCAGCCGGCTTCGAAGGGAATATGCATCCACTTGTGAAGATCCAGCGCTATCGAATCTGCGCGATCCATTCCAGCAAGCAATGGCCGGACGTTTTCCGCCAGCGTGGCGACCGCACCGATCGCACCATCGACATGGAACCACAGGCCTTCTTCATCACAGAAATCTGCGATCGCTTCCATATCGTCTATGGCGCCGGTATTGATGGTCCCTGCGGTTGCGATCACACAGAAGGGAATCATGCCGGCTTCACGGTCGGCAAGCACCCGCTCCCTGAGGGCGTCCATGTTCAGGGTGTAGTCGGAGTTAACGGGTACTTTTCGCAAGCCTTCAGAACCCAGGCCAAGTGTCTCGATCGCCTTCTGATTGCAGCTGTGGATTTCGGTAGAGGCATAAGCCGTCAGCGGGCCGGGGGCTGCCTGGACGCCTTCGTGGCGGGCGTCAAAGCCGCAGTTAGAGTTCCGGGCCACGGTTAGCGCAGTGAAATTGGCCATCGACGCACCGCTGGTCAGAATGCCGCTGGCCGATTCCGGAAAACCCATCATTTCATTGAGCCAGGTGATGACCTGGCGTTCCACCCGGGGCGCGACATGATTGATTCCCCCGACATTTGGATTAAGCACCGCAGCCAGGAAATCTGCCATTGCACCCATCACCGTTCCGCTACCCATGTACCAGGCCCAGAACCTGGGGTGATTGGTATGCAGGTTGTAGGGCAGGATGTTGGTCAGAAACTCGTCGTACACGTCTGCAGGTTCTGAGGGGCCTGCAGGGGCTGGTTCTTTCAGCTGTTCAGAAACTTCCTCGGGAACCGGGGTCCAGACAGGCCGATCTCCGGATGACTGGATGTAATCAAACGCGTCTTCCACCATCCGGTGGGCCAGCTCACGCATCTCTTCCCAATTTTCCGGGTCAAGTGTTTCAAGCTTATCCCTGGTCATCAGCCTGGCTTAAATTCCCTTCAATTTGTCTAATGTTGCTCGCCGCTCGAATTCGAGACTGGCTATAATCCGGACCAGACCATGATTGAATTTCACGTCAATAATGAACCGGCAAGCTTCGATGGCGATGAGGATACACCATTGCTATGGATTCTTCGCGATCATCTGGCGCTGACCGGCACCAAGTTTGGTTGCGGCATCGGCAGCTGCGGCGCATGCACGGTTCACATTGACGGCCGCGCCAGCAAGGCCTGCACGCGCAAAGCCTCGTCTATTGCAGGAAAGCGTATCACCACCATTGAAGGCCTGGCTTCACCCAGCGGCCAGCTTCACCCTTTACAGCAAGCCTGGATTGACGAAGACGTTCCCCAATGTGGTTATTGCCAGGGTGGGCAGATTATGGCGGCCATAGACCTGCTGCACAACAACCCGTCTCCCAGTGACGCCGACATTTCAAAGTCGATGCGTAATATCTGCCGTTGCGGGACTTACGTCCGTATCCGCAAAGCGATCCATCGCGCAGCGGCGTCGATGCGCAGGGAGACATAAGATGTTGCGGCGCACTTTCCTGGTGGGCGGTCTGACCGCTTCAGGCGGCTTTCTGCTGGGTGTTCCCGTGGTCAAGGCCATGGCAGGGGAAACGTCAGATCTGAAAGGCGGCAAAATCGGATTCTTCGTCGAAATTAAACCTGATAACACGGTGGTCATCGGTGTTGCCCAACCTGAAATTGGACAGGGTGTGCGTACTTCGATGCCCATGCTGGTGGCAGAAGAACTCGATGTCGATTGGGCCGAAGTAACCGTCAGGCAAATGCCGCTGGGCATTGTGAAGACTGCGGACGGCTACACCTGGAAATACGGTGGACAGGGCGCAGGCGGCAGCACAGCGGTCACAGACAACTGGGATTTTTTGCGTGAAGTGGGTGCGACCGCCAGGCAGATGCTGATTAATGTTGCAGCGGCGCGCTGGGAAGTCGAACCCGGCGCCTGCCGCACAGAGTCCGGTGAAGTTTTTTGCGCGACGCTGGGCGCCCGGATCAAATATGCCGATTTGGCGGAACAGGCGGCGAAGCTGCCGGTTCCCGGGGATAAACCTTCATTCAAGGCACTCTCGGACCATCGCATAATCGGCAAGCCGGCCGGCGTGGTGGATATCCGCGATATCGTGACTGGTAAAGCCCGCTTCGGTATCGACACCGCGGTTCCGGGGATGCGCTACGCTGTTATCCAGCGAAGTCCATACCTGGACGGAACGGTCAGGTCATTCGATGACACCAGCGCCCGCAAAGTGCCCGGGGTTGTAGACGTCTTCAAAATTGACGGGCCGGCGCCCGGCGAGCCCTATCTGATTCTCGCCAGCGGTGTTGCCGTGGTGGCCACATCCACCTGGGCTGCACTGCAAGGCAGAAAGGCGCTCGAAATCGAGTGGGACAAAGGTCCCCATCAGCAGGAAAGCACGGAGTCTTTCTGGCGCCAGGCAAATGAGTTGTTGTCGAGTGCGGGCCAGATCGTTCGTAACGACGGCGATCTTGACGCAGTCATTGAACAGGCCGATAAAGTAGTCACAGCACGCTACGAGATTCCGTTCGTCAACCATGCGCCGATGGAGCCCCAGAATTGTTTCGTACACGTTGAGAAAGATAGAGCCAGGGTCATTGCGCCCACCCAGTCGCCTTCGGGCGCGAGTCGGGCAGTCGCGGCGGTAACGGGACTTTCACGCGAACGCATCGAAGTAGAAATGACCCGCGTGGGAGGTGGTTTCGGCAGGCGCCTGACCAACGACTATGTGGCCGAGGCAGCAATGATCTCACAGAAAATCGGCGGTGCAGTGAAATTACAGTGGAGCCGTGAGGATGACGTCAGACACGATTTCTACCGGCCTTCAGGCTTGCATGAAATGAAAGCTGCACTGAACACTTCAGGAGAAATTACGGGGTGGACTCAGCGCCTTGCGAGTGCAGGTAAGTATTACCGGCGGCCCAATGTTGCTCCGGACGAGCAGTACGCTGCAGAACTCTACATCGACGATTTCCCGGCGCAGTTCATCGAGAACCTCCGGGTCGAGTGGTTCGAGGTTCAGTCCGGGATGCCGCGTGGCTCGTGGAGAGCGCCGGCTCACACTGCGAATGCTTTCGTGGTGCAATCATTTCTCGATGAAGTAGCGCATGCCAGTGGCCAGGATCCCTTGCAATTACGGCTTGATCTTTACGGCAACAACCGGGACCTCCCCTATGGGCAGCACGGCGGGCCCACGTTCAATCCATGGCGCCTGTCCCGGCTGCTGGAGCACGTTGCCCAACGTATCGATTACACGGCAAAAAGGCCTGCCGGCAGGGCCGTCGGGATCGCATCACATTTCACCTTTGGTGGCTATGCTGCACACGCTGTTGAAGTAGAGGTTGGCAGCGATGGCAGTCTCATCATCGAGAGAATCGTGGCGGCAGTTGATTGTGGCATCGTAGTCAATCCCCTGGGTGTGGAAGCGCAGCTGGAGGGAGGCACCATCGACGGATTGAGTACCGCGCTCAACCTGGAAATCACGGTCGAGGAAGGGCAGGTGGTGCAGAGCAACTTCCATAATTACAGGGTTGCGAGGATGTCACAGATCCCCGTCGTGCTGGAAACGCATGTCCTGCCTTTTGGTGACAAACCCACTGGAATGGGTGAGATGGGTTTGCCCAGCATAGCGCCGGCACTCACCAACGCGATTTACAACGCCTGCGGTGTTCGTATCCGCAAACTGCCCTTGCGAGACCAATTGAAAAGCATGCTCGCCTGAGCGTCTGACCGCATCGCCGGCTTGGTTTATAATTTCTCTTCATTCCTCACGCTGATCAGGATCGATTTGTGCACCTTGGAATTCCCGCACTGCTAGATTTCTATCGCGCGCACCAGGATGAAGATTCACTGGTGCTGGCAACGATCGTGGCCACTGAAGGCTCCAGCTACCGCAAGCCTGGCGCAATGATGCTCATCAGCCGGGAAGGGGATTTTGAAGGCATGATTTCAGGGGGCTGCCTGGAAGGCGATCTCCTGCATCATGCAGAGAAGGTCTTCGAATCGGGAGAACCTTCATTCGTAACCTATGACATGCACGCCGATGAAGAACTGGTCTGGGGTCTTGGCCTTGGATGCGATGGTGTCATTCACCTGTTGCTGCAAAAGCTGCACAAAGCCAACGGATTCGGATTCCTGGAGCAACTGGATGCGTCGCATGGGACACGTGACGCGGCGCTTCTTGCGATCGTGGCGGAATCAGGTAAAGCCATACCCTGTGGTGCTTTCGGCTATCTGGACCGATCTGATATATCAGTGGGTGAGCCTCTTTTGACGCAATATTTGCGGGAATTATGCACGCACTGGCCGAATTGGCGGGCAAGGCGGGAAACCCTGGACGCCGGAGTTGACACTCTGTCCATCATTGAAATTCATATGCCGGCCCGCACGAGGGTGTTGATCTGCGGGGCCGGACCTGATGCCTTGCCGGTGGCCCGGGTGCTCTCGGAGCTGGACTGGGAAGTTGAGATCGTTGATCACCGGTCTGCGTTTGCACGGCAGGAGAGGTTCCCCCGCAGTTGCCGCGTGACCCTGACCCGGCCGGACCGCCTCGGCGAATCGATTGATCTGACCGGGATGGATGCTGTCGTAATCATGAGCCATCACCTGGAAAATGACAGCGAGTACCTTAAGCAGGTTTCAACCCATGGGATACCCTATATCGGGGCGCTTGGCCCAAAAGCGCGCCGGGATCGTCTGTGTGAAATGGCCGCTTGCACTGACCTCCAGGTCTATGGACCGGTCGGGCTCGATATTGGGGCTGAACTGCCATCAGCCATAGCCCTTTCTGTAGCGGCTGAAATTCACGCGGTACTGAATCACCGTGATGGCTTGCCACTAACGCGCAGAGTGGATGGACAGTCGTCCTGAATCGGGGAAATTCGCCGCCATTCTGTTAGCGGCGGGTTCTTCTTCCCGCCTGGGCCAGCCAAAGCAAATGGTGGAGATCGATGGCGAAAGCCTGGTCAGGCGTGCGTCCCGTTTGCTACTGAACCTGAATCCGGTCAGCGTCACGGTGGTGACTGGTTACCACTCAGAGGACGTCATGCAGGAACTTCTCGATCTCCCGTTGAGGGTGGTAAAAAACGACGATTGGGAGCAGGGGCAGGGCGGATCAATTGCCCGCGGAACCTTCGATATTTCGGAGGAACCCGATGGCGTGTTGATCACCATGTGTGATCTCTGGAAGATCAAGAAAACGGATCTGACAACACTCATCAAGGCCTGGTCATCTGATATATCAAGAATAAATGTATCATCATGGTTTGAAGGAGAATCCATTATTTACGGGCCTCCTGCGCTATTCCCACGTAAATATATTCGTGAATTAAAACAACTCAGAGGAAATCATGGAGCCAGGTCCATAATTGCCCAAAACAGGAGCGAAGTGCGATTTGTAGAAATGGAAAATGCAGCGTTTGACCTGGATACGCCGGCAGATCTGGAGCAACTTCTCAAGAGTACCGGGCCGAACCCCAGTAGTTGAAGCAAGCAGGTTTCCACCCGGGGATATACATCGTTTGCATGTCTGCGGATTTGAATCCGGATTGATCCAGTAAGCGGGGTATCGGACGGTTCAGGTTGCAGCCACCCCCAAGGCGGTTCCAGACAGGATTCATCCGATGCTGCCATCTGCGGACATTTTCGTCAGGTGCTTCGCCATGTTCGCAGAACAGCAGTTTGCCGCCGGGCTTGAGTACCCGCCGAATCTCCTGAAGGGCGGAATGAACATCCGGAATGGTGCAAAGCGTGTAAGTCATGACGACCGTATCGGCGGTATTGTCGTCCAGCGGGATGGATTCAGCTTCAGATTCCAGAAATTCAGCATCCAGGTGATGGTCCCTGGCATTTTTCTTTGCCAGGTCCCACATTTTCCGGGAAGGATCCAGCCCCCATAAATGACTGACCCTGGCCGGGTCGTAATAGGGGATATTCAACCCGGAGCCGATCCCTATTTCGATCACTCTGCCCTCTGCCTGCGGCACGATTTTTTCCCGCTGTTTCATGGCGGGATTCTGGCCGCACATGAAGTGAACGACTTTGGGTAACAGGTAATTGTCGTAAAAACCCATGATGGATCGGTACCAGACAGCAGCGCCTGAGCGGCCTGTCAATCGATACGCCTGACCCCGACGGACCGGCCTGATGCCGGGTGCTCCATCAAGAATTTTCCAATCAGGTTCCGGGTAATGATGATGTTCGAGTCACCATCGCTGTAACGCATGCTTCCCGGTGTACGTTGACGCCAGACCTGGCCATTATCGAGCACAAAGACAGTTTTTCCGGACCAGCCGGTGAATTCCGGTATGACCTTGGCAATCAGCTCAAACTTTACTTTCTTCTCTTTTTTCTTTTCCTTGCTGGTTTTATACCCCCCGGGATATTCGTCGGTAGTCTCCGGAGTGCTTTCTTCAGCGACTACAGGGGGTGATTCCTGTGCAGCCTCGGCTTCCTTTCTCTGTTTGCCGGGTACAGTCGGCCCCTTGATGGCGCCTTCACGGTACCTGGCCACCCACTCACTGAGGTGTGCCCGCTCAGCATCCGTGAGTTTATCCAGGCCTGACGCGGTGAAGTCCTCGGGGGCCATTAGTGTCTGGATTTCCGGCGCTTCGGCCGCACTGGCTGTCAGCAGACCAAGCATACCCAATAGAAGGATAATTTTTCTCAAACGTAGTCCTGCCTTTTGAAGTTTGAAACTGAGGCCATTTTACACGGATATGGGTTCCGGAGTCGCGAGGGCCCAGAGGTGGTGTTTTGTATCTTAGTCCCGTAAATCCAACCGGACATCGCAATTCGTGCGCGGTTTTCATGAAACGGTCGTATGATAGGGGGAGTAATGCCATGGTATTTCATATGCGAGTTGTAAGAACACTGCTGGTAATCTGGGTGATTACGCAATTGTCTGCATGCATCATGACGCCAGACAAGAAATCCACCCTGGGTTCCATCGACGTCAGTCCAACGATGCTTCTTGAAAGCAGTCCTCTTGGAGAGGGAACCGAAAATCTGGACCTTGCCCAGGTTGATGTCCTTGAGATGACTCCGGACATGATCGAGTTTGTCGATTCGTACATGGAGGGCTCTACCAACCGTTATCGCCGGATGCAACGGCTGGTCTACGCGATCATAGGCGATGGCAATTTCGAACTGGCCTATGACGACAAGACCCGGACCGCGAGTGAAACCTTTCGGGAGGCCCGCGGCAATTGCCTCTCTTTTACCAACCTCTTTATAGCGATGGCGCGTCACCTGGAAATTCATGCCGAATACCAGGAGGTTGATATCCCTCCGGATTGGTCATTGGCAGGGGACGCATTCTTTTTCAGCCAGCATATCAACGTCCTGGTGGACCTGGGTGTGGGTATCCAGCGCGTGGTAGATTTCAATATTTACGACTTCCAGGCCACCTATGACCGACGGACGATCAGCGACGCTCGCGCCAGAGCCCATTATTTCAGCAATATCGGCGTTGAGCACATGATGCACGGCGAAACATCCCTGGCTTATGCTAATTTTCGCCAGGCGCTGAGGGAGGACATCCGATTCAGCCCTGCCTGGATCAACATGGGCATTCTCCACCGCAGGGAACGATATCCAAATTACGCGGAAACTTCTTACAAGCAGGCCCTGGAGATTTATCAGTTCAACCTGATTGCAATGAGTAACCTGGCAAACCTGTACGAGGAAGAAGGCAAGACCGAGTGGGCGGAGCAATACAAAGACCGGGTTCAACTGCACCGGATGAGCAATCCCTACTACCGTTATGCAAAGGCCAACACCGCGTTCATGGATGGAGATTACAAGGCGGCGATTGATAATCTCGAGTATGCCATCGAGATGGTCGACGACGAGGATAGATTCTACTTTCTGTTGAGCCTGAGTTACCTCATGAGTGGAGACAAAGAGGAATCGACACGCTGGATGAAGAAAGCAGAGGAAGTGGCCAAGCAGAATGAAAGCCGTGAAAAATACAGCCACAAGCTTGATTTGCTGATAAGCCAGGGGCAAACAAAAAAATGAAAGGCCCCAAACTATTTTCAGACTGAATGAGGTTGACCAATGCGCTAGAATAGACGGCTGGACAGGCCGCCTGGCAGGGTTACTGGTCCGTGGCTGAGAACTATAGGTGCATTAATGATGAAGCATATCTTTTCTACCCTGGTCATGATTGCCGGATTGGCGCTGATCGGGTCCGCAGTAGCGGCCACCCTGACTGAAGTCCCCGCGCCATTCAGGGGCTTCGATTCCACTTCCACTTACCAGATCAACTATTCGCAGCTCAATGCGATGCTGAAAATGGCAGTAGTGGACACGGGGCGGTCTACCCGCGAAGTGGCCGATCCCACGCGGGCCGCGACCGGCACCCGGATGAAGGCCAATGTACAAAGAAGCACGACGAACGAAGGTAACCGCTTTTATTTTGAGATGTTCAATGGTGACGACGAGGCCGAGCAGGTGCTCCGGGACATCCGGGATAATCTCGCGGCGCTGCCGTCTCAAGCGCCACTGCAATTTTTTAATCGGAATGAACAACTGGCCTACTGGCTGAACCTTTACAACTTCACGCTCCTCAACGAGGTGGTGAAAGTCTATCCCAAGCGCAAGTTGAATAAGCTCCTGAAAGGCAAGAAATCGATTCTCGATCAAAAGCTGATAACCGTCGCGGGCGTTTCACTGAGCCTCAACGACATCCAGCATGTCATCCTGAAGCAAAATTACGAAAACAACCCGCTGGTCATGTATGGACTTTACCAGGGGATTATCGGTGGCCCCAATATCCGCAAGTCAGCCTACACGGGCGTCAATGTACAGAGAAACCTGGCTGACAATGCTGCCGAATTCATCAACTCCAATCGTGGAACATACGCCCAGGACGAAAAAATATTTCGTGCCTCGAGTCTGTACGATCGCAATCGTGGATATTTTCCGGATTTCCAGTCAGACCTTAAAAAGCACCTGATGGCCTTCCTGCAGGGGCCTGAGAAAAGAAAACTTGAATTCGCAAGCACCATCAAGCCGGATATTGATGACTGGACCGTTACCGACCTGTATGGCTCCTATCCGCAGATCGGTGGTAGTTTTGCACAGAACAAGGCAGCATTGCTGGATGCCACAAAATCTACAACTACGGGTGAAGGTGGTGTAGCCGCCGCACCCAGTGTTAACGCTTCCAGCCGCCTCTTTTCACAAGCATCCACAACCAGCTACGTCAGCCCGGAATTGATCATCCAGTTGCAGGAGCTGAAGGCGAAACAGGACGCCACCAACCTGGATAAAGCCACTGTGACGGTAGAGGAGCTGGGTGAGGTTCCTGTAGAGACAGGTGTTGAGGCGGAACCCGGTTCAGTTGATGAGGAAAATAATTAACCGGAGGGGCCGAAAATTTCCTCGAAGAAGGGCTGGTAGTTTTTCCAGCGGCCGATTGAGCGGGTGTGAAATGGTTCCCTGATCTGCCAGACGCTGGCGGTTTTCACCGTGTTCGCCAGTTTGTCGAACGACAGGCAGCGTTCGTCCCATTCTTCTCCCAGCATTTCCAGTACGCCACCGATGATTTCACGGGGCTGTTGGACCAGGTTTTCGTAGTGGACTTCTGCCAGGTCGTTGCCCAGCAGGGTTTTCCAGTGATCCAGCAGAATATCCTGTTGATCGATGTAATGGCGGATGTCGGCGAGGCTGGTCGAGTAATATTGCGAACCTCCCAGCCGGGTTGAAAAAATTGACAACGCCACGTCTCTCCAGTCCCGTTTGGTCACGATGAACTTGGCAGACGGTAAAATGGCCTTGATCAGCCCGATGTACAGGAAATTATCAGGTCGCTTGTCCGTCAGGCGTTTGGTTCCGCCGGTGAACGGGTATGCATATCTTGCGTGCAGGTCCTTCCACCTGTTCGTTTCAACGGTGTTTACATCTTCCAGCCCATCCGGATAATCCAGAAATTCCCTCTGAACCAGGCGCGGGAAGAACTCGCTTTCTCCCCCGGCCGTGAAAGCGGGGTGAGCGGCAAGTACCTGCTCCAGCAAAGTGGAGCCGGTACGAAACATGCCGCAGATGAAGACAGGTTCATGGGAAGTGCCGGCAAATTGATCAAGCCATTCGTGCTTGTATTCTGTTGCGATCCGCGTAAACATCGCTTCAGTCCGTTCCCTGCTGTATTGAGGCAGGTTAACGCGATCCAGCGAATTTGCCCTGGAAAAGTGAGACCAGGCAGATTCAAAATCCTCCAGCTGGTTGAAAGCCGAACCCAGCGCAAAATGCAGGTCAGGGTTGTTGCTGGCACTGTTCTCTACCAGCCTGGCCAGTAGAGGGTCGGTGGTGCTTTTAAATTGATGTGCATCCGCGAGACGGGCCAGTGCTGTATGGTTTCCGGGTTCCAGCTCCAGGCATTTTTGAAAGCAGGCAGTTGCCTGGTCCCGGTCACCGGCCTGTTCAGCCAGGTTGCCCAGGTTGTGGTATGCACCTGGATAATCGGGATTGCTTGCCAGGGCTGTTTCAAACGCTTTCCGGGCTTTTTTATTGTCCCGGAGATGATCCATGTAAATATTGGCAATGTTCAGGTGGACTTCTTCCGGCTGGCCGATGCCCCGTTCCAGCGCTTGTTGATACCAGCCAATTGCGGATTCGAATTGGCCATCCCGGGCAAGATACCAGGCAAGGTTATAAGCGGCGTTGGCTGAAGACGGCCGCCTTACCAGGTAGTTTTCATAAGCTATGAGAGCCTGTTCAAGCGGAAACCGCTTTTGCAGAAGAAGCATGGCGGCCTGGTCAATGGCCGGCAGATTCGCAGCATTTTGTTGCAAAAAGGCATGCAGCTGATTCAGTTCCTGTCGTTTTTGCGAATTCATCTTCATGGCGGCAGGCCGGACTTCTAGGATTTTCGTTGAGGATATATTTTCAGTCGCCCAAAAGAAAGCGGGCCTTGCGGCCCGCTTTCAGACTTGCAAAGTACGTTAACTTGATCTTACCAGCGTAAGGTCATATCAGCGTACCAGTAACGGCCCAGCGGGTCGTACATACCTACGGTCGTATTACCATTGGTACCGAGGCCCAGCGTGCTGCCGACCAGAGGTGGTGCCTTATCGAGAACGTTGTTAACACCAACGACTACGTCATGCACATCCATGAACCTGAATACTGCGTTCAGGTCAAAGTAGTTAATGGCGCTGTCATGAGTCTGAGGCGCGATCTGGTCAGTCGTACCGTCATAATCAACCTTGCCACGGTAACGCCACCTTGCAGTTGCCGCCCAGAAGCCGGTGGAGTCGTAAGTTGCAGTTAGGGTATGACGCCATTTCGGGCTGGGGTAACACCTCGCGCTGATGAGACCCTGGCAGTCATAAGCTGATGTCGGGTTATTCGGCAACGGGGTGGTCTCCTTCTTGAGGTTATAGGTACCGATCAAGTCGAAGTTCCAGTTGTCACCAAGCGAGTATACCCACGCCAGATCGATACCGGACCATTCATTGGTACCGATGTTCTTCTGTGTGGACTGAATCCAGCCAGATTTGCCGAGCCACAACGAGCCACCTATGCCACGGTTGATGTCATCGCAAAGTATGTCACTTCCGGCAATACACTCGGCGAGGGTTGTTGTGGGCAGGACATTCGAGATCGTATCGTCGATCTTGATTTGCCACCAGTCGACAGAAATCTGCATGGTATCCATGGCGTCGATAACGACACCTGCGGTCCAGGTATCAGCCTTTTCAACGTCCAGCAAAGGATTGCCGCCGTACAGGGCATTGTACTGGCCCGCCGGGCTAAAGCTGATGTTGCCATACTGGCCAGCTGTAACGCCAGTGCGGGCACATTCAGCCGGGGTTGCTGCCGGTTCCGCGCCGGCGCAGGGGTCAGTACCCGTCCACAGGCCGAGATTTTGCGGTGTAAACAGCTCACCAACGTTCGGGGCGCGTACAGCGCGGTTGTAACCGGCCCGCACACGGAACGGATCCGTGATCTGCCAGTCGACGCCGATACGATAGGTGCTGTTGGAACCAGTGGTGTTGTAGTCTGACCAGCGATATGCAAGGTCGAGAGCCATCATCTGTGACCAGGCCCGGTCAGCAACCAACGGAACGTTGGCTTCGACAAACAGTTCATTGGCCCGGATGGTTCCGCCAAGACTTGGACTCGGTCCGCCCTGTCCGAGCAGGTCGCCGTTCTCGTAAACGGTATCGTTATCGATGTTGAACTTGGTCTGCTGCCACATGTAACCAGCAGCCATCACGATATTGCCGGCATCCCAGCCCCAACCCGTGTCACCCGTTACATAAGCTTCGAATACGTCCAGCTTGGTTCTGCCGACGCCGATAGCCGTGCCGCCCATTGCGGCAGCCGCCTCACGTGTAACACCCTGGTAGGTAAACACCTCATAGGGGATACAGCCAGGAGTGACGTCGCATTTAGCACCGTCGACCGCTACCTGTACTGCGGGACGGTAGAAGTCATTCTGGTAGACCGAGCTCGAATTGGCACCGGAATGCAGGTAAGAAATATCGTAATCCCAGTTATTGTTGATCACGCCCTTGATGCCGGTCACGATACGGAAGCTGTCGTAAGTGAGCACGTCGCGACGCGGCAAGCCTTCTACGTTACGCTTACCGATGTAGAAGCCGAGGCGATCTTCACCCGGAAACAGTTCCGCGAGTGAATCCCTGAAAGGCTGCGGGAACAGCGAATTGTCAACCGGCAGGTTGTACGCTTCGTCAAAGAACGTACCGGAGTATGCAATCTGACCGGTGCTTTCGCTGTTGTTAACCATGGTTTCCAGGTACACGACGGCGTGTTCGTTGATTTCGAAATCAGCGAAGGCGCCGGCGGTCCAGGAAGTTTGCGGACGGATGTAGTAGTTGGTCGGGTTGTAGTTATAGATCGTCGTGCTACCGAGCGTTCCATCAGGCTGCAGTCCCACGTAGGCACTGTTGGCGCCATCAAGGTTGCCGTCTTCGTCGTATGGGTAGATGGCGAAGTTTGGAACAACCGCGTTACCGGAACCACCGCAGGCGGTGCCTGAGGCGTTGAGGGCACAGCTTGAGTAATCACGTTCGCCCTGCAGCAAAGAGTCGTTCTGCCGCCACGTGGCGAATACGGTTGCATTACCGCGGCCATCAGCGAAGTCGGTACCGAAACCGAATTCGATGTTGTAACCCTCACCGTCCCATTTGGTGTCGGTGGGGTAGTCGAAACCGCTGGCATCCTGCAATTCCTGCATGTACTTGCTGTCGTTCTTGTGGTTGTAGACGTTATAACCCGCACTGAACTCAACACCATCCAGGCGGCGCATGATGAAGTTAACAACACCTGCAACGGCGTCAGCACCGTAAGTAGCTGATGCGCCACCGGTCAGGACTTCAATCCGCTCGATCATCATGGTGGGAATCTGGTTAACGTCAACTGCCTGGGTGTTGATACCACCTGGCTGCATGCGACGGCCGTTCAACAGGACCAGTGTGCGCTGCGTACCCATTCCGCGCAGGTCGATTGATGCCGTACCAGTTGCGCCGTTAGAGTCGAATGCAACGTTGGATGCTTCGATCTGCGGCAGGTTATTCAATACGTCCTCGACACGGGTCAGGCCGTAAGAACTGATATCTTGCATACCCACGACTGCAACGGGGCTGGTTTGACCAAAACCGTCCTGACTTCTGATGCGAGAACCGGTGACGATTACTTCTTCGATCATTTCGTCACTATCATCACTGTCAGTGGCTTGGTCCTGGGCCAGTGCGTAGCTTGGCGCCATCATAAATGATGTAATGCCGAGCGCAGCGGACACCGAAAGACTAAGATGTTTTTTGCGATACATGGTAGATCTCCTATCTGTGCTATATTTTTGGAGACGTCGGCGGGGGGGTTAAAAAGCTTAAAAAACGACTCCTCTCACCCTACTGCCAGCGAGCCCTAAAGGGCTGTTACTATTGAACTCTTATTGTCCAACGACAGAATTTACATTATTTTAACGGAAAAAGCACTCTTTTTTCACTGAATTCAGAAGGCCGGTCGTATTCTGCAAACTGAATTCTGATTCGAGGTTTTCATGGTTAAGCGATTGTTGGTCATCATTTTATGTTTATCGCTGAGTGTCTGGCTCAGCCCGGTCCAGGCCAAAGGCAAGTTGGAAGGTCCGATCCGAATCACCAGCAAAGTCCTTGGGTATGATCTTCAATACTGGGTTTACTTGCCAAGAAGAGCCAAAAAACCCATCCCTGAGCTGTATGTGACCGATGGACAGGTCTACCTGGGCGCTGGCCATATGCGCGACGTTTTGGATGAGGAAATCGACAATGGTCGTATCGCGCCCATTGCCGCGATTTTCGTAGACAGCCGTGACCCCGATTACCCGGACGAAAGCCGCCGAAACAAGGAATTCATGTGCAAAGCCGAGTATGCGAAGTTTTACCTTACCGAGTTGATGCCCGAGATTTCAAAACGCTGGACGGGCGGTGATCCATCCACCCACCGGGGGATCATGGGGGTTTCATTCGGCGGCATAAACGCCGCGTGCTTCGGCATGTTGATGCCTGGTGCGTTCCAGGTGCTGATCATGCAATCCCCGGCCAGCGACAAACACCTGGATGTCATCAATGACATTTACATGGAAAGAGAAAAGAACCCATCCGCCATTTTTCTTTCACATGGAGGCCCACAGGACAACGAGGCCGCTGCCCGAAGGTTCGTGGCCACCCTTAAGGACAAAGAGTATCCGGTCCGGCATGTCAGTACTGACGGCGGGCACGACTGGGATAACTGGCGTCCGCTGCTCGATGACACGCTCCGTGCCTTTGCCGGACTCCGCGCCAAGGATGAGATCAAATAGCCGATTCCATTTTATATCAGGGCTGTAGGCTGTGAGCAGAAAAAAGAGAAAACCCAAGCAGAAACCACGCAAGGCGGCAGCGCCCCGCAAGCCGCTGTCAGGCCAGCAAAGCATCCGTATGCAGCAGGCGGTTAAGGCCCAGACTGCAGGAAGCCTTACATTAGCCGAATCCATTTATCGCGCCCTGATTGCTGAAAATGTGAGAGTGGCGTCGCTGTACAGCAACCTGGGCATGATTTGCATCCAGACAGAGCGCCACGGGGAAGGCCGAAAGCTCCTTAAACAGGCCCTGGCAATCGATCCGCGATTTTCCGACGCCAGGGTGCACCTGGCCTCAGCCTATGAACAGGCAGGCGAAACAGAGCATGCGATCATTTGCTATCAGAAGTTGCTGTCCCGCAACCCCGGCATGTTCACTGCCAGGTATCTGCTGGCAAATCAGCTCAAGGCCCAGGGTAAGCTGGATGAAGCGATTGCACATTACCTCAAGATCATGGAGCAGGAACCTGCTTATACCCAGGCTCACTTTTCGTATTCCGGGGTCCACAAGTACGAGGATGCCAACGACCCCCATATCGCTGCGATGCTCGAGTTGTATCAAAACAGTAGCCTTGGCAGGGACAACAGGATCCAACTTTCGTTTGCCCTCGCCAAGGCCTTTGAGGACCTGAAGGACTATCCGCAAGCATTTCCGTATCTCAAAGCCGGTAACGACTTGAGGTATGCAAAGTACAATTACATCATTGACGGTGATGAAGCGCTCAACAACAGCATCATCGAGGAGTTTACCGCGGAGTCGATGGTCCGTCTCGCGGTCGCGGGCCAGGCTTCGGACAAGCCTATATTCATTGTAGGAATGCCCCGCTCCGGTACCACCCTGGTTGAAAAAATACTCGCAAGCCATTCCGAAGTTCACGGCGGCGGTGAGCTGGATTTTATGTACTCAATGGGAGTCAGCGAGTTTCTCAGCAAATCCGATAATTTTCTATTCAGGCCTCTTGATAGCTATTCCTGTGAGGCCTATGAATCAATTGGAAAAGTGTACCTCGAAAAAATCAACCGGCTGGACGGCAGGGTCGGCCGGATAACGGACAAGCTTCCATTCAATTTTCAGATGATCGGGTTGATCAGACTGGCGCTGCCCAATGCAAAAATCATTCACTGTGTCCGCGACGCGAGAGACACCTGCCTGTCTATTTACAAACAGAACTTTTCCACGGAAAATTACCGGTTCGCCTATGATCTGAAAACAGTGGGTCAATTCCACAACCTGTACCGTAAGTTAATGGCGCACTGGCACCAGATCATGCCGGGTGCAATATACGATATTAAGTACGAATCACTGACGCGGAACCCTGAACAGGAAATCCAGAAGCTGCTATCGGCCTGCGACCTGGAATGGCAGGATGCCTGCCTGGATTTTCACCAGAGCAAGGGGCTGGTAAAAACAGCCAGCTTCTACCAGGTGCGTCAACCTATGTACACCAGTTCGGTGAAATTGTGGGAGCAGTATAAGGAGTTTTTGCAACCGCTGTTCGATGCGCTGAACGATGCGGACTTGAAAAACGAAAACAAATAATGAATCCACTGAAAAAAATAAAATCTGCCATGAAACTGCTCGCAGAAGGGCAGCTGCAACAGGCAGCGCAGTTGAGTGAGCAGGTGTTGGCGGAATTACCGGCTTCAGCTCCGGCCCACTACCTGACTTGCGAGGTGGCCATTGCGCAAAACCGGTTGGCACAGGCAATGGAGCATATTAACCAGGCTGTCGAGATCGATGACCAGCAGCCACAGTTTCTGCTGAAAAAGGCGCATGTCGAAGTGATGTGCCGCCAGGGACTGCTGGCACAGGAAACGGCAGCGGCGGCCGCAGCCCGTTTCCCTGATGATATTGCGGTGCAACTGGAAGCGGCACAGATTTTCGGCGAAAGCGGGAATCATGCCGGTGCAGAAGCCTTCTTGCTGAACGCCGGAACTAAAGATCCGAACAACCCCAAATTTCTGTTTGAATTATCGACCAACCAGTTTTTCCTGGGCAAGACCGACGAGGCTGAACAGGCGATCTCCGATTTCCTGGACCTTCAGTTGCCGGTGAAAGGGCGTAAATTGCTGCTCAGATCGCAGTTGCGGAAACAGACGCCCGACAGTAATCACGTTGACAGTCTCAGGAAGTTCCTGGCCGGGCAACTGCCGAAATCCGAAGCGGTCAACGGTTATTACGCGCTGGCCCGGGAATTGGAAGACATTGGTGAATACAGCCAATCATTTGAAGCGCTCAAGTCAGGAGCGGCGATCCAGCGTCAACTGGTTCATTTCAACCTGGCGGCCGAACTTGAAAATATCAACAGCCTGATCGAGACCTTCCAGCCCGAAAGCTTTGCTGGCATTCCGGATTCGGCGTCCAGCGACACGCCTTATTTTATTGTCGGCATGCCGCGTACCGGCACGACCCTGGTGGAACGCATCGTCAGCCAGCACGAAGGCGCCAGGTCTGCGGAAGAATCTTATGATTTCACACTGGCATTCAGTTCCGTGATCAATGAATACATTGCCGGCAAACAGGACAGCAGACTTAACCCCCTGAGCGCCGCACTTGAAGTCGACTACAATGAGATAGCCCGAATTTACCGGAACAACATGAAGGGTATGCTCGGAGAGGCTGACTGCTACGTTGACAAGACGCCTTTCAACTTCCTTTATTGCGGGCTGATAAAAAAGGCGTTTCCGAAGGCCAGGATTCTGCACCTGGTGCGGGATCCAATGGATACCTGTTTCGCGGTGTTCAAAACACTTTTCAGCAAAGCTTATTTTTATTCGTATGACCTGGCCGAGCTTGCTGATTACTATGCCGCTTATCGCCGGCTGATGGATCACTGGCGTCAACTGATGCCGGGCGACATCCTGGATGTTCGATACGAAGATCTCGTTTCAAATCCGCTCGAGGGTTCAAAACAGATTGCCGGGTTTGTCGGGATCGAGTGGTCCGAAAAGCTGGTCGAGATTCAGGAATTCGACGAGGCTTGTTCAACGGCCAGCGCCGCGCAGGTGAGACAGCCCATCTACACGAGTTCAGTGGGCCGGTGGCGTCATTTCGAAACTGAACTGGAACCGTTGCGACAGAGGCTCGCGGCAGCAGGTATCGTCAGTAGCAGCGGAGATTCCCCGGTTTGAACGGCAATTTCTGCAATTCCGCCCTGATCGCTGACGATCGGATTTATTTCCAGGGGTCGTCCTGCTCAGTCATGGCGTAGAGTGACTCTGCAAGCTGGATAATTTTTCTGCTCTGGGCTTCGATATTCTCTTTTGTGTTCGCAATTTGTGAATTGGAATTGGCCATTTCAGCCAGCCGGTCGGCGTCCATTTGCCATTTGTAGGAAAAATGCCGGGCTACATCGCGTGGATTCACGGCCATCGAACCGGGAATATGATCCCTTACCGCCAGTTCACCGGTGATCGCCCAGATGAACTGACTCTTGTTAGCGGTATCCCAGATTTTCGCAATCAGCAACTGGTCTTCTGCCCCCCAGACCGGAACTGCGTCAATCGCCACTCCTGAGACTGCTCCGATTCTGATCATTTCCTTGATCAGTTCATCGAGCATCGGCTTGAACCAGGGTGTTGATTCTGTCATTACATTTCTTCCTGTGGGGATGTAGATGCGCTCAATTGTATAACAGGCCTGTGACAAATAAAGAGCTCATTGGCCTTCCAGAAACTCCAACGCGGTCTGCAGGGTTTTCGCGCCGGGCAACTGGTGCGCCATGCCGTTTTCAATTTCGAGCAGGCTGTTTTTGGCGCCTGCCTCCAGATATTTCCGGTAAACGATGCGGGTCTCGTTCAGGTTGAAGTCCCGGGTTCCGCTGACGAACACATAGCGATTGGTCAGCACGCGGTTCATGTCCCTGATCACGTCTTCGTTCCAGAAATCGACGCCACAGATGAAGATCGCGCCGGAAAAGACCGCAGGGTACTGCCTGGAAAGAAAACTCGCGACACGGCCACCGCCGGAGAAGCCGCTGACATAAATCCGCTTCTCATCGATCTCAATTTGTTGTTTCACTGCATAGATCGAGGAAGTGGCGAGCACCATCCTGCGGGTTACCGGAATCCGGTTGCCCGAACGGTCTGCGGCGACATAAACCAGGTTGTACTCGTCCAGTACCTTCGCCCAGCGCCCGTCCATGGCTCCGGATCGGGTGGGGCTTACGTAGACCAGCAAACCGGGGGGCTCGTCACTCGGGTGTGATGGCCGGTAAACCTGCCATGTGATGTCGGCGTCGGGTTTCAGAATATCGCGGAATTTTTCCGCTTGTTCGGATCCGTACAGTTGCTCGAGCGTCGCGGTGATCTCGAATTTCTGCTCAGCTTCCCGGGCATGACAAACAGGGGGGTATGCCAATAACAGGGTTATCAGCCAACAGCCATACCATACCAGGGACCTGTTGATCATCTTCTCGCTACGCGTTCAATGCCTGGTTAAAGTATATAGCGGCTTAGATCCTCGTTACCGGCCAGTTCGTCCAGGTGCTCGTTCACGTAACCGACGTCAATCGTAAAGGCGTCTCCCGAGCGGTCAGGCGCCTCGTAGGAGATGGTGTCGAGCAGGCGCTCAAGGACCGTGTGAAGGCGCCGGGCGCCGATGTTTTCCGTTGATTCGTTCACTTTCCACGAAATTTCCGCGATCCGGCGAACGCCGTCTTCGCTGAAATTCAGCTCAACGCCCTCGGTAGACATCAGGGCACGGTACTGCTCGGTCAAAGAAGCCTGGGGTTCGGTCAGAATTCTCGTGAAATCGTTAACTTCCAGTGCCCGCAGCTCCACCCGGATCGGCAAACGGCCCTGGAGTTCAGGGATCAGGTCCGATGGCCTGGACAGGTGAAAGGCGCCCGAAGCAATGAACAGGATGTGGTCGGTTTTGACGACGCCATAGCGGGTTGAAACCGTGCAGCCTTCAACCAGTGGCAACAAGTCCCGCTGGACGCCTTCGCGTGAAACGTCCGCGCCGCCGTACTCGGAACGGCGGGCCACCTTGTCCAGTTCGTCGATGAAAACGATGCCGTTCTGTTCGGCATTTTCCAGTCCCTGGGCCTTGATTTCTTCCTCGTTGACCAGCCGGGCCGCTTCCTCTTCGATCAGGATCGGGTAGGCGTCCTGTATCTTCATTTTGCGCTTCTGGGTCTTCTGACTTCCGAGGTTCTGGAACATGCCCTGTAACTGGCTGGCCATTTCCTCCATGCCCGGTGGCGTCATGATCTCGACCCCGCCCTGCGTGGACACATCGAATTCGATTTCCCGGTCGTCGAGTTCGCCGTGCACCAGCTTGTAGCGCATTTTTTGCCGGGTGCGGTTGTCATCCGGCTCTTCCGATTCAGGTTCATTGGCAAAGCCGATACCCTGCGCGGACTGTGGTCGTGGGAGCAACAGATCCAGGATGCGGTCATAGGCAGCATCTTCGGCCAGGGAGCGTACTTTCGCCATGGCCTGCTCGCGGGTCATCTTGATGGACATATCCACCAGGTCGCGGATGATGGATTCGACATCCTTGCCCACGTATCCCACTTCCGTGAACTTGGTGGCTTCCACCTTGATGAACGGCGCGTTGGCCAATTGCGCCAGACGTCGGGCAATCTCGGTTTTGCCGACACCGGTCGGGCCGATCATCAGGATATTCTTGGGCGTGATTTCGACCCGGAGGGCTTCATCCACCTGCATCCGCCGCCAGCGGTTGCGCAGGGCGATGGCCACGGCGCGCTTGGCATCCGACTGGCCGATGATGTGTTTGTCCAGTTCCTGGACGATTTCGCGAGGCGTCATTTGGGACATGGTCATTGCTCGATGTCGAGGGTTTCGATGGTCAGGTTGGAATTTGTGTAAATGCAGATATCCGCGGCAATGCCGAGGGCCTCCCGGGTGATCTGTTCCGCATCCAGTTCCGTGTTCTTTATCAGGGCCATGGCGGCCGCCTGTGCGAAAGGCCCGCCTGAGCCGATGGCGATCAGGCCATTTTCAGGCTGGATTACATCGCCGGTGCCTGAGATCAACAGCGAGTCCTTTTTGTCGGCGATCGCCAGCAGGGCTTCGAGCCGGCGCAGTGCGCGATCGGTACGCCAGTCCTTGGCCATTTCCACGGCGGCGCGCACCAGGTGTCCGGAGTGTTTCTCCAGCTTGCCCTCGAAACGCTCGAACAGCGTGAAGGCATCTGCGGTGGCGCCGGCGAAACCTGCCAGGACACGATCCTTGTAAAGCCTGCGTACTTTGCATGCATTGGCTTTCATCACCGTGTTGCCCAGGGTGACCTGTCCGTCTCCGCCCATGACGACGAGGTTTCCCCGTCGAACCGAGCAGATGGTGGTGCCGCGATACTGTTCCACTTTTGGCTCCTTGATTTGCATGGGAGGAAAGTGGGGATAGGGGCGGGGGAATGCAAGGAGTGACCATCGGCATGGTAGGCTTGGTTCAAATGATACAGACACTGATCATCGCGGTTTTCAAGGCCGGTATTCCCGTTGCGCTGGCTAGCTTTGGATTAATTTGGTGGGCGCTGAAAAATGATTACCTCGATTCGTTTATCAGCGTCGAAGACCTGGAAAAGCAGATCAAGCAGCAGAGCAAGAACAAAAAGAACCGCGAAAAGGGCGACGGCGACCTGGTGCATAACAAGTGGCTTGCGTTTGGAGGCGGATTCTACGGCGTGGTGGCGCTGTTGACTTACGTGGTCGTGGAACTGCGTGAAATTTGGGAATTTTTTGTTCAATTCGAAAGCATCAGCGCATTTTTCGCCAAAATCTCCTTCGGCATGCTCATTGGCCTGGTCATCGATGCCATCATGAATTTCGTTCTTGCCATCGCCTGGCCGTGGTATTGGTTGACTGAAATCTCCCCACCACACATCTGGATCTGGTTTGTTGTGGCTTATGGCGGTTACTGGGCCGGCACCCGGCTGGCGCTGCGCCGGCTCGTGGAACCAGGAGAAAATGGGGAGCCCTGAAATAATTCTGCATTAGGCTATGATAATGGCCGAAACAACAAAGGAGAGATCAATGTCGCTTGCAAAAAAATCAGTAGCTGAATTCATCGGAACCTTCTGGCTTGTGCTGGGTGGTTGCGGATCCGCCGTTCTTGCGGCCGGCGTTCCGGAACTTGGGATTGGTTACGCCGGCGTTGCGCTGGCATTTGGCCTGACGGTCCTGACGATGGCCTATGCGATCGGTCACATATCCGGTTGTCACCTGAATCCTGCGGTATCCGTCGGATTGGCGGTTGCCGGCCGGTTCAAATTTTCTGAGCTTCCGGCCTATGTGATCGCGCAGGTCCTTGGCGCCATCGCGGCGGCAGCCATCCTGGCCTGGATTGCAGGCGGAGCACCGGGTTTCGACCTGGCTGCCAGCGGCCTGGCCTCCAACGGTTACGGCGACCATTCGCCTCAGGGCTATTCCATGGAGTCCGGGTTCGTGACCGAAGTCGTCATGACCCTGATGTTCCTGATCATCATCCTCGGCGCAACCGATAAGCGAGCCCCTGCCGGTTTTGCCCCGATCGCCATCGGTCTCGGCCTGACCCTGATCCACCTCATCAGCATCCCGGTCACCAACACGTCCGTTAACCCGGCACGCAGCACCGGGCCCGCACTGATCGTCGGCGGCTGGGCAATCGCCCAGTTATGGATGTTCTGGGTAGCGCCCATCATCGGTGCAGTAATTGCAGGTCTTGTATACAGGTGGTTCGAGGAATAACCACAACAGTGGTGGCACAAGGAGTAATCACTGCCGAAACCTGGCAGAGTCGGGGGGGTGTCCAGTCCTTTTCAGGACCGTCAGCCGTCGGGAACGGCTGACCGAGCGAACAGGGATGTCTCGAGCGTGTCCTGAAAAGGACTGGACACCCCCCTGGCTCACCCGGTACCAAGCCAAATGATGACTGCTTAACCCACCACTATTTTTTCTTGGCGCGGGGGTGGGCCTTGTCGTAGACCTTGGCCAGGTGCTGGAAATCCAGATGGGTATATACCTGGGTTGTGGAGATATCGGCATGGCCCAGCAGCTCCTGAACGGCTCTGAGATCACCGGATGATTCGAGCATGTGGCTGGCGAAGCTGTGGCGGAGCAGGTGGGGGTAAACCTGTTGCGGGAGGCCCTGCTTCCTGGCCCAGTAACGGATGCGGGACTGGATGGTGCGGGGCGAGATGGGCGTGCCGCGGTTGCTGACAAAAATATGGGGTTCCTCGAATCCGGCGAAGTTTCCCCGGACCTTGCGCCATGCCGCCAGGGCTTTCGCGGCGTAACTTCCTACCGGAACAACGCGCGTCTTGTTGCCTTTGCCGGTCACCGTGATCAGGCCGGAGGCAGGGTCGATCTGGTTCCATCTCAGGCCGGCCAGTTCGGATAGGCGTAATCCGGAAGAGTAAAACAGCTCCATGATGGCCTTGTCGCGAATGGCCAGCGGTGTATCAGCCTTGATATCCAATAAACGCGTGACGGCATCGCTGTCCAGCGTGGCGGGCAATTTGGCGGGCGATTTCGGGGCTTTGACTGCGGTTGCCGGGTTATGCTGCGTGAAGCCTTCCCGCATCATCCAGCGGTAAAAGCTTCGTACTGCGGACAACAGCCTTTGCAGGCTGCGTGGACCCAGGCCCTGGCGGTGGAGGCGGGCGATCAGGCTCCGAACGTGGTGCTCGTCAACTTTACCCGGGTCTTCAATTTCAAGCCGTTTCAGCTCACCCGAAAAACGTGACAGGTCGCGCTGGTAGGCTGACCGGGTAAGAGGGGAAAGTCCTCGCTCATTGTGCAGGTATTCCAGAAATTGCTGCTGCCGCTGCATGGTCAGGCAGAGCGGCGCTGTTCCTCTGGCTCGTCTTTTGAAAGGCTGGTTGAAATCACCTTTGCCAACAGGTCAAGAAACAGGGTTCCCATTCCGGGATAAAAGCGCGCGGGGTCACTGCTGCCGATGGCCATCATGCCGTCGCATCCCCCTTCACCCAGGGGTGTCAATGCGGCGGACTGAACCCAGCGCGCCTTGCTTCCAAACAGGAAATCCAGCTTGCTTTGGGCGAGTCGTCCGCAAACGGTCTGGCCTTTCTCAAGGTTTGCCTTGAACTCTTCCAGGCCGGGGTCGTCGGAACTGATCCCGGTGACATCGTTTCCGGCCTCTGATGCAGTGTCGGTATCCAGCAAATAGATCTGCAGGATATCGGCATTGAAATCATTGAGCAGGCTGTTCCCCAGGTGAGTGAAAAATTCCTGCCTGGAGTTGATCGACATGAGGTCAAGCGTCAGTTGATGCAGGCGGGACATCAGCTGTTCATTTTCGGAGGCAACCTGTACCAGGCGGTTCAGTTGCTTTTTCATATCCTCGTTACTGGCCCGAAGCGACTCGACCTGCCGTTCAATCAGGGAAACAGCGGTTCCGCTTTGATGATTTACTTCCAGGGTTTCGAGGACATCCGGGAATTCATCGAGGAATTCCGGGTTTTTTCTAAGGTAACTTGCAACAACTTCCTTTAAAGACGTTTTGTCGTCACTCATTCATGATCCCTCTGAATACATGCATGGCCGGCCCTTTCATGGTCAGGGGCTCTTGGTCTCCGGGCCACTCTATCACAAGATGCCCCCCGGGTAGAAAGACGTCCACCTTCTCACCAACGCGTTGGAATTTTCTGAGTATGGCCACGGCCGCGCATGCGCCGGATCCGCAGGCCAGGGTTTCGCCTGCACCGCGCTCCACGACCCGCAGATGAATGGCGTGCTCGCCGGCCAGTTGTGCAAAGCCGGCATTACAGCCCTCGGGGAAGGCGGCATGGGTGCTTAAAAAAGCGCCGATTTGCGGAATCAGGTCGCTATCGATGTCCCCGGTCTGGATCAGCGCATGCGGATTACCCATGGACACGGCGCCGAACTCCAGCACGCCCCAGGGCGAATCCAGCTGGTATTGCCCGTCCACAGCTTGCAGGTCGACAGGGACCGAAGAGGGATCAAACTGCGGAATGCCCATTTCCAGTTCATACTCCCCGTCTGCGTAGCGATGCATCCTCACAACGCCAGAAGGGCTTTCGACATGAATCGGTTTGCCACCTGTTCCATCCGTCATTTCCAGGTACAGACCGATGCAGCGTGCGCCATTGCCGCACTGCATGGCGGGGCTGCCATCTGCGTTCCAGATTTCATAGCGCGCGTGGTTTCCCGTTTGTAGCGGATCAGACAACACCAGGATCTGGTCACAACCTATGCCCAATTGACGATGGGAAATCCGGGCAGCAAGTTCCGGGTTGATGGCCAGCTTCGTGCTACGCGCGTCGATCAACACGAAGTCATTGCCGGCACCGTGCATCTTGTGAAATTCAAACGGCATGGGGGGATTTACAATCGTCCGCTGACCACCCAATGGCGGTCGCTGGCTGGCGCAACCTCCAGGCTATTGAGTCCCGCATCGCGCAGTTGCGCGCGTATCTCGTCCATTGTGTAGGCGGCGAGCAGGGAGTTGTAGAAATCTTCACGCAGGATATCCGGGGCGCCTTCTGCATAACGGTCGACCAGATCCTGCGCCTCTGCCTCGCTCTCCGGGCGCGCCAGGTCCATGACCTGAACGGCCGCTCCTGGTCGCCCCAGTGCTCCAACACTTTCCCAAAGGATCTGCGGAACGGGCAGGTGGTGCAGCAGGCTATTGCTGATGACCGCATCGAAAGAATGTCTCGGCAGTGACGGGTCGGGCAGGTAGGCCAGCCGGAATTCAACCCGGTCCCCCAGAGATTCCCTTTGCAGGCGTTCCTGTGCCCGCAGCAGCATGTTTTCCCCCGCATCGATTCCGGTGATGCGCCAGGCCGTTAGCGCTGAGGCCATACGAATGACGATGTCGCCCGGACCGCACCCCAGGTCCGCCATCAGCCCGGCTGAGTCAAGATCGGTGAAGCTTTCAAGAAAGCGCTGTGTGAACAAGCTGTTCGCTTCTTCAAAATCGGCTTCGGCGTACGCAAGGGTCTGCGCCTCGCTATCCATCAGTTCAGGTTCAGGGATTCTCTTCATCGCTCTCTTCGGATTCTTCGTCAGCGGCAGGCTCAGCAGGTACGTCCTGTGCGGGCGACTCCTTGTCGGGAAGATACAGGGGTCCGCGCTGTCCGCAAGCTGCGATCGTCAGCGTCAGGCAGCAGCAAAGGGCCAGGACCGGAAAGGGTGTCAAAGTTCTTTTCATTGGCAGGTTGAACGCTTCAAGGGCTGATACACTATACGCCATGAATAAGCAGGATTCAGCCACGGACTCTCCAGCCGTTCAATCGTCGGGGTCCGGCCTGGAAGTGGTCGAAGTTTGTACCGGTCCGGACCCTACAGCATCCGTTATATGGTTGCATGGCCTGGGTGCGGACGGGCATGATTTTGAACCCGTCGTGCCGCAGTTGATGTGGCCGGGTGCGCCTTCTACCCGCTTCATTTTTCCCCATGCGCCGGTCCGGCCGGTGACACTCAATGGCGGCATGGCCATGCGTGCATGGTATGACATCGTCAGCCTTACGGGAGACCGCGACCAGGATCAAAAAGGCATTGCTGACAGCGTCAATCGTGCAGCGTCACTGGTGGACCAGGAGCGCGAACGGGGCATCGAACCCGGCCGCATCGTGGTCGCAGGCTTTTCCCAGGGCGGAGCAATTGCACTGCAACTGGCCATTCGGTACCCGGAAACCCTGGCGGGTCTTGTTGCGCTTTCCACTTACCTGCTGCTCGAACACCGCCTGGACAATGACCGGCACCAGGCCAATTTAAACCTGCCGGTGTTTGTTGGTCACGGAACCACTGATCCCATGGTGCCCTTTTTCCTTGGAGAAAGTCTCGCCACGCGTCTGCGTAAGATGGGGCATCCGGTTGAATGGCATAGTTACCCGATGCCGCATGCTGTTTGCCCGGAAGAGATTGCCGACCTGTCTGCCTGGCTGCGGAAAACGCTGGACTGAGCCGATGGCGCAACCCCTGGAAAAGGATTTGCAGGAACGGTCAGTCGGTGTCTACCCGCCTTCATTCTGTAATTGGCGTTTACTTGTAGCGGTAATGATCCTTACCGAAGTTTCCGTGATTCTGGTAGGTCTGGGCCATGGTGGTTTACCGGGGTTGCAGTGGCTGGCGTTTGCCAGCCTGTTCGCACAGTGGATGGCGCTTTTTTGCGCTTCCGGACTGTGCGTCATGAGTGGCTGGACCGGGCGTTTCAGTCCCCGTGGTGCATGGGCTGGAAGCTGGCTGATTGCTCTTGTGCTGTCTTCGGCTTTCAGTTTTGCGAGTTGGCAGGTGTCTGACATCGCTATGCCCGGACTGATAGGCGACAGCGCAGGAATGTTCGTGCTGAAAAGCACGTTCGCCGTAGGACTGGTTACGATCGTGTTCTTTATTTACCTGGAAATCCGGGCGCGCTGGCGGTCGGAACTGATGGCACAGGCCGAGGCCAGGGTGCAGGCGCTGCAGGCCAGGATTCGACCCCATTTTCTTTTCAACAGCCTCAACACCATTGCCAGCCTGATACCGGATGATCCGGAAAGCGCAGAAGCGGCCACACTGGATCTTGCCGATATCTTCAGGGGCAGCATGAGGCGCGCGGACCAGCTTATTTCACTTTCGGACGAGTTGTCTCTGGCCCGTCAATACCTCGATATGGAGAAGCGCAGGTTGGGTGGCCGGCTGGAAATTGACTGGCGGGTGGACGAACTGCCGCCAGGAGCAGCGGTCATGCCGCTGATGTTACAGCCATTACTCGAGAATGCCGTGGCGCATGGTGTACAGGCACTGCAGGAAGGTGGGAAAATAGCGGTTTATGGACGTTCCGAGGGGGACCAGATCGTGGTGACCATAGGAAATCCGCTGGCTCCGGAGGGATCCGATACCAGTGGTCATGGCATGGCCATTCGCAATATCCGGGAGCGCCTGTCGCTGGCATTCGGATCGCGGGCCACCCTGCTGACCAGCCAGGATAATGACAAGTTTTATGCTGTATTGAGTTTGCCTTATGTTGAACATTCTGATCATTGATGATGAACAGCCAGCGCGGGACCGCCTGAGGCGGTTGCTGCATGAATTACCGAGGTGCGAAGTGGTGGGTGAAGCCGCCAGCAGCAACGAGGCGCTGGAGAGCATCAGGGAATTGAGCCCGGATGTTTTATTGCTGGATATCTCCATGCCTGGCATGGATGGCATGTCCCTGGCGCGCGTCCTGCGGGAAGGTGGGGCTTCGCCGGCTATCATTTTTTGCACGGCTTACCAGGACCAGGCGCTCAACGCCTTCGAAGTGGAGGCGATTGACTACCTCGTCAAGCCGGTCCGGGTGGAGCGGCTCGAACTATCCATCGAAAAGGCCCGACGTTTACTGGGTCGCGAAGACGGTGGTGAGGAAGATCATTACGTCCGGTCTACTGTTGGCGGCAAAGTGGTTTTGACACCACTACACCGCGTCATCTGCCTCGTTTCGGAAGACAAATACACAACGGTCACCCACGAGAAAGGCACCACCGTGATCGATGAGTCGTTGACCGATCTGGAACAGAAGTTCCCGGGCTTTTTCTTCCGTGTGCATCGGAACGCACTGGTCTCCCGAAAACACTTGCGAGGCCTGGAACGGAGTCCAGAGGGCCATACCCGCGCATTGCTCAGCGGAACCGACCGCAAGCCCGAGGTCAGCAGAAGAAATATTTCCGCCCTTAGAACATTACTGAGTGAGCTTTCATGAAAGAGAAAATAACCATTGCCACGAGAAAAAGTGAACTCGCACTGTGGCAGGCTAACCATGTAGCGGATCTGTTGCGTGAGCGCTATCCCGACAAAATTGTTGAGCTGCTGCCCATGGTGACCAAGGGCGACATCATCCTGGATCGGCCGCTGGCCCAGATTGGGGGCAAGGGGCTGTTCCTGAAGGAACTCGAAAAAGCGTTGCTTAATGGAGAGGCTGACATCGCGGTGCACTCGATGAAGGATGTACCTGTCGAACACGTTCCGGGGCTTTCAGTGGACGTGATGCTGAAGCGCGCCAATCCTTTCGATGCGCTGCTGGGCCGCGAAGGCCAGGTGTTTTCTGAACTCCCCCCGGGCGCCAGCGTTGGGACCAGCAGCCTGCGCAGGCAGTGCCAGTTGAAGGCTGCACGCCCGGATCTCCAGGTCCGCGATCTCCGGGGAAATGTGAATACGCGAATCCGCAAGCTGCAGGAGGGAGAGTATGACGCCATCATCCTGGCCTGTGCGGGACTCGAACGGCTGGGATTGGATTACCTCATTACTGAGACCCTGGCGGCACCTGGGTGGCTGCCTGCAGCTACGCAGGGGACCATCGGTATTCAGTGTCGTACGGATGACTCCGAAGTGACACAGTTGATTGAACCGTTGAAAGACAGTGATGCGGTTTTGCGGACGCTCGCTGAACGCGCCGTGGCAAGTGCCCTGCAAGGCAGTTGCCAGGTGCCCCTGGCTGTTTTTGCCAGCATGGACGGAGATTGGTTGCAGATCAGCGCCCTGGTCGGCATGCCCGATGGCAGCCAGCTGCTGCGCGCGGAGCAAACGGGTGAAGTTGCTGAATGGGATCGCCTGGCGGGCGCGGTTGCAGATGCGTTGCTCACGCAGGGCGCGGGCCGGATTATTGCATCTTTGAGCTGATGACTTTTACACACGTATTCATTTCCCGCCCAAGGAAGGAGTCGGAAGAGCTCGCCTCGATGCTGCGCCCTCTGGGACTCAAGCCGGTGGTCCAGCCGGCTTTCAACTATTTCCCGCTGGATGCACGCCTATCGCAGACCAAAAAATTTGAGGAAATGGAACATGCGGGGCCGGAAGCCCTGGTGATCTTTACCAGTCCAAGATCCGTCGCTCACGGCCTGGGTCAATTGCCACAGAACCTGCTTTTCCGGGCCAGGGTGGCAGCGATCGGGCCGGCAACCGCGAAGGCGCTCGGTGACGCAGGCATCCGCGTGACGATCACGCCGCGAACGGGGTATACCAGCGAAGCCTTGCTGGAAACGCTGGCCGAAGAGAACTCAAACAGGATCGCAAAGGGCAGCCGGGCGTTTATTATTGCTGCCCCCGGTGGACGCAAAAAGCTGCTTGATGGCCTGGCCCGGCAGGGATGGAAAGCGAGGCTGATCAAAGTGTACAAGCCGGAACCTGCTGACCTGGACAAAGAAGGTCTGAAAGCGCTGAAGGAGGCTGCCGGCGTGTTGTCGGTGTGGACCAGCGCCAACGCCATGAAAGGGCTCTCGCAACGGTTGCCGCCCGCGACCTGGTTCCAGTTGTGCCAGGGAGACTGGCTGGTGATTTCTGAAAGACTCAAAAGGCTGTCGCGGGCGTATGGACCTGCCCGCACCCATCTGTGTACGGGTCCCGGTAACATCGATCTGTTCAACGCGATCAGGGCAATGACCTGATCCAGGAACGCCCGGCGGGCAATAAAGCGTGAACTGAATCGCGCTTTTGGTTAGCATCAGGGCTTGTTCGGACAATCCACAGGTTTTTGCAGGTGAATACCGAAAATCCAGATATTGAATCAGACGAACCCGAAAACCCGGCGGAAAAAGAATCGGAAACACTCCACGATTCCCCACCGGCGCCCCCCCGAGAAGAGGCTGTTACCAGTGAGCCCGATACGATAGAAAGCAATCCTGTGCCTGTTGAGAGCAAGCAGGGCCGGAGCGGTGGAGCATTGTCTGTTCTGGCATTCCTGATTTCGCTGGTGGCACTGACCGGCGCCGGTTGGATGTGGTGGCAGGATCAGGCTTCCGGTGAACAGCAGGAACAACTCGTATTCTCTGAAATTTCCCGGCTGGAAAGCAGCGACCAAGCGCTTGACATCAGGCTGAACCAGGTTCGGGATGAACTATCCGCGATTGCGGAGGGTGACGTTGGCGCCGAATTCCGAGCCATGCAAAGCCGGCTGGAAGCCGACCGCCGGAAGCTGGCCGTTGCCGAGGCTTCGATCAATGAACAACTGGAGCTCTCGCGATCTCTCCAGGCAGCTGCTAGCTCAATGCAGGGCCGCCTGGCAGCGACGGAAGCGGCACTGACCGGCCTGTCCACACGTGAGCTGGATGTCACCAGCGAACTGGATATTGCCGAAGTGGACTACCTGTTGAGACTGGCCAATGAGCGCCTTAAGCTGTTTCTGGATCCCGCAGCCGCCGACCAGACTCTGGAAGTGGCCGATATGCACCTGGCAGCGCTCGATAATCCACTTTACCTGGGCGTGCGGCAGGACATCGCAGCTGCACGGCGAAGCCTGGCGGCCATCGAAATGCCCGATTATCTGCAAATAGCAAACGATCTGGATTCGGTCCAGGAAAAGATAGCAGTTTTGCCATTTCGTGGGGACGGCCCGCCAAAAGACGCGGTAGAACAGGCGGAAAGTGAGGATTGGTGGGAAAAGCTGAAGGGTGTTTTCTCAGGGTTGGTCACTGTGCGACGCAGCACAGAGGACGAAAACCAGAGAATCAGTCTGCAGGATAAGGACTACGTCCGGCAGCGCCTGTGGTTGCAATTGGAAATCGCACACCTTTCACTGATGCGCCGGGACCAGGAAGGGTTCAGGAAGTCACTTGCACGTGTCAGTGAATCCCTGCCTGGCTGGTTTGATGAAGAAGATAAAAACTACCAGGTCATCATGAAAAGTGTGGAGGATTTGAGTGTGATGGACATCCGGGTGGACATCCCGGACATCACGGCGCCCTGGTCCACGCTGCGTTTGCTTCGTTCCAGCCAGTCAAAGCCCGTCGCGATGCCAGCCCCTGCCCGGGATGAACCGAATGATGAGCCTTTGGAGCAGGAAAATCAGGAATGAAAAGTTCTTTTCTCATCCTGATTGCCGTGGTGCTGGCCCTGCTGGCAGCGGCAATTGCGCCGGTGTTCAAAACCGACCCTGGATTAGTGCAAATGCATTTTCGCGGCTGGACTATAGAAACCAGTCTGTTGACCCTGGTCCTGGGTGTGCTGTTGATCTGGTTGCTGGTATGGGTGTTGGTGCGCCTTTGGAAAATTCCTGCGGAAACGGCACGGCGCATCCGTGACCAGCGTTCCCTGGCTCAACTTGAGAAAGGCCTGCTGGCCCTGACAGAAGGTGACTGGAGCACGGCTGAGCGAGCGCTCGAAAAATCTGCAAGCGCACATGGCCGTACCACAGCCCGTTACCTGGCGGCGGCTGAGGCGGCGGACGGCCAGGACGCCTCAGACCGGACAGAGTGGTATCTCGAGCAGGCTGATACACGTAACCGTAAGCAGAAGTTCCTGGTTGACCTGACCCGGGCCCGAATCCTGATTCAGAATAGCCACTTCGCGGAAGCAAAAGAAGTGCTGGAGGGGCTGAACAAGCGCCGCCGCCGTCACTCACAGGTACTGGAGATGCTGGCACGCTGCTATCGCGAGTTGGGGGAGTGGGATGCCCTGCTGAAATTGTTGCCGTTGATGCTGAAAGCGAAGGTCATCGACGATCAGGAAGCTGCCGAATTGAGGTTTGAAGCAGCGATTGGTGAGCTTCAGCGATGCAAAGACAGGGAGACACTCCAGGCCAGCTGGAAGGCGCTCCCCAGGGCGAGTCAAAGAGCGCCTGAAGTGATCCGGTCCTACGCCGACCAGGCGGTCCTGCTGGGCGCATCGGAGTTGACAGAAGAGGTCATCCGGCAAAGCCTGAAACGCCAATGGAATCCGGTGCTGCTGGTTCCTTATAGTGAGCCCGGCCCGACTGATACGTCCAGGCGGCTCAAACAGTGTGAAAAATGGCTCGAAGCACATCCGGAAGACGGGTTACTGCACCTGACACTGGGACGCCTGTGCGCCAGGGATGAGCTGTGGGGCAAAGCGCGCCAGCACATGATTCGAAGCCTCGAGATCGAGCCCACCGTCGCAGGCTTCGATTCCCTGGGACAATTACTCGAAAGAAAAGGCGAGATGGAAGTGGCCATGGCCTGTTTCCGTAACGCGTTGCGAATGAGCCAGGGCAAGGAACCAAATCCGCTGCCCGGTGACCAGGCCAAACTAGAGCCCCCCCCAGCACCAGATCCGGCCTAATCGCAATCGAGCTCGACTCCTTTAATGGGGACGCGCCAGTACCCGCACCGGCACGTCAATTCCAAATTCGAATGAATCGTAATACAGCCGTTCGGCCGGCAGCTGATGTTCGATGAACTCACGCCGGGCGGTTTCTATCATGGCCGGCGGACCGCTCATGTAGACATCGAAGCCCGAGAGGTCTTCGTGGTCTGCGATCACGGCATCGTGCACAAGCCCTTCGAAAGTGTTGTCATCGACGTCCCCGTCGGCATCGGAAACCGCCCTGCGGTAATGAATGTGTTCGTATTCGCGCGCCCATCGCTGTGGCAACTCGTCCAGGTACAGTTCTGAGTGTGTTCTTGCACCCCAGTAGAGGTGAATTTCGCGGCAGTCGCCCTGTTCAATCAGGTTTTCGATCATCGATTTTAACGGTGCGAAGCCTGTGCCGCCCCCCATCATGATCATGGGCCGTTGTGGTTGGTCGTTGCGCACGAAGAAATTACCCTGGGGGCCTTCCAGTCGCAGAATATCCCGCTCCTGTAACTCGTCGAATACGTAACCGGTGAAGTCACCGCCATCAACGTGACGAATGTGCAATTCGAGCTCATTTTCCAGTGACGGGCAACTGGCGATTGAAAAGGCGCGTCGCTTGCCGCCGGACAACAAAACATCGATGTACTGCCCGGCCAGGAACTGCAATCGCTGGGCCGCGGGGAGCTTGAGGCGCAACCGGACCACATTTTCCGCCAGCAGGTCTTTCTCCAGGACGCGCGCGGGCAGCATTCGGATCTGAATATCGCGCACTGCTTCGATTTCGCGGACGCTGATTTCCAGGTCTTCAGTAGGTTCGGCCTGGCAAAGCAGGGCGTACCCTTCTGCAATATCCTGTTTTTCCAGCGCGAGGGGGGGATGAAACGGATACCCGACCTCGCCTTTTTCCAGCTTGCCTTTGCAACTGCCGCAAGTGCCGTTCTTGCAGGAATAGGGCAGCATGACGCCCTGGCGCAGGGCCGCGACAAGGATGTTTTCGCCTTCGTTGACCTTGAAGGTTTTGCCGCTGGCGACGATGGTGACTTCGAATTGCTTCACGCTTTTCTCCATGTAAGGCCGCACATTTTCGCTGATTCAGGGCCGCTGTGGTAGGCTTGCGCCGTTTTCTTATTCCTCGTGGCTGAATTTTGAACCAGTACATCAGCCAGGCGCCGGTAAGCCTGGTCCAAATGAACAACAAGATCCAGGTGGGAATCGAACGCGTTCTCGGCATTCGTATCACCGCTATCGGGCCGGATTTTATCTGTGGCGAGATGCCGGTGGATGAACGAACGCAACAACCGTTTGGTATTTTGCATGGCGGCGCCTCGATCGTCCTGGCAGAAACGCTGGGCAGTTGGGCTTCTTACCTGGTGGCCTGTGACAATCCGGCTGCGCGCGTAGCAGGAATCGAAGTCAGTGGCAGTCATGTCCGGTCCGTCAGTTCCGGCACCGTTACGGGCGTAGCCAGGCCCGTCAGGCTGGGGCGCAGCCTGCATTTCTGGCGAATTGATATCCGTGACCAGGATGACAAACTTTGCTGTTCTGCCCGTCTAACCGTTAAGGTCGGGTCTGATTTGGACACTGGCAGCTGAGTTATCGGGTTGATGAAACTTTTTCCAGGCATATTGAGACTGACCTACCGGCTTCCGATGATGCTGCTGCATTTGATTTTCGGAACGCCTGTGACAGTGCTTTGCCAGTCCGAATGGGGCCGGTCAACCCATCTGGGCAGTGTGCCATTGAGTGAAATAACCTCTCGCTGGTGGTCTTCGGTGATCTGTCGCATTTTTGGCATCCGGCGAAGGATCAAAGGTGAGTTCAAATCGGGGGCGCAGCTGGTTGCTGCCAATCATATTTCATGGCTGGACATCGCCTTGTTGCATAGTTTTGCCTCTATGGGTTTCGTCGCCAAGGCGGAAATCAACAGCTGGCCATTACTGGGAGGCCTGGCGCGCGCCGGCGCTACGGTTTTTCACCAGCGGGGTTGTCACGATTCCGCCAACGGGGTTGCTGTCGCGATGGTCAATCGCCTGAAAGAAGACCGGCGGGTCGCCATTTTTCCCGAAGGCGGCATTCTCCCGGGTGACGGCGTGAAACTTTTTCATGCACGCATGTTTGCCGCTGCGATCGATGCCGACAGGCCGGTGCAGCCGGTCATGCTCAGGTATCTGCGCAACGGGAAACGGTATGACGACATCACGTTTCTTCGCGGTGAGCACTTCGCGGCCAATTTTTTTCGCCTGCTCATACAAAAGCCCTGCATGGCCGAAGTCCATGTTTTGCCGTTGATAGAATCTTCCGGAAAACAGCGGCGACCATTGGCAAACGAGACTGAGTTGCAGGTCCGTGCCGCCTTCGAATCGGATATTGGCGATGACTGAAGCCTGGACAGCGTTCAGGCCGCCCCGCGGATTACGCAGCGGCCACGTGCAGTCGCTGATCAGCAGCAGCAGAATCCGCAAAAGAGTCGTACTGCGCCGCTCTGAAGCGCTGCGGCAGACCGCGGAAGTCTGGACGCTGGACGGCGGCGATGGGATCCGTCTCCAGGGCCTTTACTCGCGGCAAAGCGGGGCGGCAAAGGGTCTCGTAGTGCTTCTCCATGGCTGGGAAGGCAGTGTCAATTCCAATTATGTACTGGCCAATGGTGCTCGTCTTTATGCCTCCGGATTTGATGTGTTCCGGCTGAATTTTCGCGACCATGGCGACACTCATCATCTGAACCATGAAATTTTCCACTCCTGCCGGCTGGACGAGGTGGTCAATGCCCTGCGTGATCTGCAGGATCGACTGGGCGCCAAACCCTGGTACCTGGCCGGGTACTCCCTGGGGGGGAATTTTTCGATGAGGGTCGCCCTGAGGGCTGCACAGGCGGGTCTGTACATCGGGCACGTCGTCGCCGTCAATCCAGTGATCAACCCCCTCCATGCCATGGTGTCGATGGAACAAGGGCTCCGGTTTTATGAGCGATATTTTGAACGTAAATGGTCACGCTCCCTGAAAATCAAGAAGCAGGCATTCCCCGAGCTCTATGCCGAAGAAAGCTGGCACGATATCAAGAGCCTGAGGGCGCGCACCCATTACCTGGCCACTCGTCACGCCGGCTTTGACAGCGCAGAGGAGTATTTCGAAGGATACTCAATTGCTGACAACCGCCTGGCGCCACTGGACGTTCCTTCGACGATCCTTACCAGCGCAGATGACCCGGTGGTCCCGGTGGGTGACTTTGAGGATCTTCCGGAAAATCCTTGCCTGGAGCTGATCGTTACGCCGTACGGCGGTCACTGCGGCTTCCTGAAGAACTGGAAACTCGAGAGCATTGCGGAGGATCTCATCGCCAGCCGGTTCCTGGCGGCTGCGGGGAACCTGGAGGAATCTGCATAGACTGCAGTT
>Ga0316193_10000090_pt1 | contig 45521 bp, 46 predicted proteins | sample MerIslsedime2_MG_FD_207735 | JGI IMG/M metagenome (GOLD analysis project Ga0316193, IMG submission 207735) | Coastal sediment microbial communities from Maine, United States - Merrow Island sediment 2 | ecosystem: Environmental > Aquatic > Marine > Coastal > Sediment | place: USA: Maine... | reverse complement strand
GGCAGACCATCCTGGCTGCCGTACCCTTGCGAAGCCTTAAGCACTCGGATCTGCGTAGAAAATGTGGTTGCCGATGCGGGCGGTCAGTTCGAGAAACTGGGCCCAGCGCGGCTGCACATAGTCCGCGTGGTAGTGGGTCGCGGTCTCCAACGACGCGAGAACACGGTACTCGCTGACGTCATCGCCATTGGCAACATTGGCTAGCAGCCACGCCGCGTAGCCCCGCGCACGGTTCCAAACCTTGGAATTCGAGATCGTGTCTGGCTTGCCGTCACAGGCAAACGAGAATTGGCAACGGTTATGCATATGACGATTCTGATACACCACATCGCAAACCGTGGCCGGGTAATTCCCGCTATTGACCCGGTTGAGAATAACCCGGCCCACAGCCAACTGACCGCTCCAAGGCTCTCCCCGAGCCTCGAAGTAAATTCCCTCTGCCAAGCACCGCAGTGCTCGTGCGGAATCCGCATCGACCGACAGCGTGCGCGTGCTCTGCGACGCCAGTTCCATCGCAGCGTTTGAAACACCGCTACCTGCGGTTTCGACAGCTTCCGTTGTTTGCTTTTGCGCCGGCGCGCTCAAACTTGCGACCGCTTTTGCGGACGCTGAAATCCCAACCTCAGCGTTGTGCGCCGCAGCGAAGGCTATAAAACCGTCCGCTTTGTCCTTCGCATGAGCCAAAGGCGTGAATACAAGCAACGCAGAGACAAGTGTCGTCACGCGAATGCTGAAGAGTTCGTTAACTCCCATAGATATTCCTCACAGTTGTTATCACTGTGCGGGATGAACCCGCTCGAGGCCGGGCTTTTGCTGGAAAATTCTGTCGAAGGCAGGTTCAGCTTGTGACCAAAACGTGGTCACCTTGTAAAATAATGAGGCCGATTGTTTCAATTCAGAGTGTTTTTGCAGTGCAAAACACGCGTCCGACGTGCTTTTTAACGAAAGACAAGCAGATACACGCTGCCCAGCTAGCGCCAAAGGCGGAATGCAAAGCGCCATAACGCCTTGTTACTGTGTGTTTTTTTAGGTGATGCGCTTAAGCAGCTTCACCACGACTAACAAAATCACGGCGCCGATAAAGGCTGCGATGATGGAACCGAGAACGCCGCCGCCGATGGCCAGGGACAGCCCCAATTCGGGGAGTAAAAAGCCGGTGATCAGGGCACCGAGAATGCCCACAACAATATCGCCGACGAGGCTGAAACCAGTCCCCTCGACGACAAGCCCCGCGAGCCAGCCGGCGATAGCCCCGACAATCAACGTAATAATGAGTGCGGTCAGCATCATTCCCCCCTCTGATTGATAACGTCTTGTGACGCAAGTAACGCTCTAACACGGGTCGCGCGCATGCCGCCCCGACGACGTCTGAGAGCATGCATAGCGACCAGGGTCTTGAGTGCCATGTCGTTCGCGGCAGCTAGGGCTTCAGCACCAGCGGCAGCACCGTGCGGCCCGGCGGGAAACCCTCTCCGTCCGAGGGATCCTCGTCAAAGACTTCAAGATGCCCAATCTGCTGAACCGTGAGGTTGTATGGAATCGTGAAGGAAAAGGACCCCGGACCGTCGACGCCACCCCCTTGGGTATTGCCACTCGCCAGCACGGAGCCATCTCGCCCAACCAGCTTCCACTGCACATTGCTTTCGAAGCTGCGCGAGCACCCCATCACTTCGAAGCCGCTCTCGACACGCTCGCCCGCCTTGGGCGCTGTAGCGATCACAAACGCGGCCTCGTCGAATGCATCATCTTCATTGGCGCAATTTTCAGTCTCTTCTCCCTCGAAGAAATCACCCATAGCGAGGGCTGGACCTGCGGCTAGAAATGCCCCCGCTCCCATCCCTGCACCAACCAACATGGCTCTAATTGTCTGGTAGGTCATGGCATCCTCCTCACGTCATCGTTTTTTGCGCTTTGGGGTCGGGCCAGGCCTCAAGGCCCAATCCGACCCTACACCAGATCAATGCCTGACACCCCAACCGGTTCCAGGCCCAAGAAGCTGTCAGCATGGCCAAGGCCGCTCCAACATCAACTCCATACGCTAGAAAATCAGTGCACCGATGAAAACTCTGCCAGAACGACCTCAAGAACGGCCTTTGCCTTCCTGTAGAGCCCGGGAGATTCACTTTCACGAGGCCCGGCCACACAGATGGAAGTGGCCTCTAGAGAAATCAGAAAATGCCGCGTAAGACGACAAGCAGCGGGATCCTCGATATCAACGATGATAACCGGCTTGAGCAGGCTTTTCGCGTGAGCAACAGCTCGCTCCGAGCCTTTCGAGCAGCCAATGCCGTCGCGGTCTGTGAGCACAACGAGCCCACCGGAATCGCGCACATTCCAACCCGTGCGTTGTTCGGGGTTCGCGGACGGTGTTTCGCGCAAAGCTGGATAGTGAGCCAACAGTCCCGGGGGCTCGGGCATATCCTCGGCCCAGCCGCCCATGGGGCACCAGCCTTCATACGGCAGCCCGGCCGCGCGGGCCGCATCCAGCGCCGCTCGGTCGACGCCTGTTTGACCGCCGGAGACTATTGTCAGCATGAAATGAGCCCGCATCGAGTGGCGGCGCGCTCGATTACGTGACTTCCGAATGAGGCGCGGGCGGCTCGCCGGTCTTCTGGCCCGGCCGGAACATCTTCCAGTTCTTATAGAAGATTGTATTGGCCTGCTCCGCGATCACAGACACTCCGGCAATAAGCGGGTTCAGAAGGGCAGGAAAAGCTGTTGGCCGCATAATGTCCATGAACACGACATAGCGGCGCGCGTCATAATCATTCACCGAACGGTGGATCAGCGTGTCATCGAAAATATAGAGCGGGTTGTCACGCCAGAAGTGCTTTTCCGATCCGCATTGAATGTAGACCTTGTCGGTGTCGACAGGCGTCATGTTGTAAAGCACGCGCAAGGTGAGCCGGAGTGGCCCGTAGTGGAACGAGGTCGACTCCTTGCCCGAGAACACCGAGACAGCGATGGTCTTGACGTATTTGTAGTCGCGATTCAGCGCCGCGACCGAGTGATCCTTGCGCTTACCGTACCATTCATAGACGAACATGCCGCGCCGCCCGTCATCGAATGTCTGGTCAATATCGGCAAGAATCTCGTCCTTCTGGTCGCGGAAAACATCGAGGACGGAATCGACCTCGGCACGCCATTCAGGCGGCAGGTCCTCGATCTGATAGACGCCCTTGTTACGGTAGCAAAATAGATCGACGAACAGGTTGAACGGCGAAAGCAGCCACGTGGTGATCCCGTTCCCCATGAAGTAGCGGCGGAACACCAAGGCATCTCGGCGCTTGTTGCGCATGACATCGATGAGGCCGCAGGCCAGATAGAAGATCGTCAGCAACGGCACGAGGAAGAGGCCAAGGACGAGCGCCACCCCTGCGAGTGAAAACCGCCTGATCGTCTTCTTTGTCGCCCGTTCCATCACTTTCACCCTCGCCACGCCCAACCAACTACCGACCCCGAATTAAGCCTTTCGTGTGACGATGTCCAAAATCTCCGCGCCGATTGGGCTTTGCGCGCGCCCTGCCCATAGCCCATCATCCTCCACCAACTGACCAAGGGAGCAGTCCGATAGAATATTCAGGGGAACGCTCATGTCGCCGAAATTGCTCTTTTTCGGATTTGTCGCAGGCTTCGTTGCCACGTTGATCTTCCATCAAGGCCTGTGGTGGGTTTTCAACCAGAGTGGCATCATTCCCCTAGACCGAGCAGCGTGGCCAACCGACCCTATTCCTCCGCTAGGAATTCCTTCGGTGCTTTCGAAGGCTTTCTGGGGCGGCCTCTGGGGCCTGGTCCTAGCCCCAATCCTGGCGCAAGTCTCCGGTCCCAGCTATTGGGGCGCCTGGATCATCGTCGGCGCAATCGCCCTCACCTCGGTCGCATTCTTTGTAGTGCCGCTCCTGAAGGGCCAAGGAATCCCGGCGCTCTGGCCACGATTTCTCACTGGCATGATGCTGAACGGTGCCTGGGGCTTCGGCACGGCGCTATTTTTGCGCCTGCTAGGGGCTGGCAGGTTGGGCTAGCTCCCGCCGGAAAGTTCTTGGTCTAAAGCAATGGTCCGCTGCAAAGCCGGCCGCTCAGACAAGCGCCCGACATAAGCTGTGAATTCTGGAATCGGGGGCAACATAGCGAACATCAACCCAAATCGGATGGTCGAGCCGACAACGACGTCCGCCGCCGTGAACTGCTCCCCCATCAGATACTCTCCACCAGCGACCGTCTGTCTCGTCACCTCCACCACCGAGTCAAAGTCGCCATATCCCAGCATGCCGCGCCTTGGCTCCTCTTTCCGTGGCTTGGCGCGATCGATGATAGCTGGCTCGATGCAACTTGGCCCAAAAAAGAGCCATTTGAGATAGGGTCCGCGTTTGGGATCGCCGATGGGAATATTAAGCCTTGCCGCCGGAAACTCGTCGGCAAGATATGTACAAATGGCCGCGCCCTCGGTCAGGACAACGTCGCGGTGACGCAAGGCCGGGACTTTGCCCATGGAGTTGATGGCCTTGTATTCCTCCGTGAGATGCTCGCCTTTGGACAGCGTGAGGAAGTGAATATCGTAAGGCTCTCCGATCTCCTCCAGCATCCAGCGCACGGCGGATGAGCGCGACGGCGCAGCGTGGTACAGGATCAAATCAGCCATTCTTCCTCCTCAAGGCGCGACTTATGCTAATTGGCACTGCAAATGCGCGATACGAAGCGGCCATATGACATCAGCACCGACGTCAAACAAAGCATCGCCTGAAGCAACCAGCACGGTAGCCGAGGCGCCGGAGCCCGAGGGCAAGTCGCTCCGGGAACGCGTGCGGCTACTGTACAACGGGCATAGCGATGTGGCGCATCGCTTCCGCTATGCGTTGCTCGCTTTCGACATCCTCACCATCTTTTTCATCATCGCCACGTCATTCACCCCGCGCGGCCCTGTGATCGAACATCTCGATGTATTCTTCGGAGTCGTGATCCTCATAGATTTTTGCGTCCGACTCTGGATCAGCCCGCATCCGGCGCGGGAATTTGCATATCCCTCGACCTGGGCGGACATCATCGCGATTGTTTCCTTCCTCGCTCCGATCGTCGGCGAGGGCCTCGGCTTTTTGCGCATTCTTCGCACGCTCGGCCTCTTACGCAATTACCAGCTTGTCTCGCGCCTGCGCACGGACAGCACATTCTACCGGCGCAACGAAGAAGCCATCATCGCCAGCATTAACCTGCTCGTGTTCCTCTTCATCACGACAGGCATCGTCTACGAGACACAGCATTGGCGAAATCCCGCGATCGGGAACTATGTGGACGCGCTTTATTTCACCGTCGCCACGCTCACTACAACCGGTTTCGGTGACATTACCTTGGAAGGGTCGCTCGGCCGGCTCATTGCCGTTGGCATTATGATCTTCGGCGTGACGTTGTTCTTACGCCTGCTCCAGACGCTTCTGCGTCCGCAAAAGGTACGCTACCCCTGCCCCGAATGCGGCCTGCAACGGCATGAGGCCGACGCCGTTTTTTGTAAAGCGTGCGGAACGCGGCTCAATATTCCAGACGAAGGCCGCTTTTAGCCGCCCCTGCCTTTAAGCTGAGCGCTGGACTTCCTCGCGCCAATACTCCGCATGCTGCGTAAACGTCGACAGCACTGCATCGAAGGTTGCGTCCTCGGTCTCCGCGCTTCCACGGATCGTCTGCACAGCCTCGAACACACCCCGATAGTCGGTATAGCCTTGCAGCTCTTCGTGACGGCGCCACCAGAAATCGCCCATGAGAAAGAAGCGTATCCAAGAGAACAGACAGTCCGTCCAGTCTTCGAGATAAGACTGGAGCTCAACGCTTGGGCTTGCCAACACCACAGAATCCCCGGCCTTGCTGATCTGCACGAGCCGCCCATCGAGAAAATGATGCTCCGGAGATTCGATGAAGACAAAGCTCATGCGGTCGTTGTGCGGGTACAGCGCTCTGGGGTCGAAGAGCTTGAAGTCGATGCCGCGCAGCCGCACCGCATCGAGGACGATCATCTCCGTCTCCCGGTCTTTGGCCGGCAGAACGGTGAGCCCAGCCTCCTGCGCCCGCGCGATCAAGGTCTGCTTGTGTGGCCCGATAGCGCTGGATACGAGAACGCGGCCTTCCCGAACCTCATCGATCATTTCGATATTCGGGCGCGGCTGCGCGCGATCTTCACCGACGACGGAGAGGAAAGGACGCTCAACCCGGCGCAGATAGCTATCGCTGAGCCGGGCGAGCTTGTGCAAATCGGCCAGCAAGCGCGACCGGGCTTCCAAGCTGCGGCAATTGCCTTTCCAGACAACGTTTACGGATGACATGGTTTTCTAACGTCTCCAAAAAGGCGCGGGAACTCCGCAAAGACGGCAATGTCCTTGGGGAGCAATCCACGTACGGCACTGGATGCTGGCAATTTGCGCCCCGGACGCTTCGACCGCAAGGAACACTGGGAAATAAGGTTTCCCGGCGCTTCACGAGATCGATTGAATAGGATGGCTTCTGTGAACCGCTGATCAATAGGCGGACCGGCTCACGGCTAATTCGGGAGCCCACGGGTCAAAACGCCCCCTTCTGAGCCCTTTTTCCATAAGAGCTGCTTGAAACCAGGGTCCACCCAGGCCTAGCTAGGGGCATGACAAAGACGGTTCATGTGATCGGCGGCGGTCTTGCCGGAAGCGAGGCGTCCTGGCAGCTCGCGAATGCGGGCGTGCCCGTCGTCCTGCACGAGATGCGGCCAGTAAGCCGGACAGAGGCTCATAATACGGACGGACTTGCCGAACTCGTGTGTTCGAACTCCTTCCGCTCCGACGATTGCGAAGGCAATGCCGTGGGCCTTCTGCACGAGGAGATGCGCCGCGCTGGATCGCTGATCATGGCCTCGGCGGATGCCCACAAGCTGCCGGCGGGTGGCGCACTCGCCGTAGACCGCGAAGGATTTTCCAGCGCTGTGACGTCGGCGCTTGAAGACCACCCCTTGATCGAGATTGCACGAGAGGAAGTGTCAGGCCTGCCTCCTGAAGACTGGAGCAGCGTGATCGTTGCGACCGGTCCGCTAACCTCGAAAGCACTGGCGGAGGCAGTTGGGACCCTCACAGGGGAAGCCGAACTTGCCTTCTTCGATGCCATCGCACCTATCGTACATTTTGAATCCATCGACATGGATGTGTGCTGGCGCCAGTCTCGCTACGACAAAGTAGGCCCCGGCGGCACCGGCGCTGACTACATCAATTGCCCGCTCAACAAAGCGCAGTACGAGACATTTATCGATGCGCTGATCACAGGGGAAAAGACAGCCTTCAAAGACTTCGAGAAGACACCCTATTTCGAGGGTTGCCTTCCCATCGAGGTGATGGCCGAGCGCGGCGCCGACACACTGCGCTATGGTCCCATGAAACCCGTTGGCCTGACCAACGCGCATCAGCCGGACGAAAAGCCTCACGCGGTCGTGCAGCTTCGCCAAGATAATGCGCTCGGCACGCTGTGGAACATGGTCGGTTTTCAGACCAAACTGAAATATGGCGAGCAGGTGCGCGTCTTCCAGCTGATCCCTGGACTTTGCGCCGCGGAGTTCGCCCGGCTTGGCGGCCTGCACCGCAACACGTTTCTGAACAGCCCCAAACTTCTCGATGGCAGCTTGCGCCTCAAAACTGCGCCGCGCCTGCGTTTCGCCGGTCAGATCACTGGCGTCGAGGGCTATGTGGAATCCGCCGCCATTGGTCTGATCGCCGGACGTTTCGCCGCCGCCGAAAAAAACGAAGAGCTTCTCTTGGCACCACCTCCGACAACGGCGCTTGGGGCGCTTCTGGCCCATATCACTGGCGGTCATTTGAGCACGGACAGTGAGAGTGGCAGTCGCAGCTTCCAACCGATGAATGTCAATTTCGGACTCTTCCCGCCTATCAGCGTGCCACGCATACCCCGGGACAAAACTGAGCGGCCCATTGGCAAACGCGCGAGCAAATCCTTCGCACGCAAGAGCGCAATGTCTGCGCGAGCACTCGCCGACCTGGAGGGGTGGCTTCAGGGAGGCAGCTCCATTGCTGCGGAGTAACTCCTAGCGCGACCGTATGAGCCGCCACAGACGGTAGACCGGGTTGAGGCGCGCGAGATCGCGCAAAGGGTCTTTCACCTTGGCGAGTGCGTTGAGATAGGGCTCAACCAAGCTGAGGGGCAGGAAAGCTGTCCGCCCGGCCTCATCGAGCCCGGTGCCTTGCATGCCTGCGCCAAACAAATCGAACTGCGCGTCTTTCAAGGCTTGCCTCGCCTGCGCGCGCATTTCGCCAAGGAGCGCTTCAAGCCCTGGCGTGGTTTGACCTGCGAAAATGTCCTCAGCCGTCGTGTCATGCCGCCCAAGGGCGTCGGACGGGAGATACGTGCGGCCCTTCGCGCCCAGAAGCGGCAGGCTTCTCATGACACGGACGAGACCATAGGCGCGACCTGCGGCTTCCGCGATCACGTCGCGCTTTTCTCCCTCGGCGCCGACAATCTCAGCCGCCAGTGCGAACAACCCACCTGTCGTATCGAAGAGGTAAGCGTCCAGCGTGCGGCTGTCTGGCATGACCGTCTCGCTGACATCGAAGGTTCGCGCATCGATCAGTCCGGCAATGCGGCCCCGCGAGAGAGACCGGCGGGCAAGAACGTCCCCAAAGGCATCGGCCACGGGATGCCCGCTCGTCTCACCTTTTTCGGCACGCTCAATTGCATCGCGCCACCATTGGAGACGGATAGCGCCAAGGCCGGGCTCGCTGACCTGGTCGGCAATGCGGGCCAGCTCCCCGTTGAAGGCAAAAAGTGCGAAAAGATCGTCTCGGGCTTGCGCCGGTGTAAACAGCGCGGCGATGGCGCGGTCCGGATCGGCGGTACGCGCAATCCGCCTCACAGAGGCTGCTCGTTCCTGCTCATACACGGCCGTGCCTCTCAAGGCTTTTACGCCCGCGCTGTCGCCTCTTGCTTGTTCTTGGCAGCGCTCGGACTTCCGGAGAAAGCCTCGCGGCGCACACCAAGGATAAGCTGCATGGGCGAAGCCACGAAGATCGACGAATACGCACCAACGACAATGCCGAAGCACATGGCGACCGCGAAGCCGTAGATTGCCTCACCGCCAAAGAACAAGAACGGCATCATGGCAAGAAACGTCGTGACATGGGTCAGCACCGCACGCGACAACATCTCGTTGATGGAACGGTCGAGCAAGTCCACCAACGGCATGCGCTTGTACTTACGCAAATTCTCTCTGATGCGATCGAAGATCACGACCTTATCGTTGAGCGAATACCCGATGATAGTGAGGATGGCCGCAATGCTCGAGACATTGAATTCAAGCTGAAGAAGCGCGTACAGACCAATTGTTGCCGTGACGTCGTGGACCAGCGAGGCAATCGCCGCAACGGCAAACTGCCATTCGAACCGGAACCACACATAGATCATGATGCCAATCATGGCGACGACCACCGCGAGCGTGCCCCCGGCGATCAACTCCGAGGAAATCGTCGGGCCCACAATCTCCGTGCGGCGATACTCCACGCTGTCACCGAGCGCTTCTTTCACCTTCGCGACCGAGACCTGTTGCTCTTCCTCTTTGGGCTGAGAGGCGATGCGGATCAGCACCTCGTCGGGCGCGCCGAACTCCTGGATTTGCACTTCGCCAAGGCCGAGGCCACTGATCTTGCTGCGAATGCCTGCAAGGTTGGCCGGGCTCTCCTTAGTCTTCACCTCGATCAAGGTGCCGCCTTGGAAGTCGATCCCCAGGTTGAGGCCGACAGTGGCGACGAGCACCAAGGGCACGACGGTGAGGAAAGCGGAGACGAACCAAGAGATGGCGCGTTGGCCAACGAAGTCGATTTTCGTATCCGGGGGTATGAAAGTGATGCCGCGAAACATTCTGGCAATTCCTAAACTGGCGAAGCTTTAAGCCTGCGTGATTCCTAAAGGGGCAGTTCCTTCGGCCGCGTTACGCGGAGCCAATACGCCACCATCATGCGCGTCACTGTAACGGCGGTGAACATGGAGGCCAGGATACCGATCGTGAGTGTGACGGCGAAGCCGCGCACCGGACCGGAGCCGAGCCAGAACAGGACCAACACCGCGATCAGCGTCGTGACGTTCGAATCGATAATCGTGATGAGCGCCCGCGAATAGCCCGAGTCCACAGCCGCGATGGGCGACTTCCCGGACCGCATCTCTTCACGAATACGCTCGTTGATCAGCACGTTCGCATCCACGGCAATGCCGATCACCAGCACGATCCCTGCGATGCCCGGCAGTGTCAGGGTCGCGCCCATCACCGATAGGACCGCGAAGATCAGCGCCACGTTGACGAGCAGTGCAAGATTCGCAAACAGGCCGAAAAGTCCGTATGCTGCGAACATGAAGCCGACAACCAGCAGCAGGCCAAACATGGCGGCCTTTTTACCGCTATCGATGGAGTCGGCGCCAAGACTGGCTCCCACCGTTCTCTCCTCGATTACAGTCAGCTTAGCCGGCAAGGCGCCCGAGCGCAGCAGAACGGACAAATCGTTCGCTTCCTGCACGGAAAAGCTGCCGCTGATCTGACCCGAGCCGCCCAGAATGGGCTGCCGAATGACCGGCGCAGAGATCACCTTATTGTCGAGGACGATGGCGAAAGGCAAACCGACATTGTCTTGTGTCGTCCGGCCGAAGCGCTTGGCACCAGAGGCATCGAAACGAAAATTGACGACGGGCTCGCCCGTCTGCCCATCGAAGCCGGGCTGCGAGTCCACAAGGTTCTTACCACCCACAATGACGCGCTCTTTGAGTACGTAAGGGATCGGGGGCTCGTCCTCGGAGTAGAGCAATTCGTCGCCCGGCGGCACTTTCTTGCTAAGGGCGATTTCAGCGGCGTTGACGGTGGGGTCCACCAACTTGAACTCAAGCTTGCCGGTCTCGCCGATCAGCGCTTTCAAACGCTGCACGTCCGATACGCCCGGCACCTGCACAAGGATACGATTGCGACCCTCGCGCTGAATGCTGGGCTCCGTCGTGCCAAACGCATCGACGCGGCGGCGAATGGTTTCGATCGAGGCCTGGATCGCCGAGCTAAACCGGTCATTCAGGCCGATCTCGGTGGCTGTGAGCGTGATCTTGTCGCCGTTTTTCGAGACCTCGAGATCGTTGCCGGTAAACCCGCCAAACACGTCGTTGCCAACGGGAAGCGAGAGCTTCTTCAGCTCCGTATACGCTTTGTCCACATCCTCGGGCTTACGGATGCGCACCGACACGGACCGCGCGGACACATTCTGCGCCAGATCCACGTAGCCGACGCGATTGCTGCGCAATGTCTCGCGCACGTCACCACGAATGGTGCCAAGCCAATCCTCCACGAGCTCCTTTTCGTCGATCCGGTAGAGCAAATGCGCGCCACCTTGGAGATCGAGGCCGAGATTGACCTGCTTATGGGGAACCCAGCTTGGCAGTCCTTGCAATGACGAGGACGGCATCAAGTTTGGGGCTGCGAAAAGGAATCCGGCGAGCACGATGGCACCAACCAGAATCACCTTCCATTTTTGAAAATGCAGCATTGAAGGATGTGAAACTCCAGTTTCAGTGGCCGGTTTTTGCGCTACTCGGCCGTCTTGGATTCAGATTTAGCAGGGGCCTCGCCCTTACCCTTGCCGCGCACCTCGGAGATCATTGCGCGTAAGACTTTGACCCGGACGCCATCAGCAATTTCGACTTGAAGCTCGGTCTCGTCGGTCTTGATCACCTTGCCCAGCATCCCACCCGAGGTCACCACGACGTCGCCACGCTTGAGACCCTCAATCATCGCGCGATGCTCTTTCATGCGCTTCTGCTGGGGCCGAATCATCAGAAAATACATGATCGCGATGATCAGAATGGTCGGAATCAGCAGGCTGTTCAGCGCTTCAAGACCGCCCGAACTCACTTGCGCATAGGCAAAACCATTCATTGCTCGCGTCTCCTTGTTGGCTTAAGGATGGCCCGATTTGGCCGTTTTGGCGTATTTCGCAGCGGTTCTTGAGAGCTGGTTCTTTCGCGCGATTTGGCGCGACTATACTGAGCTTGAACGCCTTTGCAACGGGGCCCCGCATGAACTTTCAAGAGCCGGTTTCCGGGGTTCTGGAGCGGATTGCCCGCGCGCTAGAGCGGATTGCGCCTTCTTCCCCGGCACGGCCCGATTTTTCACTGGCTGACGCCTACCTGTTTCAGGCGGAAACGGGCACTTTTCGGCCTATCGAGACGGTGAATCGGGTGCCGCTACCGCTCCTGAAAGGGATCGACCGAAATCGCGATAGTCTGCTCAGCAATACGGAGCGCTTCGCGCATGGATTGCCCGCCAATAACGCCCTTCTATGGGGCGCACGCGGTATGGGGAAGAGTTCCCTGATCAAAGCGGTTCATGGCGCGGTGCTTGACGCAACCCCTGGCTTGAAGCTCGTCGAAATCCACCGGGAGGATATCGGCGCCCTTCCCCAGGCTCTTAGTGCCTTACGCGCAGCGCCCCAGCACCGCTTCATCGTCTTCTGCGACGACCTTTCCTTCGAGGCGATGGATGCGTCGTATAAATCGCTGAAGGCCGTTTTGGAGGGTGGGATCGAAGGTCGTCCCTCCAATGTCCTTCTCTATGCCACCTCGAACCGCCGGCACTTGATGCCACGCGAGATGGCCGAGAACGAAGCCTCCACGGCCATCAATCCGGCCGAGGCAGTTGAGGAAAAGCTCTCTCTGTCAGACCGGTTCGGGCTTTGGATCGGCTTCCACAATTGCAGTCAGGACGACTATCTCGCCATGGTTCACGGCTATGCGATGCATTACGGACTCGAAAGCCAAGACATCAATCTGAAGCGTGAGGCCCTTGAATGGGCGACAACGCGCGGCAGCCGTTCGGGCCGCGTTGCCTGGCAGTTAACGCAGGACCTTGCAGGACGCCTCGGCAAGAAGCTCTAGCAAGATGTACTAATTGGCCTGCGCCGACATATTGCTCATATATTTCGTTGGATCGACCGGACGGGAGCCCTTGCGCAACTCGAAGTGCACTTGCGGCTGGCTCGCAGAACCGCTCGTCCCGGCCTTTGCGATGACCTGACCGCGCGAAACCTTGTCGCCGCGCTTCACAAGAAGCTGCTCATTGTTCGCGTAGGCAGAAACCCAGCTATTGGCATGGCGCACCAGCACCAGGTTGCCATAGCCCTTCAGCTCGTTACCCGCATAGGCCACAACACCGTTTTCCGCAGCCTTCACCGGTGTCCCTTTCGGCACCGAAATATTGATGCCGTCATTGTGGCCGCCGTCTGGCTTGGTCCCAAAGCCGGAGATGATCCGTCCCTTGACCGGCCAGCGGAAGCTATTGCCCGATAATGGATCGGGCGTTGGAAGCTGTGCGGTGCCTGCGACTGGCGACGGCGCTGCCGCTGGATTTGACGCGCTTTGTGTTGCCTGAGTTGCAGCGCTTCCACCAGGGGCTGCGATCGTGGTGGTCTTAACTGTACGCGCAGATGATGGCGTCGCGGCAGGCGGGGCGTAAGCCGTTTGGGCAGCAGGCGCCGGCGCAACGCGCGGCGCAGGACGTGAGGCCGCCGCCATATTCGCACCCGGCATGACGAGGACCTGCCCTTCGCTCAAGCGGGCATCGGGAAGATTATTGGCGGACTGAATGGTCGCGATCGGAACGCCATAGCGCTGCGAAAGGCTGGAAAGCGTGTCGCCGGGCTGCACCCTTACCTTGGGTCCCGATGCATATGACGTGCTCGGCGCGGGCGCAGGCGGTCGCGCGGCAGGAGGCCTGGCCGATGCTTGCGAGCCATAATAGCGCGCAGGGCTTGAGGAATACGACGCAGTCCGTTGCGGCGGCGCCCCATTATATGACGTCGAACCCGGCGGCAGCGACGCGGTCGTCGCCAAATCCGCCCCGTTCGACCCGTCTTCGGACAGATTCAAGGATGGATAGCCAAAGCGCGTTGACTGATCGCTACAGCCAGCAACGCAAAATGCTGTTCCGAGCGCCATAACGGCGCACGAAAAATTCCGGACAATTCCCGGCCAAAATGCCACGCGCATACTCGCTGGCCCCCACGCAATACACAATAGGGGCAGTTAAGCGCGCCGCCGGTAAACAACGGTTTAAGACTTCGGCTCCGCACCGCGAAAGATTCGCTCAGTCGCGTTTCACGCGGCCATGCACGAGCGGCACGAAGCGCACGGGAAGAAGCGGCGTCTCAACGAGGCCTTCCTCCGTCTTATCGATCTGGACTAGAGCTTGAGAATCCCGCGTCTCTCCGAGCGGAATGATCATACGGCCGCCGTTTTTCAACTGATCGAGGAGTGCGGCCGGAGCATCGAGAGCAGCTGCCGTGACGATGATGCGGTCAAAAGGGGCTTGAGGCGGCCAGCCGAGCCAGCCATCGCCAATGATCGTGGTGACATTGGTGACCTTGAGTTGGGACAGTCGGGCTTCCGCCGCCTGTTGGAGCTCACGCCAGCGCTCGACCGTGTAGACCCGGCGGCACAGATTGGCCAAGACAGCCACCTGATAGCCAGACCCGGTGCCAATCTCGAGCACTTTATGCGTGGGCTTCAGGTCAAGCCTCTCCGTCATGTACGCCACGACAAAGGGCTGCGAAATCGTCTGGCCGCAGTCTATGGGGAGCGCAATGTCTTGGTAGGCATGGTCGAGAAACGCCTCATCGACGAAGAGTTCGCGGGGAACCTTCTCGATGGCGCGCAGCACATCGGGGTCGCGGATACCACGACGCCGAAGCTGCATAATGAGGCCAATTTGATCATGTGCATCCGCCACCGGCGTCCTCCTCCTCTCCGGATGGCATCCGGGGATAGTATCAGCCGATTCTCACGTGCCCCGTTACGGTCTATTTGGCTTTTTCGTCGAGGACTGCGGCCAATTCCGGGAGCGTGCTGCGGTCGGTGAAATCCAGGCACAGCGGCGTCACGGAGATCAGATTGGCGCGGACCGCCCATAGGTCCGTGCCCTTTGGGGGATTTGGTCCGCGCTTGGCGATACCGATCCAGTAATACGCCTTGCCACGCGTATCCATGCGGTCGTCAATGTCCAGAAGCTCGGTATCGCGCAAACCTTGGACTGTCGCTGCGACCCCCTTGACCTGATCGGGCTCGCAATCGGGGAAATTGACGTTGAGGACCGTACTCCGCGGCCAGCCAGCATCGATAAGCTTGCGCACGAGATCCGCGCCGTGATGCATCGGCGTATCCCAGGCCGGCACGCCAAAATCGTAATTGCTGATTGCAAGGCTCAAAGCGATCGAGGGAACGCCAAGGAGCGAACCCTCTATGGCACCGGCAACCGTGCCGGAATAATTCACATCGTCCGCGAGGTTCTGGCCGCGATTGACTCCAGAGAGGACGAGGTCTGGCGGCTCGTCTTTCAAGAGGTAGCGCACACCCATGATCACGCAGTCGGTCGGGGTGCCCTTGACCGCGTAGCGGCGCTTGGCGAGTTCTCGCAGGCGCAAGGGTTCGGCCAAGGTCAGCGAGTGTGAGGCCCCACTATTGTCCGTCTCAGGCGCCACGATCCACACATCGTCGGTGAGGTCCGTCGCGATCTTCTCCAGCACATCGAGACCTGGGGCCTCGATCCCATCGTCATTGGTGATCAGGATTCGCATTTTGCGGGTCGTTTCCGACATTTCCCCTTCCGCATTCCGACTTGGAGTCACGCCGGCGCCTCGATCTTGGAGAGCCCGCCCATATAGGGCTGAAGCACGTCTGGGACGCGCACGCCGCCATCGGCGTCCTGATAGTTCTCAAGCACGGCGACGAGCGCACGCCCCACCGCAACGCCCGAGCCGTTCAGAGTGTGAACAAAACGCGTGGATTTCGCGTCTTTCGGGCGGTAGCGTGCATTCATGCGCCGGGCCTGGAAATCGCCACAGACAGAGCACGACGAAATCTCCCGGTACATGTCTTGCCCTGGCAGCCAGACCTCGATGTCGTAGGTCTTCTGGGCCGCAAAACCCATGTCACCGGTACAGAGCACAACGACACGGTAGGGAAGCCCGAGCTTCTTGAGCACGGTTTCCGCGCACGCGGTCATGCGCTCATGCTCTTGCGCCGATTGCTCCGGGCTCGTCACCGAGACAAGCTCGACCTTAGCGAATTGATGTTGGCGGATCATGCCGCGCGTATCGCGCCCCGCAGCCCCGGCCTCCGCGCGGAAGCACGGCGTGCCTGCTGTCACGCGCATCGGGAGGCTCGCCTCCTCTGTGATCTGCTCACGGACGAGATTCGTAAGGGGCACTTCTGCGGTGGGAATGAGCCAAAACCCCTCCCCGGCTGGAAATTGATCTTCTGCGAACTTCGGAAGCTGCGCGGTGCCGAACATGGTGTCGTCGCGCACGAGTAGCGGCGGGTTCACTTCCGTGTAGCCGTGCTCCTCCGTATGCAGGTCGAGCATGAACTGAGCAAGCGCGCGTTCGAGCCGTGCAAACTGACCTTTCAGGACCACGAAGCGGGAGCCCGATAGCTTCGCCGCTGTCTCGAAATCCATGAGACCCAGCGCCTCACCGATCTCGAAATGCTGCTTAGGCTCGAAGTCAAACGCGGGAAGCGTGCCGACCTTGCGCAGCTCTACATTGGCGCTTTCATCAGGCCCCAGCGGCACGTCATCACCGGGCATGTTGGGGATCGCGGCCAGCAGGTCATGCATGGCCTGATCCTGGGCACGTTCCTGCTCCTCGCCGTCTTGGATCGCGGATTTCAGCCCTGCGACCTCCTCCATCAGGCGGGTAGCTTGCGCCTCGTCCTTGGCCTGTTTGGCCTTGCCGATGTCCTTCGATGCCGCGTTCCGGCGCGCTTGCGCCTCCTGCAAAGCCTGAATCGTTTCACGGCGTTGGGCATCGAGGCTGAGAATTTGAGTCAGAAGTTCGGAAGGCGCGGGCTCATAGCCGCGCTTCTCAAGTCCGGCAACAAAGACTTCCGGGTTCTCGCGTATCCATTTGACGTCAAGCACGGGTGCGTTTCTCTCTGCGTGTTCAGCTTTTCAGGGTCTGCCGCCCCCGTATAAGGCCGCAGGAGGCGCTTGTCAGCCGGACTTAAGGGGGAGAGGGCGCTTAGGAAGACGGCGAGGCCGTGGCGGCCTCAGTCGCAGAGCGCTTCTTCTCCACCATTCTCACCGCGAAAATAGAGATCTCGTAGAGGAGCAGCGTCGGAAGCGCCAAGGCCACCTGGCTGATCGGGTCCGGCGGGGTGAGCACCGCGGCCACAACGAAGACACCGAGAATAGCGTGTTTGCGATAGCGCTTCAGCGTCGTGGAGGTGACGAGCCCTGCCCGCGCCAGCAGCGTGAGCAAGACCGGGAGCTGAAAACAGATCCCAAAGCCCAGGATCAGGGTCATGATGAGCGAGAGATATTCGCTCACCTTAGCCGTCAGCAGAATCTGCACGGGTTGATCGCCGGTCTGCTGCATCGACAGGAAGAACTTCATGGCGAGCGGCATGGCAACGAAATAGACAAGCGCAGCCCCGATCAAAAACAGGATCGGCGTGGCGATCAGGAAGGGCAAAAACGCCTTGCGCTCGTTGCGGTAAAGCCCGGGCGCCGCAAACATATAGAGCTGCGTGGCGATGACCGGGAAGGAGATGAACACGGCCCCGAACAGGGCAAGCTTCACCTCGGTGAAGAAGAATTCCTGCGGCGCGGTGTAGATCAGCTCGATGGGCGCATCAGCACCGGCCGCCAGACGGTATGGCCACAGCAGCAGATTGTAGATTGGCTTGGCGAACCAAAAACAGACGATGAAGGCGGCAAAGATTGCTGCAAGGGCCCACATGAGCCGTTTTCGCAGTTCGATCAAATGGTCGATGAGCGGCGCCTTGGTCGCGTCGATGTCCTCCTCGTCGCTCACGCTTGAGGCTCCGTTTTGCCGGAGGCCTCGCCCGAGCGCGCTGCCTTGCCCTTATTGCCCGACGATTTCGCGCGCCTCTTGCTCTTTGACGGGGCCTTCTTCGTAACAGCCATCTTGGTGGCGGCTTTCTTGATGGCAGTCGTCTGTGGAGCTGTCTTTTTTGGTGCCGTCTTTTTCCGAGTCATCTTGGATTTTTCGTCAGTCTTTTTGGGCATCGCCGCCTTCTTGGTGGCTGCCTTCTCGTTGGCTGCCTTCTTGGCCGGCGGCAGGGCGGGTTCAGGCTCTTGGGGCTGGTTGTGGGTCACGAACTCGCTGGCCGGCGTCGGCAAAGGGCCCGTCATCAAAGGCTTGCCGATCGGCTGGCTCAAGTCAGGCGTCGACCCCAAATTTGACTGGATCGACTCCAAGTTCTTGCGGACCTCGTCGGCCTCGCTCTCGGCAATTGCTTCATTGAACTGGCGTTGGAAATCCCCGGCCATGCGCCGGACCTTTCCGAGATAGACGCCAACAGTCCGCATAAGTTTCGGAAGTTCTTTGGGTCCGACGACGACGATCGCTACAATGGCGACCAACAACAGTTCGGACCATCCAATGTCGAGCATGAGCTTGGTTCAACGTCAGGCGGCAGCGCGAGCGTGCGCGGCGATTGAGACGATGCCTCGCGCCTAGCTTGATTTCTGCTTCTGCGACGCTTGCGATTTCGGCTGCGGCGTGGGCGTCTCGTGTTCGATCGCCTTGGCCTCAGCCGTCTCCTCGCCGTCATCGGCAAGGCCCGACTTGAAGCTCTTAATGCCCTTGGCAACATCGCCCATAAGTTCGGAAATCTTGCCGCGCCCGAAGAGGAGCACAAAGAGCACCAGAACGATCAGAATTTGCCACCAACTCGGTCCCATAAAGGCCTCCAAGGCTGATCTCCAATATGGAGCTCACGCCATAAGTATCGCGGGTTTCCTGCACTATGGCAGCAAAGACGGGCACCTCGCAAGCTGCGCTCCCGTTAAGGTGAAGGCACCCTCGTCTCACCCGTTGCGGCGAAAAACAGCACCGCGCCCTCATCTACGCTCACGCTGACTTCGGTCCCAGGGGCTGGGACATCGGCCTCGCGCACCCTCGCCAGGATAGGCCCGTCCAGCCCCTCCACCGCCATCTCCACGAGCCCTACATCTCCCAGAAAGCGCGTGTCTAGAACGCGCGCCTGAGGCCCCTCGCCAGGCTTCAGGAGCCGCACGCCGCCCTGACGGATGCAGACGATAACGTCTGTGCCCTCACAAAACCCTTGCGCGGCGAACGTCCCCAGCGGCGTTTGCGCCCTTCCACTCTTGATGCTTGCCCGCAGCTCGTTCAGATCCGAAAAGGTCCGAGCTGCAAAGATATCTTTTGGCGCCCGGTACAGCTCTGGCGCGGTCCCTGTCTGAATGACATGTCCATCACGCATGACAGCAACAACATCGCCCATGCGCATGGCTTCTTCGGCATCGTGGGTCACGACAATGCAGGTGGCCCGCGACTCCCGAACAATCGCGAGCGTATCTTCGCGCATGCTCTCGCGAAGCTGCGAATCCAACCCCGAAAACGGTTCGTCCATCAGAACCACGCCGGGCCTTGGCGCGATGGCACGGGCGAGCGCCACACGCTGCTGCTCACCGCCTGACAGAATTTGTGGATACTCCAGCGCGTAGTGCGCGAGCCCAACGCGTTCGAGGGCTGCCTCAGCCTCCTTGCGCGCGTCCGGCTTTGTCAGCGAGCGCAGTCCGAAGGCCACATTGTCTCGAACGGTCAAATGCGGAAAGAGGGCAAAGTCCTGGAACATGAGCCCGACGCCGCGCTTCTCGGGCGGCACGAAACGATTGGGCCCCGCAACTTCCTGATTGTCGATCAAAACGGTCCCCGTGCTCGGACGCTCGACGCCCGCAATGATCCTGAGCAGGGTCGATTTTCCGCAGCCTGACGGCCCGAGAAGACACAAGACCTTGCTCGGAGGGACCTCGATCGAGATGTCCTCAAGAGCATGCGTTCCACCGTAGACGCGCGACACGTGGTCGACGCGAAGCCACGCAGCGAAGGTGACGGCGACCTTGCTGCGGCCCGCGCTCACGGCGGATTGGCCGGTGGCCGGCGGGCCGAACCGTGTCTTGAAAAGTCCCAGCATTGGAATGGTCTACGCGACCAGCAGCCTCCAGCGCAATGCTGCAGAACCCCGCATATGTGGAAAGGCACGTGGTGCTATTCGCTCTGAGTTTCCGACTCGCTGGCGTCACCGTCTTCCAAGCGATCATCGTCGTCAGCCCCCAAAGGCTCTTGCGGGACTTCGTCTTCCAACGGGTCCTCGTCCTCCCGCAGATCGGGGGCATCGTCGGGGCTCGGCATGGTGAACCCAGGCGGAAGATTGGAATCGAGCAGTCCTGCGCCCTTGAGTTCGCGAAGGCCCGGAAGGTCTTGAACCTGCTCGAAGCCGAAATGCTCTAGAAACGCCTCCGTCGTGCCATAGGTTACGGGGCGCCCAGGGGCTCGGCGGCGGCCTCGCAGCTTGACCCACCCCGTCTCAAGCAGCACGTCCAGCGTTCCCCTGGATGTCGAGACCCCGCGAATTTCTTCGATCTCCGGGCGCGTCACTGGCTGGTGGTAGGCGATGATGGCTAACGTTTCGAGCGCGGCGCGCGACAAGCGCCGCTGCGTGACAGCCTGGCGCTCCAACAGAAAGGATAGATCGTCCGCCGTACGAAAGGCCCATTTTCCGGCAACGCGGACCAGATTGACCCCGCGGCCCGCATACAGCCCCTGAAGTTCCTCCAGAAGCGCGGTCACGTCCTCGTCCTTGCCAAAATGCAGCGCGAGCTCAGTCTCATTCAGCGGCTCGTGAGCGGCGAACAAAAGCGCCTCGACAATGCGCAGCTTTTCCCGCCGGTCGGCCGAGGGAAGCGCCATCACATTAGACGGCAGCGGCAGCAGCGGCGCATCTGCGCCCTGCTCATCCTCTTCCGCCGTCATCTCAACAACCCTTTCCGCCTGTTTCGCCGTCATTTGGATCCCCGCACGTTTTGTCTTCCCCGCCTTTTTGGCCTTTGTGTGCTCTGTCTTCGTATGTTCGGCAGCGGCGGCCCTCAACACTTGATCAAGCTTCACCAGCGTCGAGCCACCTTCCGCATCGTTCGCGTTCTCCGCTAGGTCCGAAATGTCAGTCAACACCTCCGATAGGGTCGGCTTCACCTTCGCTTCCGACTGGAGCCTATGCCCCTTGTGCGGATCGGTTGCCTGCTTTGACGGCGACAATTTGGGTTTTGGCATGATGCCCCCTCGCGATTTTAGATGCCTCTACGCTGGCCCTCGTGACTGACACTCCCGACACTGCAAGCACGACATTCAAACAACGCCCACGGAACGCCCTAGGAATGACCATGGGGCGAAACTCAGACAGCCTCGCTCCGGCGGCGAACCAAAATCGGGGCGAACGACTTCGACTGGCGGATTTCCAACGCACCTTCGCGGGTCATCTCCAAGGTGGCCGTGAAACTCGACGCGAGCGCCGTCCTCCTGATCTCGGGCTCAACAAGAAACTCCGCGAGCAGCTGATCGAGCGGGGCCCATTCACATGCAATGCCGAGGAGCCGTTCCAGCTCGGACCGCGCTTCCTTAAGCGACCAGACCGTGCGCTTTTGCATATGAAGCGTGCTCACTGCATTACGCTGACGCTGCTGCGCATAGGCTTTGAGAAGGTCGTAAACGCTGGCATCGTAAACGCATGTCCGCGTCACGCGGATCGGTTCGGGCTGCCCTCGTCCAAAGACATCCCGCCCAAGGCGCTTGCGCGTCATCAGCCGGGCGGCCGCATCACGCATGGCATCCAGGCGCTGAAGGCGGAAGGCGAGTAAGGCGGCAAGCTCCTCGCCGGACGGCTCGCCCTCTTCGGACGGCTCGGGCGGGAGCAAGAGCTTCGACTTCAGAAATGTGAGCCATGCCGCCATGACGAGATAGTCGGCTGCGAGCTCGAGCCGGAGACGCTTCGCCTCCTCGATGAATTCAATATACTGCAGCGCGAGAGCCAGCACGGAGATTTTGGCAAGGTCCACCTTCTGGGACCGGGCCATCGTCAGAAGAAGATCGAGTGGCCCCTCAAACCCCTCCACATCGACCCTGAGCCGACCATCCAAATCCTGCTTCTCGTCGGTCTCCCAAGCAGCGATGTCCGCTGCATCGGGGAAATTTGTTGGCTGAGGCGCTTGGCTCTCGTCCGCCGCTTGAGGCGATTGGAGCCCTTGAGGGCCGCCCAACTCATTGTTGCCGTCCCCGGTCATGCTTGCACCGTTGGGTCTGCGCCAATGTCCGCGACTCGGGTCGCAGCCGCCTCACTCACGAGCGCTATCGCCTCGGTCTCATCGAAGGGCACAGGATCCTGGAGATAACCAAGCGCATTGTCGAAACGCATCAGCGCCTTGCCGGCAAGCTCAGGGGCTGCACCCGCCACGTCTGCCATCTCTGCGAACTTGCCACTGCAATGGAGCGCCACGTCGCATCCAGCCTCAATAACGGACCGCGTCAGGTCCGCGAAAGACCCAGAAAGCGCCTTCATGCCGATGTCGTCCGTCATCACCAGACCTGTCAGCCCCATTTTATCTCGAATCACTTTGCTCATTATAGCCGGTGAGAGGGTCGCGGGCCTCTGGTCGTCATAAGCAGGCAACAAGACATGCGCCGTCATGGCCAGCGGTGCATCGCGAAGGTCATGGAAAGGCCGGAAATCGACGGCTTCCAAGTCCTGCTTGGGCGCATCGATGTGCGGCAAGGCTTTATGGCTGTCGGCAAGCGCGCGACCATGCCCCGGCACATGCTTGATCACGGGCAGCACACCACCTTGGAGCATCCCGTTCATCACCGCGCGTCCGAGCACGCTGACGACATCAGGGTCTGTGGAAAACGCGCGGTCGCCGATGATGTCATGAGCACCATCTTGCGGGACGTCGATGCACGGGGTGCAATCCACATTGATCCCCAGGTCGTAAAGTTCAGCTGCCATCAGTCGTGCGGCGGCAAATGCAGCCCGCTTGGCCGCTTCCGGGTTTGAGGCATAGAGATCTCCGAAACAGCGTGCCGGGGGCATTGCGCGCCAATGTGGCGGCCGCAAACGCTGCACACGCCCGCCCTCCTGATCGACCAGGATGAGAACTCCCTTGCTGCCGACCGCCTCCTTGAAGTCAGAAACGAGCGCCTCGACCTGCCCTGGGTTCTCGACGTTTCGACCGAATAGAATTAGCCCGCAAGGCCGCTCGCTTGCGAACAGCTCGAGCTCGGCGCCGGTCAGCGCCGTCGTGGCACAGCCGGAAATGAAAGCTTTGAATGCCATGTCCTGGGGCTAGACCCAGGACGCGTCACGGTCAAGCGATCCGTGACGATCCTACTGAGCCATCACCAGGCAATCGCTGTGACCCTTGGCTTTCAGCTGACCACAAAGCTTGTAAGCCGCGGTCTTGTCAGCCGTGGGACCGACCTGAAGCCGGTACCAGGTGCCCTTGGGGCCAAGATTGGTCTTGCGCACAAGCGGCTGATATTTGCCGAGCAGGCTTGGGTATTTCTGCTGTGCATCGGCAAAGTTCGCCAGAGCATCTGTTTGGCTCTTCCAGGCGCCCAACTGCACTACAAAGGCGCTGCCTGCAGCGGCGGCGGCTGGAGCGGCGGCGGCGGCGGCTGGAGCGGCGGCGGCGGCGGCTGGAGCAGCCGCGGCGGCGGCCGGCGCAGCGGCGGCTACCTGCTGGGGCGCGCCTGGCGGGGCAATCGCTGGCACCGGCATCATGTTGGTGGCCTTCGAGGTGGCACCGGCGATTGCTTGATTGGCTGTCGCCGCCGCAGCAGCAACAGGCGGCCCTTCCATGGAGCCATCGGGACGAACCACGATGGTCTTTACCTTACGCGGACCACCATCGTCGCCAACGGATTGGGCGGGTGCGGGATTGGTGAGATCGGTGGTCGCAACTGGAACCGGCAGACCTGCGGTCGCCGTTGCAGGCGGCAGCGCGGGCACCGCGACATCTTCCTGTCGCGGCACGAGACGCTCTGATTCCGGCGTGTTGCCGTTGGTCAGGCGGTCGTAGATCAGCTTGTTTTTGTGGGGGAATTCTTTCCCACCAGGCTGGTTCGGCACTTCCTTCACTGGAGATGCATCCGCCGTAATAATCGGTGCATCGCCGCTGCCAATGCCGCCGCCGCTTTGCTGGTAGGCGTAGGCTAGCGCACCGCCTAGTGCGATGGCGCCGAGCAATGCGCTGGCCACCATGACGGCGCTTCGGCCCTTGATGGAGCTCATCATCTTCGACTTGATGCCCGTCTGCGGTGCGACTTGGCTCTCGTCCATGAAGTCCGCATCGCCGCGATCGGCCTCGAAAAAGTCATGTGGGGACGGCTGCATGCCGGCCTGCGGATCGCCAAGGGGAATTTGCGGCGGCTGTCCGCCATAGTTCGTGTCGAAGGCTTGAAGCTGACGGCTCGGGTCGACCGGCGGCACCTGACCGTGCGCCACGCCCTGTGCGTAAAGAGCCGGGTCATGAGCGGCAGGCATGGGGTCTTGCGCGGCAGGCATGGGGTTTTGGGCCGCAGGCATGGACTGCGCATAAGCTTGAGGATGGTAATTCTCAGGCTGCTGCGCCTGCGCGGCACCGAATGCGGGGTCGAATTGGGCATCCATACCGGCTGGCGGCGCTTGATAGGCCGCGTCGGCGGCACTCGGCTCTGGCAGGCCCGCCTGATGGGTCTCAGGGAAGCTCGGATTGGCCTCTAGATGCGGGGCCGCCCCTTGTGGCTCCTCACTAAACGGCCCGCCAACCTGGATGTCACCGAAGATCGACTCCGGGAATCCTGGATCGGCGTTACTCAGGTCGGGAAGATCGTCGAGGGCGCTCTGCGGCGCGTTTGGTGCCTCATAGGCCTGAGGCTGAGGCTGCGCAGTTGGGTGAGCCGGCGCCATCGGCTGCAACGGCTGACCGCCTGTATAGGCTTGAGGTTGTGCTGGCTGGGGCTGCTGGGCGGCCTGAGGGTGAGCAACTTGCGGCTGGGCAACTTGCGGCTGGGCAACTTGCGCCTGCGGTTGTTTCGCTTGGGGGTATTGAGCCTGGGGATAAGCTTGCTCGGGCGGGGCTTGAAAAGCTGGCTGGCCGGGTGCGGGCTGCACTGGGGCCGCGGGTTGCTGGGGCTGAGCCTGAGTGGGATATGGCGCTTGCGGGGCGGCTGCCGGTTGCGGCCCTCCGCGCGTCACCGGTGTAAAAGACGGCATCTGCGCAAAAGACGGCCCGCCGTTTCCGAAGATCGACGGTTGTCCAATATTTGGCTGACCTGGCCGGCCCGCTCCTTGAACCATAGGAGGTACCTCACTCTGTTGGGTATTCGCCGCACCTGATCCCCACGATGGAACTCCGGGTGCGCCTGACGCGTTGTGCCTCTGGACACTGTCCTATTCAAACTTGGGGGGCCAGCCTTTTTGACTGCCAGACCCACCATCCTGCGTGGACATGGATATTTCCCTTGAACCACCCCCGAGCCTGCTTCCCGCTAGTGCAACTCATGCAAGGCTTGAACGCCGAGGATCCCCAACCCCAACGCCAAAATCAGCTGTGTAGCTGCCACGAGCGCAACACGCGCACGCGTTAACTCTCGGTCATATTGGTCAATAAAACGTAATTGTGGCAAGTCTTTGCCTCTGTTCCAAAGGCCATGGAAGTCTCCGGCAACATCGTAAAGATAGAACGCGATCCGGTGGGGCTCATGTGCTTGGGCAGCCGCCTCCACGATACGTGGAAACTGGGCAAAGCGACGGATCAATCCGAGCTCAGCCTCATCGTTCAACTGCTCTAGATCAGCTAAAGCCAAATCATCCCCCCTGATATCCAGGTCCGCAAATGTCTCGCGCACATTGCGCAGCACCGAACTCGCCCGCGCATGGGCGTATTGAACATAAAACACCGGGTTGTCCCGCGACTGCTCGGTGACCTTCGCAAAGTCGAAATCGAGCGGCGCGTCATTCTTCCGATAGAGCATCATGAAACGAACGGGGCCTGCCCCCACCTCGTCCACAACATCCCTTAGCGTTACGAATGTCCCGGCACGTTTTGACATTTTTACAGGCTCGCCGGACCGAAACAAGCGAACGAGCTGACATATCTTAACGTCGAGGTCTGCGGCATCGTTTGTCAGGGCTTTGAGCGCCGCACTCATGCGTTTGATGTGCCCGCTATGGTCGGCGCCCCAGACATCGATCATGGACTCAAAGCCGCGCCTGAACTTGTCGCAGTGATAGGCAATGTCGGATGCGAAATAGGTGTAGGACCCATCTGCCTTGACCAAGGGCCGATCCTGATCGTCCCCAAAATCGCTGGCGCGGAACAGGAGCTGGACACGGTCCTCCCAGTCCTCATCTACCTTGCCCTTCGGCGGCGGCAGGCGCCCCTCATAGACGAGGCCTTTCGCCTTGAGGTCGGCAATCGTCTGGGCCACCTCGTCTTCTCCATCGATCAGAGACCGTTCTGAGAAGAACACATCGTGACGGATGCCTAGCTGGCGAAGGTCGTCCTCGATCATACCGAGCATGGCCTTGAGGGCCATGGCCCGCACGAGGGGCAGCCAGTCCGCCTCGGGCATATCCAGCAGATCGCGGCCATGATTGTCCGCAAGGCTCGTCCCCACAGGCTTCAGATAGTCGCCTGGATAGAGTCCTTCCGGAATCCCCCCGATATCTTCACCGAGGGCTTCCCGATAACGCAGGAAGGCCGAGCGCGCGAGCACATCGACTTGGGAGCCTGCGTCGTTGACGTAGTACTCGCGGGTCACGTCATGACCGGCAAAGGCCAGGAGATTGGCGAGCGCATCGCCGAAGACCGCGCCACGGCAGTGGCCCACATGCATCGGTCCAGTCGGGTTGGCGGAGACATATTCGACATTGACCGCCTCACCCTTGCCGATGGCGCTGCGCCCGAACACCTCGCCCTGCTCCAGCACCATTCGCAAGACGCGCGGCCAGAAGGTCTGCTTCAGCGTAAGGTTGATAAAACCTGGGCCGGCGATGTCCACCTTCTCCACGTAAGGGTCGGAGGCCAGCAGCGGCACGATCCGCTCCGCCAGCACGCGCGGTGCAAGCTTGGCAGGCTTGGCCAGCACCATGGCGGCATTGGTCGCAAGATCCCCATGGGTGGGGTCTTTGGGCGCACTGAGCGAAATGCCAGCCACGGTCGCGTCCTTTGGCACGATGCCATCATGTTTCAGCTGCTGGACAGCCGCCAAAACGTGGCCGTGAAACCCTGTGAAAACGTCCATGAATGCTCCGGAGATCCGTGGCGCGCGACTATCGCAAATCGGGGGTGGCGTCAAACAGGCGTTGGCACTCGGCCAGCGCATAGCGGTCTGTCTGCCCCGCAATGAAGTCAGCGACGTGACGCGCGTAGGTCCGCGGATCCTGCCCACGTGCCTCCTCACGCCACTCCGGCGGCAGCGCGCCTGGATCGGCCACATATCGCTGGAAGAGTTCCACCACCAGGTCCTCTGCCTCGCCCATAATCCGCATCACACGCGGATGACGATAAACGCGGGCGAACAAGAACTCGCGGAGCCGGTCAAGCTCGGCCCGCATGGGTTCTGAGAACGAAACGGTCGCGCGCCCGCTTGCCCGTACGTCGTCGGCGCACCGGGCCTTGAATGCCGCAAGACGCTCATGCGTCTCACCAAGAACATCGTTGACCATGGCAGTGATCAGGCGCCGCTTCAGTTCGTAAAGTCGTCGCGCAGGCTCGATAGCGGGATACGTCCCATCGACCTCCACAAGGAACCGCCGCGCAAGGGGCACGGTCGCGAGATCGGAAAACGAGAAACAGCCCGCACGATAGCCGTCGTCGATATCGTGGGCGTTGTAGGCAATGTCGTCGGACAGCGCGGCCACTTGAGCCTCCAGCGATGCAAAACTGTCGAGTTCCAGATCATGCGTGTCGCAATAGTCCGAGATGGGCTGCGGGATGTGCTTGCCGTCTTCTCCCAGCGGACCGTTGTGCTTCACGAGCCCCTCTAACGTTTCCCAAGTGAGATTGAGGCCGTCGAAGCTTCCGTAAATCCGTTCCAGCTTGGTGACGACGCGCAAGGACTGAGCGTTGTGGTCGAAACCACCAGCATCGGCGGCTGCCGCGTCAAGCGCCCGCTCACCCGCATGGCCGAAGGGCGGATGGCCAAGATCGTGGGCGAGCGCAATCGTTTCGGTCAGGTCCTCGTCTATCTGAAGCGCTCGGGCGATGCTGCGCGCGATCTGAGAGACTTCCAGGCTGTGTGTTAGCCGCGAGCGGAAATGGTCGCCCTCATGGTAGATGAAGACTTGCGTCTTATAGTTGAGACGGCGGAAGGCGGTGGAGTGGAGAATGCGGTCCCGATCACGCGCGTAAGGCTTGCGGATGGGGCTGGCGCTTTCGGGAAGTCGGCGGCCTCGTCCCTGACGAAAATCCGCAGCATAGGGCGCAAGAACGGACCCGCCTCCGGGCATCTCGGCAAGCGGCGCTTTGTCCCCATACCTATTTCCACTTGGCCCACTGATTGACAATACCCTCAGCCATTCTCATCTTTAAGGGACGAAACAAAATGGCTACACTGAAGATAAGCATGCCGTCCATCACCTTAAGCCCCCGCGCCGCCAAGCGCATTGTCGAACTGGTAACTGCTGATGCCGCCGCGCAGCTCTTCCGCCTCAGCGTTGAAGGCGGAGGCTGTTCGGGGTTTCAATACCGCTTCGAGCTTGCGAGCGAGACCGCGCCTGATGACATCCTCATCGAGCGGGACGGTGCCACTGTTGCAATCGATCCGGTGTCCGCGGACTTTGTCGGCGGTGCGGAGATCGACTTTGTGGACGAATTGATCGGTGCTCAATTCAAGATCAACAACCCAAACGTGACTGCATCTTGCGGCTGCGGCACCAGTTTCTCGATCTAGCGCGCAATAAACGTTCTCACCTTTAAAGCGAGATTGCTCTGCATAGCCGGGTAAGGCTATGTGGATGCATGAAGATCGCCACTTGGAACATCAATGGCGTCAAGGCGCGCCTTGAGACCGCGAAGACTTGGCTCAAAGCGACCTCGCCCGACATCGCCTGCCTGCAGGAAATCAAGAGTGTGGAGGAAGGTTTTCCAGCCGAGGTCTTCGAAGAGCTTGGCTACAATGTCGCCGTCCACGGGCAAAAGGGCTTCAACGGAGTCGCGCTGCTCTCGAAACTGCCCTTCGACGAGGTGATACGGGGCCTGCCCGGCGACCCGGACGATGTGCAGGCGCGCTATATCGAAGGTGTGGTCTCCGTCGCCTCGGGCGTCGTGCGCGTGGTGAACATCTATCTTCCTAACGGCAACCCAACCGACTCCGACAAATTCCCCTACAAGCTTGCTTGGATGGAGCGCCTCAAAGCCAGAGTGAAAGAGCTCCTCACCTATGAAGAGCCCTTCATTGTCGCGGGCGACTTTAACGTGATCCCTACGCCCGAGGACGTCTACGACGCTCAGGCTTGGGAGGGCGATGCGCTATTCCGGCCTGAGACACGGGCTCGGTTTCAGGCCCTACTCAATCTCGGGCTGACGGATGCCCTTAGGGCCTGCCACGACGAGCCGCATCAATTCACGTTTTGGGACTATCAGGCGGGTGCCTGGCCGAAAAACCACGGCATCCGGATCGACCATTTGCTGCTCTCGCCGCAGGCCGCCGACAAGCTCATAGGCTGTGAAATCGACTCAGAGCCCCGGGGCTGGGAGAAGCCTTCGGATCACGTTCCGGTTGTCGCGGAGTTCTCGCTCTAGGCAACAATCGCCAAGGCGGCGGTTTAAGGCGTGCGAACGTCCGCTACGGCTGCATGCCACCAATGCCGGTATCGGAGGCCCCAAAGCCCGCGGAGAGCCCCATGGCAGCCGGCGGCACCAAATCCACCGGACCCAGCTGCGGTTCGTCCCGTGCGGACAGTATTGGCTCCTTTGCGGCCGGCACGGCGCGCGTCTGTGAGGTCGGCGTCGCGATGGTGACCGCCGTGGCCGCCCGTTGCGACCCGCTCAACCTCGGCATCAGCGCCGTCGCTTCCTTGACCGTGACCCTGTCGGCCAGGGCAATCGTCTTTTCGTAAATCTTGCCAATCCAGCGGGCCTCATCGGCACTTCCGTATGAATTCTCTTTGGCGAGCATAAGGAGAGCAAGCCCGCGTGCCTGCCGCCGGCCTACACCGTCGCCACTCCACAACATCTCGCCAAGAACGGCTTGAGCGCCGGCGTGCTGCTTACGGACGGCCATGGCGAGCCAGTTGGCTGCGATGATCCGGCTCGGCTCGACACCGGTCCCAGTCAGGTAGAGGCGTCCCAACTGGTACTGCGCTTCGGCATCACCGAAATAGGCACCAGCGTGACGGAACAAGTCTGCGGCGTACACAGGATCGGCCTGCAGAGGCATGCTCGAAATGCCGTCGACATAGAACCGGCCAAGCGCGCAAAAGGCCTCGCCCACATATCGAGCGATGGGACTGGATGGAGGAATGTCCGCATATTGATCGGCGATGTGCTGATAGTAGTGAAAAGCTTTGGCCTGATCCTTCGGCACTGCCTCGCCCTTGGCATAGAGCCGGGCGAGGTTCAGCTGTGCGCCCAGCACACCATGGTCTGCTGCGTATTGCAGTGCAGGAAGCGCCGCTATTGCTTCGCCTGACTTCATCGCGCGCACGCCCTGACGATATGCCTCGGTCGCCGATGCATAAGGCGGCGGGGCGTCCATGCTACCAACGCTAGCCGGTGTCAGCAAAATGAAAGCAGCGAGCGCGCCGCTGATGTGGGATACGCTAAATATCGGCATAGCAAGTACCCTCCGCCGCACCGCCGGGATGGGTCACCGCGCCGGTGCGCGCCGCGCCAACCTGCTGGGCGTATTTCCAGATATACCCGCTCTCGAACGTGGATGCGGGCGCGGTCCAGTCCTTGGCACGTGCTGCGAGTTCGTCCTCGCTGACCTCAAGGTCGATCAGGCCCTCGTCCGCATCGAGCGAGATCATATCGCCATCGCGCACAAGCCCAATCGGCCCGCACACCGCCGCTTCAGGGCCCACATGGCCAACGCAAAAGCCGCGGGTCGCACCGGAGAAGCGCCCGTCTGTAATCAGCGCGACCTTGTCGCCCATCCCCTGCCCGTATAGCGCAGCCGTCGTGGACAGCATCTCGCGCATGCCCGGACCACCCCTTGGGCCTTCGTAGCGGATGACGATCACATCGCCTTCTTGGTACTTCTTGGCACTCACGGCCGCGAAAGCGTCTTCCTCTCTATCGAAGCAACGAGCGGGTCCCCGGAATTTGAGAGTCTTCAAACCTGCCACCTTGACAATGGCGCCATCGGGCGCCAGCGATCCCTTCAAGCCCACGACACCGCCCGTCGGAGTCAATGGCTTGATGGCAGAACGCACAACATCCTGTTCCGAGTTCCATTTAACCTTAGAAAGATTTTCCGCGATGCTCCGGCCCGTGACCGTGATGCAGTCTCCGTGCAGATATCCGTGGTCGAGCAGCGTCTTCATTAGAAGCGGTACACCGCCCGCTTCGAACAAGTCCTTGGCCACATAGCGGCCGCCGGGCTTCAAGTCCGCGATATAGGGCGTCTTCTTGAAGATCTCGGCGACGTCGAACAGGTCGAAATCAATCCCGCACTCATGTGCAATCGCCGGCAAATGCAAGGCGGCATTGGTCGAGCCGCCTGAGGCCGCCACAACTGCCGCCGCGTTCTCTAAAGATCGGCGCGTGACAATATCGCGAGGGCGGATATTGAGCGCGATCAGATCCATGATCTTCTCGCCCGCGGTCATGCAAAACTGGTCTCTAATCTCGTAGGGCGCCGGTGCACCGGCCGAGTACGGCAATGCAAGGCCGATGGCCTCGGAGACGGTCGCCATGGTATTGGCGGTAAATTGGGCTCCGCAGGCCCCGGCCGACGGGCACGCGACCTGCTCCAGCTCGTCCAAATCCTCAAGCGACATATTGCCGACGGAGTATTCACCGACCGCCTCGAACAAATCCTGGACCGTGACGGGGCGCCCCCGGAACGTGCCGGGAAGGATCGAGCCGCCATAAATGAAGATTGAGGGGACGTTGAGCCGGCACATCGCCATCATCATGCCTGGCAGCGACTTGTCGCAGCCAGCAAGCCCCACCAGCGCATCGTAGCAATGCCCACGCATGGTGAGTTCAACACTGTCCGAAATGACTTCACGCGAGGGCAGCGAGGACTTCATGCCCTGGTGTCCCATGGCAATGCCATCCGTGACCGTGATCGTACAGAACTCGCGCGGCGTTCCACCCTTGGACGCCACGCCCTGCTTGACCGCTTGGGCCTGGCGCATCAACGAGATATTGCAAGGCGCCGCTTCGTTCCAGCACGAGGCAACGCCAACGAAGGGCTGATGAATCTGCCCGCGCGTCAACCCCATCGCGTAGTAGTACGAGCGATGCGGAGCGCGTGATGGCCCCTCCGTCACATGCCTGCTCGGCATATGGGATTTATCGAACGTCTTTGCGTCCATCTAACATTACCAGCTGAACTTGAAAGAAACGGCGGTATTCCGCCTTTACTATACGCCCCAGCTAGTTGCTCCCTGGTCAGCCCCCTCGCTTTACTTGTGCGAGTGTTTGATAAAGCCGATAGTCCTCTGAACTCTTTTCGATGTCACAAAGTTTTATGGCGCAAACGAGGCGTATAACCGCCGAACTGTTGTAAATCCGTTACAGTTGAAGATATTCGGGTTTTACGCGGCTGCATAGCAGCGAACAGCAGGCGATCCTGCCCGGCTAAAGCGCCGCTTCCAGGTGCCTCAGAGCCTTTACGAGCTTGCCTGCCGTGGCCTCGGCATCTGCTTTGCGGCCACGCTGTTCCTCGACCACGTGCTTTGGGGCACGGGAGACGAATTTCTCATTGGCAAGCTTCGCGTCGATCTGTGCGATTTCGGTGCCGACCTTGTCGATCTCACGCTTCAATCGGTCCGCTTCCGCGCCGATATCGATAACGCCCTGAAGTGGCAGCGCGACCGTTGCCTCGTCGAGGACGATTTGAACCGAGCCGGAAGGGGGCGTGTCGGCGAAATCGATCGTCTCGATCCTGGCAAGGCGCATCAAGGTCTCAAGTTGCGCGGAGACACGCGCTTTCGTGGTCTCGGCGGCGCCCGCGACCACGAGCGGGACCTTTGCGCCAGCGGGGACATTCATTTCGACACGCACAGAACGGACATCGGTGACAAAGCGGATGAGCCATTCGATCTCCGCGTCTGCCTTCGCATCAACAAGCCCTTGATGGGTCGGCCATGCGCTGAGCATCAGGAGGCTGTCACGGCGTGCGCCTTCGCCGGTGCGCTTCTCCCACAGCTCCTCGGTGACGAACGGCATGAAGGGGTGCAGAAGCTGCAAGGCTTGGTCGAGCACATAGGCTGCCATGGCCCGCGTCTCGGCTTTTGCCCCCTCGTCTTCGCTTGTGAAGACCGGCTTGGCCAACTCTAGATACCAGTCGCAGTAGATATGCCAGATGAAGTGGTAGATGGCACCTGCCGCATCGTTGAACCGGAAGGCCTCAAGAGCCTCGGTGACGGCGGCTGTGGTGCGTTCGGCCTCACCAGCAATCCAGCGATTGAGCGTTGTTTGGGCGGAAGCCGGGTCGAAGCCCGCACCAGGCACGCAATCGTTCATCATCGCGAAACGCGAGGCATTCCAGAGCTTGGTCGCGAAATTGCGGTAGCCCTCGACCCGCGAGCTGGACAGCTTGATGTCCCGCCCTTGCGCGGCCATAGCCGCCAGCGTAAACCGCAGCGCATCGGCCCCATAGGCATCGATTAGCTCCAGGGGATCGATGACGTTCCCCTTGGACTTCGACATCTTCTGGCCCTTCTCGTCGCGAACGAGCGCATGGATGTAGATGTCGCGGAACGGCACCTCATCCATGCAATGCAAGCCCATCATCATCATCCGGGCGATCCAGAAGAAGATGATGTCAAAACCTGTGACGAGAACATCCGTCGGGTAATAGCGCGAAAGTTCCGGGGTCTTGTCGGGCCAACCGAGCGTCGAGAACGGCCATAGCGCCGAGGAGAACCACGTATCCAAAACGTCTTCATCGCGCTTGAGAGGCTCATCCTTACCGTAATGAGCCAGTGCTAAAGCCTTGGCATCAGACTCGTTTTCCGCGACGAAGACCTCGCCGTCCGGTCCATACCACGCGGGAATCTGATGTCCCCACCAGAGCTGACGCGAGATGCACCAAGGCTGGATGTTCTCCATCCAATGGAAGTAGGTCAACTCCCACGTCTTGGGAACGAATGTCGTGCGGCCACGCTTCACAGCATCCATGGCTGGCTTGGCCAGCGTGCCTGCATCCACGTACCATTGGTCCGTAAGAAAGGGCTCAATGACGGCGCCCGAGCGATCGCCATGGGGCACGGCGTGGAAGTGCGGCTCGGTCTTGGCGAGGAAACCATGTTTGTCCAGGCACTCGACGATCATCGTGCGCGCGGCAAAGCGGAACACGCCGTTCCATTCCAAAATCTTGCTGTTCAGCAGCGGTGTCGTTTCTACATCGCCCAGAAACTCGGGATTTGGGCTGAGTTCGAGCCGCGCGTCCTTACTCAGGACGTTGATCATGGGCAGCCCGTGACGCTTGCCGACCTCAAAGTCGTTGAAGTCATGGGCCGGCGTGATCTTGACCGCGCCCGAGCCCTTCTCAGGGTCGGAATACTCATCAGCAACAATGGGAATGCGCCGGCTGACGATGGGCAGGATCACGTTCTTGCCGACGAGATGCTTGTAGCGCTCATCGTCGGGATGAACCGCAACGGCGGCATCGCCAAGCATGGTCTCGGGGCGCGTGGTCGCAACGACGACGAAGGTCGATGGATCTGCCGGATCGAAGGTCACGCCCTCAATGGGATACCGCAAGTGCCAGAGATGGCCCTTGGTCTCGACGGGCTCCACCTCGAGATCCGAGATCGCAGTGCGCAGTTCCGGGTCCCAATTGACCAGCCGCTTGTCTTTATAAATTAGTCCCGCGCGATGGAGTTCCACAAAGACCTTGCGGACGGCCTTGGATAGGCCCTCGTCCATGGTGAAGCGCAGCCGCGACCAATCGCACGAACAGCCCAGCCGCTTGAGCTGGCCGATGATCGTGTTGCCCGACTCTTCCTTCCACTGCCAAATGCGCTCGATGAATTTATCGCGGCCCATCGACCGGCGGCTCGGTTCGCCGCGTTCCATCAGCTGCCGCTCGACAACCATCTGCGTGGCAATGCCGGCATGGTCGGTGCCAGGCTGCCAGAGCACGTCGCGGCCACGCATCCGCTCGAAGCGCACCAGCACGTCCTGAAGCGTGTTGTTGAGCGCGTGCCCCATATGGAGCGACCCGGTCACGTTCGGCGGCGGGATGACAATCGCAAAGGGCTTTGCACTCTCGCGGTCGCCCCGGCCGGCGGCAAACGCCCGCGCCTGTTCCCAGGCGCGATAAACGCCGCCTTCGAAATTCTTTGGTTGGTATGTTTTGTCGAGCATGGACGAACGCAGACGCTTGGAGGCTAGGACGTGGCGAGGAATGCGAGCGCGATGCCCCCGCAAAGGAATAAGCCTGCGCGTCCTACGACCGCAGCTTCCGTGCTGTCAACTTTGCTCTGCTCAGTCTTGGCCGCGCTGCAAGGCGTCTGAGTCCAGTTCCTCGCGGATGATGCGGGGCATGTTCTCGTCAAGCCATTGCCGGAGCATGGGGCGCAACATGTCTCTAACGCTGTCCTCGAGCGACTTGGGTTCTGTTTCACCATTCACAACCAAACCGTTGGTTTTGGCTAACAGAGGCTCCGGTGTCAGCTCTGGGGCGGGCGTGAACATGGGAGCCGGTTCGGGCTGCATCTCCTCAGACGGCTCCTCGCTCGCCTGCGGCGGCCAAAACGGCGGCGTCTCCGGCGCGGACTCTTCGAGAACCAAGGTCTCTTCCATCTCCACCTCGGCCATGACGAACTCCGTCTCGACCACGGCTTCGTCCGGCATCTCCAGAATCGGTTCCGCCTCAGGCGCGCTTTCGAAGGTCAATTCCGCATCGGATAGCAAGTCGGCCTCCGGGTCGGGATGTGTCCCGTCCTCGGCAAGCGGCTCAGGCATCGGTACGGCCATTGGAATAGCCTCGGGAACAGCTTCAAAACCAGGCTCCGGAATTGCCTCCAAACCAGGCTCGGGCAACGGTGTCACTGTGGCTTCGGCAGGTTGCATGGCCTCAGGCTCGGCTGCGCCGAACGCAAGCGGCGCGGGCTCGGCCGGTGCTGCCGCTGGCGACTGACCCGCCTTCAATGCTGCGATCGCGCGCTCCAATGCGGAGGCCGCCTCCTCGCTCGCCGACAGTTTCGGCTCGGCAGGCGCGGAAAGCTCATCCGCCTGCGGCACCATGGGTGCCATCTCCGGCGGCATCTCCTGCTCAGCTATGACAGGCTCAGGGGGCAATGGCGGCGGGACCATCTCGTTCACTTCCGCGACCGGGTCCGGCTCAAGGATATCCGGCTGGACGTCCTCAAGTTCCAGGACCTCCTCAATCTCCTCGGACACCTCGACGAACTCAGGGGCCGCCACAACAACCTCCGCCGCCTCCGCAAACTCTTCGGGCTCATCCTCGACGAGCTCCAGACCGCCAAGCTCAGCGGCCAGATCCATGACCACCTCCTCGTCGTCGGGTGGCGCCTCTCCACCGGCGCTCAGAACGCGCGCGATGTCGTCGATAATTTGGTTGTCGGCTTCGCCCTCAAGGCTCTCGTCTTCCGCCTGAGCCACCTCGGCTGGCTTCTCGGCTGGTGCCTGATTAACGTCGTCGTCCGTGATGATCCGACGGATGGAGGCAAGTATGTCCTCCATGGTCGGCTCAGGAGCGCGCTCCGTGCTGCTCATGACTATGTCCCTTACCGCCTTCAAACTGACTTCACCCAGCGGGGTACACTAGGATCAACTCACTCTAATATCTTAACACAAAGCAAATAACCAAGTCTCTGTCTGCCTTAGAGAACAGCGTCTATGGTTAATGCACCAGCGGCGGCATTGGTTCAATTATCCGCCAGTGGTGGCTCTGGCGGCTTGAGGCCGAACCACTTGTCTTTGACGATATCATAGTGCTCGAGCGGATCGTAATAAGGCACTGACAAACCGAGGGTTTGTGCATCCATACGACCGATGGCGGAGTAGAGCGAATATTCCGCGACCACCCTATCGCGCAGCGCCGAAACAAGCCCGATTTGCGAGTTCAGCAGCTCCCGCTGAGCATCGAGGACGTCGAGCGTGGTGCGCTGGCCGACCTTTTCTTCCTCGCGCACGCCTGTCAGCGCGATTTTATTCGCCGAAACAGCCGATTCCGCCGATCTGATTGAGGGTCCCGAGGACTGCAGAATGCCCCAATTGGCGATCACGTCAGCATGGATCCTGAGCCGGGCATCCTCGACCTCACGCTTCAACTGATTATTCGTTTCCTTGGCCTGCCGGACGCGTGCGGAGATACCGCCGCCTTGATACAGAGGCACGTTGACCCGCCCTGTCACCGATGTCGTCTCGATATCGGCGATGGTCGAACTCTGATCGAAGCGCTTCTCATATTGTGCTTCCAGAGACAATTGAGGAAGCATCTCACCCATAATCCGCTCGACCGCGAAAAGGGAGGCCTCTTCGTTATAGACGGCCGTGAGAATAGCCGGGTTCTCCCCGTCCCCCAGCGTCATGGCTTCGTCCAGACTACTCGGCAGCAGATGGCGGATGGACGGCGGTGCCTGCAAGCGTCCGGGCGGATGGCCGATCACTTGCGCGTAGGCCGCTCTGCTCGTTTTTAGATTGGCCTGCGCCACGCTCAAGGTCGCAAGCGCCTCGGATCGCCTCGCCTCGGCTTGCGCCACATCGGTTCGCGTGACCTCTCCGACCTCGAAGCGATCCTTCGTGGCCTTCAACTGCTCCGACAAGACCCGGACATCGTTCTCGCGCAAGCGGACAACGGCTTGATCGCGCACGACATTGACATAGGAAGTTGCAGCATCGAGCAACACGAACTGTTCTACGCCGCGCAAGTTCTCCCGCTGCGCCTGCACCTCAGACTTGGCCTGCCGCACGGAATTGAGGTTCTGGAAACCCTCGAAGAGAGGCTGCGAAAGCTGGACCGCGTAGCCGTGAGGGTGATTGACTCCGTTGGACGTCAGCCCTGACGCGCCGCCAAATCCAAATGCCGACGAGCCGCGCACATTGCTGTTCTGATTGACGTAGTTCGTATCCGCCGTACCAGCGATCGAGGGCCGCAAACCGGACTTCGCGATCGCTACCTGTTCGTCGATGGCCCGCAGGCGCGCCCGTTCCGCATTTAGCACGGGATTAAGAATGTAGGCGTCAGCGAGCGCCTGTTCGAGCGTCTCGGCTTGGGCCGTGGTCGCAAACAAGTGCGCAAACGAGACGGCCATCAGTGCCAGCGCGAACGCCAGGCATGCGCGCTGCCGCCGCCGCGAAGAAACCGTGCAGCCGAAAGTCGCGCCGCCTGTTGTCCAGCGCCCGCCCGTTACACCAAGCACCCGTATGCCTCCAATGGCCCGCTTTCTGGGCCCGCGGCTCCCTCACCGCTACCAACTTCCAGCATAGAGCACCGAAAGAGACAAAAGATAGCCGGGATCGGCCACAGTCCCCGCGTTTTCGCTAAAAACTCAATGCACTGTGGGATCGCCGCAACAGTTGCCAAAGCCCCCCTTGACCGCCCAGCGCATGGGCCCATGCCCGCCAGATAGCCCCAAAACCGTGGCAAGCGGGCCCATGCAATCCCGGCTCCAAAGGTCTCGCGTGGCACGCGCGGCTCCTTCGCCCCAAACCTGCAGAATAAGGCCGGCAGGACCGGGCCGATTGCGGCAAGTTGGCCCGCGCGCGGCTTGGTCCCGGTGCAGAAATATCGCCAGATATCTGTGAATTCGCACGAGATGCTGGACACGCGCGAGATTGGCGCTAGAAATCCAGCCCGGTGGCCACGTGGCGGAGTGGTGACGCAGCGGACTGCAAATCCGTATACCCCGGTTCGATTCCGGGCGTGGCCTCCATAACTTAGCTGAAACGGCAGTCTCCGCTTTACAGCGCGTTTTACAGTTTTTGTTCACCTTCCACCCTTTTCGAGCTTCGCGACGGCCGCGACGGCCAGCTTGTCGGTGCGCGCCGAGTACCGGTCCATGATGCCCCGACATCGCGCAAGCTATGTCCTGTGATAGACGCAATCTCCTGAGGGGTGCATTCGGCCTCCGAAAGCCTCGTGACGGCTGTTCCGCGAAGGTCATGGAAAGTGAGTTCAACGATGCTAGCCTTGTGGCTCGCTAATCCCCATACCTTCCTGAAGGAGTTTGGTTGCCAGGGCCGACCATAGCTGTTGGTCAGAATGACAGTGGATGTTCGCGGCGTGTCTCTAGGCACGGCTTGCAAGCGTCGAGTGATAGGCACGTTAACTTTGCGGCCCGTCTTAGATTGTTTGAGCCTGATCCAACTGCCGTCAAAGGCGCTCCACGGCAGCACGAGCAAGTCACCCTGGCGCTGCCCCGTTTCAAGCGCGAGCACTAATGCCCGCTGCAATGGCAGCGGCGCGGCAGCCATGAATGCAGCGATGTGTTGTTCGCTCCAAACTTTCTCCGCTCGGTCACCGTGATACAGGCGTGCAACGCGGTCGGGAGGCCGGTACGTCGTAAGCCCGCGCGCCCTCGCCCATGAGATCAATCGCATTAGGACGGTCCAAGCGTAGTCGGCTTGACGGGGGCTGGACGCCAAGCTGTCCCGCTAGTCAAGAAAATCACGCGTAACCCGGGGATCTTCCAAAGCATCAAGTGGTAAAGTGACGAAATCTGCTTCGATCTTGGATATCTGCTTCAAATAATCGGACCGCGTCCGTTCGCGGAGTGCGCTGAAGTCTCTCGATGCTAGATAGGCTGCGATGACAGACTGGAACAATGCCGCGTCGGGTTTGCGCCGGTTCGAATACGCGGCGTGGTAACTCGCTATGAACTCCGGCGAATCGGGTACCCGTACGAGACGAGGCCCAACCCGCCAGGCGTAATAGTCGGTCTTGCCCTTGCTGTCTGACGTCAGCGCTCATGGGACAGACTGAGGCAATTGCGTAAGGGAGTGTTTTTGGCTCATCGTCACCCTTGAGGAGTGAACGATGAGACAGAAGGCAGAGCGGCATCAGGATGCCGCAGAGCGCACGATCAAGGACATTCGCCGTCAAACGCGGAAGCGTTATTTGTCCGAGGAGAAGATACGGATTGTGCTCGCCGGGCTTCGGGGCGAGGACAGCATTGCAGAGCTTTGCCGCCAGGAGGGTATCGCGCAGGGCCTGTATTACAGCTGATCGAAGGAGTTCCTCGAAGCCGGGAAGAAACGGCTGGCCGGCGATACGGCACGAGCGGCCAATACCGACGAGGTGAAGGATTTGCGCCGTGAGTCACGCGATCTCAAGGAGGTCGTTGCCGAGCAGGCCCTGGCGATGGGCCCTTTCTATGTCATGTTCGACAACACGATGAAGAAGTGTGTCATGAGCCGCACGGCACCGTCCGACACGGCGAAATTTGCGATGATGGGCTCGTACGAGACCGAGGCCGACGCCAATATGGCCATGAAAGGGCATGACCAAGTGCAAGGGCCGCTAGAGCTATTCATGAGCTGACAAGGCCGCCCGATTTGTCCCCTGCCATCGCTCACCCTCAATAAATGAAAAGCTCCTGCCTCCGACAGGGGCTTTTTTTGTCTACCCCGGCTATTAAGCCAACATCGCGAACGTGCTCACGTTCAATGAGGCGCGGCGCACCGCTGTGAACGTGGCTAAGCTGCCGAAGCTGTTGGGAGCGGTCCTGAAATCAGAAGGAACCTAGGAGGCAAACTCTTAGGCTACCAAAGATCGCGGTAGATACAGCACCGACAATCATAGAGGGTCCAGACGAGTAAGCCACCCGTGGCGGAAGCCAAGATCCCTAGGGCTGCAACGGCGAGTTCCATGCCACATACGTTGCGTCGTAGACATTACCTTTCTCCTAACTCCGCTTGAAGCGCGGCGAATTGACGTGTCGCCTACGGCATGGCTGCCGGTTGCGCTTGCAGCATGGAGGTTCCGCCGTGTTTGCCGCATAATAGTCTTAGTAGACTTAGCTACAGGGTAATGAGCCGGGAGATCCCCACGGGGGTCTGCCCGGATAGGGGTTTCACTCGTCTAGTCGCCCGTTTTCATTCCTGCGATTCTGCCTCCGTGCGGCGGCAGCCTCCAGTCTTTACCATACCCCCATCGGAGAAACGGTCCAGTGCCTCAAAAGCAAGTGAAAACGGCCGTTGAGTTAGAAGCGCACATAATGGATGAGCTGAGTAGGCATCCTGAGTGCGTGCTCTCCAACGGTGTAGTCATTGTTAGGCCCGTCGGAAGAGGTAATTGGGATGTTGCGCTCGTGGGCGACGATTCAATCGTTAGTGCAGACTGCCTAAAAAAGCTTGGCGAGATTACGGCTCGACTCTCTGCTCAATACGATCTCGCGGAACGGTGAAATCAAGAAGGACTAAAGCGGGCAAGGACGCAACCTCTGGACCCAGACCGAACGAAGATGCCCGACCTTAGCTAGTCGCTAAAGCAGTCTGAGGCCGAGAGGTAGGAGCTTCTCCCGACCTTGGCGCATGACCTGAGGCTGCTATGCTCACCTAGAGAGGTGAGTCAGATGCGAGCGAAGTTAGAGATGGGGACAGTGTTGGTTCTCATGACCCTGGTGGCCTGGAGCAGCCACGCTTCGGCTGCCCCGCGCGAGATAGAGGACATCTGTTTCTCTAAGGCTGCGAAGAGGTCGTTCAACGGGCGAGGCGAACGGGAACAGTTCATCGCGAACTGCGTCGCCGATCTCACCCCGGCTTCTCCCAAGGAGCGCCGCCGATACAAAAAGCGCCGGTACTAAGCGGGGTCACGCCATATGGCGTTGGCGCATGACCCAGCCTGCTAAGCTCGGCTTGCGCGGAGAGCTTTGAGGGAGGGCTCAGGTCAGCTCCCATGACATCACGCCGTTTCCCGGTTCCCTGGACGGTTGAGCAGACACCCGGCGGCTTCAAGGTGCTTGACGCCAAAGGTCAATCACTGGCCTACGTCTACACCCGCGATGGCTATCGAATCCGGCTCTTCCCGAACATACTGCTCTGCCTCACCGACCATCATTACGTTCGTGGTTTCATAGTCGGGGTACCGGACCAAGTAGAGAACATTGTCGAGATTAATGTAGACCTTATTCCCATTACGGTCCGTGCATACTGACCACGTAGCCATTCACCTTCCCTCCCTGTCTACCTTTCGACAATCATACAGAAGACAATATGGCTACATGCCAGCGCTTGACACCAATTTTACGTGAACCTTGCGATGCTGTGTCCGTGTGGGGGGAGCCAATGAGGGAAGCTTCCATGACATCAGGAGCAAGGCGTGAGCCAAACCATCGTCGTTCTTGTAGCGTTTGTGATGATCGTTGGCGGCAGCTACCTTCTCTTTTCGCAAGCTGGTTTATCGACAGGCATGTCCAGATTTGTTGTCTCCAGCATCTTAGTCATCATGCTTGGCCTCTACCTCCTATGGGACGCATTTCTCCGATAGGAGGAGGCTTCCATGAGTGAAGACACCGACGCTAGGGCGCGCGCCACGGCGCACGGTTTGATCCAGGGCTATATCGGGCCGGACCACAAGGTCATCGACATGAAGGCGTTCTATTCGGCGCTCGTGCAGGCGCTCAAGGAAGCGCGGCAGTCGAGAGTCTTCCTGGGCGTTATCTTGCTGCCGCACAACCTTGGCGCACGCTCACAGTTTGCTAGGCTCTGTTTGCGGGGGAGCAATCGAGGGAGGTTCCCAATGACACGCCGTTTCCCGGCTCCCTGGCAGGTCGAGCAGATAGCGGGCGGCTTCAAAGTGCTGGACGCATCCGACCGGGCCCTTGCCTACGTCTATGCGAGAGAGACTAAAGCCGCAGCCGACATAGACAAGGCGCTGACCTTCGATGGGGTGCTGCGGATAGCCGTGAACTTTGCTAGACTGCCGGAACTGCTGGGGGTCGCAAAATCAGCCCCGTTCAATCACGATAAATTCGGACCCATTCTGCCGACACAACATGGTGCTCCTCGACGTTCTCACACTCCTGTCTTACATCGCGTTGAACGTGGATATCGTTTTCCAGATACGCCGCATTTACTACACCAAGTCGTCTCGTGACCTATCTCTCTTCGGCATGAGCGTCCGCTATGCGGCAATCTTGATAATACTTATCAAATTCATCTCCCTTAGCGACCTACCGCTGATAGTCGGCCAAGGGCTTATCGTCCTCACCTTCTCTACCTATTTTGCGCTTGCTCTTTACTACTTTGCCAATCGTAACTCGCGCACGCGAGGCTGAGAGTACAAAGCTACTTATCTTCCATGAAGCCGACGCATTGCTGTGGACGTGGCGAAGCTGCCGGAATTACTGACAATCAAAACGTAGACGCGGATTTGACACAGGCCAGGGCCATGCACAACGACTAGGCCTTTGCTCAGGAGTGCGGACAGCTACGAGCGAGCAGATCGCTTCCTTGCAGGCTTCTGCACCTCCGCCAGTTGCCCGGCAATTTTTTGCAAAGCCGTCTGCATGCTCTCCATTTGCGCAGCAAAGGCTTTCAAGGTCTTTTGCAAGTCCTGCATTTGTGCCGCAGGAGGCTGGAAAACCTTCTGCCACTCTTTCATTTGTGCGGCAGAGGGTTGGAAAGCCTTTTGCCACTCTTTCATTTGTGCGGCAGAGGGTTGGAAAGCCTTTTGCAAGCTCTCCATTTGCGCAGCAAAGGTGTTCAATGTGTTCTGCAACTCCTTCATTTGCGCGGCAGAGGGTTGGAAAACCTTCTGCCACTCCGCCATTTGCGTGGCAGAGGTTTGGGAAGCCTTATGCCACTCCGCCATTTGCGCAGCGAAGGGTTGGAAAGCCTTCTGCCACTCCTCCATGGGTTGGGAAGTTTTCTGCCACTCTGTCATTTGCGCGGCGAAGGGGTAGAAAGCCTTCTGCCACTCTGTCATTTGCGCGGCGAACGACTGGAAAGCCTTCTGCCACTCCATTAGCGCGGCGAAGGGCTGAACCGCTTGCTTCTGCAAGTCCGCGAACTGCGATAGTGGATAATTTGGTTTGTCAGTCATTAGCTTGCGCCTCGGAGTTAGGAAGTGGCCGACACAGTAGATCTGACTTTCAAACACCTCTGAAGGTAACTAGCAAGTGGTTCAGGACGTTCCTATGACCTCACCCCGCCGGGTTCCCACGAGAGAGAGCCTAGCGCTCAGAACCTTAGCACATGACCGCACGCTGCTGTGCTCGGTCTTGGGGGTAGCCCCATGGGCATATCGCAGCGAATAGGCCTCCGTCTTCAACGGCGCTCTGACTTGTCGCCTGCGGCATGGCTGCCGGTTGCGCTTGCTGCATGGAGGTTCCGCCGTGTTTGCCGCTTGATGGTCTTAGTAGACTTAGCTACAGGGTAATGAGCCGGGAGATCCCAGGGGCGGGGTCGGGCAGAAGGAACCCTATCTGTCCCTCGGACATGCTCAGCGCTAAGCTTTCATCGCGACCCGCGCGGGGTCGGCGCTGCTGCTGGTGCGCGCTACCCTGAAGCCCTACTCATGCACGTGGACAGCGAACGTTCCAATAGGAATGAGCAGGTCAGCAGGTTTCATCCTTGTACAGACTAATCTTTCGACATCTTCTCGAGATAGATTTCCAGGTTGTAATGCCCAAAGACATAGTTTGCTTCCCGCGTGAGTTCGTCAGCGACAGTCTGCGGATCGCAGCCCCCGTCGATATACCGCTTGATTAGCGCGCTCAGTTCTTTTGCAAACTCTTTTGAATCCAACATCAAGCCACCTTCCCAAGCATGATCACTGTATCCGAGAGGATGTCGGCTCATGGTGTCGAAGGCAAGCCTGTGGCCTAGGAAGGCTCCCAAAACATCACGCCGTTTCCCGGCTCCCCTGGACGGTCGAGCAGATACCGGGCGCCTACAAGGGGGCTCCGACGCTACCGGCCAAGCCTTTGCGCACATCTACGCTCGCTAGAGAGACGCCACATGAGGCCAACATCGCTGGCGCGCTGACATCCGATGAGGCGCGGCGCATTGCGGTGAATGTCGCTAAGCTGCCGGAACTGCTGGGGGCGGTGGCTAAAACAAAAGAGGCCTCACCCTAAGGCAAGGCCTCATCCGTTCCCCCGAATCCAGTTCGGCTATAAGGCGGCCCAAAGACGGCAAATGTCGGGCTGTAACTCCTATTCACAGCAAAAAAGGGAAGGCCGTTACCGATGGGTCAGGTTCCGACCGGGGCATCGTTCAGCTTGCGACAGAAAAGCGCAGAAAATAAACGATTTGTAACATTTTCGGCTCGACTGAGGTGATAGATTCCATTCACTGGCGGGGTTTTCCCTCCCCCGTCGTGGTTCCCCCCCAAAAGGAACCCGAGAAGCCCCGTTCCCCCCGTACGGGGCTTTTCTTTTGCCTCCACGGGAAGGGAGAGCCCCTCGTCCTCAACCTTGGCGCATGACCCCAGGCTGCTATGCTCAGCTTGGGTGGCCAGATAAGGGAGGCTTTGATGCAAAAGTTCGACACTCTCAGCTTTGCCATAGCAGGGGCAATCTACGGCGCTGCCCTAGTT
>Ga0316193_10000089_pt1 | contig 45586 bp, 46 predicted proteins | sample MerIslsedime2_MG_FD_207735 | JGI IMG/M metagenome (GOLD analysis project Ga0316193, IMG submission 207735) | Coastal sediment microbial communities from Maine, United States - Merrow Island sediment 2 | ecosystem: Environmental > Aquatic > Marine > Coastal > Sediment | place: USA: Maine... | reverse complement strand
CGCGGAAACGGCGCGAAAGCTGCGATACTGACCTCACGATAAAAGTGCCCTCCGACTCGGCGAGAAACGGCTCTCAACAACCCGCATTCTCCCAGGTCAGAGGGCACCTGTCGCGTACCCAACCCACACCCCAAGACCACACAAACCGCGGATCCAGGCTTCGTGAGGGAGGGGAGAGACAGGGGGTCTTTGCCTCTCCCACGCAGTGGGGGAGGCGCGTTCGAACGAACGCTCGGACGCGGAGGGGGTTTCGTGCGTCGAGGCCGTGGCGCAACGGACGTGACGAGCCTCATGTTCGCGATCCAGGCCCTCGGCTGCTCCGCTACCCAGCTAGTTCTACCTCATTACCCTTCCCGGCCTATGCCCGCTCTGATCGATGCTCGAGAACTGACGAAGAAGTTCGGTGACTTCGTTGCCGTCGACGGCATCAGCTTCGCGGTCGAGGAGGGTGAGTCGTTCGGCTTCCTTGGTCCCAACGGTGCAGGCAAAACATCGACGATGCGCATGATCGGAGCGGTGAGCCCGATCACGAGCGGTTCGCTCTCGGTTCTGGGCCTCGACCCTGAACACCAGGGGCCGCAACTGCGCGACCGGCTCGGTGTTGTCCCACAGGAGGACAACCTCGACGAGGAACTGACGGTCTACGACAACCTGATGATGTACGGCCGCTACTTCGACCTGCCGCGTGCCGTCATCAGAGACCGAATCGAAGAACTCCTCGATTTCGTCCAACTCGCCGAGAAGAGCAAGTCGAAAGTCGACGCACTGTCTGGCGGGATGAAACGACGGCTCACGATCGCCCGCGGCCTGATCAACGAGCCCGACATGCTGATCCTCGACGAACCGACAACCGGCCTCGACCCACAGGCTCGCCACGTCCTGTGGGACCGGCTGTACCGCCTCAAACAAAAGGGTGTGACCCTCATCATCACCACCCACTACATGGAAGAGGCGGAACAGCTGTGCGACCGGCTCGTGATCATGGACAAGGCCAAGATCGTTGCCGAGGGATCGCCGCGGTCACTCATCGAGAAGTACGCACCGCGCGAAGTTGTCGAGATTCGCTTCCCACCGGGAGTCTTGGATGACGTCGCCGACCGGGTCGAGGCCTTTGCTCCCCGGGCCGAGATCCTCGCCGACCGGGCGCTCCTCTACACAGACGATGCCGAGGAAACGATCTCCCTCGTCAGCGCGGACGGACTCGAACCCGAGACCATCCTGGCGAGGCGGTCGTCACTCGAGGACGTGTTCCTCCGCCTGACGGGTCGCTCGCTCATCGACTGATGGCAACACCGCTCGCACTTCGCGTCTTCGAGTCCGAGGCCCGGGTCTATCGCCGCACGTGGCGAGCCTCCGTGTTCTCGAGTTTCCTCAACCCGGTCCTCTACCTGACCGCAATGGGGGTCGGGCTCGGCTCTCTCGTCGATGCAAACATGCCGGAGGGAGTCGACGGTGTCTCCTATCTGACCTTCCTCGCTCCCGGTCTCCTGGTTGCCACCGCAATGCAGACCGGCGCCGCTGAGGGTGCATGGAAAGTGATGGCGGGCATCAAGTGGCTCAAGACCTACCACGCCAGGCTGGCCACCCCGGTCAGCATCTCCGGTCTCGTCTTCGGTCACATGCTGTGGTCGGGGGCGCGCGTCCTCATGGTGTCGGTGGTCTTCGCCGTGGTCATTGCCGCATTCCGCATCGCCCCGCTGTGGCAGTCTCTTCTCGCCGTTGGCCCGGCGCTGCTCGTCGGCCTCGGGATGGCTGCCGTGACGACCGCGTTCACCGCGAGGCTCAAGGACGAGGGGGGACTCCCCCTGTACTTCAGGCTCGTCGTGATCCCGATGTTCCTGTTCTCGGGGGCGTTCTTCCCGATCACCCAGCTTCCGGGCTGGCTCCAGGCGGTCGCGCTCGCAACCCCGATGTACCACGGCGTCGAATTGAGTCGGGCCATCGTGGTCGGAACAGAACCGCCCGTCGCGTGGTGGATCAGCGTCCTGTATCTCCTGGCTTGGATCGTGGTCGGGACCGCGGTCTCGTTCGGCCCGTTTCGAAAGCGGCTGACGCCATGACGACGGAACCCCTGCTCACACGCGTCGTACCGCAGCTGCCTCGTCGGTGGAGGGGGAAGTACCTCGTCGAACGAAACCTCATGGCCACCAAGGCGTTCTGGCCGGTCTTCCTGTCCGGCTTCTTCGATCCGGTCTTCTACCTACTGGCGATCGGCGTCGGGATCGGCCAACTCGCCGGTGACGTTGAAGTGGCCGGGATGCCGGTCGACTACACCGCATTCGTCGCGCCGGCGATGCTGGCCGCCTCTGCCATGAACGGCGCCATCTACGAGTCGACCAATATGTTCTTCAAGCTCAAGTACGGCAAGATCTACGATGGGATTCTCTCTACGCCGCTCCAGGCGCGCGATGTGGCCACCGGGGAGATTGCCTGGTCGCTGGCTCGTGGCTCCATCTACTCGCTGGCATTCCTTCTCGTCATGGCGGTAATGGGCCTCATCCAATCGCCGTACGGAATCCTCGCCTTCCCTGCGGCCATCCTCATTGGCTTCGCGTTCGGTGCCGCTGGTGTGGCCGCCACGACGTACATGCGAACGTGGCAGGACCTCGACCTCGTGACGCTGGTGACCCTGCCGCTGTTCCTCTTCTCCGCGACGTTCTATCCGATCGACGTCTACCCCGAGTTCATTCAGATCGTGACGTGGGTCTCACCCCTCTACCACGGCGTGGTGCTGATCCGCGGCCTCACGCTCGGAATTCTCGAGTGGACGATGGTCATCAACGTCGCGTACCTTGCGGCATGGGGCATCGTGGGGTCGATGATCACCGCCCGCCGAATCGGTGTGTTGCTCCTGAAATAGCGATGCCCCCACCACATGTGAAATAGCCGACCGTCGAAACTCGTTTCACAAGGGTCGGGCTATTGATACGCTCGGCCAACAGCGACGATGAAGGAGAACCCATGACCAGCCGTACGTTGAGTGTGCCCGAGATTTCATGTGGACACTGCAAGTCCGCGATCGAGGCTGCCGTCTCTCAGATCGACGGCGTCGAACGCGTTGAGGTTCAGATCGATGAAAGCACCGTCCAGCTCGACTACGACGGCACCGACGACACGCTGACCACGATCGTGACGGCGATCGAGGACGTCGGATACGAAGTCCCGGACCAGGCCTGACACCGAGTGAGCCCGGCCCCACCCGACACGGTCTCATTCGACGTCGAGGGGATGACCTGTGCCTCGTGTGCGCTGCGCATCGAACGTGTGCTCGGCCGGCAGGACGGGGTCGAGTCGGCGGTCGTGAACTTCGCCGGCCAGGAAGCTAGAGCCGTCGTAGATCCCGGAATCGTCGACATCGAAGGCCTCCAAGCAGCCATCGAGAAGCTCGGATACGAGATCACGCCGTTCGCCGAGGGTGAGGACCGCCGGTCGCTGACCGAGCGATACGACCAGGAAGTTGCCTTCCAGAAGCGGAACATGATCGGTGCCGCCATCCTCACCGTCCCGGTGATGATCCTGGCGATGCTCGGTCCGGACGCCCGCTGGTCGGAGATCGTCCAGGGCGTGCTCACCACCGTGGTCGTCTTCTGGTTCGGTCGTCAGTTCCACGCGGCGGCGTGGAAACAGATCACATCGTTCAGTCCGGCCATGGACACGCTGGTGTCGGTCGGGACCGTGACCGCGTGGGCCTATTCGGTGTGGGCGGTCTTCGCCGGCTACCCCGTGTTCTTCGAAACGGCCGCGATGATCGCAACGCTCATCCTGCTCGGCCGCTACTTCGAAGCACGGGCGAAGGGCCGAGCTTCGCACGCGATCACGAGCCTGCTCGAACTCGGGGCGAAACAGGCGCGGGTCAGACGAGGTGATGTCGAGGAGATGGTCGACCTCGACGACCTCGCAGTCGGCTCTGTTGTCGTCGTGCGGCCGGGTGAGAAGATCCCGACCGACGGTCGAATCATCGCCGGCACGTCATCGGTGGATGAATCGATGCTCACCGGCGAATCCGCGGCAGTCGACAAAGTGGTAGGAGACGACGTTTTCGGTGCAACGATCAACCAGCAGGGCCGCCTCGAGATTGAGGTGACCCGTCTCGGCGGGAACACCGCTCTCGCACAGATCGTGAAGCTCGTTGAAGAAGCCCAAGCATCGAAGGCCCCGGTCCAACGCCTTGCCGACCAAGTCAGCGGGGTGTTCGTGCCTGCCGTGATCGGGGTCGCCATCGTGACGTTTGTGGCATGGATGATCTTCGACGGCGACATCACCAGCGCCATGCGCAGTGCCGTCGCCGTTCTCATCATCGCGTGCCCGTGTGCGATGGGCCTAGCGACACCCACCGCCATCATGGTGGGCTCGGCCAGGGGAGCCGAGCAGGGCGTGTTGTTCAAGTCGGCCGAGGTCTTCGAACGGGCGAAAGCAATCGACACCGTGGTCTTCGACAAGACGGGCACGCTCACCCGCGGTGCGATGACGCTCACCACGATCGAGACCGAAGAGCCGGTCGATCGTTTCCTCACGCTCGTCGGCTCCCTCGAGGCAGCATCCGAACATCCGATCGGCATGGCCGTGGCGCTCGGTGCCGAAGAACGAGACCTCACGCTGAAGCCGGTCGAGGACTTCGTCGCCCGCCGCGGACTCGGCGTGGAGGGAACCGTCGAAGGAGTGGGCGTTGCCGTCGGGCGCACGTTGTTGATGGACGAACTCGGAATCGAAGTCCCGAAACGGTACGCGGAGGCCATGGAAGGGATCGAGAGCGCAGGCCACACCGCATTCCTCGCAGCGTGGGACGGTCGTGTTCGCGGTTCGATCGGGGTCGCCGACACGGTGAGAACCTCCTCGAAAGCCGCGGTCTCCGAACTTCACGACCTCAGTGTTGACGTTGCGATGCTGACCGGCGACAACACTCGCACAGCGGAGGAGATCGCGACACAGGTCGGTATTTCACGGGTCATCGCCGGTGTGTTGCCCGCGGGGAAGGCCGACGAGGTCAGCCGCCTCCAAAGCTCCGGGCGTTCGGTCGCCTTCGTCGGCGACGGCATCAACGACGCTCCTGCGCTCACACGAGCCGATCTCGGAATGGCGGTTGGATCGGGGACCGATGTCGCGATCGAGGCCGGTGATGTTGTGCTCATGTCGGGCGACCCACAGCTTGCCGTTACGGCACTCGGCCTCGCACGCGCCACCTTCCGCACGATCAAGCAGAATCTCTTCTGGGCATTCGGCTACAACATCGCTGCTATTCCGCTCGCGGCGTTCGGTTTGCTCAATCCGATGATCGCCGCGGCCGCCATGGCGTTCTCATCGGTGTCGGTGGTCACGAACTCGCTGAGGCTCCGCCGCTTCGGCAGGACTTGACAAGTGTCGCTCGTCCCGCTGCCCTCAGGCCTCACATGAACGTCACGACCTTCGCTACACCCGGTCTCGGAGACTCGACCTACCTGTTCGAACACGAAGGGGTGGGTGTCTTGGTTGATCCGCAACGTGACATCGACCGCTTCGTCGAAGCAGCCGCCGATCTCGATACGCGATACGTGCTCGAGACACACCTTCACAACGACTACGTGTCGGGCGGCCGGTTCGTAGCGGAGGCAACCGGTGCCGAACTCGTGCTCCCTGCCTCCGCCGGCGCTGCGTTCAACTACCTGCCTGCTTTCCATCTCGAAGACCTCGACGGTGGCAGCTTCACCGTCCGTCCCATTCACACGCCGGGCCACACGCCGGAACACGTGAGTTATCTCGTCCTCGTTGACGGCCAGGCCGTGGCACTTTTCTCTGGAGGTAGCCTGCTCGTCGGATCGGCCGGTCGAAGTGATCTGCTCGGTATGGACCGTGCTGAATCGCTCGCCAGACTCCAGTATCTGTCGGTCAGTCGGCTCGCCGGTCTACCGGACAACGTGGCGCTCTACCCCACCCATGGAGCGGGTTCGTTCTGCACGTCTTCGGTTGCGGAGACTGCATCGTCGACTGTCGGCAAGGAGAAGCGGTCGAACCCCGTGCTTGCACATCCAACGGCTGCATCGTTCGTTACGGATGCCCTGAACGGACTCCAGCCCTACCCGGATTACTACGCCCACATGGGCCCGATCAACCTCGCGGGACCCGATCCTATGCCGCGCGACTCGGCACCGCTGATCAACGTCAACGATATTCCCGCTGCAGCCCACGTCGTCGATATCCGTCCCCAGGCCGACTACGCCGCGGGGCACCTCCCCGGATCGTACGGCCTCGAACTCGAGGACCAGATGGGGGTGTGGGCCGGGTGGCTGATTCCGTTCGAAGAACCGATCGTGCTCGTTGCCAACGCCAATCAGGACATCGCGGCAGCCACCGTTCAGCTTGCACGCATCGGCTACGACCATGTGGTCGGCGTCATCACCGATCTCGGACAGCGGGACAAGCTGGCCACGTACCGGTTGGCATCGATCGCCGACCTGAAGAACGACCTTCGAACGGCTTCTCCCCAGATTCTCGACGTCCGAACACCGGGGGATTGGGAAGCGTCATCGATCCCAGGCTCGTTCCACCGATACGTCCCAGATCTTCGGTCTCGGCTCCCGGACGAACTCAACTCCGAACACCCGGTCTGGGTGATCTGCGGCGGCGGCTACCGATCACAGATGGCCGTCCGCTACCTCGAAGCGGGCGGCTTCGAACCCATCGTGGTGACCGGCGGCGGGGTCGCAGAGGTTCTGGCAGACGGTCAGGCATAGCCCCTACAGAGCTCGACGATGCCTGCAGCGACCTCGTCAACAGCCTGATCGATCGTGGGACTGAGTCCTACACCCGGTTCAACACGATCGATCTCGATGCCGTAGATGACCATAACTTCGGGGAGCACGCCGACGGCGTCCCCGAGGTCGATCGCCTCGGCAAGGCCGACGAGGTGGGTCGATGCCGATCGCCAGGCCGATGGGAAACCCTGCATCCCGTCGATGCGATGGATCGAACCCGCCGCGCCGCCCGAAACCACAGCATCGACGATGATCGCAAGTCCTGCGTCACGCCACGTCTCGAGGAGATGGGTCGCGTCCCCGACGGACTCAACCAACGCGACGGACGCAGGGACGCGCTCTGCGAGACGGTCGATCACGGCCGGACCGGCCGCATCATCTCCCATCACTCGATTCCCGACGCCGATGACGACGACTTCAGACACGTTCGACCGTCAGGTCGAGGAAGTGTGTCGCACATGAGATGCACGGGTCATAGTTGCGGATCGACTGCTCCAGGACCCACGTCAACTCGGGATCGGGGAGATCGAGGTGCTGCTCGAGCACGAATCGCAGGTCCGACTCGATCGTCAGCTGGTTCTGTGCCGTCGGCGGCGTGATCTGAGCGTCTGCGATGCGTCCGTCCTCGTGGAGCCGATACTGGTGGTAGAGCATGCCGCGCGGCGCTTCCGTTGCGCCGTGGCCAACTCCCGCCTTCGGCGTGTACGACACATACGGCTCTGCGGGTTCCTCATACTCGTCGATGATCCGCAGCGCTTCCTCGATCGCGTAGAGCGTTTCCACACTCCGCACGATGATGCTCTTGAACGGGTTGTTGCACACCGGCTCCAGCCCGGCGTCGAGCGCCGACTGCTGCGCAAGCGGTGTCAGCTTCTCGAAGTTGATCGCATACCGGGCGAGCGGGCCGACGTGATAGGCGCCGCGGCCTCGGACCCGACTGTGGAGTGCGTTCGAACGCTCAACGTGCTCTTCCGTGAAGAACTCGTTGAACTGGGACACCGGGACGTCGATGCCTTTGTTCGAAACGATGTTTCCCTCGTTGAACGGGTACTCGTCGGGATGGCACACCGAGACGAACTCGAAGTCGAGGTCGGCCTCGGGGAACGTGAACCCAGCCGTCCAGTTGATCGTTTCGAGGGCGGCGTCCTTCGCCCACTCGAGTTCGGGGACGAGCGCCTGCAGCTCCTTCTTCGTCGGAGTGCGGTAGAACCCGCCGACACGAACGTTGATCGGATGGATCTCTCGACCACCGAGCAGAGCGACGATGTCGTTCCCAGCCTTCTTCATCCGGAGGCCCCGCTCGACCACCTCTCGGTGGTCGGCAGCCATGTGGATACCGCTCTCGTAGCCGAGGAAGTCGGGGGCGTGGAGCAGGTAGACGTGGAGCACGTGGCTCTCGATCCACTCACCGCAGTAGATGAGCCGGCGCAGTTCGCGGAGGGACCCGCCAACCGTGAAACCGAAGGCGTCCTCCATCGCATGGACCGAACTCATCTGATAGGCAATCGGGCAGATCCCGCAGATTCGTGCCGTGATGTCCGGCGCATCGGTGTGCGGTCGGCCGCGGAGGAACGCTTCGAAGAACCGAGGTGGCTCGAAGATCGAGAACTCGACGTCCTCGATTTGGTCGTCGACGACCTTGACACGCATCGAGCCTTCACCCTCGACTCGCGCGAGATACTCGACGGAGATCTCCCTCGCGTTGGTCATCGCGCACCTCCGATCTCAATCGATGCCTCTCGCCGGTCGCTCTCCACGCGGAACGCCTCCGACCATGCGTTGAAGCCGCGTAGCGAATCAACGATCTGCCGGTCCGACAACCCCATCAGCTGCCACTGGCGAGCCAGTGAGGCTGCATTGGCGCTCTCCATCGGTCCGAAGCAGCCGTAGCAACCGCGATCGTACGTGGGACACAAGGCGTTGCATCCCGCCTGCGTGATCGGTCCGAGACACACCGTTCCGTGCGACACCATCACACAGGGGTTGCCCTTGGCCTTGCACTCCACACACACGCTGTACGTAGGGATGTTCGGCTTTCGCCCTTGCAGGAACGCAACCAGCACTTCGAGCAACTGGTACTTCGAGATTGGGCAACCGCGGAGTTCGAAGTCGACCGGTACGTAGTCGGCGATCGGCGTCGACTCCTGCAACGTGTCAATGAACTCCGGGTGGGCGTATACGTAGGCGTTGAAGTCGTCGACGTCCTTCCAGTTCCGCAGTGCCTGAATCCCCCCGGCGGTGGCACACGCACCGATGGTGATGAGGACGGTCGTCTCGTCGCGAATCTGTTGGATCCGGTCCCGGTCGTGTGGCGTCGTGATCGAGCCCTCGACCAGCGTGACATCGTACGGCGGTGGCAGGACCTCGCGAGACGCCTCCATGAAGTTGGCGATCTGCACAACACCCGCAACAGCGAGCAGTTCGTCCTCGAGATCGAGCAGGCTCAGCTGACACCCGTCGCAGGATGCAAACTTATGAACAGCGAGTTTCGGTAGCGCCACGTCACACCTCCCTGATCCAGCACGAGCCGGCCATCTGGGCGCACGTCATCACGGGGCCGTCCTTGCAGAGGAAGAATCGCCCGAGTTGGCAGTGGCCGCACAACCCGACTCCGCATTTCATGTTGCGCTCCATCGAGACGTAGAGGCGGTCGTCGGTGAGTCCGCCCCGTTCGAGCGCTTGGATCGTGAAGCGCATCATCACTTCCGGCCCACAGACAAACGCCATGGCCGTGTCCCCGTCGAACGAGGAGCGACCGATCAGCGACGTCACAACACCAACCGGACCTCGCCATGCGTCATCACCATGATCCACGGTCACAAGGACTTCCAGGTCGAATCGGCCGCGCCACTCCGAGATCTGCGAAGCGAAGAGCAAGTCGGCAGGCGAACGGGCGCCATACATCAACGTCACGTTCTCATAACGAGCCCGGTGGTTGAGCACGTCGTACACCACCGGCCGCAGCGGCGCAAGGCCTACCCCACCGGCAACGATCAACACATCCCGGCCTTCGGCCGCCTTGGTGCCCCACGCTGTGCCGAAAGGTCCGCGAACGCCGATGGAGTCGCCGGGTTGCAGGGCGACGAGGGCGTCGCTGACCGCTCCAACCGCCCGGATCGTCTGGACGATCTTCGTGGAATCATCGGGATCGCCACTGATCGAGATCGGGATCTCGCCGATACCGAATGCGTACAGCATCGTGTATTGCCCGGGAAGGAAACTCCAATCGTCCCTCGGCGGCTCGATCTCGAGCGTGTAGGTGTCTTGCAGTTCTTGCTCCACGCTGAGGACCCGGCACGGCACCGGGCTCATCACGTGGGCGTCAGCTTTAACGGAAAGTTGAGTAGACATCGAGCAGTTGAATCCTGAGGGCTTGCATGCGGGTGACGATGACCTCGGTGAACCGCCTCAGCAGCTCGTACCCGAGCTCCGGGTCGGCCAAGGACGCCTTCTTCAGTAGTGGACCATCGAATTGGAGCGCTGTGACCTCGCTCCGAACGTTGGCGTCGAAACTCCACCGGTAGGGCGGGTACATCCACGACCAGCCGACGAAATCACCCCGATGAAGGGTCTGGATGGTCTTCGCCCCGTGCTCCTGCGTCCGGAGGGAGAGCGCCACATCACCGTCAAGAATGAGGTACGTCCGTCTGGCCGGACCACCCTCTACGAACATCACCGCGCCTTCTTCGAACGTGACAAGCCTCGCCGTCTCTGCAACGGCCTGGACCTGCTCCTCGGTCATCCCCTCAAAGAACGGTTGATCGATGAGTACGTCGAACACTTCGCTCATTCGGCTGCCTCCTTGACGCTTGGTGTGCCGACCACGACCCGACGAACATCGCGTTCGCGAATCTGGGCCGCCTCCTTCGTGATGTCGATGCCGACGGGGCACCAGGTGATGCAACGGCCGCAGCCGACGCACCCGATCTCTCCGAACTGGTCTTGCCAAGAGGCCAGCTTGTGGGTGAGCCACTGGCGATATCGGGGTCCGGGAGACGGACGTACCGGGCCACCGTTGACATAGGAGAAATCGAGCGTGAAACACGAGTCCCACGTCCGCACGCGCTCGGCTTCGGATCCGTCGAGGGATAGGTGGTCCTCGACGCTCGAACAGAAGCACGTCGGGCACACCAACGTGCAGTTCGTACAGGAGAGACAGCGCTTCGCGATCTCGTCCCAGTAGGGGTTCTCGAGGTTGTCCTGGAGCACCTCCTTCAACCCGTCGGTGTCGAGGAATCGTCCCATGTGCTCCGCCGATCGAACCACCATCCGGTGGGCAGCAACGAGCTCCTCATCCGCAGGGCTGCGGGCCGTCAACGATGCAAGGACCGCTTCGCCTTCGTCGCTCCCGGCTTCGGCAAGGATGTAGTGGGTGTCCCCGTCGATCACCTCGGTCAGAGCGAGGTCGTATCCGTCCGAAACGCCGGGTCCGGTTCCCATCGAATCGCAGAAGCAGGTCGGCGCCGGCTCCGTGCAGTTCACCGCCACGACGAACGACTGGTTCCGGCGTCTCGCGTAGACGGGGTCGCCGACCGCCCCGTAGACGTTGTCCTGGACCTTCAGCGCCGCGACCTCGCAGGGCCGGGCGCCGAAGAAGGCGTACCGCGGTGGCTCTTCCGGTGCGACGGTCTCGAAACCGCCATCGGTGCGAAGGCCTTTCCAGAAGACCGTTCCCGGTGGTGTGGTGAACTTCCGGAACGACTGGGGGCCGACGACATACCCAAAGAGGGCGTCGTCTCCTCGTTCCTCAAGCCGGTAGGTACCGGCCTCCTGACGGTCACGGAGGCCGACAGGGAGGTCGTCGGTCGAGGTAATCGTGTCGTACAAGATCGTTTGACCGCGAACGGTCGGTCCAACGACTTCGTAGCCGCGATCGGCGAGCGCGCTGATGAGGGCATCGACACCCTCACGGTCGATGACGAGTGATTCTTTCACGTCTCCATCCTGGGATGCTGCCCAACACCGTATGAAGCGGCTCCGGACGCATCTAGGGCCGGAAGCCACGGGCAGTTGGCCGTTCGACCCTATAACAAACTTGATGGGCGCTACGACACCTGCCCGATAGCCTTCCAAGGGTGGACCCGGTACGACGCTTTGAACGACCCTTCCTCCGCAGGCCGCGCGCGGTCCTTGCTTTCGAGGGCTGGAACGATGCCTGCGATGCTGCGTCGGGGGCGCTCCGCCACCTCCTCGAACGCTGGGGCGTCGACCGGCCATTCGCCGCGATAGAACCGGAGGAGTTCTTCGATTTCCAGGAGCACCGTCCCACCGTCTCCGTGCTCGACGGAACCGTCGAGTCGATGATCTGGCCCGAGACCCGGTTCTACGCCATCAGCCGGCCCGACCTCGACCACGACCTCGTTGTTGTCGTCGGAGACGAACCGACGTTCCGATGGAAGACCTTCGCTCGGACCGTCACCGCCGTCCTCGCCGACTGCGGCGTCGAGTCGGCCACCATGCTCGGCGCCTACATCGGATCGGTGACACACTCGACGCCCGTACCACTGTCCGGGGTCGCAACCGATCTGTCGTATCTCGACGGCACAGGGCTCCCGCCCACCGACTACGAAGGCCCGACGGGCATCGTCGCAGTGCTCGGCGAGGCCTGCAGAGAGGCGGGCATCCAGGCCACGAGCATCTGGGCCGCCACCCCGCACTACCTCGCTGCGAACGCGAACCCGATGGCCATGCGGGCGCTGCTGCGCAAGGCCGGCCAGATCGTGGGATTCGCCGGCGACAGCGAGGAGCTGCGAGCTCTCGAGGCAGATTTCATTCTCCAGGTCGACGAGGCCGTCGCTGAGTCCGACGACCTGGCCGAATACGTGCGAGAGATCGCAGAGAACGACCGGTCGCTCGACCCGGGCAGAAGCGGCGAGCTGTTCGACGAGATCGAGCGTTTCCTCAAAGACGTCTAGAAACGCGTACCCAGGGTTCCCCACGTCCTATTTGGCGTCCCCAGCCCGCGGAACGAGTAGCAATCGACCGGTCGGGGCTCCGAGGTTCGCTGATTCGTCGGGAAACGATCACCGCCCACGGTGATCGTGGGCGGTGATGAAAACTACTTCTTCGTCTTGTGGCGATTCGCCTTGATGCGCTTGCGGTATTTGTGCTTGCTCATCTTCTTCCGACGCTTCTTGATCAGCGAACCCATTCAGGAGACCTCATCTCAACGATTTCGGGGACCGGTTCCGGCGGCGGCGAGGCCGGGCCGGAGCCCATAAGGTTCGCGGAGGATAGGCCGCTACGCAAACAGGTGTCACTCCGACACCCCATTCCGGCGGTCGGTGGCCCTCCTAGAATCCCATGATGCATCCCATTATCGGCGTGACATCCGAGCCGAAGCCAACCAAAGGTTCGGCCGGAGACCTCAACTCCCACGTTATCGGCCATACGTACACCGACGCGGTGAAACGCGCCGGTGGACTCCCAGTCATCCTCGCTCCTGTCCCCAATGAGGACGTACCCGCCATCATCGACCGCCTCGACGGGCTGCTCCTTTCCGGTGGCGGTGACGTCGAACCGAAACGCTACGGCGACGAGCCACATCCGACCGTGAATCGAACGAACGAGACCCGGGATGAATTCGAGATTGCGCTCACCAGAGAAGCACTGGCTCGCCATCTCCCCGTGCTGGCTATCTGCCGAGGCCTCCAGATCGTGAATGTGGCGCTCGGCGGTACGCTGATTCAGGACATCCCTTCGGTTCTCGGATCGATCGACCACACCGTCATCGGCCATGCCGTCTACGACGGTCATCAACCGGTCAATGTCGAGAGCAACTCACTCATCGCAAAAGCAACCGGTGTGACTGATTTGATGGTCAATTCCATCCATCACCAAGCAGTGAGAGATCTTGCACCGGGCTTGCGGGCCGTCGCCTGGGCCAACGATGGCGTCATCGAGGGCATCGAACACGAAGATGAAGGGTGGCCACTCCTCGCCGTCCAGTGGCACCCCGAGTATCTCAGCAGCAACTCCGACGAAGTATCCCATCGGCTATTCGAGGGATTTGTCGACTCGGCGCGGCTCACCTGAACCCAACGACGACCGCCAGACTCGACCAGATCTCGCGGACTACCGGAGGCCATCGAAGTCGACGGAGAGTGATCGAACCACTCCCGAATCGCCGAGCACCAACTCGAGAGCGTCGATCACCATCGACTGTGTCTCGGCTGTGACAAGCGCGAGTGTCGCGGGACCGGCGCCGGACCAGGCAGCGTGCAGCGCCCCGGCGGCCCGGGCGGCGTCGATCATCGCCGTTGTGATTGGTGAGAGCGGTCCCCTCGCTTCCTCATGGAGTTCATCACCTGCTGCGGCAGCGAACGCAGACGAGTCGCCGGTGCGAAGAGCCTCGACGAGCAGGACGGCTCTCCCCACGTTGCGGGAGGCCGCGGCCACCGGCACCTCGCTCGGCACCACTTGCCGGGCGCGCCGAGTTGCGAGCCTGGTGTCGGGAATGCCGACGACCGGGAGGATGCTGGGGTCTATTTCGAGCCGATGGGGTCCGTTGGAACCCACGGCCATGAGGCCGCCGTACACGGCCGGCGCTGCGTTGTCGCCGTGTCCCTCGATGCCGGCAACGAGCTCGTAGATCTGCTCCCGCACGGGTTCCCGCCCCACTGCCCGGACTGCCGCCGCCGCCGCCGCCGCGGTCACGGCCGACGAGGACCCAAGGCCCCGCGTTCTCGGGATTGCGTTCTCGACGGCGAGGGCCATTGGCCGGTCTGCCGCGGCCATGACGGCACCGAACAACATGTCGCGAGGTTCTAGATCGACCGGGCCGTCACCGTCGTCGACCGTCATCCGATCAGCCGGCAAGGCCCTAACAACACACCGCAGATCGAGTGCCAGACCGAGTACATCGAAGCCGGGCCCGAGGTTGCCGGACGACGCCGGGGCGGAAGCCCAGGCAGGTTCAGGAGCGGTCATGGGTTGACCGGCTCGATGAAGATTCGCGTCGCTTGGGGCACGGCCTCGGCGATCCTGCCCTCCATTTCGACAATCGCCGACTCCAGAAGATCCCCGCCGATACCGTCGTCAAACTCGATGTCCATCGTCACAAGTATCTCGTCAGGAGCAAGCTGCATGGTGAGGAGGCGATCGACGGTCCGAGCCGATCCAACCGACAATGCTGCCGCCCGGATCTTCGCCCTCTCCTCGCGAGTCGCCGATTCTCCGATCAACAGCGACTTCATCTCAACCGCAAGCACCCACGCCACCGCAGCGAGCAGGAGACCGATGAGCACCGAGGCAATCCCGTCCCATACCGCATTCTCGGTCAGCTTCGCGGTGATCAGGCCGGAGGCAGCAATAACCAACCCGACGATTGCCGCGCTGTCCTCGAACAACACGACCAGAAGCGAGGGGTCCTTCGACTCTTTGATGGTTTTCTGGAAGGTGCGCCCGGCCCGCTGCCGATTGAACTCCTTCAGGGCAGGACGGAACGCGATCAGACCTTCGAAGAGTGCCGCTATTCCGAGAACGGCAAGCGAGAGCCAGAAGCCCTCACCACCGTGGCCGTGGGGGTCCCTGATCTTGCCAACACCGGAGACGATCGACAACACCGAGCCGCCCACGAAGAGGAACACGGCGACCATGAAGCTCCAGAAGTAGATCTCCTTGCCGCGTCCGTATGGGTGCTGCACGCTGGCGCTGTACCGAGAGGCAGCGTGCCCGCGAAGCAGAAATAGTTGGTTGCCGGTATCCGCGACCGAGTGGATGGCTTCCGACAGCATCGCACTGCTGCCCGAGATCCCTGCTGCGACGAACTTCGTGATCGCAATCCCGGCATTCGCGACAAGTGCGAGAATGACGAGGCGCTTCGATTCCGTTGCCATGGATGGAAGCGTAGTGTCGGCAACACTCTCGACCGATCCGACGCGGAAACGATTGGAGGCACACCTGGTGACGGCGGCGATCCAAACCGACCAGCTGACAACGTACTACGGCTCGACCCCGGGGATTCTCGATCTCAGCCTCGAAGTTCAGGTCGGCGAGGTGTTCGGATTCCTCGGTCCGAACGGCGCAGGGAAGAGCACAACGATCCGGACACTGCTCGATCTTCTTCATCCGACCAACGGGTCGGCAACCATCCTTGGATTCGATTCACACAGAGACGCGACCGAGATTCACCGTCGCATCGGCTACCTCCCAGGAGAGGTCGCAATGTACGACAACATGACGGCCCGCGAAATGTTGACGTACTTCTCAGCTCTGCGATCGATTGATACGAGCGCGTACGTCGCGCGGCTCGCCGGCCGGCTCGAACTCGACCTTGATCGCAAGATCAGCTCCTACTCGAGCGGCAATCGGCAGAAGGTTGCCATCATCCAGGCTTTCATGCACAAGCCGGAGCTGCTGATCCTGGATGAGCCAAGTTCCGGTCTCGATCCGTTGATGCAGCAAGAGTTCTATCGGATGGTCGACGAGATTCAGGCGGAGGGTCGCACCGTCTTTCTCTCATCTCATATCCTGCCGGAGGTCGAGCGAACGGCCGACCGGGTGGCGATCGTGAGGCACAGCCGTCTTGTGGCGCTCGAAACCGTGGCCGACCTCAAAGCGAAGGCACGCCGACACTTCCAGTTCGTATTCGCCGATCCCATCGACCCGGCGGTGTTCTCGGACCTGCCCGGTGTGTCGTCGGTGCGTTCATCACACGACGGTCACGGCATAGACATCCACGTCGAAGGACCGGTGGAGGGGGTGCTCGGCACGGCGTCCGAGTACCGGATGGAGAACGTGATCTCCCACGAAGGCGACCTCGAGGACGCATTCCTGTCGTTCTACGAGGACGACGATGCTGCGTAACGTCTTCACGAAGACGCTGTGGGAACGCCGCTGGGGACTTCTCGGCTGGGTGATCGGCGGATTCACGATGACAGCGTTCATCGTTGCCGTGTATCCCATCGTCCGCGACAACTCCGGTCTCGCCACGCTGATCGACGAGCTTCCCGTTGGAATGCTCGCACTGTTCGGGATCGACCCCGAGATCCTGACCACCGGCTTCGGCTATCTCCAGGCGCAGATGTACACGCTCATCGGCCCCCTGTTCGTCCTCGTGCTGGCCATCGGGATCGGTGCGTCCGCGACCGCAGTCGAGGAGCGCAGCGGCACCGCAGATCTTCTGCTCACCACGCCGACGACCCGGTCCTCGGTTGTCTTACAGAAGACCCTCGCCCTGGTGATCTCGGTTGCTGTGCTCGTTCTTTCCTTTGTGGCGGCGATACTGGTCGGCCAGGTGACGGTGGTCCTACGCCTCTCGATTTGGGGCATCTTCGGTGTGAACCTGGGTCTCCTCCTGCTCGGTACCTTCTTCGGATCCCTGGCGTTTGTGATCGCCGCGTGGTCCGGCATGCGAAACCTCGCGATGGGGCTGGCTGCAGGCATCGCCGGCCTCGCTTTCTTCATCAACGGAATGGCTCCCCTCGTTGAAGAACTGCAGGACATCCAGGGGTTCCTTCCCTTCCATTGGTACCTGGCCGACGATCCATTGCTCAACGGACCGAGCGCGTGGCTGCTGCTCCTCCTTGCAGGGTCGGTTCTGTTCACGGCCGGTGCCGTGGTTGGATTCGGCCGGCGCAACATCGGGGTAGTTTCGACAATCAGACTCATGCCACGGCGGTCGGCTGCCGCAACCCCGGTGCGGAGTTCGCAGAGTCGCCTGCTTCATAGCGTGTCAGGCAAGACCGTCTGGGACCGCAGGTACTCGTTCTGGTGGTGGCTTCTCGGAATGGCGGTCATCGCGGCGGCGACTGCCGCTTTCTTCCCACTGACCGTGGAGGTCGGTGGCGATGCGTTACAGGATCTCATCGACGCCTACCCCCCGGAGATGCTCGCGATGTTCGGCGTCACGGACTCGGCGTCCCTGTTCACGGGTGCCGGGTTCCTCTCAAGTCGCGTGTATTCCACCATCGGTTTGATCGTCGTCCTGTCGTTCTCGATCGGCATGGGGAAGGCGGCACTCGCAGGTGAGGAAAGTGACGGCACGGCCGATCTTCTCCTCACCACTCCGCAGACGCGCTCCCGGATCGTGGTTGCCAAGTCTTCCGCGATCTTCGGGCTGCTCCTCGCGCTCCTTGCGGGGATCGCAGTTGTCGTCTGGGTGTCCAACGTGGTCGTCGGCCTCGACATCACGTTCGCCGGCCTTGTCTCCGCGACGATCGGCATGACGCTCTTCGCGTTCCTGTTCGGAACACTGGCGCTCGCCACCGGAGCGTGGACGGGAAGCCCGGCCGTGGCCACCGCTGTGGCCGTTGCGACTGGGGTAGTTGCGTTTCTCCTCAACGGCTTCGGGCTGGTGATCGACTGGCTCGAGCCCGTTCGGCCGCTGTCACCCTTCTACTGGTATCAAGGTGACACGAACCCGCTCAACCAGGGGTTCGGATGGCAGCAGCCGCTTCTCCTCGCGGTCGGCCTCGCCCTCATTGCGAGCGCCGTCATCGGGTTCCGGAGGAGAGACGTCGGAACCTGACGTGGGATCACCCCAGCGGCTATTCGGTGGGCCGCTCTCTCGTCATGATGTCGGACAGACCTTCGCTGAAGGGTGACTTCGAGCCAAGCAGGTCGGAGGCGGGTCCGACTGTTCCTTTCCCGAACCTCTCCCGGAGGTCGTCCACGGCTGCGTCGAGCGCCTGGAGTTCCAATTCACGCGGACTCCCACCGATGAAGTCATCGTCAAAGAGCGGGAGCTCGAGTTGGAGCGGCGAAGCCGGCACCAGGTGCGACATCGAGATTCCGAGGAGGCTGAGGCCGCGGTCTGGGAACTCTTCGCGCACCCCTGTCGTGAGGTCGAGCGCGGTTCGGTAGAGCACCGCACTCGACGCCGTTGCTGTGCGCATGGTGGTTGCCCTCGTGATCGCCTGGAAGTCCCGGAATCGGGCTCGTACGGTGAGCGTCCGTCCTGCACGCCCTCCTCGCCGAAGCCTCGCCCCGACGCGTGAGGCAAGCCGTGAGAGGACACTGCGCAGGTACTCGGGGTCTCGGTGATCGCCGCCGAACGCTCGTTGTGCCCCGACCGATGAGGATCGCCGGCCCGGAACAACTCCTCTCGGGTCACGATTCCAGGCGAGGGCGTGCAGGTGATGAGCCCGATGCGGTCCGACGCGTGTAGCAAGGAGCGAAGCTGGTGCCTCCGCCAGCTCGCCGATCGATGAGATTCCAAGGTCGGAGAGCTGAGCGAGTGTCACCGGCCCGACGCCCCAGAGGTGCCCAACCGGCAGCGCATGGAGGAAGTTGAGCTCCGTACCGGGGGTGACGATGAGGGAGCCATCCGGCTTCGCGACGCGGCTCGCGATTTTCGCCAGGAACTTCGTTTGCGCTCCCCCGACGGATATCGGCAGGCCGGTTTCCTGCCGCACGCGATGTCTGATCGCATCCGCAATTGTGGCTGTCGGCCCGAAGAGGTGGATGGCGCCGCCGATGTCAATGAACGCCTCGTCGATCGAGATTGGCTCAACGAGCGGGCTGAAGTCCCGAAAGACGTCGAAGACCCGGTCGCTGAAGTCGACGTAGTCACCGAACGCTCCGTCGACCACGATCAGCCCGGGGCAGAGCTTGCGGGCCTCCCCAATCCGCATGGCACCGCGGACTCCCATCTCCCTGGCCTCGTACGTCGCCGAGAGTACAACCCCGCCACCCACCGCGACCGGCTTCCCCACGAGGTCCGGTCGGCTGAGGAGAACCACCGATGCATAGAAGGCATCGAGGTCGGCGTGGAGGATGGTGGCCTCGCCTGATGTGTGCACCGTTCCATCTTGTCACGCGGGTGTGACAGAATCGGCACTATGTCTCCACGATTTGATGCCATTGGGATCGTTGTCTCCGACATGGAGGCGACGCTTGCGTTCTACCGACTGCTGGGTCTCTCATTCCCCGAAGACGCCGAGGAAGGGGGTCGCGTTGAAGCGGAGCTGCCCGGCGGCACCCGCCTGATGTTCGACACCGAGGACGTGATTCGCTCGTTTGATCCCACGTTTGAGCCGCCATCGGGCACGGCACGGATCGGCCTTGCGTTCTTGTGTGAGAGTCCTGACGAGGTCGACCGGGTGTATGACACCGTGTGCGAAGCCGAGTACAGGTCCGAGCGCGAGCCCTTCGACGCATTCTGGGGTCAGCGATACGCCACCGTCCTCGACCCGGACGGGAACGGCGTAGATCTCTTCGCTGCTGTCAAAGGCGCCTAGGTAGGGAGCGTCTTCGCCTTCACCGCATGGTGGGGGAGGCGCGAGCGTCCGGCCGGAAGGCCGAAGCGAAGCGGAGGGGGCTCTGGGTCCTCCAACCTTCGAGATGAGGTGACGAGACCAGCCCGCATGCGCCATCGCCGGCGCTCCTCCGCGTCCCCTCGCCCCGTTGGAGGCCGGCTTTCAGATGGAGATGAGCTCTTGGGTTGAGGTGTCATCGGTGATCCGCTCGTGCGTGATGGGCGTGCTGATGCTCGTCCGCTGAGGGCGACGCACGATCCAGATCGCAGCTGCAATCAACGCTGAAACACCACCAACGATGACAAACACGTGAAGGTTGCTGGCAACGAGGATTGCGCTGCTCCGGCGGAGCGGGGACCCGCCGCCGTCGGGATCGAGCACCCATCCACCAAATCGGAAGAGCATGGCGAATGAGAGGGCCGAGAAGGCGATCCGCGTCGCGAGACCCCGCACCATGGACCACCGCTCTTCGGCGATCACCACTGCAAGCGTCGCGAAGAGAATGAGCATCACGGCAGCCACGAGCACACCGAGCGTCAGAACGGCGCGAGCCTGTTCGCTTACCACACCGACCGAGACCGCTTCTCCGGCATCCAATGCAACCGGATCCAGGGAGTCCACGGTCGCCTCTACCGACTCGGCAGATACGTCGACCCCTCTTGCGGAGAGGCCCGATACAACTTCCGGAACGAGCGGTGCGAGCGTCGACGCGACGTCAATCGTCGTCTCGGTCCCCGGCGGAGCCACCAGCGCCTCAACGACCTGGTCGATGAGCGCATCGACGGCTCCGAGCGCCTCCGGTCGATTCTTGAGTTCGCCCAACACCCGGTCGGCATCGACCGGACTGACACCTTCGGTTGCTGCGAGTCCTTCACCGACCCAATCCCACACCCGCTCGGTCACCAACTCCGTGGACAGGGCCGCTTCGGTCGACCGGGCAATCGTGTTCTGGTCAACGGTAACGGCCCGGCCCCAGAGCCCGACAAGAAGCAGCGTCGTCGACAGCCCGAAGATCCACAGCACCCACGGCAGCGCAACGCGGCGCGGAGTCAACCAGCGGCCCGGGCCTCTCGTGGGTTCGGTTGGTCGATTCATGAGCAAACCCCCGGATCGAATACGGGGGCCTAGCAACAGGGTATCGAGTACACGGATTAGCCCAACTCCGTCCGCTGGCTACCGTGCCGCCCGTGAACGACGTAGACCTCGTCGAGATTCTCGATCTGAACCGCCTCTTGGTCCTTATGGTCCTCGCCATGGGCCTCGCCATGGTCGTCGGAAACGGCTTCGCTATCTGGCAGCACCACCGCGGCAACAAGCCGAAGGGTGAAGAGGGCGAGTTCCGCGGGCCGCGGGCCTACTGGCTGCTCGGCGTCGGCCTCGTGATGGCCACCTGGGGTCTCCTGTCGCTCTAGCCACCGTTCTTGCGTAGCTATGGGCAGCCGGCTTCCACTATCTACGCAAGAAGCGAGAGGGCGGTGCGGATCTCATCACCAACGTCCTCCGGGCGATTGGTCAGGTCCCACCACGTGTATCGCAGGACCCTCCAGCCCAGGAGCTCGAATCTGTTCTGCCGTCGGCGGTCATTCCGAAATGCCATTCGATCCGTGTGGAATCGCTCGCCGTCCAATTCGATGACGAGTCGTCGCTCCGGGTAGGCGAAGTCCGGACGTCCGACGAATGTTCCGGTCTCATCGACAATCCGAAACTGCGACATCCCAATCGGCACGTTCAGCCGGTCAAGGACCTTGCGAAAGAGATCCTCAAGATCGCTCTGAGTGGAACCATCCCACCGGGAACGTGCTTCAAGGAGAGGGCGAATGACACCGACGCCCCGCCTACCGCGTCGGCCGACGCGACGGACGAAGCCCTCAACCATCGCGAGCGTGACGAGGTTCGAGCTGATCCCAGTCTCGAGCGCACGTTCGACCCGCCACGGCTCAACGGCCCCGAGGTCGACGATCGTCCGCTCTGCCGTTGTGGTCGGCATGCCGGCCACCGTGACGATGTCCGATGGCAGGAGATCGAGGGATTCGTGCAGTCGAACATCTAGACGATGGCGGCGATCCCATCTTCGGGTCACGACGTGAATTCGAGGACCGGTCCCGGGGAGCAGTCCCCACAGGTAAGCCGCCGATCTGTGAGATGCGGCTGCCGGTGATCCGATCGACAGGACAGCGGCCATCGTCGCTCGATGCCAGGTAGCCGGCGCCCCGGCGAGGACGAATACGGTCGGATAGATTCGCTCGTACACACCGCGCCGCTCGCGATCTTCAATTCCGCGGCGCGTGAGGCCACACTCGATCGCCTGCTGAACGCTGAAGGCCCCGTACTGCCGGGACGCGAGTTCACTGAGAGCGCGATCCTTCGCCATCGTCGTCGACCATGCCACCCACGGACGGCGATTGGAATACTCCCGGCAGGTCCTTCCTGTTCTTGCGTAGATAGTGGAAGCCGGCTTCCCATAGTTACGCAAGAACGGGAGGGGCGCGTGGTCGCTACAATCGCACTCGCCCGCGGGTGTAGTTCAATGGCAGAACATCAGCTTCCCAAGCTGAATACGGGAGTTCGATTCTCCTCACCCGCTCGTCGAACCTCGGGGAATCTCCATGACCCGACGTACATCCCTCAGCCTCGGGTGTCTCGCGACCTCCCTCGCGATGGTGCTCGCAGCCTGCAACACCTCCGCTACCGACACCACCGAGATAGCCGCCCCTGCGACGACCACAAGTACGACAACTACGACCACAAGCGCCACAACAACCACCACCACGCCCGCCACCACCACGATGCCGGCTGTCGAGACCTATCACCCCCCAGGAATGGGTTGGGAGCTCGTCTGGTCCGACGAGTTTGACGGAACCAAACTCGACGAGGACAAGTGGGGCTTCGAGGAGAACTGCTGGGGTGGCGGCAATGAGGAGCAGCAGTGCTACACCGACCGTCTTGACAACACGATCCTGAGTGACGGCCTCCTCCACATCAGAGCGATTGAAGAGCAGTACACCGGCTTGGACGGGTCGCAGGACTGGGACAACGCCGATGAGCTGAGCGCCACCACCCTGCCCTACACCTCGGCGCGAGTCCGTACCAAAGGCAAGGGCGACTGGCGCTACGGTCGGTTCGAGATCCGCGCGCAGCTGCCATTCGGCCAGGGCGTGTGGCCGGCCATTTGGATGCTGCCCACTGACTACGCCTACGGTTCCGGAGCGTCGAGTGGCGAGATCGACATCACGGAGGCCGTCAACCTCAAGACCGTCTGGGCACCCGACACCAACGCGGTGCACGGAACGCTCCACTACGGGGCCGAATCGCCGTCAAACGCGAGCTCAGGGACATTCCTGCGGTTCTTCGGCGATGACCACCCGGCCGACACGTTCCACGTGTACGCCATCGAATGGGAGGAGGGCGAGATTCGCTGGTACGTGGACGACATTCACTACGCGACCCAAATCGCCGACGGGTGGTACTCGCAAGTTGCGGCTCCGGATGGCACGGCGGCGATCGCGGACGGCACAGCTCCGTTCGACCAACCCTTCCACCTGATTCTCAACGTCGCCGTCGGAGGCACCTGGCCGGGCCCGACGGACAACACGACTGTGTTTCCGCAGGAGATGCTCGTCGACTACGTCCGCGTCTACGAGTGCAGCAACTCTCCCGAGGATGGCACAGGGTGTGGTACATCGAACGCTGCCCCGAACCTGGTGGCGGGACCCCAGCCGCCGGAGCTCGCGAAAAGCATCTTCACCGGCCCGTTTGCGGGCGAATTCGATTCCGCCACTCTGGGAGATGTCATGACGGTGTTCGAAGACAACCAGGTCTTCCCCTGGAAACTCGGCTCCTACATCGACAGCGGCTCATTGGACTTCGACCTCGTAGAGACCGGTGACGAGGATCACGGGACCGCCATCGAGACCACCTTCAACACCAATGAGGCCATCGTCTACTTCCAGGCGGCGACGCCATACAACCTCAGCGACTGGTCTGATGGAGCCGTCGAATTCGACATGCGGGTCGTCACCCTTGGTTCCAGCACAGCCCGCTTCATGATGAAGGTCGATTGCCAGCATCCTTGCAGCTCTGGCGACTTCCCGCTTGAAGATCCCGTGGCCGGAGCGTGGACACACTACGCCGTACCCATCTCCGAGCTTCTCACCATCTCAGGCTCGTCGCTAGATCTGGAACGTGTCAACGCTCCATTGGTGATCTTCCCGGCTTGGGGCAGCCAGGATGGCGTTGTCATGCAGATCGACAACGTTGCGTGGACCAGATGAACGGGGCGAGGGAGATCGGAGATCGGTAAGCGGGTTGCTCGGACGTCGGCGGCGTCAACCATCGGCCGGAAGACTGCACCGCCGGCCGGTCATGATCTCGAGGAGCGGTACCGCTCGAACAGACCGCACTCGGCAGTGCGAACCGTTCTAGGCTTCCGATCGGCAGGGAGGCCCGCCCGTCGGTCCGGTTCTGCCACTTTCACGCCCTATCCCTTCCGAAACGACAGATCCATGAACCGCACCACCGTCACCGCCGTTGTCTTCGACATCGGAGCCGTGCTCGTCGACTGGAACCCCGAGTACCTCTACGCCAAGATCATTCCCGACCCCGAGGAGAGGCGCTGGTTCCTCAGCGAGGTCTGCACACCGGAGTGGAACTTCGCGATGGATGGAGCGCCCTCCGTGAGTGATGAGGTCGCGAAGCTCGCCGCAGAGCGACCAGAGTACGCCGACCTCATCAACCCATGGTGGGACCGCTGGCGCGAGATGCTCGGAGACGAGATTCCTGGGACGCGAGCGATCGCCGAGGACATCAAGCGGTCCGCAACGCCGATCTACGCGCTGACGAATTGGAACGCGCAAACGTGGGAGCTCGGCCTGGCGGAGTTCCCGTTCCTCGGGGAGATCTTCGACGGCATCGTCGTCTCGGGCCGGGAAGGGGTAACGAAGCCCGATCCGCGCATCTTCGAGATCTTGAACAGCCGCTACGGTCTCGATCCGTCCACAACCGTCTTCATCGACGACTCTCCGAAGAACGTCGCCGCAGCGATCTCGCTCGGATACCAGGCGCACCTCTTCACAAACGCCCCCGAACTCGAGACCTGGCTCAGAGAACTCGATGTCATCTAGCCGTGCGGGGGTCGTCACCCTCTTCCGCCGATACTTCTGGAAGCCGCCACGAGCCCACGGGGAAGTCATCGAGGACCGCAGCGTCAGCTTCCTCGAACTGTTCTACGACCTCGTCTATGTCATCGTCATCGCCCGAGCCGCCCACACGTTGGCCGAACACGTCTCATGGCGCGGCGCAGCGGACTTTGCGGTCGTCTTCGGCCTGATCTGGATCGCTTGGCTGAACGGCTCGATGTATCACGACCTTCACGGTCGCCAGGACGGACGCACCCGGACTTTCGTATTCATCCAAATGTCGCTCCTTGCGCTCCTGGCCGTGTTCACGAGCGAGGCGACCGGAACGGACGGTGCACCGTTCGCTCTCACCTATGCCGCATTCCTCCTCGTCCTGACGTGGCTCTGGTATTCGGTTCGCCGTCAAGACACGGCCGAGTACTCAGGCATCACCGGTCGGTACCTGACGGGCATGATCACATCGGTCGTGGTGGTCGCAGCGAGCGCCGGCCTGACGTCCGATGCCCGCACAGCCGTTTGGGCGATCGTTGTGGTGGGTTGGGTCGTTGGAGGGATTGTCCTTGGGCGCTTCCAGATCGCCAATACGGACCTCGGTCTCACACCAACCGACTCCCTGGTCGAGCGATTCGGCCTGTTCACGATCATCGTGCTCGGAGAGGTCGTGGTCGGCGTTGTCGAAGGAATCTCGGATGCCGAACGCACCGCGCTGGGCGTGGTCACCGGCATGGTCGGGTTGATGATCGGATTCGCATTCTGGTGGACGTATTTCGACTTCGTCGGCGACCGGCATCCACGCGTCGACGGAAGCGGGCTCACACACTGGATGTTCGGACATCTCCCGGTCACCCTGTCGATCGCGGCAACCGGTGCTGCAATGGTGAGCCTCGTCGAACACGCGGCTGACGATCGGGCACCAGAAGCAACTGCATGGCTCCTTGCCGGTTCGGTCGCTCTCGGGCTCGTCTCGCTGATTGTGATCGTGCGCACGCTGGACGCCTTCGATCGCCTGCCGGGCGTCTACCAGCCGGTCACGTGGGCCCTGGCGGCTGCTGCCGCCGCCTCACTGGTCATTGGCTGGCTGCGGCCGGCTCCCTGGCTGCTGGCGCTCGGCCTCGTCGCGGTCCTCACCGCTGTGTGGCTGTTCGCGATCGCGAAATGGGTCCGCGTCGGTGATCCGGACGAGCACGTGCCGGGTACGGACTGAGCGATTCGGCCGACAACTAACATCCGCGGCCATGATCTTCTCTGACCGGACAATCCTCGAGGCCATCGAAGACGGCCGCGTGTCGATTGATCCGTTCGACCGCGACCTCGTTCAGCCGTCAAGCGTCGACGTTCGTTGTGATCACTACTTCCGGGTCTTCGAGAACCATCGATATCCGTTGATCGACCCCAAGGCGGTCCAACGTGACCTGACGAAGGAGGTGGAGGCGTCTGAAGACAACCCGTTCATCCTTCATCCAGGCGAATTCGTCCTTGGAACAACACTCGAGACGATTCACCTCGGCGATGATGTTGTTGCCCGCCTCGAAGGCAAGTCGTCGCTCGGACGGCTCGGCCTTCTCATCCACTCCACAGCCGGGTTCATCGACCCCGGGTTCCACGGCCAGGTAACACTGGAGCTCTCGAACGTGGCGAACCTGCCGATCGCCATATACCCCGAGATGAAGATCGGCCAGGTCAGCTTCTACCAGATGACGACGGCTGCTGAACACCCATATGGGTCCGCAGCTCTCGGGTCGAAATACCAAGGACAGAGCGGGCCGACCGCGAGTCGCATGCACAAGGATTTCACGGAGGGCGACGATGGCCAGGCCTGAAGTAGCACGCGTGGCTTCGATCATGCTCGACTGCAACGACCTCGACAACATGATCGCGTTCTGGGGCACGATTCTCGACGTCAAGGTGAAGAACCGCTTCCCGAATTACGTGTGGATGACGCGGGTCTCTCGCGGTGGACCGGCCCTCGCCTTCCAACAGGTTGGCGAGACGAAGGCCAGCAAGAACCGCCTCCATCTCGACCTCAGTACCGACGATCCCGAATCACTCGTCTCCCACGTCGAGGAACTCGGCGGCCTGCGCCTCGAGGATCACGAGATTGCGGGCTTCCACTGGACGGTGTGTGCGGATCCGGAGGGCAACGAGTTCTGCGTCACCAAGTCCCACTGACTGGACCGTCGTTCAGGCCCCGCCATCCTCCGCCGATCCCCCCGCTTCATCAACACCTCGCGACTCCTTCGCCGCACGCGCAACGAAGTACTTCGCCTGCGGATGGTGAGCCATAAGCGCGGATGTCGTCTGCTCCGGCTGGTACTGATATCCGGTGTGCTGACCCACCGTCACGCCGATCCGATCGGCCTCGAGGAGGTCCGCAACCCGTTCGTTGTCCTCGAGATCGGGACAGGCCGGGTAGCCCCACGAGTAACGGCCGCCTCGGTACTGCTGGCGGAACAACCCTGACACGGTCGGTCCATCCTCGTCGCCGAAACCCCACTCCACACGAATTCGGCGGTGCCATAGCTCAGCCAACGCCTCCGCCATCTCAACGCCGAGGCCGTGGAGGAGCAGATAGTCGCGATATCGGTCGGTCTCGAACAGCGTCTCAGCCCGCTGCGACACCTCATGGCCCATCGTGACGATGTGGAACGCGGCGTAGTCAACCTCGTCGCTGTGGATCGGTCGGAAGAAGTCGGCGATGCAGAGCCACGGATCGGTCCGTTGGCGCGGGAAACGAAAGCGGGTGCGCTCTTCCGTGCGGGTCGTGTCAGTCCATACGACGAGTTCATCACCATCGCCGTTCACCGGGTAGTAACCGTAGACGACCTGCGGGTGGAGCAAACCCTTTGCCCGCGCCTTCTCCAGCCGCTCCCTGCGCAGCGGACGGAGCCTCATCCGGAATTCCTCGTCGGTCTCGCCCTTCTCCGGTCGGAACTGCCATTGATTGCGGAAGAGCGCCGTTTCGTTGATGTACGAAGCGATCTCATCCAGTCCGATCCCTTTGACGACGCGGCTCCCGAGGAACGGAGGTTCGAACACCGGACCGTCCGTAGCCACCGATGGAGCACGGTCGGGCACCGGCAGAAGCGGTGCGGCCTTGGTCACGGGGCGCCGGGGGCGTCCAACCGCGGGTGCTTCGGCACCCTCCACGATCTGCTGCATGGCGTCGAGACCAGAGAAGGCGTTCTTCCCGTAGTAGAGGGGCCCCGGGTAGCGCTTCCTGAGGTCATGTTCGACGTAGGAACGGGTGAGCGCAGCGCCGCCAAGGAGCACCGGCACTGACCCGAGATCACGGCGGATCAACTCGTCGAGGTTATCCCGCATCACCAGTGTGCTCTTCACGAGCAGCCCGCTCATCCCGATGGCGTCTGCCCTTGCATCTTGGAAGGCCTCGATGAGTTCGTTGACGTGGACCTTGATGCCGAGATTGTGAACCTCAAAACCATTGTTCGACAGGATGATGTCGACCAGGTTCTTGCCAATGTCGTGGACATCACCCGCCACGGTTGCCAGCACGATCGATCCCCGCGTCGCCACCTCCGCCCGCTCCATCATGGGTTCGAGGTAGGCAACGGACGCCTTCATCGTCTCCGCGGACCGCAGCACAAACGGCAGTTGCATGTCGCCCGAGGCGAACAACTCACCAACTTCCTTCATCGCTCCGAGCAGAATGTCGTTCACCAGTCCCAGGGGGGTGTAGCCCGCAGCGAGGCCAGCGTCCAGATCCTGCTCGAGGTTGACGCGGTCGCCATCAACTATCCGTTGCTCGAGGCGACGCTCGATCGGCCACCTCGACCGCTCCTCATCGGTGGTTGTGTCTTCGGACGTGTCGGACGAGATGGTGAGCAGCACCTCCAGCGGGTCGTAGCCGGGTGTGCGCCGGTCATGGATGAGATCCAGGCAGGCCCGGAGTTCATCCTCCGGAATGAGGTGGAGCGGTTCGATCCTCCCGGCGTGCATGATCGCTGCATCGAGCCCCGCCTCGAGACACTCGTCAAGAAAGACCGAGTTGAGCGCCTTCCGGGCAACCGGATTCAGCCCGAACGAGACATTTGATATACCGAGAACCGTTGAGCTCGTCGGGAACTCGGCCTTGAGTCTGCGGATCGCCTCGATTGTTGCCTGCGCATCACCACGCAGATCGTCGTCCCCGGTCGAGAGCGGGAAGGTGAGTGCATCGAAGATGAGGTCCTCCGCCTCGAGACCGTGCTCGTTCACGGCGAGATCGTGGATACGACGGGCCACTCGCATCTTCCATTCGACATCGCGGGCCTGGCCTCCCTCATCGATCAGGAGACAGACCACCGCCGCGCCGTGTTCCTTCGCCAGTTCCAGGACCCGTTCCGCCCGCGACCCGGGACCGGCCCCATCTTCGAGATTCAGCGAGTTGAGGACCGACCGGCCACCGAGGTGCTCCAGGCCGGCCTGCATGACATTTGGTTCGGTCGAATCGAGCACTACCGGAACGGTGATCTCCGACGCGAAACGAGCGGCAATGGCGCCCATATCGTCGGTTCCGTCGCGACCGACGTAGTCGACGCAGAGGTCGACCAGGTGGGCGGACTCGGTCACCTGATCCTCGCCGATGGCGACACAGCGATCGATGTCTCCAGACAGCATGGCGTTGCGAAACGCACGCGATCCGTTCGCATTCGTACGTTCCCCAACGATCAGGAACGACGTGTCTTGGGCTATCGGCGTAGAGGTGTAGAGGGAGGCAAGCGAGGGGATGTGCACGACCTCTCGCTCGGCGGGTACGAGCGGCTTGCAGGTCTCGACCACGGCGGCGAGGTGCTCCGGCGTTGTTCCGCAGCAGCCACCGACGACCCGTACGCCGTAGTCGACGATGAACCGAGAGAGGTGGTCGGCAAGCGCCCCGGCCGTTAGGTCATAGGACACTGCTCCATCGACGACCGTCGGGAGACCGGCGTTGGGAATCACGGAGATCGGCATCCGTGCCCGTTCCGACAGGTACCGGACCGGGCCGTACATCTCCTCAGGACCCGTTGCGCAGTTGAGCCCCACAACATCGGGGTGCAACGCGTCGAGGGTGGTAAGGGCCGCACCGATCTCGGTCCCTGGAAGCATGCGGCCCGTGGTCTCCATCGTCACTTGGACTTGGAGCGGAAGCTGAACACCCGCAGCCCGCATGGCTCGGCGTGCCCCATTGATGGCAGCCTTGGCCCCGAGCAGGTCGTACTGGGTCTCGATGATGAAGAGGTCGACGCCGCCGTCAAGGAGGCCGGCTGCTTGAATCTCGTATGCGTCGAGCAACGCGCGATAGGTGACTTGGCCGAGTGTTGCAAGTTTGGTGCCGGGACCCATTGAACCGGCAACGAATCGCGTTCTTCCGTCTGCTGCTTGATACTCGTTGACGGTTCGCCGAGCGATCTCCGCTCCCGCCGCGGACAGTGCGTAGGCACGATCTGCGATCCCGTACTCGCCGAGCGGCACGCCGAAGCCGCCGAACGTGTTCGTCTCGATAACATCAACGCCGACGTCGAGGAACGAACGATGGAGGCCTTCGACGGCGTCGGGGCGCGTCACATTGAGCACTTCCGCACATCCCTCGAACTCGAGACCTCCGAAGTCCTCGCTGTGGAGGTCCCGGGCGTGGAACCATGTTCCGGCACCGCCATCAAAAACGACCACACCGGCCGCGATCGCGTCGAGGTAGGCGCTCACAACGATCGCCTCCCGCGATGGCTTTGAAGATCTATCGAACTGTTGGCTCGCTGCACCGGCGTTCCTCCGTCTCGCCTCGAAACGCCCGTCGAGCGCCGCGAGCGGGAGTTCCGCTTCGGCTCCTCATCGATCAGGCATTGGCACCGTTCTTCGCCGGTTGCCGCGGCTTCGCAGGGCCTGTCCCTCCACCGCTCTTGATGAGCGCTTCGTATCGGCCATGTTATCCGCAGTGGCGGCCACAGAACGGGTTCACGAAGCGGCCTACAGTCTTCCTTCGTGGAGGCGATCTACGGATTCTCGGGTGCCCTGTGGGAGTACGGCGGTGAGAACACGTGGACCTTCATCACCCTGCCGACCGAACATGCGGACGAAATCGCCGATCGCGTTACGCGTCGGCCCGGGTTCGGCTCGGTACGAGTGCATGTGCGGATAGGAAGCACGGATTGGTCTACCTCGCTATTCCCGGACAAGTCGTTGGAGTCCTACGTGCTGCCCGTCAAGCGGTCCGTACGCGAGCGTGAACACCTCTCAGTCGGTGACGTTGCCGAGGTGAAGATTCGCGTGATTCTGGATTGACCGCGGACTTCTAGAGAATCTCGGGACCGACAACGACCTCTTCTTCTCTTGCACCACGGGATGCGATCGTGCCCGCGGCAACAACGAGTCCGACGCCGAGCCACGCCAGGGGCTCTGGCTGCTCACCGAGGAACAGGGCCGCCCACACGACCGCCGACGCCGGCTCGAGATACATGATCACCGAAACGACAGCGACAGGCAGTTGCCGCATCGCAGACCAATACACGACACCAGCGACGCCCGTGAACAAGGCACCGAGGATCAGGAACTGCGGCCAGGCGTCTGCTGAGAATCGTATGGCCTGAACAGTGAATGGGGCGAGCACGACGGACGCAACAACCAGCTCCCATGTCGCCACAACGAGCCCGCCGAGGCCTGCCGCGAGAGGTTTGCCGAGCAGCATGAGCACCGCGAGCAGCACACCCGATATCGCGGCCGCCGCCACTCCGCCGATCGTCGCACCCGCGCCGGGGCGGATCACGAGCAGCATTCCAGCAACCGCCACAGCCAGCCCGGCGTAGGCATGCCAGCTGACTCGTTCTTGGAGGACCGGGCCGGCAAACGCGGCAGCGAGGACGGGACCGACGTAGACGATGGCGAGTGAGACCGCAACGGTCGTCAGGTTCAGGGAGAGGAAGAAGAACAGCCAGTGCGCTGCCAGCACCACTCCCACAATGATCAGACGCGCCTTGCCGAACTTCGGGATCGTGAGGCTTGATGTAGCCGCAGAGAAGAGCAGGAGAAAAGCCGCGCCAAGCGTGACCCGCATCGCCACGAGATGTGTTGGCGGAGTATCAATGCGAACGAAGAGCGGGATCGCACCCCAGGCGACCGCGAGCAGCGCGAGGGAAAGAACCGCGACCGCTCGAGCTGTTCGTATCCCAGTCGACATGGCGGCAGGCTACCGGCGGGGGTGGCCGCACAGGCGGGCGGCCCAACAACCGATGTGGGATCATGCCGGCGGACCGCCCAACACGAGCAGGGGCGATGACCGGGGCCACCGTCCAGGGAACTCGCGGCGAGACGCCGCTCCACGTCGGCGGCCGTCAAGGCGCGACGCCGCATCGTGGCGTTCTTCGACCGTCATTTGAAGAACGGGGAGTCCTACGCCGGGTAGTCACCCGTGGTGCCGTCAATCAACTCGCGAGTGATATCGGCGTGGCCAGCATGGCGCGCGGTCTCTTCGATCATGTGGGCAATGATCCAGCGGAGGGCGAACCGTTCCCCGCCGCGACTCCCAACAGAGAGGTCGTCCATCTGGGCATCGGTCACGAGTTCATTCGATCGGGCCACGGCCTCGGTGTAGAGCGAGACGATGTCGTCGATGGTCTCACCGTCCTCGATCCGGAAGTCCGCATCAGGGTCCTCCTCAGACCACGGGTAGTCGACGGTGTTCCCTGCGAAGAAGTCGTCGAACCACCACCGCTCAACGAACGCCAGGTGTTTGACGAGGCCGAGCAGGCTCGTTCCCGAAGCAACAACGGGCCGGCTCGCTTCTTCCAGTGAGAGGCCGTCGACCTTCCACAGCACCACAGCGCGGTTGTTATCGAGCAGGGTGAGCAGCATGTCCTTTCCCGGGCCGGTCTTGGGGGCTTTGTGTATCTCCATGGATCGGACGCTACCCGAACCTTGCCTCGGAGCCGTCGAAGCCGCCATCGTGCTGCTTGATGCCCGGTGCTACGGAACAACGAGACGAAGCTCGCCAGTATCGATGTGGTAGACGTAGCCGGTGATGCCCTTCGGGGCATCGATGAGGGGTTCTGATCTCAGCCGCTCCACACCCCGTTGGAGCTCGTCCTCGAGTGAGACGAACCCACCGAAGTCATATGGGACCGGCCCGAGCTGCTCCTCGACCACCTTTTGCGTCAGGCCCTGCATCCCGCAGTCGGTGTGCATCACGACCTGAACCCGATCGACCGCGAGCATCTGTGTCGACGCGATGAGCGAACGGACTACGTCGTCCGTCACGATGGCTCCCGCATTGCGGATGGTGTGGACGTCGCCGACTTCGGCGCCGACAATCTTCCACGGATCGACCCGGGTGTCCATGCAGGCAATCACGGCGGTCCTGCGCCGCGGCCTCTTGGGTACCGACGGGCCCTGATTTCGCGCCTGCCGGAGGAGTTCTTCGCTGCTGCTCATGAGGGCCATGATACGTGCGCCTGGCCGGAGCGGCCCCGGCGGATGCCGGCTCGGCGACTGCGCTGCTCCAGCGCCACTACCAGCTCTGACAATCACCTGGCGTTGGACCCTGGCGGACTCGCGCCGGGGCTTGTAGACCGTAGCCATGGGCCGTAACCCGGCGGTAGCTCCAAGATACGAACAAGTCCTCAGTAGGCCGGTCATGGATCGCCTCCAGAAGATGTTCCGGTCGATGAACCGCGGGATGGTGCTGATGTGGCGCCTAGGACTCGGGCGATGGGCCGACGCTTGGCCTTCCGTTGGCGGCCGCATGCTCGTGGTCGAGCACCACGGCCGCAAGAGCGGGAAACGGTATCTCACGCCGCTCACTTTCACTCCGGAGAACCGAACCCGCTACTGCCTTGCAGCGTTCGGGACGCGGTCTGACTGGTATCGAAACGCGCTCGCCGCGGGGCGGGTGCTTGTGTGGCTTCCGGACGGCACATGGATCGCCCGCGTCGCCGATGTGACCGACGAAGCCGGGGCGAGAATTCGGATTCGTCGAGTGCTGATCGATTCGGGTTTTGCCGCCAGGGCATTCGGCCTGAACCCGAACATGATGACGGACGCCGAGATCGATGCCGCCACGGTCGACTATCGGCTCGTGCGGTTGGAGCTCATCGACCGATGCGACGAAAACCCCGCGGACCTGTGGTGGGTGTGGCTCCCGATTGCATCGGGAGTGGCAGTTGGGATCGGCTTGAGAGTCATCGCCTATCGGCGAACGTCGTAGCCCGGCCGGCTACTCCACCCGGCTCAGTGCCCTGTTCGGCACCCAGCCTGCCAACCCGTCATCGGCGACACACCAGGTCCACGATCCTGCCGTCTGGTAGCCCGCCACCACGGCGTCAACCTCAACCGCAAGCTCTGCGGTGGAGTAGTCGACCGTCACCGTGCCCCCTCCGTACTCATCGATCACGAGGTAGTCGAGGGGCACCCAGCCGCTCGTGCCGTCGTCACCGGTGCACCATCGGTAGGCGGTCCACTCCGTGTCGTGGTGACCGACCTTCACGTGGTTCCCTTCCTTGAGAATGAGAGGCTTCCGATCCGCCGGATGCCACGCTTCAACAACAAGGAGTCGGATACCCGTCATGCGATCGGAACGTCCCTTCCCATGTCGGCGAACAGGGTGAACTCAGGCAGGAAGGTCATCTGCACTTTGCCGACCGCTCCCTGCCGGTGTTTGGCGACGACAACCTCGGCGATGCCTTTCGACTCGACCTTGTCCGGGTTGTAGGCCTCGTCACGATAGATGAACAACACAACGTCGGCGTCCTGCTCGATCGCCCCGGATTCGCGAAGGTCCCCCAGGCGAGGTCGCTTGTCTTCGCGGCTCTCGAGAGAGCGGTTGAGCTGTGAGAGCGCGATCACGGGGACTTGAAGCTCTCGTGCCAGGTTCTTCAGCGACCGGGAGATCAGTGCGATCTCCTGCTGACGATTCTCACCACCCGAGCCGTTCATCAGCTGCAAGTAGTCGACCACGACCAATCCGAGACCGGGCCGACGGCGAAGGCGGCGCGATTTGGCCCTGATCTCCGTGACCGTGAGGCCGGGTGAGTCGTCAACGTAGATCGGCTTCTTATAGAGCGCGCTCGCGGCATTGGACAGCTTCGTGAAGTCGCTCTCGGACAGGCGGCCGGTGCGGAGGCGCTGTGAGTCGATCCTCCCGTTGGCGCAGAGCATGCGGGACACCACCTCTTCGCGGCTCATCTCGAGGGAAAAGATCGCCACCGGCTGATCGTTCCGAGCGACATTCTCGGCAATGTTGAGTGCGAGGGTGGTCTTACCCATGCCAGGACGGGCAGCGATCACGATGAGGTTCGTCGGGTGGAGTCCTGCGAGTTTCCGGTCGAGATCCCTGAATCCGGTCGGAAGTCCGGTGATTTCGGATCCGAGGCGCTGGAGCTCTTCGGCTCGCTCGATTGCCGGACCGAGGAGTGGATCGATCGGAGCCAGACCTTCACCGACGCGGCGTTCGGCGACTTGGAACACTTCCTGCTCCGCTCGGTCGATCACGTCGGCGATGGGTTCGCTCATCTCTGAGGCGAACCCCCCAATGGTGCCTCCGACCCGCATGAGCCGGCGCCGAAGCGCATGTTCTTCGACAATCCCCGCGTAGTAGTCGACGTTGGAGGTGGTCGGGACGGTGTCGAGCAGACGCGTCAAGAAGGCGACGCCGCCGAGTCGTTCTAGTGCGCCGTCTCGTCGCAGCATCTCAGAGACGGTGACAGCGTCGATCGGCTCGTTGGCGTCGAACAGCGTGTGGACGGCCTCGAAGACCTGCTGGTGGGCCGGGCGGTAGAAATCCTCAGCCTTCAGCTTCTCGAGTGCGATGTTGGCCGCGTCGGCAGACAGGAGGACAGCTCCGAGGACGGACTCCTCGGCTTCAATGCTGTGCGGGGGCACTTGGAGCCCGCGCGCCCCCGCTGGGCGTTCAGCCACACTCGTCACAGATCCTCCGTTCGTTCTCATCCGACCCGCTGCCACCATCGTGGCACGTTGGTGTGACAGAAAACACGTCAAACACCCATGCGCCGTCGGAATCGCGGCGAGTCTATGACCCGGGGCCCGTGATCGAACCGCCTCAGGCCAACTGTTTTCCGCGTCCCGGGTTTTGTTTTCGCGCTGTTCGCGTACCCAGGGTTGTAGACGTCGTATATGACGTTGTGGGCCCGCGGAATGAGGCTCATCGTCGGGATCAGCGCGTACCGCGGGCTGGAGACGCCAAATAGGACGTCTACAACCCTGGGTACGCGGAGTACGCGAAGCGGGCCCGCCTTCCGACGGGCCCGACTGGTTTCGCGTTGGCGCCAGCTACGCCGGAATCACATCCAGCGTAACCGCAAACTCGACCTCAGGATGCGGCCGCAGCATTACTTCGTGGAGACCGATCTCCCGAATGGGGGCTTCGATCTCAACGATCTTGCGGTCGACCGTGATCCCCGTGAACTTCGTGATCGCTGCAGCGATGTCTCCGTCGCCGATCGACCCGAAGAGTTTCCCTTCGTCGCCTGCGCGAGCCGCAACAACCACCCGCGTTCCGGTGAGTGACTGCGCGTAGCCCTCAGCCTCCTGCCGGGCGGCAATGAGCGCCTCTTCGCGTGCGACGCGCATGGCCTCGGCCTGGCGAAGCGCTCCGTCCGTCGCCTTGACGGCGAGCGAACGCGGCACGAGGTAGTTCCGTGCGTATCCATCCGCGACGTTGACGACTTGGCCCTTGTTGCCGAGTTCCTCGACGTCTTTGGTGAGGATGACCTTCATGCCTTCGACCTCGTCGCCAGGTAGGGCAACAACGCCATCTCGCGGGCGTTCTTGATGGCCGTCGCCACTTCACGCTGACGCTTTTCGCTCAGACCGGTGACGCGGCGCGAGCGGATCTTGCCGCGGTCGGACATGAACTTGCGCAGCAGCGCGACGTCCTTGTAGTCGACAAACTCGTCATCCTTGAAGCGGTAGACGATCCGCTTTCGGCGACGGTTGTCGAAGACGGGGCGGCGGCGCCTCTTCGTACTCCTAGATTTCGGCATCGATGTTCTCCTTTAGAAGGGCGCTTCGTCGGGCCCGTAGTCCGTGCGAGCGACCGGAGCGGCTGGCTGGCCCTGGCCCTGGCCCTGGCCCTGGCTCTGGCTTTCACCAGACCAGCCACCGTCGGCACGGGGTGTCTTCGTCACGGTTGCTGTGGCCCAACGCAGGGAAGGACCGATCTCCTTGATGTCGACCTCGACGATGGACCTCTTGTCGCCATCCTGGGTCTCCCAGGAGCGCTGCTGCAACTCGCCGACGACCACGACGCGGGCGCCCTTGGTCAGAGACTCGGCGACGTTCTCGCCCATGTCTCGCCAGCACGTACCGCCGAAGAAGCTCGTCTCTTCTTGCCATTCGCCCTGGCTCTGATACCGCTTGTTGACGGCGAAACGAACCTTGGTCATGGCAACACCGCTGGGGGTGAATCGCAACTCGGGATCTTCGACGAGGTTACCGATCAGGGTCACACTGTTCACATTGCTCATGTTCTCTCTTCTCTCTTCCGCTCCTCCCCTGCATCATGAGGGGAGCGTGTGACAAGAATCAACTCTCTCGATCGTGCCTCCGCACGATCTTGTGGCGGACGACGGCATCGGAGAGCGACAGCGCCCGATCGAGCGCGTCGACGAGAACCGTCTCACCTTCGAAGTCCACAATCGAGTAGTAGCCCTCATTCATGTGGTCGATCTCGTAGGCGAAGCGTCGCTTGCCCCAGAAATCGGTCCCGGTGAGGTTGCCGCTGGTGTCGATCGTCGCGGAGACTTCCTCGACCTGTTTGCGGACATCCGTCTCGACCATGTCAGGTCGGTGGATGATCATCAGCTCATACGAGCGCATCGATATCAACTCCTCTGGACATTCGCGGTGCGAATGGTCCCCATGGGGACAGGATCTGGCAGCCGTCTGGCCGCATTGTTCGCCAAACCGGAGTGCGGTCGGCGGTGTACCGCCGGGAGTGTACCCCGGCGGGTCTGGTAGCCACCGGCCGCCTTCGATCGGCGATCAGTCGCCGAGTTCGAGCCGGGCGGTCGAGGTCACGAACGCCAGGTCCCCTGCCGGCGCCTCGAGGGCATACCGGTAGGACCCGCTTGGGCGGTACGTCGGGCAGGGATCCTCGGTGCACGGCGCCATGGTCAAGGAGTCGACGAACGTGCCCTCCACAGCGAAGAAGGCGATGTCGAGAGGGATGAGCGTGTTCTTCATCCAGAATCCGGCGTCGCTATCGACCTGGAAGACGAACAGCATGCCGTCGAGTCCTCCGAGATCCGTGACGCCCATCAGCCCCTGCGATCGTTTGTCCGGCGTGTCCGCAACGGCGACCACGATCTCACTGCTTCCCACCGTGATGGTCGAGGTCTCGAACCCTTCGAGTCCTGCCGCCTCATCGGAACCACACCCGGCCACCAGGGCGGCAAGGGCCATGAGGAACAGCACTCGGATCAGCATCTCGGGAACGCTACTTCGGTTTGCGCTCAGAATTCGACGATCGTCTCGCCTTCGGAAAGGCCACGCAGGATCTCGAACGACTCGTCGGGCATGTGGTACGTCTCATCGGATGATGGGAACGCACCCGTTTCGATGTCGTCGAAAAACCGTTCGAGTGCCGCGACGGCGTCATCGCCGAGATTCGCATAGGACCTCACGAACTTGGGGAGGTAGTCTCCGCCGCCAAGTCCGAGGACGTCGTGGATGACAAGCACCTGTCCGTCACATCCCGCGCCGGCACCGATTCCGATGGTCGGAACGGGAACCTCTGCCGTGATGATCTGAGCGACCCGGTCGGGCACACCCTCTAGGACGATCGAGAACACCCCGGCGTCCACGAGAGCGATGGCGTCGCTGATCATCTCGTACGCCGCCTGGGCTTCTTTGCCCTGGACGCGATAACCACCCATCGTCTTGACCGATTGCGGCGTGAGCCCGAGGTGTCCCATCACGGGAATCTCCGCATCGATCACCGCTTCGATCATCTCGACACGCTTGCGTCCGCCTTCGAGCTTCACGGCTGAGGCACCGCCGTCCCGAACGAGACGCGCCGCGTTCACCACGGTGTCTTCCGGCGAGACGTGGTAGCTCATCCACGGCATGTCTCCGACGATGAGTGCCCGCGGTTCGGCCCGCACGACGGCCGCCGTGTGATGGACCATCGTGTTGATGTCTACGGAGAGGGTGTCATCGTGGCCGAGGACGACGTTTGCCACCGAGTCTCCGACGAGGATGACGTCCGCTCCCGCTCGGTCAGCGATCCTGGCCGTGGGGTAGTCGTAGGCGGTGGTCATCCGGATCTTCGCTCCGCCTTTGCGGGCGCGGATCATGGGTGCGGTGACGGTGGTCATCGGTTGCTCCTCTCTCCCCACCCAGCGGGTTGGGGGACACGTCGCAGCATCAGATCGGCGGTCCTTGCGGCCTCGGTCGCCTCGAGAGGTCGCCCGTGCGCAACCGCCGTGACCTGAACGCTAGCGCCCGAATCCTTGTTCCGGGTATCGGTTCACACGCGGCGCCGGCGGGATACCGATGGGGTAGCGTTCCGTCATGGCGCGAAAAGACATCTCGATGACGGCGGAGGAGGTCACGTCCTTCCTCAACGAAACTTCGGTCCTGCAGGTGGCGACCATCGGCAAGGACGGAACGCCCCACCTGGCCCCGATGTGGTTCGTGATGGAGGGCGCCACCATCGTCTTCCGATCGTTCACACGATCGCAGAAGATCGTGAACCTGCAGCGGGATCCTCGCCTGACGGTGCTCGCTGAGGATGGTGATGCCTATGCCGAACTCCGGGGTGTGATGATCAAGGGTGAGGCACGCCTCGTCGACGATCCAACCTACGTCCTCGACCTCTACGGGCGCCTCGCGGCCAAGTATGCGCTCGTCGGCGATGCCCCCAAGGAGCTGAGTGACGAGGAACTCGAAGCCGCGTTCGGCCGGGCAGCGACCAAGAACACCGCGGTGATCGTGGAACCCCTCAAGGTTGCGTCGTGGGACCACCGCAAGATCGGCGGCGGGTACTAGCGCGCCTACTCGGCGCAGAGTTCGAGGAGGGCGTCGCCGTACGCCTCGAGTTTTGCAGGACCGATTCCCGGGATCGAGGCGAGTTCGGTCTCGGTCTGCGGCCGGACTCCTGCGATCGTTTCGATCGTCGCATCGTGGAGGATCACGTAGGCCGGCACTTTCTTCGTTCGCGCTGTCTCGAGGCGCCACGACTTGAGCCGCTCGACGAGGGCGGTATCCGGAGCAACGACGTCGGCGGTCGGGGTGAGAGGTCCGGTACGCCCTTCGCAGGTCACATCGTCACCCCACCTTGCACGAAACTGGCCGCCGCCGTCGACACCGACCCAGAGGCCGTCGGAATCGAACTCGGTCACGATGCCCCGGATGCCCCCTTGGAGCGAAACCGCATCGCCCAGCAACGCCGTCACGCCGGGCGTCGCTCGTTTCCGCTTCTCTCGTCGAACCGGACGCTCAGGTTCCGCATCGTGCGATGCAGCACCCGTGAGTTCTTCGAGGAACTGAGACGGGCGCTCTGCATCGGCAAACACGGCCACCTGTTCGACGCCGCGGGTGATCGCCACGTGGAAGATGCGCCGTTCTTCCTCAATGTCGGTGGCGAGGTCGTGGGGAAGCAGCCCCCGATCGGCCCCGAAGACGATGACTCGATCCCACTCGAGCCCCTTCGCCCGATGCACCGTCGAGAGCGTGACACCCTCCTGGCCCCGGCGAGCGATCATGTCGCCGAGCCACGCTTCGAAGTCGCCGGCAGCTTCGTGAATCACGGCGGCTCTTCTCAGCGCCACCAGATCGTCCGACTGCGCCGACCGGTCGGGGCGAGAGCGACCGCTGTCGAGGGCGTATGCAGACGACTCCAACCCGATCCGCCTGATCACAACATCCAGAAGGGCCGCGGCGTCATCCCGCTCGGCCGCGTGCGCTACCAGCTCCAGGTCATCGACGAATCCGTCCCATCGCTGCGCCTGTTTCCCGTCGAGCGCCTTCCCCGCCGCACTCACGGCGGCGAGATCCAGATAGCGCCGGCCGCCGAGGAGATCGGCGGCAAGCCGGTTGAGGCCGCGAGAGGGGCGCCGCACCGCCGACATCAGGTCGCGGCGTTCCATGTGTTCCGGGTCAAGACCGAGCCTCATCCAGGCGAGCGTCGCTGAGACGACCGTTCGGTCGAGGATGCCCGGTCCGACCGGCGATGAGAATGGGACACCTCGTTCTGCGAGCGCGAGGTGCACGGGGAGCAGCGCCGAGTTCACCCTGGCGAGCACCGAGATCTGCGACGGGTCAACGCCGGCGAGCCACAACTCGACCTGATCCGCTGCTGCGAGTCCGATCCTCGCGTCCTCGATACGCCCAACGCTGAGCGAGTCGGGATCCCCGACGGCGTCCGGACCCGGGGTGATCGTCTTGTCGATCCGTCGGTCGTTGTACGAGAGCAGATGGGTCGCCGCCTGCACCACCGGATCGGGACAGCGGTAGTTGACCTCGAGCGCATGAGAGTCCGCACCGGGGAACAGGTCGTCGTAGTCGATGAGGTATGCGGGATCGGCTCCGGCATATCCGTAGATCGTCTGGTCGTCGTCGCCGACGCCGAAGACATCGAGTTGGGGCGAGGCGAGCAGTCGTATGAGCAACAGATATGCACCGGTGAGGTCCTGGAACTCGTCCACGAGTACGTGGCGGCAACGGTCCTGCCAGCGGCGGCGGAGATCCGGGTCGGTGAGGAGGGCTTCGATCGCCCCATAGACCTGCTCGTCGAAGTCGGCCTCGTTGCCCCGTCGGAGCCGTTCGCGGTATCGGTCGTGGACGGTCGCGAAGTCGGGGACGTCGTCGCGTCCTGCCTCAACAACCTCAGGACTGCGCAGGGCGATCCGGGTCTCGGCCAACGCCTCGATGTATGGCCCGATCGAGTCGGTGTTCGGCCGGCGCGGCGCTTGAACGATGCGGTCAAGAATGGAGCGCACGTCCCTTTCGTCGAGCAGAGTCACTTCTCTCCGTGCTTCTCGCAGGATCTCCCATCCAAGTGAATGGACGGTTCTGACGAGCGCCCCGGTTGTCACACCGGCACGTTTGCGCAGTTCCGCAGCGGCCTTGGTGTTGTAGGCGAGGGCGCAGAGCGTCTGCGGCTCGATCTGCCGGTCGTCGAGCAGGTGACGGAGGCGGGCGGTGAGCGTGCGGGTTTTTCCGGAACCGGCGGGGGCGATGATCCGGGCCGGACCGGAGGCATGGTTGGCAGCGGCAGCCTGATCTGGCGCGAGGCGCCCGTCGACCGGTTCGTAGGCAGGGGTCGGATCGAGACGGCCCAGGATGACACTCTCCGCGTGGACGACAGCTTCCCTGGTCTCGACGGGACCACGGGGACCGCCGTCGATCCATGCTGGTGTTCCGTCGGGGAGGAAGACATCTGCCGGACCGCCCTCGGTGGCACCGAGCGTCGCAGCCTTGACCCCCCACCACCACTTGGGGTCACCGGTACGGGCGTCGTAGCTATTCGCCCACACGAGGAAGTGGAGCCGTTCGAGCGGGAACGTGAACGTCGGCCCAATCTCGAACGGCGCCCGGCTTTCGATCTCGGGGATGCGGAGAGCCGCAGGATCCACACCCAACTCGATGATCAGCGGCTCACGGGCGATCCAGGCTCGGTGGAGCCGGTTGATCGTCGCCTCAGGATCCTGAAGCGTTGCTTCGTCGAGGAGAACGACTGATGACCCCCGCCATGCTGCGGGCGCGGGGGCAGATGGCTCGACAACAACCGATCGTCCGAATGCAGCAGGAGCGGTCACCGACGCGAGGTTAGGGGGCGCGTGTGACGAGGACCGCCGAAAGGGCGGCGCTTAATGTATCGATTCGATATAGTTATATCGATTCGATACATTGGAGACCGCAGGTGCTCGACTTCGCCATCCTTGGACTGCTTCGTGATGAGCCGCGACACGGCTACGAACTGAAACGCGCCCTTGGCGATCTCGGCTTCTGGCAGGTCTCGTTTGGTTCGCTCTACCCGGCGCTCCGTCGCCTGGAGAAGGGCGGGTACATCGAGGCCACCAAAGGCGAGGGGCGTCGCAAGGCGTACCGCATCACGGAGGCAGGCGGTGCCCGCTTCGGCGAGATGCTTGCGGAGACCGGCAACGGCTCGGACCGAGGATTCCAATTGCACCTTGCGTTCCTCGGGTACCTCGAGCCTCAGCGTCGCCTTGGCATGCTCGAGGCTCGCAGGACGGCGCTTCAGGAGCGACTTCACGGTGCACGGCGCTCCTTCCGGAGCGCTCGGAGCAGCACACGGAACCCTGACCGATATCGAATGGCGCTCATGGAGCGGCGGGTGCGGTCGACCGAGGCGGACATTGCCTGGCTCGACGAACTCATCGCAGGCGAGCGAGGGTCCGCAGCCGGCGCGTGAGTTCACACAACCAGACACAACCAGGAGGAAGTCATGTCAAATAGGGTACGGGTGGCGATTGCCGGTATCGGCAACTGCGCAAACTCTCTCATTCAGGGTGTTGAGTACTACCGAGACGCCGACGCCAAGCTCAACGTTCCCGGGTTGATGCACGTCGATCTCGGCGGCTACCACGTCGGCGACGTCGAATTCGTTGCTGCCTTCGACGTCGACGCGACAAAGGTCGGCCAGGACGTCTCAAAGGCCATGTGGGCCGGCATGAACAACACAATCGAGTTTGCCGACGTGCCGCATCTCGGCATCGTGGTGCAGCGCGGCCCAACGTTCGACGGACTCGGCAAGTACTACGTCGACGAAGTGGAGGAATCCGCGGCCGAGCCGGTCGATGTGGTCCAGGCGCTCAAGGACGCCAGGGCCGACGTGCTCGTCTCCTACCTCCCGGTCGGTTCGGAACAGGCCACCAAGTTCTATGCCCAGGCTGCGCTCGATGCGGGTGTGGGTTTCGTGAACGCAATTCCGGTATTCATCGCCTCAGACCCTGAGTGGGCGCAGAAGTTCGTCGACGCGAATCTTCCGATCGTCGGCGACGACATCAAGTCGCAGGTCGGCGCCACGATCGTCCACCGCCAACTTGCCCGCCTCTTCGAAGACCGCGGTGTGAAGATCGATCAGACCTATCAGCTGAACTTCGGCGGCAATATGGATTTCAAGAACATGCTCGAGCGTGAGCGCCTCCAGTCCAAGAAGATCTCGAAGACGCAGTCGGTGACGAGCCAGATCGACCGCCGCATCAACTCGGAGTCGGTCCACATCGGCCCGTCGGACCACGTGCCGTGGCTGTCCGATCGCAAGTGGGCGTACATCCGGGTCGAGGGCACGTCATTTGGCGATGTACCACTCAATGTGGAACTGAAGCTCGAAGTCTGGGACTCCCCCAATTCTGCCGGTGTGATCATCGACGCGGTTCGTGCCGCGAAGATCGCCCTCGACCGGGGTGTCGGCGGACCACTCCTTGCCCCGTCGTCATACTTCATGAAGTCGCCCCCAGTTCAGTATCACGATTCGGTGGCTCACGACAACGTCGAGGCGTTCATCAGTGGAGCCGGCGACCTGGCCGGCGACCTGGAGTTGTTCCTCTCGGCCTAGGGCCGGCAGCGCCGATTGGCAGAGGGCGGTCCTCCGGGGCCGCCCTTCCCGTTTGTCCGGACGCCCTCTGGATCCAGCGGCGATACGCCAGCGAAGGTCGAAAGACCCTGACCGGCGGCTTCATTTGTGCTGTCGATCGGTCGGTATCTACCTCACCAAACAGGATGGAGTAGATGGCGGTCTGCAGTCACTGTGGCGAACCGGCACAAGTCGACGCGACATTCTGCGCGACATGCGGCAAGCCGATCCGCGAGGAGGCGCCCTCCCCCAATCCCGAACCGGCGGCCGCAGCCGATCAGCCGCCAGAGGCTGGGCCACCATCCGCGATACCGCCGCCGCCATCTGCCTCGCCTCCCCCATCGTCGCCCCCGCCGGTCGCCACCGTTGGAACCGATACACCGTCTTCCACCAGCAAACGACCGGTGGCGATCGGCGCGGTTGTAGCCGCCGTCGTCGGTGTTGTCGCCGTTGGCGCGTGGTTCGGGTGGCGGCAGTCGAGTTCCGCCGATACCGGCGGCGTCGCCATCGTGGCTGCAACACCCACCACGACCGATCCGGACCCCTCCGGAACCGCCTTAGCTCCGGTGCCACCGACCGCGACGTCCCCCACCACGATCGCTCCATCAACCACAACGCTGCCCCCGGCCACGACTACCACCACAACACTCCCGGCCGACCTGATCTCAGGCCTTGAAGCCACCGGGGTGTTTGTGGAGGACGGCAGTTCGGCCGATCCTGTGGGCCTTCAGCAGGCCGTCGATGATGCTCGTGAACAGGGTTGGAGCCTGTCCGTCGTCGCGGTCGCAACCGAGCCCGTGACCGGGTTCTCGCCCTACGCCGGGACGATCGCCTCGAGCCTCAACGCCGGAACCGTCGTGGTCATCGGACCAACCAGCCTTGGGTGGGCATCGCAGGAGCCGGATTTCTACCAGGAGGAGTTCGAGCGAGCGTGGAACCTCATCCCTCCAGCGTCAACCGAGAACACTTCCGTCGCGTCATTCGTGAGATCGGTTCTCG
>Ga0316193_10000088_pt1 | contig 45706 bp, 49 predicted proteins | sample MerIslsedime2_MG_FD_207735 | JGI IMG/M metagenome (GOLD analysis project Ga0316193, IMG submission 207735) | Coastal sediment microbial communities from Maine, United States - Merrow Island sediment 2 | ecosystem: Environmental > Aquatic > Marine > Coastal > Sediment | place: USA: Maine... | reverse complement strand
AGTTGGCCCCGTAATGGCCCAGAGCCTAATCGGCATCGCGCCGTACGAGTTCGGCGAGCACGGTGCCGTCTACATCCTTGAGAATGAGCTTGGCCGCGCTCGCCTCAGCGGTGTGAGCCTCTCCCAAAACGGTTGCGAACTCTTGCTCGCGTCGCATGCGTTCGGGTAGGCAGGCCATTCTTGTCGAGGCCAAAGGGCCAATCTTCAGCTCTCCGTCTCTGAACGTATATCCACCGGTGAAGCGGTTGCAGCCGAGGTGTCCGGCAACCGTGTTGTTTGCGCCGAATTGTACGAAGCGGGCATGTTCTCCCGCTTCGCCTGGAAAACCCCATTCCGATTGGGCGAGGCTGGCGAGGGGGCCCGCGCCGGCCGCAGTTAGCGGCACGGCGGACAGAAGCGCCAGAACTGTACTAAGGACCTTCCAGCAGCTGGCGGGGGAATGGTTCATGATCTGCGTGCCTTTGACTGTTCTATTTCCGCGAAATTGCTCCCGCTTCATGTCCTGGGTGCGGCATTTGCTGTAGACGAACGTTCCGTGTTTTTCAGAATGCCGCGTTGGGTTAGGCTCGCGACACCTGACAACCTATCGGTGAGTTTTTTATGCGCTCCCCATCGTCCATTCGATTGATTCTACGAATTCTCTTCATTTTCTTTCTGATCCTCTGCATCCCGTTCGTGGGGCTTCTTATGCTGTCCGTCGGGCCGTTCGGGGAGCTTCGCCGCCACGTCGCCGAGCATTTCCTCTCAAAGGCCATTGACGTTGAGGTCGCGGTCAAAGGGCCAGTCAAGATCGGCTTCGGCCTGACGCCAAAAGTTTCGGTCAAGGATGTCGTCGCCGTGGAGAGCGACGTTCCATCGGACATTTCGGACCTGTCGGTCCGTTCAATTGACCTCGAATTGCCGGTCATTCCTCTGCTGACTGGGCATATGCAGCTCAATGCGCTGACCATCGATGGTTTGATGGTCGCAATTGCGATCCCCGCAGGCGAGACAACAGAGTCCCAAGGGATGGCTGAGATTGGTCAATTCATCAGCAATATTGTGCACTCACCGGTGTCGAGCAATTTTGAGCTGCGCGATACCAAGTTGGATTTAGTCGATCATGAGAGCGGCTTCACGCTTCGCTATGTTTTTGAGGCCTTCGTCAGCGAAGCCAAGGACGATGGCTCTATTAGAGTCGACGCGAAGGGTGAACTCAACGGTGAGCCCTGGAATCTCGATGGAGATGTGGATCCAAAAATAGACGGCCATACGCGCAAATTCGATGTCGGCATTCAACATGTCGGGCTGACGACCGGGTTTGCTGGGACATACACGTTTGGAGGGTCTCGCGACACGGTGGACATGACCGCGACAGCCAGGGCACCTGACCTTGAGCGGTTCCTCGCCGTCTATGAAATTCAAGGCAATCTTGAGGGCGCCGGAGGCCTGTCGGGACGCCTCACGGGAGACGTCACTGCGCTGAAGGCTTCGGACCTTGTGTTGAAGCTCTCGCTCAAATCTGGTGACGTGTTCACCCTCACAGGCGGCATTGACGACCTTTCAGAGGGGACCGGGCTTGAATTGAAGCTCGACGGCAGATTTCTCCGGCCGGAGCGCCCCAAGGACAAGGAACCGACGCTCTTCGATATCGGCATCACGGGGTTCACAGGGCGCATTGAAGGCTCTTATGACGGAGTTCTGGTGCGTGACTTCCGCATCAACACCAACTCGGTCAATGCCACTCTCAACAATATCGGTCCGATCACCGGCGAGCGGCTCTATAAGAACGAGCAGGGACAGCTTGGGCTCTATGACGTGGTGATCCTGGCAGGAAACCCAAAGCGGCCGAGCGTGCGGGTCACCGGAACAGTAAAAGACATCATCGACTTCAAGGGTGTCGATCTCAAAGGCAAGGTCGATTTTCCAACGGCGGATTTCTTCGATCTCGCAGCGGAAAAGAATGCCGCGTCACTCGGCCATCTCACCGGGCAGGTCGCGCTGACAGATGCCGACGGCTCGCTCGGGATCGAGTCGTTCTCGGCGGAGGTCACCGACAGTAGCCTTCTCAAGCTTAGCATCGATCTTGTGTTCGACGATTTGCGCAATGCCGACGACCTGAAATTTGCAACCCATCTCGACATTCCTAAGTTCGAGCAATTTGCCGCGGCACTTGGAACACCTGGCGAGGATATTGGACGCATCAAGTTCGACGGCACCATTGAGGGGAGCGATGAGAGTGTCGAGCTTGCAGGGACCACACTTGTGGGAGAGACCACGATCAAGGGAGCGCTCACCGGCAAATTGTCCAAGGACAAGCCTGTCCTTTCGGGCGAACTTTCATCGCCCCTTCTGCATCTGTCGGACATGAAGAAACTGCGCGCCATCAATGTCGCCTATTTCGAAAACACCGATGAGAAGGATATCGACGTCATCGACTACTCCAAGGTCTCGGAGACGGTGAAGGTCGAGCTGAAAATCAATGTGGCGAAGATCGCGGGCGGTGGCACGGATGCGAGCAATATCAGCGGGAACGTCACCTATATCGCCGGTGTTGTTGGGCTCGATCCTTTGTCTCTGACCTATCTTGGCGGCAGGGCCACGTCCAACGGCAAGATAGACACAATGGCTGACCCGAACAGCTTCTCCGTGAAAGGCCGTGTGGAAAATTTGCCGATCGGCGCCGTGATGAAACAGCTCGGAGGCGGCTCGCCGGTGAGGGGATCGCTTCACGCCACATATGACATTTCGGGGGCGGGCAATAGTGTGGCGGAGATTCCGCGCACACTCAGCGGGTCTGTCTCTTCTTCTCTGCGCGATGGTTGGATCGGCTCGGACTTGATCAATATCACGGGCTTGAGCTTGCCTGCCTGGCTCTTGTCGCGGTCGAGCGGGGGGGCAGAGCTCGTTTGTGTGGTCGCGCCGTTCTCTTTCCAGGACGGGCGGGGCTCGACGCGCAGTCTCGTGCTCGAGACGCGCGAGGTCCAGATTGTTGGCGTTGGCTATGTCGATCTCCGGCGCGACGTGCTCGACCTACGTTTCAAGCCGCAGCCTCTGCGGCAGAAGCTCATCGACGTGACACAGCCCTTCGTCATTCAAGGGAACCTGAAACACCCTCAAATCCACTTAACCGGTGCGCCGATCGCAAACGCTGTGGCGGGCACATTCGCGTTCCCCTTCAACCTGCTCGACAGCATCGTGCAGCCGCGTGCTGGTACGCCGGGGCGCGTGCCCTGCCGTGTGACCTATACGGCCGAGCGCCGGGAACGAGAGACGAGAACCAGACCGGATTCGCGTGGACCGCTGGGTCTTGGAATTTTCGGCGATGCAAGTGAGCGGGGTGGTGAGCGACGGCGCCAGCCACAAAGAACCTTTGGCCCTCGCAGGTAGCGCCAAGCGTCTTTTCGAGAAGGGCTTAAGCCCCCGCTGGCGTCATCCAACCGATTGCTGCTGCTCCGGGCTCTGAGAGTATGGCGATACGGCCCACACCGAGCATATCGAATGGAGGGCGAATAAGGTTGGCGCCGGCAGCCAGGGCCTTCTTGGTGAGTGCATCTACGTCGTCGACGGCAATGTAACCCATCCAGTGTTCCGGTACGTCTTTGAACTCTGGTCCCGTCATGGCGAAGATCTCACCGACCGTTTCGACGCCGGATTTGGCGACCCAATAGGTGCCGCCAGCCGGCATCGGGAACGGGTCGAAGGTCCAGCCGAGCGTGTCGGCGTAGAATTGTTCGTGGGTCAATGAGAGGAGGGTGCCTTCGCCGTCAGGTTTGATGAGCATCTTGACGAGCGACTCCCGTTCCGGCGTCGTGCGCCAGGCTCAGGTAAAGACGAGCTCTTCATTCGGCACCACCTTGCGATCGACGCCCCTCACGTCGTGCTCTTCGCCATCCTTGCTGCGCATGAAGATGCGGTATGACCCGCCAATGCGGGCATCCGCCTCGGCCTCAACGGATTCGATATGAGGCGGGCCGCTCCAATGGGCTATTTGCTCCGGGTTGGTCCAGGCGGCATAGACGGCTTGCGGTGTCGCTCTGAAGTGCCGCTTGAGGGTGAGGCTTGGCTTGGTGTCGAGGCTTGGTTTGGTGTCGAGATTTGCGTCGGCGGGCATGGGTCTTCCTCCACAAAGGCTGCGAGCTGGTCGAGCCGCTCGGTCCAGAATCGTTGATAGCGTTCGAGCCAATCCATTGCCTGTGCCATGGGTTTGGCATTCAGCCGGCACATTACCGTGCGGCCGATCTTCTTGCGTGAGATGAGCCCCGCGTCGGACAGCACGTTGAGATGCTTCAAAATCGCGGGAAGCGACATTGAAAAGGGCTCGGCAAGCTCGCTCACCGACAAGCCGGTCGATTCCGACTCAAGCCTTGCCAATAGCGCCCGCCGGGTCGCATCCGAGAGGGCGCCAAAGGTGCGATCGAGCGCCGGATTCAAATACTTAACCATAAAGTTAAGTTTTGGGGCCCCCGAATAGTGTCTGTCAATGCGGGCGCTATGGACCGGTCTCAAGGGCTGGCATCGAGGGGCAGTCGGCCTTGGCTCAAGTTGACAGGGCAGGCCGGTCTTTCTATGGTCCGCCCCAAATTCCAGGGCGGCTCTATTAATGTGAGCCTCCCGGACTGTTTTTTTGCCGAGATGGATGCGTGACATGAAAATCAAGAACTCTTTGAAAGCCCTGGTCAAGCGCCATCGGGACAACCGGGTGGTTCGCCGCCGTGGCCGGCTTTATGTGATCAACAAGACCAACCGACGCTTCAAGGCGCGCCAAGGTTAGGCCTCGAAGGCTAAGACTTGGCTGTCCCCACACGATTGTTGGATTACGGGGACACTTGCTGAAATGCTTTGACGGGGCCCCTTTGGGCCCCGTACCTTTTCCGCCATGGGTATCGTGCGATTTCAGTTGGGTTTGTTCGCGTTGGCGTTTGCGTTTGCAGCCGCGCCGTCCGCGTCCGCCTCGGCGCCGTTTGTGCTGGCACAATTCTTTGAGCATTTCGACGATGAACCGGAAGACGTCGCGCCGCCCGCGGACGATCCTGCGGCGGGTGGTCCCGAGCTCGACGGCCTTGATCTTCCAGATCTCAATGGCGGGATGCAAAGTGCCGAGCCGCAGTTCATGCCGGATGCGCCGCAAGGCACCCTTGAGCAGGGTACCGTAGAGCTTGGCGGCATTCCGCCAGCCTTTGATGCAGCGGATAGGCCGAAACTATTGGCTGAGCTTTACGAGAAGCTTGGTCAAGCCGGCAGCCAGAATGATGCGGCCCCCATCATAAGGTCGATCGAAGAACTCTGGACGATCTCAGGCAGCGACACGGTCGATCTTCTGATGAATCGCGCCGCCCAGTTCGCCAACGCGTCGGAAATCGATCTATCGCTTTCGGTGCTCGATGCGGTGGTTGATATCGCACCGGCCGAAGCGGAAGCCTGGTACTTACGCGCGAAGGTCAATGTGCTCGCTGGAAAGCCGGAGCGAGCCCTGGCCGATCTCCGCCGGGCGCTCAATCTCGACGCCCAGCATTACCGTGCCATCACCGATCTTGGGCTCGTGCTTGAGCAGCTGGGCGCGAAGAAGGAAGCCTTGGAGGCCTATCGCCGGGCTCTTGCCATCAATCCGTATATGGATGATGCAAAGACCGGTGTGGATGCGCTCCAGCGCGAGGTCGAAGGCCAGGATATCTAAAGTCTCGTAGACATTTAGGGTCGCTGAAACGAGAGCGGCTTACGCGAGAACACCAAAGATCACTCTGTCTTAAGCTTGCGCTGAGCGTCTTAGACCTTAAGACGCGCGCATTAATCGTCGGCGCTCGGATCGACCTCGGCGATGCGCAGGAGATTGGTGGCACCCGCTTTTCCGAGCGGCACGCCTGCGATCACGATCACCTGTTCACCGGCGCGCGCAAATCCCTCTTCGTAGGCAATGCGGCAGGCCTTGGCGACCATGTCATCGAGGTTGATCGGATCGTCCGCCAGCACGCAATGCTGGCCCCAGACGATCGCAAGCTTGCGAGCGGTTCGGGGAATTGGCGTCAATGCCAGGATCGGTTGCTGTGGCCGTTCTCGCGCCGCGCGCAAGGCGGTCGCGCCCGATGCCGTGTAGCAGACGATCGCAGCCAGATCGAGAGTCTCGGCGACCGTGCGGGCCGCGGCCGAAATTGCATCGGCATCCGTTGCTTTGGGATCGATGCGTTGAGCGTGAATGAGCGCGGCGTAAAGCGGATCGTGTTCGACCTCAATGGCGATACGGTTCATGGTTGATACCGCATCCACAGGGTATTTGCCGACGGCGGACTCCGCTGAGAGCATCACGGCATCCGCGCCTTCAAACACAGCGGTTGCCACGTCCGAGACCTCGGCCCTCGTGGGGACGGGTGCGTAGATCATGGATTCCAGCATTTGAGTGGCAACGACCACGGGTTTGCCGGCATTGCGCGCGGCGCGGCTGATCTGCTTCTGAAGGCCAGGGACTTTCTCCACCGGCATTTCCACGCCCAGATCGCCACGCGCCACCATGATGCCGTCGGCAAGATCAACGATCTCCTTCAGATATTGGATCGCGGTCGGCTTCTCGATCTTGGCCATGATGGCGGTATGGCCATGGCTGAGCTTGCGTGCCTCTTCGATATCCTCAGGCCGCTGAACAAAAGACAGGGCCATCCAAGCAACGCCGATGGCGTTTGCGCATTCGATGTCGGCGCGATCCTTGTCCGTCAAGGCTCCGAAGGGCAGCACGGTATCGGGCAGGCTGATGCCTTTGCGGCTGCCGAGCAGGCCGGAGTTCAAGACCTCGGCGTCGATCCGCACATCGGAGGCCTCTACGACGCGTAGCTTGAGCTTGCCGTCGTCCAGAAGCAGGGTGTGCCCCTTTTCGACGGACTCAAAGATTTCTGGATGGGGCAGCTGAACACGCCCAAGCCCGCGCGCATCTTCGCCGCGTACAAAGCTCAGGATGTCGCCCTGGGTCAGCCTTACGGTGCCGGACTCGATCTTGCCAATCCGCAGCTTGGGACCTTGCAGGTCGACCAAGATGCCGATCGGGCGTGAGAATTCCGCTTCGAGTTTGCGCACAATCCCATGTGCTTCGCGCAGACCCTCGTGGGTCGCGTGGCTCATGTTCACGCGAAAAACATCCGCGCCCTCCTCGAAGAGGCGCCGCATGGTTTCTTCGTTTGTAGAGGCAGGACCGAGTGTAGCGACGATCTTGACCCGTCGGTTTCGCCTCATTGGGTCTTTTCTTCGCCTTCTGGGTCTGTCAGCCGCACGGTCCAATCCCTCTCTTCGCCAGTATCGACCTCGAAGAAGCCCGTGCGCTTATGGCCGCGCTTCTCGCAATCCTTGGTGTCGCGAATGGTGAAGGACTTGTCGTCCGTACACATATAAAGAGCACCTGCCCATTCACCGCCACGGTCATAGTCGACTGCGTGGATATAGTAATAGCGACCGATGAGCACGCCCTTCAGCAATGTCTCGCAGGTGTGTGAGGCGATATTCCACCAACCCTCGCTTGCCCAGCCCTCGGTGTCCTTGTAGCCAATGGCGACGCCCACACGGCTGGCGGTCGTGTTGCAAAGCTTCAGATCGGCCATTGCCGGCGTGATGCCCGGGCCCACGATAATGCCAAGCGCCGTGACGCCAGCTGCCAGGAGGACGGCGCCAGTGTAGCGGCGGGCCGAGGCTTTGAATCGCCCGGATTTGCGGATCGCATTGGACACAAACATTGGATTATTAGAGCCTGAAGTCGCGGTTATCGAACTCCGAACCGTAGCATCGAATAGGTTGCATTTCTCTGACCGTCAGGGCTGGATTATAAGTCTAGGCCACCCTTATAGAACACGGCTAAACTTCAGGGTAAATGTGTAGCGGCACGAGTTTCTATTTCTGGTTTTTATCGTTCTTGGAGGTCCAGTCTGGACACGCTTGTACAAGAAGACTTGGGTGAGAAGCCATACCGGACCATTGCCGGGGATGTAAAGCTCGGTCTCCTCATCCTTTGCGACCATGCCCAAAACCGGATTCCGGACGATTTCAATACCCTTGGGATGAGATCCGAGGATCTCCACCGCCATATCGCTTTCGATTTGGGGGCGGAAGGGGTGGCGCAGTTTCTCGCCAAGATGCTGGGTGCGCCCGCCGTAATCAGCTGCTTTTCCCGGCTTCTCGTGGACCCCAACAGGGGGCTCGACGACCCCACGCTCATCATGCAGCTCGCCGATGGTCTGGTGATCCCGGGAAATGTAGATTTGAGCCCCGAGGCCCGCGAGGCGCGGCTTGAGCGCTTCTATCGGCCCTACCATGCCGCGATCGATAAAGCCGTGCAGGCGGCCATCGACGTGGGCAAGCCGCCGGCAATTCTATCCCTGCACAGCTTCACACAGGCCTGGAAGGGTGTCCCGCGGCCCTGGTCGGCCTCGGTGCTTTGGGACAAGGACCCGAGACTGGCTGTGCCGTTGCTGGGTGGCTTGCGGACTATTCCCGATGCGGTGATCGGAGACAACGTGCCGTATTCCGGCCAGCTCAAGGGCGATACGCTCTACCAGCATGCCACTTCACGCGGCCTCGCCCATGCGCTGATCGAGGTTCGCCAGGATTTGATCTTGGGCGAGGAGGGGCAGGCGGAATGGGCCGCGCATCTTGCGCGGGTGGTGACCGACGTGCTCCAGTCCGCACCTGGGCTACATACAATTGCGCACCACGGTTCCCACACAGGCCTTTGATGGGCAAAGAATCGGCACACGAGCCTTCTAAAGGGGATTGGCGCAAGGGCTTGAGACGAGGAACTTGATGCATGGATGAGACCACGAAAACGGAACTTGAGGCCGCGGCGTTCCGGCGGTTGGTGGAACACCTTCAGGAGCGGACGGACGTTCAGAATATCGATCTGATGGAGTTGGCCGGCTTCTGCCGCAACTGCCTGTCGACTTGGTACTTGGAAGCCGCCGATGAGCGGGGCGTTGCGCTGGACAAGGACACAGCAAGGGAAATCGTCTACGGCATGCCCTATGGTGACTGGAAGGCGAAATTCCAGACGGAGCGCTCCTGAGCTTCTCGAAAAACTATTCAAATAGAACGAGTTGCACGCCTTGCTGTCGGGCTCTTGGCCAGGGGCATTGGATAAGCTGGAAAAGCCAGCGTCATGCCTTGCCCGTCCTGGAGATTTCAGCTCAAGCTTGCAGCTTCATCCAATCATCAAAAACGCCTTGAGGAACCACACGTGCAGCTTCAGACATCAGCCAAGGATCAGCTTCGTACCATCGTGTCGCGTATCGAGCGGCTGGAGGAAGAAAAGGCCGCGCTCTCAGCAGATCTGAAAGAGGTCTATGCGGAAGCCAAGGGCAATGGCTTCGACGTCAAGGCGCTTCGCAAGCTGATCAGCCTTCGCAAGCAGGACGACAATAAGCGCCGCGAAGAAGAAATGATCCTGACCACCTATCTTCACGCGCTTGGCATGGATGCCGAAGGGCCCGAAGAATCCGAAGCGGCTTAAGCCGCGCCATTTACGCAAATTGTTGAGGGATGGGGTACGCTCTCGACGATGCGCGGCTTAGCGTGCGTCCGCGAGGCGGGTCGGTCCCCGCTTCGGTAGTCTGGCATAGAGGCTTCTAACGGCCTGGCCGGAGAGCGTTTGAACGCTGGCAAGCCCGAGATACCCAGAAGTCCGGCGCAGCTCGAATTGAGAGGGCTGGTCCATGTCGTCGAACAGATAGTCGAGGTCGTGCTGTTCGGGATGGGTGAGCGGCACGATCTCGCGATCCTCGGCGACCGACTTATCTGTCATGAGGCTTGCCGTCTCGAACGGCACATAGCTCAGCTCATCGGGATGGTCGTCGTCGAATGCGGGCGCGCTGACCACTGTGGCTCTTTGGTAGGCGGGCGTGGGTGCTTTTTGCTGCGCCGAGACCGGCGGTGTTGAAGGCGCTAAGCTCGGCTCAGCGGCTTGGGACGTGGCTTGGGCCGGTATTGGATGGCGGACCTGTGTCGGCCGCAGGCTTGCCCGCGCAAAGGGAAGACCGCCGCCGGCACTGGCCACGGCAAAGCGCTTAGGTTCTTCTGGCAATGGCTCGCTGGCAGGCCCGAGGGTCATGGGCTTGTATTCGTCCAGGGCAGCGGATGCGAGGACCGGCTGGGCAGCTTCGGCCATCATCATGCGCTGCGGGCTTGGGGTCGGCATTGGCGCAAGTCCTGGGGCGGCCGAAGCAACAAGGGTCTTGCTCACCATGCCCTTTGCGAGTGCGAGCTGATAGTCCTTCTTGGTGATCGGCCGTCCGTCGCGGGGCATATAGCCTGTCTTACCGCTCGGGAAGAGGGCTGCCAGTTCCAGCCGTGGCATGCGGGGCCACATGCGGACGCGGCCGGTGTCTACATGGACGAAAGGAATGCCGGAGGTGGGGTAATAGCCAACGCCGCCGACTTCCTGGACCAGCGCGGAGGCGCGCAGCTTCTTAACCGGAACGTCGGGGAAGTGAATATCGGACGCTCTACCGAGCGTGTGCTGGCTGCGCCGTGCCTGGCCGCCGCCTGCGCGCCTGAGCTTTTCGTTGGTCTTCTTGCTGCGGTAGCCTGAAATGAGGTGGATGGCTTCCTGGGAGCCCAACTCGTGGTGCAGGCTCCAGATCAGATCGATCAGCTCCCGATCCATCGTTGTCGGCTCATCGGAGCGCCAATCGCGCATGAAGTAGTTGAGCTGCTTGAGAGCTTCTTCGTCGTACACACCATTGCGCTTATAAGTGACGCTAATCGTCTCCTTGGTGTGGATCTCATACATCGAAAGGGTTCTGTCTTCGGCTAATGCTGTGCCGGCCTGACCAATGGCTACGCTTGCGGCCACCATCAGAACTCCAGCGCCCAGCATGGCGCGGCGCACACTACTCCCCCGAAATCGCATCCCCGACTTTCCGTACTTTAAAGCACCGGCTCTGTCAGCCGGTTTTCCCCGATGGCACCAAGCCCTTAGGCTCATCAATGCCCGCGGCCGCGCGTTCCCCACTGCGACCGATAAGCAACAGTATCGAGATAAAATGAGCGAAAAACAAGGCAAAGCCATTAACCGTGACCCCGAACTCGGAGTGTAGTTAACAGTTTCAATGGGCCTGGTTAAGTGGGATTTTATAAAGCATGCGGGTCCCCCAAATGCGGGGGCACTCGCCGCCCTCGGCCTCGTCGGAGCGAGGTCAATGGTACCGCTGAACGGCCGTCAAAGTTGAGGGCTGCTAGCGGGTAATTTGCGCGTACCGGGAGCCGGTCGAGTAGTGCGTCTGTTGGCTCTGGCGCATGGGGACCGGCTGCGCCGCGGGGGGCTTCTTTGCGGCGACATAGCTGCGGTCATTCTTGAGCAGCGCTACGCTCATGCGCCGATCATGACCGTAAAGGTCTTCGAAGGTCGTGATGGACCCGTCCTCGTTCACCCATAGCGTGAAGTAGGTGACGTAGACCGGGACCGGGGTGTTGAGCGCAACATGCTTGTCGTAGCCCGTATCGAAGGCAGACTGCGTCTTGTCTGCGTTCCAGTTCCGGTCATGTTTCAAGATAACTGCCGCGAAGGCGTCCGGTTTCTGAACCCGCATACAGCCATGGCTCTCAGCGCGAACCGACTTCTGGAAGAAGTGCTTCTGCGGCGTGTCGTGCATATACACATCGTGCTTGTTCGGGAACATGAACTTCACCCGGCCAAGGACATTGTTGGGGCTCGGCGGCTGATAGAGATGAAGTTTGCGGATATCGACGCGACTCCAGTCGATCGAGGCCGGGTCAATGGTCTGGCCGTTAAACTTGATGTGGAGCTCATGTTGCTGAAGCACCCGCGTGTCCCAGCGCCGTCCGTACCAGCCACCATAGGGGCGGATATAGGGCCTGATCTCACCCGTCTTGATGGAGTTCGGCACGTTCCAATACGGTCCGAAAACCACGGACTTCATATCGTTTGAGAAAATCGGTGTCGGTGTCTTGCTTTTGCCGACGATGACGCGTGTGGTGTGGATCGTCTCGTCGTCTTTGACCACGCGCAGCATGAATTCGGGGACGTTCACGGTGACGAAGAAGGCGCCTTGGTCCTGCGGGAGCCAGCGCCAGCGTTCCATGTTCAACAGGACCTTCTTGATGACGGCTGGGCTGCCCGAATTGCGCAGATGAGGTTTGTTCAGCAGGGCTCGCGTGCCCGGACCCACAATACCGTCGGCCGAGGTGTTGTGCTCACGCTGAAACTTCTTCACGGCTTGCGCGATCGTGTCGTCATAGAATTCGGGATTGTCGCCTTGCGGCACCTGAAGACGGGTCCGCAGTAGCGCGACTTGCGGATCCACGACGCCGAGCTGGAGTAGTGATCCTAGTGGCATCTGGATTTCCGGCTCATAGCCGCTTGCCGGTTCGCTACCGCCACGCAAGGCGATCAGCCTTTGGCGCAGGCGCTCGAATTGAGGGTGCTGTGGCTGAAAACTCCGCAAATAGGCGGCTGGGTCGGCGCGAAAGGCAATCGATTCGATCACCTCAACCGGATCGGGGAGCACCAGGTTGGGGTCGAGATTTCGTGAGACGCTGCGCGGATTGATGCGCCCGCCGCGCGCATCGTGCACATAGTCGAGAACAGCTTGACTGATCTCGATCTCGGCGGCAGCGAGCGTCGCGGTCGCATCGGTTGCGCTTGCATCGAAGTGGTCAAGGCCGGGAAGGGTATAGTCGGACGCGTTGAGGCCGTAAGTGTCGGCGCGCTCAATCTCGGCGATTGCCGCCTTGCCGCGCGCGGTCAGGCCCGTCTCATCTACCCAGAGAAGCTGCCGCTCGGGCTCTGCATAATAGGTAATGAGCGCGCCTTTCTGGTCCGTCTTGCGCGTGGTCGTCGCCGAAAAGCTCTCGGACAGGCGCTTCTGCAAGGCCGCTCGGATCGCCGTGAGCCGCGAGTCTTGACGGGCAGCACGTGAGCTTGCGGGACCGGATGTTCTGGGGGCGGTGATTTCGGGAACGACCGCCTTCGCGGCCGGTACCATCTCGGCAGGCATGACCGTCCCAAACATCTGTATCTTGAGCAAATCCGTGCTTAGCGGCTCGCTGCTGAGCATCGCGGTGCTGAGCGTTTCAGCGCCACGCGTTTGAGTGCCGAGAGTCTCCAGCTCCATAGCGAGAGCTGGAAGGCTTGAGAGCCCGGCAGTCAGCAACGTCAAGGCAATCCCGTGAAGCGCCCTCATAACTCCGGCTCCTTTAGTTTGGCCGTGCCTCAAGACCGATCTCACGCATTTTGCGGTAGAGCGTGGATCGTCCGATGCCGAGCTTCTTGGCAATTTCCGTCATACGGCCGCGGTAGCGCCCGAACGCGAGCCGGATCATGTCCGCTTCGACGGCTTCCAAGGGGCGAATGTCGCCATTGGCGCCAAGGGCGGGGATGCCTACGGAGGCCTTGCCGTTGGCTACCGGCACATGGATCGTCGTCGGGGTGTCGGCAGATTGCCCGAGCATGACCGGGCCTTCGATGCGTGGCGTGAGATCTGCGGGTGCCGGTGCGGGCGGTACGGTTACCGCATAGCCCTCGACATGAGCGGCGATCTGCGGGAACTCGTTCACCGTCAGGGTTGGGTTGTCGGCAAGGACGACGGCACGGAACACGGTGTTCTCAAGCTGTCGGATATTGCCAGGCCAGCTATAGCGCTGCAGCATGTCGGCGGCATGAGCGTCGGTGCCGTCCACGTGCTTGCCTTCCTCGGCGGCGAAGCGTGCCGTGAAATGACGGGCCAGCTCGGTGACGTCCTCAAGGCGCTCGCGGAGCGGCGGCACCCAGATGGGGAAGACGTTCAGGCGGTAATAGAGGTCTTCGCGGAAGCGGCCCTCTTGCACCAGCTTGATCAGATTCTGATTGGTGGCGGAGATCAGCCGAAAGTCCACTTTGACGGATTGGCTGCCGCCGACAGGATCGATTTCGCCTTCTTGGAGGGCGCGCAGCAGCTTCACTTGAGCATCGAGCGGCAGTTCGCCGATCTCGTCGAGAAAGAGCGTTCCGCCATCGGCTTCCACGAACTTGCCGGCGCGCTTCTCTGTGGCGCCTGTGAAGGCACCCTTCTCGTGACCGAACAAAATGCTCTCGACGAGGTTCTCGGGAATTGCGCCGCAATTCACGGTGATGAACGGTTTGGCTTTGCGGCTGCTTTCGCCCTGGATCGCGCGGGCTATCAGTTCCTTGCCAACGCCCGATTCACCCTCGACAAGGACGGGGATGTTCGAGGTGGCGGCACGTTTGCCCAGTTCAATGACCCGCTTCATGGCTTCGCTGCCAGCAATCAGATCCGGGAAGCCGAGCTCTCCAGTCGCGGTTGCCTTCATGCGATTGATCTCGCCCGCAAGCGCTTCGATCTTGAGCGCGTTCTTGATCGAGACTTCGAGCCGTTCCGGGCTGACCGGCTTGACCACGAAATCCACGGCGTCCGCCCGCATGGCGCCGATCGCAGCATCGATGCTGCCATTGGCGGTCTGGACGATCACCGGGGGTTTGCGCGGGAGCGACCTCATGGCGTCTAGGACGGCCATGCCGTCTGTGCCAGGCATCACGAGGTCGAGAAGGACGAGAACGATTTGGCCTGCGCTGTCGGCCTTCAATGCCGCAAGAGCGGCCTCGCCGCCGTCAGCAGATTGGACGTTGTAGCCGAACCGTTTGATCGTCTCTTCAAGAATACGGCGTTGGGTGGGGTCGTCATCGACGACCAAGACGCACTTGGACATGACGCAAAACTCACTTGTTACTCAAACTCTAAAAACGACAGGTGGCCCTTGGGCCGAATACACTTGGTCGTTCGTGACCCCTGCTGTGCCAAAATAGTGCACCCGAAGGGTAAACATGTCCTTTATCGCAGTTCGATTTTGGTGAAGGTCTTGATGAAAAGTAATTTTGAGTGCCACAACAAAGCGGTTTTTGGGCCTTGCGGGGACGGCACGGCCTACCCACACTAGGCGTAAGACGACAACTGATTTGCGCCGGACCGGTTTGGTTTTCGCCGGATCCGTCTCCGCCAACGAGGATATTCCAGACCGATGCTACCCCCCGTTCTCTCGACGCTTTCGCATGCCGTTTCCATCGCAACACGCGCGCCTAAGGCTGAAGGCAAATCCGGCGGTGCGGCCGCGCTCGGCGACCTGCCTGAGTGGAATCTTGGTGATTTGTACGATGCCCCCGAGTCACCTGCGCTGCGGGGGGACTTGGAGAGGGCGGCCGAGGCTGCTGAGGCCATGCATGAGCGCTATGCTGGGAAGCTGGACGCGGTGCTGGATGGCGGGGCAGGTGGCGAGGCACTGGCCGAAGCCGTGCGCGGCTACGAGGCACTGAACGATGTGCTCGGGCGCATCGTGTCTTATGCGAGCCTGCGCTATACCGCCGATACCAGCGATCCCAAGCGGCAGAAATTCTACGGTGACATTCAGGAGAAGATCACCGCGATTTCATCGCAGCTTCTCTTCTTTCCTCTGGAGCTCAATAGGCTCGATGGCGGCGCTCTCGAACAGGCGATGGCGGCGCCCGCACTCGGCCATTACCGGCCCTGGCTTGAGGATTTGCGCAAAGAGAAGCCATATCAGCTTGAGGACAAGCTCGAACAGCTGTTCCACGAAAAGTCCGTGACAGCGCGCGGGGGCTGGGACCGGCTCTTCAACGAGACGATGGCCAATCTGCGTTTCGACGTGGATGGCGAGAATCTGAGCCTGGAGCCGACGCTCAATCTCCTGCTGGACCCGAACGGGGCAACGCGCAAGCACGCCGCCAAGGCTTTGGCGAAAGTGTTCAAGGACAATGGGCAGCTCTTCACGCTGATCACCAACACGCTCGCCAAGGACAAGGAGATCTCCGATCGCTGGCGGGGCTTCGAGGATGTGGCCGACAGCCGCCACCTTGCCAATCGTGTGGAGCGCGATGTGGTCGACGCGCTCGCCGCAGCCGTGCGCGACGCCTATCCGCGACTGTCCCATCGCTATTACGCCATGAAGGCAAAATGGCTCGGCGAGCAGACGTTGAACTACTGGGATCGAAACGCGCCGCTCCCCGAAGAGCCGAAACAAGTCATCGGTTGGGACGCGGCAAGAGACACCGTACTCGGGGCTTATGGAGATTTCTCCTCATGCATGGCGGAAATCGCGGGGGAGTTCTTTGCTCATGGGTGGATTGATGCGCCGGTCCGCGAGGGCAAGCAGCAGGGTGCGTTTTCTCACCCCACCGTGCCGAGCGCGCACCCTTATGTTCTGCTCAACTATCAGGGCAAGCCCCGGGACGTGATGACGCTGGCTCACGAACTCGGTCACGGCGTGCATCAGGTGCTCGCCGGCAGGCAAGGTGCACTGATGGCCCCAACGCCTCTAACGCTTGCGGAGACCGCGAGCGTGTTTGGCGAGATGCTGACCTTTCGGAAATTGCTCGAGCAAGCGCCGAGCGCGCGCGAGCGCAAAGCTCTGCTTGCTGCAAAAGTCGAGGACATGCTCAATACGGTGGTCCGGCAGATCGCCTTCTACTCTTTTGAGCGCCGGGTTCACATCGAACGGCGCGAGGGCGAATTGACCAGCGAGCGGCTTGGTGAAATCTGGATGGACGTTCAGCGCGAGAGCCTTGGGCCCGCCATTGCGCTTAAGCCCGAATACGCGACCTTCTGGTCCTACATCCCGCATTTCATCCATGCGCCGTTCTACGTCTACGCCTATGCGTTCGGCGATTGCTTGGTGAATTCGCTCTACGCGGTCTACGAGACGGCAGATGCCGGTTTCGCTGAGCGTTATCTCGACATGCTGTCCGCAGGCGGAACGAAGCATCACAAGGAACTTCTTGAGCCTTTCGGGCTTGATGCTTCTGAGCCGCATTTCTGGTCCATGGGGCTCAAGGTGATCGAGGGCTTTATCGACGAGCTCGAAGAGCTAGACCGGAAACTCTCCGCGGGGGCATAAAAGCATGATGCAGGTTGCGCTGGTTCCCATTCTAGCTTGGGTCGCAGCGTTGCTCTGCTGGGGCATTTCCCTGTGGCTCGGGCCTCGGCCGCTTCCGCGGGCCTATGTCATCGATCGGGCCTTGCGCTACATCTTCATTTTTCCGCTGGGACTGATCGGGCTCTGGGCGTTTGTCGGCCACGTGATGTTTCCCCTCCGCGCCGCCGCCGAGATCGGCTGGCAGCCGAGCCCTTTTCAGTTCGAGGTAGGCTATGCCAATCTTGGGATTGGCCTCGCCAGCCTCTACGCAGCGTTCACGACATTCTATGCGCGTGTGGCTGTGGCGATCGCGGCGTCATGCTTTCTGATCGGCGCAGGTATCGGGCACATCCACGACATCATCTCCTACGGCAATCTGACACCAGGGAATGCCGGGCCCATCCTCGTGACAGACTTCCTCACGCCCATGGTGGCACTAGCGTTGCTTCTAACGTCAGCACGGCGACCGAAGCAGAACCCCAAATCTCCGGACTCACTCGCGCTTGAGGCCGAATTTGCGGCCGCTCGCAGGGCCATGCGCTCCTATCGCGAGGCCCTGGATAAATTTGTGAAGGGGTAGACCTCAGCCGGTCATCGTATCGGAGGCGCCATCAATGCTTGGCGAACACCTCAGTACTGCCGTCCTTCTTCACCAGCAAGACATCGTAGGGCTCGGTGGTGCCGTCCGGCTGTTCCATGCCTGGCGAGCCGAGCGGCATGTTCGGGACGCTCAACCCAATGGCCTCGGGCCGCTCATCCAGTAGACGCTTGATATCGGCAGCCGGGACATGGCCCTCGATCGTGTAGCCGCCGATGAGGCCCGTGTGACAGGAGGCGAGCTTCTGTCCGATTCCCGCCTGCCGCTTGATCCGGTCGAGCATCGCATGGCTCGTGTTTTTCGCCGTAACCGAGAAGCCATTGGCCTCAAGATGGTCCACCCATTTTCCGCAGCAGCGGCAGGTAGGCGATTTCCAGACTTCGATCGCGGGCGCCGTGGCGGCCCGGGCAAAAACGGGTGTGTCCATCAGCGGTGCGAACAAGAGCGTTGCAGCCAAAGCAATCGAGGCGCAAAGCCCGAACAGCGTTCCCATGCGCATTTTGAAGATTTGCATCGTGAAGACTCCTTGGCAGATCCGCCCTGCCGGTGAGCGCTTGAGGGGATTTCATCTTGATCTTATTCGATGCGCGCGATGTCCGCGGTCACAGGCATGTGATCGGATTTACGTCTGGAACCGATCTGCGTCTCAGTCTTTGCGAAGTGGGGGATAGGTCTTGGCGAGAAGGCTTGCTGCCATGGCCAAGACGGCAATCACGGAGCGGGCAATCACGGCTGCTTTTAGGAACTATGAAATTGGCACAAAGCGGGTGCGATAAAGTTTCGCCATCGCGGTGGTGGATTTGCACCCTATATGTAGGAAGACTGCAAATCGCATGAAGGCCCCCTCGATGAGTGACGTGTCCGATAGCCCCCCGCCGGATGGCAATCCGCCAGAAAACGATCGCGAGAAGAACAGGTTCAGCGCGCGCGCCATGCGTTACGGCCGCGTCGGCGCAAATGTGGGAGGCGTTGCCGCGCGCATTGCCGGGCGGCGCCTCTTCGGCCTCAATGCAGAGACCGACAAGGACGCGGCTGCGCTCGCTATGGCGCTCGGCGGCCTCAAAGGGCCCATCATGAAAGTGGCCCAACTGCTCTCCACGATCCCCGATGCGCTGCCGCCTGAATACGCCGAAGCGCTTGGACAGCTTCAGGCTCACGCACCGGCCATGGGCCGCGGCTTCATCAAACGGCGCATGGCAGCGGAACTTGGCCCTGACTGGTCGTCGAAATTCGCGGCTTTCGACATAAAGGCCGCAGCATCCGCCTCGCTCGGCCAGGTGCATCGGGCCACGGCCCATGATGGGCGGTCGCTTGCGGTGAAGCTGCAATATCCGGACATGCGATCGGCCGTCGAAGCCGATCTCTCCCAGCTCGGCATTGCGTTTTCGGTGCATCGCCGCCTACGGCCTGCGATCGAAACCTCCGAAGTGCTGAAGGAGATTTCGGAGCGACTCCGCGAAGAGCTCGACTATGAGCGCGAAGCCAACATGACGAGGCTCTATCGCCAGACCTTTTTGGGCGATCCGATCGTGCGGGTGCCGGAGGTTTTGCCGGAGCTTTCGACGGACCGGGTGCTTACGATGACGTGGCTCGAGGGCAGGCGTCTGCTTGACTACACGGACCGGCCGCTAGAGGAGCGCAATCGGATCGCCCAAGCGATGTTCCGCGCCTGGTGGTACCCGTTCAGCCATTATGGCGTGATCCACGGCGATCCGCATCTTGGGAACTACGCCGTGTTCGAGGACGAGCATCACGAGGCCGCGGGCATCAACCTGCTCGACTATGGGTGCATGCGCACATTTGCGCCGAAATTTATTCAAGGTGTGATCGATCTTTACCGCGGACTTTTGCGGGGTGACCGGGCATTGACCGTGCACGCCTACGAGACCTGGGGATTTGCCGGCCTTTCCAACGAGCTGATCGACATCTTGAATATCTGGGCGAAGTTTATTTATGGACCGATGCTCGACGACCGTGTGCGGACTATCGCAGATCAGACTGCGCCAGGCGCTTATGGACGCGCGGAAGCTTTCAAGGTTCATAAGGCCTTGAAGGACAAAGGTCCCGTGACTGTGCCGCGCGAGTTTGTGTTCATGGACCGCGCGGCAATTGGGCTTGGCGGCGTCTTTCTGCATCTCGACGCAGAGCTCAACTTCCACAATTTGTTCAACGATGCGATTGCTGGCGTGGATGTTGAGAGCGTGTCGCGCCGCCAGCGGGATGCCTTCATGAATGTTGGCGTGCCGCTACCTGAAACAATTTGACCGGAGACAACTTCGTCACGAGGGTTGTGATCGGCCCCCACTTCGCCCAGCCTTCGTAAGGCGTGGAATCCACTGAAGCAGGAGGGGGCTCGCAATGGAATGGCTGATCAACGACGCGCTGCCGGTATTGGCGCGCGTTTTTATCGTCTGGATTTTTCCGTTCAGCTTTCTCGACAAGATCATCAATTGGGATGCGGCGACGAAGCAGGCCGCATCGAGCTGGCTTCCGGGGGGCGCGGCTCTGCTCTATCCCGCGATGGCGGTCGAACTTCTGACTCCGCCGATGATCGTGTTTGGTTTTTATGACGGCATCGCCGCCTTCATTCTCGCTGGCTACTGCGCTGTCACAGGCATTGTTTATCATAATTTCTGGGCCTACCCACGCTTCTGGTCCCCATCGAGCGAGGGCTATCCGCATGTCTGGGACTTCTTCAAGAATTTCGGGCTCGTCGGTGGTTTGATCTTTGTCATGCTCGCAAGCGGCCTTTTTGGTCAGGTCGAAAAAGACATCGAAGACGTCACTCTGCTCGTTCCGCACGGGGCCGGAGTTGCCGCTGTCTCTACCGGCACGGTTGTCCGATGACACCGCCCACACTTGCCTACTGGCATGTTTGGACTGGCGATGATGGGGTGACCCATCAGACAAAATGTCAGCTTACGGATTTTGTGATGCAAAGCATGGGCGGACAGGCCGCGCCGCAATGGAACATGCCTGTGTTTGAAGGCAAGACGAATATCTTGTTCTGCGTTTTGCCGTCAGGCTGGGTTGGCGAGTGGCATGAGAACCCCAAGCCGCAGTGGATTGTGCCGCTTCAGGGGTGCTGGTTTGTGGAAACGATGGATGGCATGCGGGTCGAGATGGGCCCTGGTGAGCTTTCCTTCGGCGCGGACCAAAATTCGAAAGAAGACGCCTCTGGACGCCTCGGGCACCGATCTGGGACTGTCGGCAACGAGCCTGCGACCTTAACGGTTGTTCAGCTCGAAGACCCGGTCTTGGTCGGCGTCCGCCCCGGAGTGTTTAAGTAGAAAATGGCTCCTCATCTCATAGAGGCGCCAATATGGCTGTGACGCACCTCCTTCGTGTTGTCGTGACGGTCGGCGATCTGGCAGCGGCATCCGCCTACTATCGCGATGCTCTGGGGCTCGATGTGGGACCTGAGCAGGTCACATGCGACCCTGGCTGGAATGCCTTGCTTGGGCTCGATGAGGGGACAACGGCGCGCATTGCTGCCATCAATTTTGAGCGTGAACAGCTCAAGCTCATTGCCTTCGATCCGCCGGGCGCGCCATATCCGCAGCCCCGCGCCTCGAACGATCAATGGTTCGAGCATGTGGCACTTGTAGCGGGCGACATAGAGTCTGTCTGGGAGCGTCTTGAGAACGCAAAGACGGAAACCGTCACGGAAGGCGCGCCTGTCTTGCTGCGGCCCAGCACGGGCAGCGTCACGGCCTTCAAGTTCCGCGACCTGGAGGGCCATCCTTTGGAGCTGATCTCGTTTCCCAAGGGCGTGGGCGATGCGCGCTGGCAGCAAGGGGGAGGCGGGCTTCGCGGCTACGACCATACGGCCATCGCGGTGAGCGATCTCGACCGAAGTGTTGCCTTCTATAGAGAGCTGCTCGGTTTGCGCATCGCGGGGCGATCCTTGAACCAAGGCCCCGAGCAGGATCGACTCGATGGGCTCTCAAGCTGCCTTGTCGATGTGGTGGCCCTGCAGCCGACCGCCGCGCCGACGCCCCATGTGGAACTGCTCCACTACCGGGCACCCCTTGGCCGAACCGCCGCAAAGCCGCCAGATGCGAACAATGTCTCATCGGTGCGTCAGGTCCACAAGGTGGATGGCCTCGATGCGCTTGTGGCCCGTCTTGAGGGGGCGGGAGCCAATTTCGTGTCAAAGGGGATCGTTGCGCTCAAGACGGGGTCAAAGGCCGCCTCCGTCCGCGACCCGGACGGGCATATGATTGTACTTATTGACTAGGTCGTGCGACAGGATTGGGCAGGGCCAATATTGCGGGATGGCTTGGATTTTGCTATTTCGCAAGAATGCGAGACCGTCGCCAAGCAATGACAAGATCAGGGGGATAACCGGAATGCATATCGATCCTAAAGAGGGACATCCGGATATGGACTATGCGGAGCACATGGGCACGTACAATGTGTTCTGCTCTTTGACCAAGTGGAGCACTCTGATCATCGTGGCGATCGTGGCAGCCATGGCTATTTTCTTGACCTAGGAGCCGGCCTTTAGTTTTAGGACGGCTTCCCGTTTTCCCATTTCAAACGCCATATGCGCCGCGCGAATTGTTTTTGAGAACGCCGTTCGGCGAGCGGCAAAGGGACCCAATATGATTGCGATTGGCGTGCCCGCTGAGGGCCAGGACGAGCCCCGGATCGGCCTGACACCGGAATCTGTGAAGAAGCTGGTCAAGGCAGGAGCCAAGGTCACGGTGCGCGAAGGCGCGGGCCTCAGATCCCATTTTTCCGACGAGGATTACGCCGAGGCCGGTGCCATCATCGCCAAGACCGACGCGGACGCCGTCTCGGACGCCGATGTGGTGTTCACCGTACGCCGCCCGTCCCTGTCTGTTGCCAAGGTGATGAAGAAGGGCGCGTCCCTTGTTGGCATGCTTGACCCGTTCTCGGATGCGGAGGGGCTTGATGCCCTCGCCAAGACAGGTGTGTCCCTCTTCTCCATGGAATTGATGCCGCGCATCACACGCGCGCAGAGCATGGACGTATTGTCCTCGCAGTCGAACCTTGCGGGCTACAAGGCCGTCGTCGACGCCTCGGCGGCCTTCGAGCGGGCGCTGCCTATGATGATGACTGCAGCCGGAACGGTGCCTGCGGCGCGCGCCTTCGTCATGGGCGCAGGCGTTGCCGGCTTGCAGGCGATCGCGACGGCGCGCCGCCTTGGCGCCATCGTGTCGGCCACGGATGTCCGCCCCGCTGCTAAGGAACAGGTGGAGTCCTTGGGCGCGAAGTTCATTGCGGTCGAGGATGAGGAGTTCAAGCAGGCCGAGACCGCGGGCGGCTATGCCAAGGAAATGTCCGACGACTATAAGAAGAAGCAGTCGGAGCTTGTGGCCGAGCACATCAAGAACCAGGACATCGTCATAACCACGGCGCTTATTCCGGGCAGACCCGCGCCAAAGCTCATTTCCAAGGCGATGATTGAAAGCATGCGGCCCGGTTCGATTATTGTGGATCTTGCCGCGGAACGTGGTGGAAACGCCGAGCTGACCAAGCCAGGCGAGATCGCAGAACACAAGGGCGTTCGAATTTTCGGTTTGCTCAATCTGCCGGGGCAGGTTCCAGTCAATGCCTCTAGCCTCTATGCGCGGAACCTACAGGCCTTCATCGAGCCCTTCATCGATAAGGAAACCAAGGACCTCGCGATTGATTGGGACGACGAGCTCGCCAAGGGCACCGCGATCGCCCGGGACGGGGCGATCGTCAACGAGCGCGTCGCGGAGGCCTTGGGCGCAAAAAGTGCAAAGCCCAAGGGCGCCGAGCAAAAGACCGCTAAGCCGAAGAGCGCCGAGCCAAAGGGAGGCCAGACGTCATGACGAAACGGACCCTGCTTGCGGGGCTCGTCTTTCTCGCGTTGGTCTTCGTGTCCGATGCGATATGGATGGGTACCGCGTACGCCGCCGACTCTGCCGGGGCCGAGGGTGGGCACGATTTCCTCTCGCAGTTCTCGATCTTCGTGCTCGCGGTCTTTGTTGGCTACTACGTGGTGTGGAGCGTGACGCCCGCCCTGCACACGCCGCTAATGTCGGTGACGAATGCCGTCTCCTCGGTCATCGTCGTCGGCGCGCTTCTCGCCGTCTCAGTTGAGGCAGCCGATTCGATTGCATCTTCCGGAAATTGGCTGGCGAAGCTTCTGGGGTTTGCCGCGTTGATCTTGGCATCCGTCAATATCTTCGGTGGCTTCCTCGTGACGCAACGCATGCTCGCCATGTACCGGCGCAAAGATCGCTAAGGGGATGACCACGATGTCGGCCGATCTCGTCGCGCTGCTCTATCTTGTCTCTGGGGTGTTGTTCATTATGGCCTTGCGCGGGTTGTCCTCGCCCGAGACCTCGCGCCAGGGAAATTATCTGGGCATGGCTGGTATGGCCATTGCCGTTGCGACCACGCTTGCTGTCGCGCGCCCCGAATCGGGTCTGTCCTGGGCCATGATTGTTGGCGGCATCGCGATCGGCGGCACCATCGGTGCCGTCATCGCGCGGCGCATCCCCATGACAGCCATGCCGGAACTTGTCGCTGCGTTCCACTCGCTGGTCGGCATGGCAGCGGTGCTCGTGGCAGCGGCTGCCTATTATGCGCCTGATGCCTTTGGAATCGGGGCACCGGGCCAGATCCGCGTGGCGAGCCTTGTTGAAATGTCGCTGGGCGCGGCCATCGGCGCGATCACGTTTACCGGCTCGGTCATCGCTTTTGCGAAGCTCTCTGGCCGGATGTCGGGTGCCCCGATCCTGTTGCCTGCACGACACCTGATTAATATCGCGCTGGCGACCGCATTGGTCGCGTGTCTCGTTCTGTTCTGCCAGGCGCAGACGCCGCTCTATTTCTGGGCCATCGTCGTGCTGTCGTTCGTGCTCGGTGTCCTCATCATCGTTCCGATCGGCGGTGCGGATATGCCGGTCGTGATTTCGATGCTGAACTCCTATTCCGGTTGGGCTGCCGCTGGCATCGGCTTCACCCTGGGTAACACGGCACTGATCATCACGGGTGCTCTGGTCGGTTCGTCCGGCGCGATCCTGTCCTACATAATGTGCAAGGGCATGAATCGCTCCTTCATCAGCGTCATTCTCGGTGGCTTCGGCGGAGAGACGGCGGCAGCGGTTGGCGGAGACGGCGAACAGAAGCCGGTGAAACTGGGTTCGGCCGAGGATGCAGCCTTCCTGATGAAGAATGCGGAGAAGGTCATCATCGTCCCAGGCTACGGCATGGCCGTGGCGCAGGCCCAGCATGCGTTGCGCGAGATGGCGGACGGGCTGAAAGAGGCCGGTGTGGAGGTCAAGTACGCCATTCATCCGGTTGCCGGCCGTATGCCGGGCCACATGAATGTGCTGCTGGCGGAAGCCAATGTGCCTTACGACGAGGTGTTCGAACTCGACGATATCAACTCGGAGTTTCCGCAAGCCGATGTAGTTTACATCATCGGCGCGAACGACGTGGTCAATCCGGCCGCTGAAGACGACCCATCGTCTCCGATTTACGGAATGCCCGTCTTGCAGGTTTGGAAGGCTGCGACCGTGCTCTTCAACAAGCGCTCGCTTGCCTCCGGATATGCCGGCATCGACAACCCGGTCTTCTATAAAGACAACACCATGATGGTGTTGGGAGATGCCAAGAAAATGACTGAAGAGATCGCCAAAGCGCTCTAAGCGGATACAGTGCCCCTGGTGCGGAGGGCGTTAGGCCTCTTCGCGCCGTCCTGCACGTTTGCGTGGGCCGATTGACAGTCTCAAAGAGAACCCAGAATTGCCCAAGTCAAGCCGGGATTGGTGCATCTTGCGGCTGCATTTCTTTTCTACTCCGCCCTCCGCCGCCATCGAGACCCCGGAGGTGTGCGCCTTGCGCCCATTGACTGTCGCTTCGCGCACTCCATCTGGCGTTAGGTCGCGCGGCCTCTTCAAAACGGCAAACCGGCCGGTTAGAGGATTCAGTCCGCAGGTTTTCGTTAGGCAAACATCAACCTTGGACACCGTTTCTCGGGTGGGGGGTTGCCGCGTGCATGGTCTGCTCAACGGCTATTCATACCTGGCGTGTATCTTGCGACCTGACCAAGAATAAAGAACAGTGAGGCGTAGGCAGGCTCATGTTGAACTTACTTTTAGCTCTTTTGGGAATTTTCGTACTGTTTTGCATCGTCGCACGACTGCTCCATCGTTACTTCATTTACGTTCCCGATCCGAAGCGGGTTGACCCAAAAGAGATCGGGCTCGCGCCTCTCGAAGAGATCGTTTTCAAGGCGACCGACGGGACGAAGCTCATTGCCTGGTACCAGCCAGCGAAACCCGGCAAGCCGACTCTTCTGTATCTTCCCGGCAATAGCGGAAGCGTGGCCGCGCGCGTCGGCAAGATCAGAGCGATTGCCGCGAGCGGATACGGCTTTCTTTATCATGAACTACCGTGGCTATGGCGGATCTGGCGGCCGCCCCACCGAGGCGCGCCTCGTGGAGGATGCGGTCAGTGCCTATGACGCCCTGCGTGGGCTTGGCGTTGGGCCAATGAATATTGCTCTTTACGGCGAATCGCTCGGCACCGCGGTGGCAACCCAGCTGTGTGAGAGGCGAAAGGTCAAAGCGCTTGTGCTTGAATCTCCCTTCACCTCTGTCGTGGATTTGGGCAAGCTTGCGTGGCCTCTTCTGCCGCTGAAGCAGATCATGGCCGATCAATTCCGCACGATCGACCGCATCGGATCCATCGGCGTGCCGCTGTTTATCATCCATGGCGGCCGCGATGCGGTGATCCCACTCGATATGGCGCGGCACGTGTTCCATGCGGCAAACGAGCCCAAGACACTGACCGTGCTGCCGCGCGCGGGGGCCATCACGACCTCTTCGAACAAGGGGGCCTGGGCGCGCGTGAACACCTTCCTGGAAGGTCTGGACGGTCTGGAAGCAGAGTCCGCCGCTGAGACGCAGGGGCCTGCGCGCGCTGGTCGCCGTGTGGAGATACCGGCGGCTGCCGGTGCGGAGCGCTAGCGCTGGTTTGTCTGCGCTACCGGCCTCTGGCCTTTTGGAGCGCAGATGCAACAAAGCCGGGAAGGATCTTCCCGGCTTTCGCAGCACTTATTGTCTCAGAGAAAAGCCCTAGCGCCGACCGCGGGGCTTTGCGCCGACGCCAGCTTCACGCTGCGCTTTTTTGCGCGCGAGCTTACGGGCACGCCGAATGGCTTCGGCCTTCTGGCGGGCACGCTTCTCGGAGGGCTTCTCGTAATAATTACGGAGCTTCATCTCGCGGAAGATGCCTTCGCGCTGCATTTTCTTCTTCAGAGCCCGAAGGGCCTGATCGACATTGTTATCGCGAACGACGACTTGCACGCGTCTCAAATCTCCGGATTAGTGTTGATTGTGGGATCGGGGCGGAGCCAGAACAATCCCATGAGGAACCGCCTTGAATCGCGCATCCGCAGGTGCTCTAGCAAACCTGTGAGAGGTTGTCCATACCGCGCGCGACAGGTCCACCCTTATGTTTTTGGCCTAATCCGCGTCACGTGGCCCATCTTGCGCCCGGGGCGTGGGGCCGACTTCCCGTAAAGATGCACGGCCGTTCCGGGCTCAGTGGCAAACTTCTGCCAGGCATTCACATCCTCGCCAATCAGATTGGTCATGACCGCGTCGCTATGGCGCGCCACATCGCCGAGCGGCCAGCCGCATATGGCTCTGATATGGTTCTCAAATTGGCTGACGAGACAGGCATCGATCGTCCAATGCCCGGAATTGTGTACCCGCGGGGCAATCTCGTTCACCGCAAGGCCGGGTTCGTTGCCGCGGGTTTGGAACATCTCTACCGCTAGAACGCCCACATGGCCGAGAGCCTCGGCAATGTCACGAGCTATCTTCTTGGCCTCGCATTCAAGCGATTCGGATAGGGGCGTGGGTACGCGGCTCGCGTCCAAAATCCCGCTCGCGTGAACGTTCTCCACCACGTCATAGAAACGGATATCGCCGCTTTGAGCACGCACAGCGATGACCGAGACCTCGCGCTCGAAGTCAACCATGCCCTCAAGGATGGCGGGCGCCTCGCCAATCGCTTCCCAGGCGCTCTGCGCCTCGCACAGCGTGTGGATCGCCATTTGTCCTTTGCCATCGTAGCCAAAGCGCCTTGTCTTCAAGAGGGCAGAGGGCGGAATGCGCGTGAGGGCAATGTTGAGATCGGCAAGACTGCCGACGGCGGCATAGGGCGCGACAGCGATGCCGAGGCTGTCCATGAAGGTTTTTTCAACCAGCCTGTCTTGCGCCACTTCGAAGGATTTGGCGGGCGGGTGGACCGGGCAAGCATCACTTGCGATTTCCAGGGTTCGCGCCGGCACGTTTTCAAATTCGCACGTGACCACGTCGACGCTCGCGGCGAACCGCGCAATGGCGTCGGGGTCGTCGAAAGCGCCCACGGTCTTCTCGGCGGCGACATCAAAGGCGGGCGCCTCTGGGGCGTCGTTAAAGATATGCGTCTTCAGCCCAAGTCGACCAGCCGCAACCGACAACATGCGGCCGAGCTGTCCGCCGCCAAGAATGCCGACGGTGCTGCCTGGTGAAAGCGGCGCGCTAGCCATCGTCCTCTACCGTCTCAGCGACTGATTCGGTCTGCGCCAAGCGCCAATCGGAAAGCCGCGTGGCCAGACCTGCATCGGCGAGCGCTAAGATACTTGCGGCGAGCAGGCCCGCATTCGTTGCGCCCGCCTTTCCGATGGCGAGCGTTCCTACGGGAACGCCGCCCGGCATCTGCGCAATAGACAGGAGGCTATCGAGACCCTTCAAGGACTTGCTCTCGACGGGCACGCCGAGAACGGGCAATTCCGTCATGGAGGCGGCCATGCCGGGCAGATGCGCCGCCCCGCCCGCGCCCGCGATGATGACTTTCAGGCCGCGCCCGCGCGCGTTCGATGCATAGTCGTACAGCCGCTGCGGCGTACGGTGGGCCGAGACGATTTTCGTCTCGTAAGACACCTTCAAGTCGTCAAGGACATTTGCCGCAGCGATCAGGGTGGGCCAGTCCGACCGGCTTCCCATGATGATGCCGACGGCTGGGTTAGCCTCGCTCATGCATTCGCCCTTGAAAAAAAAGACCGCCCTAAGGGCGGCGTGCGGAAAGCGCGCGATTATAGGCACGCGGGTTTGGTTGGCAAGGCGGCACTGGCGGGGGGGGGCGGATTGGCGCTGAGGTACGAGGTTGCGAAGATACGAGCTATCAATTGCAGAAAGTGCGATGCTTCGTGCTTTTCACCCGGCAGACAGCATATTTGCCGAAAGCTCATTCCATGCTTGAGAGACGCCAAATGCCAGACACGGTCCCTGCGCCGCAGAACAATAATTTGATGCGGCTTTTCCTTCTCTTCGTTGCGCTACTGCTTGTGCCAATAGCGCTCAATTATGGGCTCCATCCGAGCACGACGCTTCCCATGTCTCTCGACATTCAGGTCTCGGGGACGGACCAGACCCATATTTATCGTGGCGTGATGTGCCTGTATCTCGGGACCGCGCTCTTCTTCGCCATAGGGGCTTTCACACCGTCTTGGCAGCGTGTGGCTGTCATCTACGCAATCGTCTTTGCCGCGTCGATCGCGGTTGGACGGGTGATCAGTCTCGTAGTCGACGGCTGGCCAAGCCCGCTTCTTCTGATCTATTTGGCGACTGAGATCGTCGGCAGTCTGCTTGGGCTTGCCGTGCTGGCTGCTGCTGATCGCGATGTCAGGCGATGATGTCTGGGAGTAGTTCGTCCTCAATCCTATAGATCTCGTCTCTGAGAAAGAGCTTCTTCTTCTTTAGCCGCTTGAGCTGCAATGCGTCCGTGCGACCTAACTCTTCCAACGCATTGATCGCGCTATCGAGGTCGCGGTGCTCTTGTTTGAGCCTACCCAATACAGCCCGAAGCTCGCGGATCTCCTCGCTGTCCATCGGGCACTCCTTTACCGTCTGGGTGGGGAGTATCTTGCCGAACGCAGACACGCGCAAGTGTATGTCCACAGGATCAAACGCCGCGCGCGACCGGATGCGAGAGGTGGCGCGTGGTCAGTTTTTGCACTCATTCCGTGTATTTCTTGTCGCTTGGCAGACCGCCGCGCCGATTAGACAACGGCGTGTGAGTTTGTCAGAATGTTTGCATCTGCAATCGACTTTGGAGGTCCGGTATGGCGCTAGACGCACATCTCGATGAGTTGTCTCAAAAACACCGCGCATTGGATCAGAAGATTGATGAAGAGCAAGGACGGCCTACGGCGGACGCCACCAAAATTGCCGAGCTGAAGCGCCGAAAGTTGCGTCTAAAGGATGAAATGGAGCGGCTAAGACACGACCTGCCGCACTAGCTCTTGAGAGCCTGACCCGCCTGAGGTCACGGTTGAGCAGTTTTGACTATCTTGGACGTCCAGTCGTCCTGGGCGCCACAAGGACTTTTTTTGGCCGCGAATGAGAGGTGAAGTCCTCTCCGCGGCCTTTATTTTGGGCCGTTCAATGAATGTTGCTAGCGTCGCATGGAAACGTAGCGCCGGGCGAGGGCGGCGTTAGCGGCCCTGGCCGACATTCACCTGTCAACGTTCTCGTTTAAAAGGTCGCCTGCACCGTTGTCGGGCGTTTGCTGTTGACGTAGATCTGTGCAGCCATGGTGCGGGCACTATGGGGCAATGGAGGCACAAATGCGCAAAGAGGCTGGTACGATGCGGCGAGGGCCAGGTGCTTTTCTTTCAATCGTCTTGTTCGGATCCGGGCTGCTCTCGAGCCTCTCGGCGCCTGCGCTCGGTGCCGACAAGGACTTGTCCGACAAGGGTGAGGTGATCGTCCGCGAAAACTGCGGCCGCTGCCATGCGATCGGCCCGACAGGCGACAGCCCCAACGCGGAGGCAACACCCCTCCGTACGCTATCGAGTCAGTATCCGGTTGAAAGCCTAGCGGAGTCTCTGGCCGAAGGCATCGTGTCTGGTCATCCGGACATGCCGGTCTTTATCTTCAAGCCGCACGATGTCGATGCCATCCTCGCCTATTTGCAGTCGATCCAAGAGCCGCCAGAGGGCAAGTCTATTGAATAGTGACTTTGCGGTCGCTCACGTTTGAGCGCGTTAGATGTCGGCTGCGCCTTCCGGCCACATCAGCCAGTCACGGGCCTCGGAGATCTGATCGGGCGCGAAATGCTCGACCTCACAGGTGATGAAAGGCGCAACGAAGCTGGACCAGAGATTGCGTATATGCGGATCGGACACCACGGCGATCCGGCTGAAATCCTTCAAGTGACGCAGGCTGAATTTGATGTCGTGCCATAATGCTGCGGCATCCATGCCTTCGAAATCGGTGATCCGCTCTAAGATGCGGACCTTCCCATGACGCTTGATAAACGACTCCAGATTCTCGGCAAGGCGATCAAACTCCTCGGTCGAGACTTTGCCGCTCACGCTGATTTCAACCGCTTGAGCGTTATCATGCTCGGTGTAGGACAGCATGGAGCAGCAATACCTCTTTGCGCCGGGAAACGATTTTGAAGACCTTTAGCCCTCAGCGTTTGGCTGGGGGGCAATCATAGCGCTGGGACAGGATTTTCGTTAGCAAAAGCGCAGCCGTTGGGTGGCACTGGTGCGTCTTGCGGTGTGCAACTGCTTCACTGAAAATTAGGGTTAACGAGGGCAAAATACTGGCCTAAGACACGCTGTTGCCGCCTTTTCTGAGCCTAATAGGCTCGAAACGGGAGATTCGACGATCAAAAAGCTGTTCTTCTTCTCCGCGAGCCTCGCCCTCATCGCGCTGGGTCTGGTGTGGATGTCTGTGAGCCCGGAGCCGGTCGCTATTATGAAGGATGAGGCGCCGATCAAGCGGACGCTTGCCTATGAGCAGGCAATCGCGGAGCGGGACGAGTCCGCACCGGTTGCTGACAAGCCCAAGCCCGGCTCGCCTGCCTCCGCGAAGGACGAGGCGCCGGCCACGGCGAGCGTCACCAGTAAGGCGGCTCCAGCAGAGGCGCCGTCCGCTCCGGCTCTTCCGGGAGAGGAGCAGGCGGCCATGCCACAAGACGATGTCGCCGGCTTGGCTCAAGGGGCAGCGGGCACCGTATCACCCAAGCCGCTGCCGTGGGCGAACCAGTCGCCTCAAGCCAATGCGCCTGGTGGTGGGCTCAACGGGCAGCCGGAAGATTTCTTTACAGCACCGCAAGGCGGTCAAGCCGGGCAAAGCCAGCCTTATGGGCAGGCGGCCCAGCCTTATGGTCAGGCCCGGATTCCCGGACAGGGTCAGCCTTACGGCAATGGTCAGCCTTACGGCAATGGCCAGCCTTATGGGCAGACCCAGCAACCCTATGCGCAAGCTCAGCCATACGGCCAAACCGCATTGCGGGACCCATATGCGGGTGGTGGGAGAAACCCCTATCAGGGGCCCGACGCGTATCGCGAACAGGGCACCTATCCCGCCTATCCAGAGCAAGACCCATATGGGGCTCAACCCAACCCCTATCAGGGACCTGCCGGTCAGCCAGGCCAGCAGGCGGGCCAGCCGCCTTATCAAGGTCAGCCGCCTTATCCGAGCCCGCCGTCTTATCCAGGTCAGCCGCCTTATCCAGGTCAGCCGTCTTATCCAGGCCAGCCGCCGGCTCAAGGCCAAGCGCCCTACGGACAGCCGCAAGAGGAATGGGTGCAGGTCATCGTCTCAGGCTCCGGCATGCGCACAAAGGCGTCTGAGGAGTCGCCTGTCCTGTTTGCCTTCCCGCCCGGTCGCAATCTGAAAGTCGTTTCACGTAATGGCGCATGGGTCGAAGTCAGCGACCCGAATAGCAGCGCTAAGGGCTGGATGGAGGCCTATACGCTGGGACCGTCATCGGGCCCAACGACGTATGTTCAGGCCGAGGGCAATTATGGGGAAGAGGCGCCTGCGGAACGGCCCAAGCTCTTCCGCCGCGGCGGCTTTGCCGACATGATCAACCGTGCCTTGGGGAGTGGGAACTAGCCTGAGCCTGGCACATCGCCTGCAGCCATAACATTCGATGCCGTCAGACCGTCGGCGGTTTTGGCTTGCGCCTGGCCTTTGCCCTCAGCTTCGCTGATTTAGCTTTGCCTGCGCAGGCAATCCGATGAGCCTCCAGCGCCCATCCGGCGAGTTCCTCCGGCTCCTCCAACAAGCGCGGCGGCACTTCCCAATAGGACATGGCGATGGGTTTGCCGCCTTTCGCCGTATAGGTGAAGGGACGCATGCCCTCAGCTTCGAAGGCCCGTGCGGTGGTGCCGTCAGCCTTGAGAAAAAGCGTATCGTCGGCGATGAGCGCGAACATCACGTCATCGGCATAGACACCTGCACCGCCAAACATGTTGCGGATGCCAACCGGTCCGAACGCGGCAAGCTGATCTTTGATGAACGTCTTGAAACTTTCGGACGGTCGCATCCGATTTTGGTGCTAAGCGGCAGGCGCTTTTTCGGCGAGGCGCTTGTCTTCGTTCGCATGCCCAGATGCGGCAAGGCCAGTATCTCCATGGTCGTTTGCGGCTCCGGCTGCGTTGCCATTGCTCTTCGACTTTACCGTCAGTGCGGGTTGGCCCTTGCCGTTCGCTTTTCCGTTGCCGTTTGGCTTCACGCCGGCAACACGCAATTCGCGTTTCACCGCGACACGGGCTGCTTCGTTCTGGTTATAGAGGCCCATATGCTCCGAATCTTCGTCGGCAACCGCTGTCAGCGCCTCATCCTTGTAGTCCTTGGCAAGCGGGTCCGCCTCGATCTTCTTCACGATGCTCTTCAGTATCCACCAGCTCTTGCCGAGCAGGAACGCCTTGCGCGAAATCTCCGCTGCGTACTTGATATAGAAGGAGACCGGGTCCTCGATCGGGAGTCCCGAGCGCCGGTCCTTGCGGTGCTTGATGCGGAAGATACCCCATTGCAGCGGGTGCAAGCCCTCCACTGGTACGGCGTTCTTGAACCAAAACAAGACCGGCATGAGGGAGCGAATGTTCACTCCGGAGACATAGGCCCGGCGCAGCACGGTCTCCATATGCTCGTTGGTGTAGAAAATGTCCCAAGCCGAGCGGTATGCGCCCTGCCATTCTTCCTTGGTCATCTTCTCGTGGCCCGTGACCACGTGCTCCAGCTCGTACTTGTTCATGTCAGGGTCCATCCAGACCCCCTTTGAATCGAGCACTTTGTGATCTTCGGACCCGGGCAAAGGTGTGAGAATGAAAAACTCCAGCATATCGAGCGGGAGCTCGTGCTTGATGATCTCCAGATCCTGCTTGATGGATTCGGGCGTGTCGTTGGGGAAGCCCAGAATGTAGCCCGCGAAGGTCATGATACCGACGCGCTTCCAGTCGAGCAGCATCTTCCGGTATTCGGTGATCTTGTTCTGGCGCTTCTTGGCAGCGATCAGGTTCGCCGGGTTGATGTTCTCAAGCCCGATGAAAACGCGGGTCACGCCAGCGCGCTTGGACTTCTCGATGAAGTTCGGAATTTTGTGGCACAGCGTATCGACCTGGATCATGAAGCGAATGTCCAGGCCGTCTTCTTCGCGCAGCTTGATGATGCGGTCGTAGATCGCTTCCCAATCCTTGTTCCGCGCAAAATTATCGTCGGTGATGAAAAAGCGGTTCACACCCTGCTCGTAGTTCATGCGCAGGATTTGCTCGATGGAATCGGGCGTGCGGTAGCGTGATTTGCGGCCCTGCACATTGATGATGGTGCAGAACGAGCATTGGAAGGGGCAGCCGCGCCCCGCATCGAAGCTGGTGACGTTGCCCACTGTGCTGTCCACAAACTCGCGCGGCAAGAAGGGCGGTGCTGGTACGTTGGCGAGGCACGGCAGTTCCTCGTCCATGTGGTTGTAGAGCGGCTGAAGCGTCTTATTGGAGGCATCGCGGATCACGGTGTCGATATGCTCCTCGGCCTCGCCCGCGAAGATCGAGATGCCGAGCTCTTGCGCTTCCTTGATGTCGTCCGGAAGCTCGGGAAGCATTGAGAGGCAGCCTGAAACGTGGAACCCGCCGACCATCACCTGGATGCCGGCTGCAAGAAACGGCCGGGCAATATCCACCGCCCGTGGAAATTCGTTCGACTGTACACCCACGATGCCTACGAGGCCGCGCCCGCCATTATCCTCAATCTGGCTGATGAGGTCTTCGGTCTTCACGCGTGTATTGGTCTCGTCAAAGGCCAACACATCGATTGGAAGGTCCGGACCCAGCACGCCACGGTCAGCGGCGCCTTGCGCCAGGCTGTAGACTGCGGCAAGCGAGTTCGATGGCATCGTGGAGCGCATCCACTGAACCACATAGCCGTCTTCATCGTAGTGAGACGGCTTGATTAGGATGAATTGGAATCGCGGGCTGGTCGTCCGTGTTCGCTCTGTCATCCCTCAACCCTGTGATGAAACGTTCCCGCGCTGGGAACTCTGAGCCTTTGGCCCGCTTCTGAAAAACCGCGCCTCGGCCATCAAGCGCTATTATCTCCCAAATTCGCCCCAAATTTGGCCGGTCGGGCGATTGCATGGCCCAGAGTGCTTGCGATGTAAAAAAGTTAACAGCAATCAAACACAAATCCGCATCCCGGTCCAACGGATTAGGTCGACGTCGGGCCAGCCGGTTGAGGTTGCCTCGACCCCTCAAGCTTGCTGAAATCGGCGATGTCCCGCGCGAGGAAGTAATTCAGCATGGTCCGGATCACTGCAATCACGGCGAGCTTCCAGATGTCGTTCCAAGTTGGCGCAACGGCGGTGCGTACAATATCGGCGGCAAGGGCGAATTCCAGCGCGAGCAGGATCCAGGTTGCGAATTTCAGCTAGATTGCCCGTCCACGGAGCCCATTGGCCGTGCCGGAAACAATGACACTCCGATGACGGCGAGCAGCGCCTGGAGCGCGCCGAATGCAACGACGAGGACCGCGCCGCACTCGATCGCGACATAGTTCGCAACCGCGTGGAATGTCTGTTCTAGATCAAGCGCACCCGTTCCCATCCATCAAATTCCATCCCTCAAGCGCCATTTTCTTGACCGCTATGGCCTCAGGCACGATGGCGAGAGGCTCTTGTCGATCTGTCCCGTCAGGCTAAGCCGATTCGCACCTGGCCTCATCTTCTCGGGTTAGAGCTCGCCGGTAAGGAATTGCGCGCGCCCCAGCCCGAAGGACCAATCGTCGTCGGTGTTTTCGACAATAGAGACCACGACATCTGATGGGGCGATGCCGCAAGCGCTTTGGAGTTCCTCGCAGAGGAGCCTGTAGAAGGCTTCCTTTTGCTCCCGTTTGCGTGGGCGCGAGGTCACTTGGAGGAATACCACCTTGTCGGTGCGTGGGATCCCAAGGCCGGTATCCTCGACGATCATCCGCGAGGGCTTGTGCTCATGGACGAGCTGGTAGCGGTCGCGCACAGGAACCTTGAAGGCTTCAAGCATGGCGCGGTGTGCGGCATCGAGTAGGGCTGTCAGCTCCTCCTCGGTGCGGCCTTCAATCAAATCAAAGCGGAGCAGCGGCATTCTCAATGACCTCCTTGGCGATTTCGCGGAGTTTGAATTTTTGGATTTTGCCAGTGGAGGTCTTGGGTAGGTCCGTGAAGACCACATAGCGCGGGCACTTGTATCGGGCGAGATGCTCACGGCACCAGGCGAGGATGTCGTCCGCCGTTGTCTCTATTCCAGGTGTCAGCTCGACGAATGCGCAAGGTGTCTCGCCCCATTTCGGGTCTGGCTTTGCAACCACCGCGGCGCCGGTCACTGCGGGATGTTTGTAGATGACATCCTCGACTTCGATGGAGGAAATGTTCTCGCCGCCGGAGATGATGATGTCCTTGGAGCGGTCTTTCAGTTGGATGTACCCATCTGGATGCATCACACCCAGATCGCCGGAGTGGAACCAGCCGCCGGCAAAGGCCGCGCTCGTGGCTTTATCGTTCTTGAGATAGCCCTTCATGACGATGTTGCCACGGAACATCACCTCGCCAATGGTCTCACCATCGGGTGGCGTCTTCTCCATGGTTTCTGGGTCGATCACGCTCAAGTCTTCGAGCGCGTGATAGCGCACGCCCTGGCGAATGCGCTTCTTGAGCCGGTCTTCATCAGGCAGGTCGTCCCATGAATCCCGCCAGGCGTTGAGCGTTGCCGGGCCATAGGTTTCGGTCAGCCCATAAAGATGCGTCAGTTCGAACCCGGCCTCATCCATTTTGGCGAGCACGGCAGCAGGCGGCGGGGCTGCGGCGTGGTTGAAGGCAACGCGATGATCGAATGTGCGTTTCTCATCGTCGCTAGCGCTCAGCAGCGCTGACATGACAAAGGGCGCGCCCGATAGATGGGTGACTTTGTGGTCGGCGATGGCGTTGTACATGGGCTTCCCGCGCACCGCTCTGAGGCACACATGGGTGCCGGCAACCATGCTGAGCGACCAGGGGAAGCACCAGCCATTGCAATGGAACATCGGGAGCGTCCAGAGATAGACCGGGTGCTGGCCCATGCCTGTGGCGAGAGTATTTGCGTAGCACATCATCGCCGCGCCGCGATGGTGGTAGACGACGCCCTTGGGATCGCCTGTGGTGCCGCTCGTATAGTTGAGCGAGATTGCGTTCCACTCGTCCGCCGGCATCGACCAGGCAAAATCAGGATCGCCATCGGCGACGAAGGCCTCGTAGTCGAGATCGCCTAGACGCTCTCCCTCCACCCCGAGTTCGAGGTCTCGGTAGTCTATCAGCAGCGGCTTCACATTCGCCTTGGCGAGGGCCTCTTTCGCGGTGGCCGCGAATTCGGTGTCGCCAATCAGCACCTTCGATTCTGCATGATCGAGCATGAATGCAATATTGGCCGCATCTAACCGCGTATTGATCGAGTGTAGAACGGCGCCTGCCATGGGCACACCGTAATGGGCCTCAAGCATGGCGGGGGAATTCGACAGCATCACAGAGACGGTGTCACCAGTTCTGATGCCGCGCGCTGCAAGCGCTGAGGCCAGTTGGCGCGATCGCTGATAGAACGTGCCATAGGAGATGCGCGCATCGCCATGAATGATGGCGGTATGGTCAGGATAGACGCTGGCGGCCCGTTCGAGGAATTTGAGCGGGGTGAGCGGCTGATAGTTGGCCGGCGTTTTGCCGAGCGCAGTGTCGTAAGGATTGGCCATGGTCTCAAGGTACGTGCTTTTGCGTGCCGCACCCTAGCCAACGCCGACGCCACGAATCAAACCTTCTTATGCGTAAGCGCCAAAAAAGCGATTATGCCGCAGCTAAGCCATCACGTCGTGCGCGATGCTTAGCCTGCTCGGTGCGAATAATAGGCGATCCCGGCGCCGAACGCGGCGAAAGCGACAAGGATGAGCGCAAGAAATCCAATCTCGGCCGGGCTCATGGAAACCCCCTTTGATGAGACCGGTTGAGGCGTAATGCTCCCCTCACCGCAGATGCCTGACCTTGCTCGAGGTCAAATCGGGTCCGAGCGCTCTCGGAGGGCAACCGCCCTCCAGTCCGGCCTCAGTGAGTAGGGATCCGCTCTTCCAGTCTCTTCAGGGCCCTGACCTACTCGGACGATGTCTCCTCGGGAGCATTGCCCGAAGGCTTGAGGTCTTTGAGCTTGGCAAAGACAGAGTCGGCGTCCGGTGCCTCTTCGACCTGCTCCGGTGCGGCCATGGCATCGCGGGCTTCCTGAGCGAGCACGGTTGCCATCTCAGCCTCAGGCTTTTCGGTCGGGAGAGGCTCAGCCTCGCCCGCGATCTCCGCCGTCGCGGCAATGTCGATGGTTTCTTCGGTCGGCAGCAAGGTGCCCGCCTTGGCTGCGCCCTTGCCGGCCTTTTTCTGTTCGCGCTCGAGGCGCGCTGCCGCCCGTTTCACTGCGGCATCGAGGTCGATCTGCGAGCAGAGGCCGAGCGTCACTGGGTCCTGCGCCACAAGGTTGGGCGAGTTCCAGTGGGTGCGCTCTTTGATGGCCAGGATCGTCGGCTTCGTGGTGCCCACCAGGCGCATGATTTGGCTGTCCTTTAGCTCGGGATGGCTCTTGAGCAACCATAGAATGGCGTTCGGCCGGTCCTGGCGGCGCGACACAGGCGTATAGCGAGGGCCGCGCTTGGTCTTGACTTCCGGGACTTCAACCTTCGGCTCCAGGAGCACGAGACGGTGTTTGGGGTCTTCTTCGGCAATGTGAATCTCATCGCGCGAAAGCTGGTTGGAGGAAATGGGGTCCATGCCTTTGATGCCTTGCGCCACATCGCCGTCGGCGATGCCTTTCACTTCGAGCACGTGCAGTTGGCAGAACTCGGCGATCTGCTCGAAGGTGAGAGAGGTATTGTCGACGAGCCAGACGGCTGTCGCTTTGGGCATCAATGGTGTGCGGTTCATAACGAGTGTCAAACCTTGCGTAAAAGAGTGGCGGCGTCTCCTTCGCTTTCCTAAAGCGAAAGAGCCAAACGTCCCAATTTCAGGGGAATGAGCCCTGTATAGGCCCTAGGGCTCACTTAAGCAATTGGTTCTGAGGACGACTTTCGTGCCACAGCGTTGGGATTTGAGGCACGAGGTTCCCAATTCTGGCTATGGATTCCGACCATGAATCCTGGCCATGACTGAGAGCGCCTCATACCGCCCGGCCCGCGGAATCTGCTGCAAGGAGGGCCCTCTTACGACACCTCCAGGACGATTTTGCCCACATGGCTCGGATCGTCGAGGCGCTTGTGGGCCTCCGCCGCCTCGGTCAGTTTGAAGGTCGAGTCGATCACAGGCCGATATTTGCGCTCGGCGATCAGCGGCCAGATACGCTCTTCGATGGCCATTGCCATAGCTGCCTTCGTGGCGTCGGTTTGCGCGCGCAAGGTGGAGCCCGTCAAAGTAAGGCGGCGCATCATCAGCTGCATCAAATCGATTTCCACTTTGGAGCCTTTGAGGAAGGCAATCTGCACGATGTGGCCCTCCAGTGCCGCCGCCCGGATGTTGCGCTCGACATAGTCGCCGCCCACCATGTCGAGGATTACGTCGGCGCCGTGTTTGGCTGTCACCTCGCGGACGATTTCGAGGAAGTCTTCTTTGCGGTAGTTGATGGCACGGACCGCGCCGAGCGCTTCGCAGGCCTTGGCCTTGGCATCGTCTCCTACGGTCACGATGACCTTGGCGCCGAGCGCGGTGCCGAGCTGGATGGCGGTCGTGCCGATGCCGCTCGCCCCACCATGAACCAGGAGCCAGTCGCCGGGCTCAAGGCCCCCGCGTTCGAACACGTTGTGCCAGACCGTGAAAATGGTCTCGGGCAGGGCGGCGGCCTCGATGGGGTTGACCCCTTGAGGGGCAAGAAGCGTGGTGGCCTCAGGGGCCACGGCGTACTCGGCATAGCCCCCGCCATTGACGAGCGCGCAGACGAAATCGCCTGGCTTGAACCGCGTTACGTTCTCGCCCACCACAACGATGGGGCCTGCGACCTCAAGCCCAAGCAGGTCCGAGGCACCCTTTGGCGGAGGGTAGAGCCCTTGACGCTGCAGCACGTCGGGCCGGTTGATGCCGGCGGCCTCGACGGCGATGAGCACGTCGTTTGCACCGGGCTGCGGCACTGGCCGCGTCCCCGGCTCCAACACGTCCGCGTCGCCGTGCCCGCGCGCTTCGATGACAGTCATGGTCTCTGGCAGCATCAAATCCTCGTCTTCTGTGTTCGGCTCCTCGTTGATCGCAGAAATTAGAGAAGAGTTTCGCGCGATGCTAGGATGAGAGCCGATGGGGGCCATAGCCAATCGGGATGAACACCATGGATCTTGACGATCTCACGCCAAAAAAGCCAAAAATCTATGAACTTGGGCAGGACCTTTACACGCTTTCGGAAGCGGAGTTGAAGGCGCTTATCGAGACCCTTCAAGCCGAAATTGTCCGGGTCCAGGAGGCACTAAAGGCAAAAGAATCCTCACGCGGCGCCGCCGAGGCTGCGTTCAAACTCTGAGCCTTTCCCGGACACCGTTCGTTTAGGTAAATCAGCCCTTAGTCTTAACCCGTTGTTAGGGACTGGCGCGTAAGGTCATCGTTATCCAGTCTTCTGGATCTGAGTGGCCTGTTCCACTCAGTTTGACGCCTCCCTGTTAACTTCCTGAGCCGCCGTCTTGGCGGCTCTTTTTTTGTCCTGTGTTGTCCGTAGCTTGCGTTTTAACCTTTCTTACCGGAAGGTAACGACAGCGCTCTCCCATGGCATAGTATGCAGCCCGCGCAAGGGGTGATGGAGTACCGGGGGCAATGGCGGGGAAGACCGAAAATAGTAACTTTGACGACGGCGTGACTGTGTCGTTTGGCGCGAAATTCGCCCGCTCGGACCAGTTCAAGACCGTGTTTCATGATGGAATGGCGCTGGTCGAGGCCGCTGCCGCTTATCTCGATGGCGATGGCCGCCAAGAGGCCCGCCGCTTAAAACCGCCCCATTCGCTGGCCTATGCGACGCATAGCATGAGGCTCACCACACGGTTGATGCAGCTTGCCTCTTGGCTCCTGATCCGCCGGGCGGTCACAGAGGGCGAACTGACGCCCGAGCAGGCAGTTGAGGAGCAGCGGAAGATCAAGCTTCCCGTAGAGGATACGCAGCCCGTCCGCGATCTCAGCGTATTGCCGGAGCGCCTCTGCGATCTCATCAAAGAAAGTGTCAAGCTGCAGGAGCAGGTGGTCCGGCTCGATCAGATGCTTGATTTCAACCAGTCCAAGCCTAGCGACAGCCAACACCCGGTTGGCGCGCACTTCTCCCGCTTGCAGGAGGCCTTCGGCCAAGATGCTGAGTAGGCGGGAAGCCGGTTAGGCAAGAAGCCGATGAGAGCCGGTCGAAGACTAAAGGGCAGTGCCGGAGGTTCGGCGGAGCCTATTTGATGAAGCCTTCGTACTTTTTCTTGAAGCGCGACAGACGGCCGCCGCGATCAATCAGGTGCTGCCCGCCGCCGGTCCAGGCCGGGTGGGTCTTCGGATCGATATCGAGTTTTAGCGTGTCACCCTCGCCGCCATACGTCGAATACGTGACGAACTCCGTGCCATCGGTCATGACCACCTTGATTTGGTGGTATTCCGGGTGAATGTCGTTTTTCATGGCTGAAAACCTTATTTGTCCGGCCGCCGGGCATTTTCGGCAGCTCCGCGTCGCCTGATTGTGTTCTAGCGGAATTGGCGGCAGCGTATAACGCGGAACTGGCGCCAGGGCAAGCACGTGCACGAAATAGGTTAAGCACCTAGATAGAGATAGGATCGACCGACCGCTTCTCTGCTAGAGGCGCAGGGATGGTCTGATCAGGTCTTTCCGCGAGGCGCCAAGCCCCTTAAAGTCGGCGCGTTTTTTAGCGTGCCGGATTCGGCATAAAACTAAAATCTGACCGGGCCTTTCTGTTGCAAACTGCTTCCCCCAAATCGGACGGTGTATCCGTCCCATCTGTTGAGGCCGCGCAAGTCGAGACGGAGACGTCGAAACGCGTCTCGTTGCGTCCTCTCGCGCGGATCAAACCCTATCTCTTCCGCTACAAAGTCATGCTGGTCGCGGCGCTGCTCTCGCTCCTGGTTGCGGCGGGCGCCATGCTCGCTCTGCCGCTTGCCATGCGCCGGATGGTCGACCTCGGCTTCTCCGGTATCGAGCCAGACTTGGTCGACCTGTATTTCACGACGCTGATCGGCGTTGGCGCTGTTTTGGCCGTTTCGAGTGCCGCTCGCTTTTACTGCGTGAACTGGCTAGGCGAGCGCGTGGTGGCCGATATTCGCACCGACGTCTTTGCTCATCTCACGGGTCTCAGCCCCGCCTTCTACGAAGTGTCGCATTCCGGCGAGGTCATGTCGCGGCTCACCGCCGACACGACCCAGGTTAAGGCGGCGGCGGGGACGGCAATTTCACAAGCGATCCGCAATGTGCTGCTGCTCATCGGCGCCGTCATCATGATGATTGTGACGAGCCCCAAGCTATCGCTTGCCGTGCTGATTGTGATCCCGGTTATCGTACTGCCGCTTGTCGCCTATGGCCGTTCCGTGCGTGTTCGCTCCCGGTATGCGCAAGATTCTCTGGCCGAGGCGTCCGCCTATGCGAGCGAGAGCCTTGGTCAGGTCAGAGTCTTGCAGGCCTTCACCAATGAGGCCGTGGCCACGAGCCGTTTCCGGGCCGCCATGGAACGCGCTTTCGGTGCAGCCAATTCCCGCGCCAAGGCCCGGGCGGGCCTCACCGCGATTGCCATGTTTCTTGTCTTCGCGAGCGTTGTGGGTGTGCTGTGGTATGGTGCGCAGGATGTGCTCTCTGGCGCCATGACCGCAGGCACGCTCGGTCAGTTCGTGCTCTATGCGGTGTTTGCTGCGGCCTCTGTCGGCGGTCTTAGCGATGTCTGGGGCGAGGTTGCGCAAGCGGCAGGCGCGGCGGAGCGGCTCGGCGAGCTGCTTGACGCGGACTCCGAGATTCAATCGCCTGCAGAGCCTGTGGCATTGCCACAGCCCGCGCGCGGCGAGATCACTTTTGCAGATGTGTCTTTCTCCTATCCGCTGCGGCCGGAGACACAGGCTCTCGACCATGTGGACTTTCATGTGAAGCCTGGCGAGCGCGTGGCGCTTGTGGGCCCATCGGGCGCAGGCAAGACCACGATCTTTGCAATGCTCTTGCGTTTCTACGACCCCAGAGCCGGCACGGTTCTCATTGACGATGTGCCTGTGAATGAGGCCGAGCTTTCAGACTTGCGCGCGCGTTTTGCGATGGTGCCGCAGGAGACGGCGCTCTTCGCCGACACGATTGCGGCCAATATTGCTTATGGGACAGGCGAGGCGAGCCCCGCCGAGATCGAAGACGCGGCCAGGGCCGCCCATGCACACGAATTCATCTCCGAGCTTCCGCGCGGCTACGACACCATGCTGGGTGAGGGGGGTGTGACGCTTTCCGCCGGGCAGCGCCAGCGTATTGCCATTGCACGGGCCCTCTTGCGCAATGCGCCAATCCTCTTGCTCGACGAAGCCACGAGCGCCCTCGATACCACCAGCGAAACGCGGGTGCAGAAGGCCTTGGACACGGTCATGGAGGGACGAACGACGCTGGTCATCGCCCACCGTCTCTCGACTGTCGTGAATGCTGACCGCATTCTGGTCTTCGATCGGGGGCGGCTGGTGGAAGACGGCACGCATCGTCAGCTTCTTGCGCGCGGCGGGCTTTATGCGCGCCTCGCCTCGGTCCAGTTTGCCCCGGACGCGGCGGCGTAGAGCTACTTCTCCGTCAGTTTCAGTTCGATGCGGCGGTTGCGGGCCAGCGCCGCAGGGCTAGCGCTGGAATCGATGGGCTGGAATTCGCCAAAGCCTGCCGCCACGAGATGCTCCGGTGCGATGCCGCGCGCCATGAGATAGCGCACGACCGTGATGGCGCGCGCGGAGGACAGTTCCCAGTTCGATGGAAACGTCGATGTGGAAATGGGGGTGATGTCCGTATGCCCATCGACGCGCATCACCCAGCCAAGACCGGGGGGAATGCTGCCCTCGATGTCTTTCAGGGCAGCGGCGAGCTTGTCGAGCTGAGGGCCGGCGCCAGGTTTCAGCACGGCCGAGCCTGGGTCGAACAAAACGTCAGAGGGAAAGACGAAGCGGTCGCCCACGATCTTGAAGTCCTGACGGGTCCCAAGCGTCTGGCGCAGTTTGCCAAAGAAGTCTGAGCGGTATTGGGCAAGCTCCCGTGCTTTCTTAGCAAGCGCTACATTCAGCCGCGCACCGAGATTGGCGATCTTGGCCTGACTGTCTTTGTCCTTGGCCTCGGAGGCCTCAAGGGCTTCGTTCAAGGCGGCAAGCTGAAGGCGCAGTGCGGCCAGTTGCTGGTTGAGGAGCTCGACTTTGGCCAGCGCGTCATTGGTGATATTGCGTTGTTCATCGAGCGCGGTCCCGAGCGCTGCCACGCGGCCCTCGGCGTCTTCCGTTGCCCCGCCAGCGGTCCCGAGCAGGCCGGTGAGGCGTTTGTTCTGCGACTCGGTTGCAAGCAGGGTGGCCTGCAACGCGGCGAGACTGTCCTCCGCACCTTCTTTCTTGGATCGCTCCAACGCGAGCAGTTCGGTCAGTTCCGAGAGCTGACGGTTCAGCCGCGACAGCATCGTGTCCTTGCCGCTCGCGGCTTGGGTGATGATGTAGTTGGTCACCATGAACAGGGACATGAGAAAGATCACCACGAGCAGGAGTGTGGACAGCATGTCCACGAAGCCTGGCCAGAGATTGGCGGTGTATTGGCTGCGGCGGCCGCGGGCGAGTGCCATCTCTTGCGTTCTTTCCTAGCGTTCCTGGACTAACTGCCTTCGCGCGCCGGGGCTTTGCGCTTGTCGGCGACTTGGCGCAGCACCGAGGCGATCTCATGCTGTTGCTGCGCTTGCTCGTCCGCCCATTCGCGCACGACCTTCTGTTCGGCGCGCATTTGTCGGATGAGCTTGTCGACGCCCTGGGCGAGGTCCTTCACCGCGGCCTCGGTATTGCCGCCAGCATTTGGGCCGACCCTGTCACCGATATCGGTGATCGAGCGCTGCATATCCATGAGCGCATAGCGCAGCTGCGGCGGGACGCTATCGCCTGGGTCTGCGGTTTGCAGTTCGGTGACATTGGCGAGCCAGTCTTCGAGCTCGTTGTAAAACCGGCTTTGCGCATGGCCCGCCTGAAGGTCGAGAAAGCCAAGAATTAGAGAGCCGGCGAGTCCGAACAGCGAGGACGAGAAGGCGATGCCCATGCCAGACAGAGGCCCGGCCAGGCCTTCCTTCAACTGATCGAATAAGAGCACACTTTCTGACCCGCCCGTATCGAGCGCGCCGATCGTATTGCCAACCGAACTCACGGTCTGCAGCAGGCCCCAGAATGTGCCGAGCAGGCCAAGGAAGACGAGAAGCCCGACGAGATAGCGTGTCGTCTCGCGCTGTTCGTCCAGACGAGAGGCGACAGAGTCGAGTAAGGTGCGTGCCGACCCATGTTCCAGAGACAAATGCCCGGTACGGTCGCGCAGCATGGTCGCCATGGGCAGGAGCAGGACGGGCTGCTTTTCGGCGGGCTGGCCTCCATCCGAGATGCTGAAATTGTTCACCCAGTTGATTTCAGGAAAGAGCCGGATGACCTGACGGAAGGCATAGACGATGCCCACGAGGAGCACGCCGATGATCAGCGCGTTCAGGCCAGGATTGGCCATGAAGCTGCGCCGCAATTGTCCGGTCTGTCCATCGAGAATGATCGCGAGCAGCGCCGCCAGCACGAGAAAGAGCGACATCCGCCAGAGAAAGATCTGGGGGCGCGAGAGTTTTGTCCGGTACTGCTTGCTTGCCATTCTTCCAGTGCTCGAGGTCGGGGGGCTTCGCTGGTAGGGGGTGATTTGGCCTTTGGGAAAGATTACCCGATTAG
>Ga0316193_10000086_pt1 | contig 46229 bp, 40 predicted proteins | sample MerIslsedime2_MG_FD_207735 | JGI IMG/M metagenome (GOLD analysis project Ga0316193, IMG submission 207735) | Coastal sediment microbial communities from Maine, United States - Merrow Island sediment 2 | ecosystem: Environmental > Aquatic > Marine > Coastal > Sediment | place: USA: Maine... | reverse complement strand
GATCACGACGATGAGGGGTGGGACATCTGCGCCACACCCGCGTGTCAGGCCTATCACGGTGCGGGAGCTGAGCACCCATTGTCGGACCGGGCCATCCGAGAGACGTCCGGGCTCATCGCCGTGTATCAAAATCGACCCATCGACGCCATGTACACGTCGACCTGCGGCGGCCACACCGAGGATGCCGCCGAGCTTTTCTCGGGACGCGCGAGTCCCTACCTCACCGGCGTCGCATGCGCCTGGGACCGGCCTCTGCTTCTCCCGGGGGAGGGTGTCGCCGAGGCGATTGGTGATATGAGCGCCTTTCGTCGATGGTTGGCTCTGCGTGCGCTCGATGTGGATGCCGGTGAGCCTTCTCCCATCGACGTCCTGCCGATGGTGGCGGAGCTTTGCGGCGGAGAAGTGCTGCCGCTGCCCGCCGAACCCGATCTGGCCGGGTGGATCGAGGCACTCTGCGCCGCGGGCGGGCTCGACGAGTCGAGTCCGTTGGTCACCGGCGAAGGCGCCGGCCGGTTGGTCCAGCTCGCGGATCTCTTCGACATCCCCCTGCCGCCGACCACGCCCGGTCGGTGGATGGACGGCTGGCACCTCGAGGCGGTTTCGGCGGTGCTCGAGATCCAGGAGCGGATCCGCGCGGACCGCGGTGAACTCGTGCCCCACCCGGATGGCGTCGCCATCTATCCTCGGCGGGCCGACAGGTCGGAGGCGCTGCCCCGGCCCCTTCCTCTGGTCTGGCGGTGGGGTTCGAGCTACGGCGGTGCGACGGCGCTCCGTGCGCTTCCCGGCACGGCGCTCGAGCGGTACCGGCTGGGTGACCGGTTTCTGGCCCTGGTGGTGGTTCAGTCGGATGGCGGCGGCGATGCCGATCGCCGGTCGGCCTGGCGAAGTTGGAGGCGGGAGCGGAGCTGGGATGAGCTGGCGGCGAGCGTCGGCGAGCAGGATCTCGAGCGTCTGGAGATCATCCGCCGCGGGCGTTCCGGTCGAGTCGTGACCCTCGCGATCATCGACCGAAGCGGAAACCGCAGGCTGGTGAAGGGCTTTGATGTTCGCCGGGCTCTCGATCTGCCGGAGACCCTGTTCGAAATGCACGTGAGGACGCTCCCCGATGGTCAACGAATGGCACATTTCCTCGGACGCGGGTGGGGGCACGGCGTTGGTCTGTGCCAGAACGGGTCCTATGGTCTGGCGAGGGCCGGGATGACCTTCGAGGCCATTCTTCGGCACTATTACACCGGCATCGAGATTGCCGTGTGGAGCCCGCAGTAGGCTCTGACGGCGTAGAATGTGCGCATCCGTCGACGGCGAAGACGTGGAGGTGACCGTGGTTTTCGAACTCACTGAAGATCAACTGTCCATTCGAGACATGGTTCGCGACCTGGCGCGCAATGAGATCGCCCCCAACGCGGTGGTGTGGGATCGGGACCAGCACTTCCCGCGCGAGCTCTTTTCACAGCTCGGCGAGCTGGGGCTGCTCGGTGTCTTGGTGCCGGACGAATTCGGCGGCGCCGGCCTCGGCTATGTCGAGTATGTGCTGATTCTCGAGGAGATCGGCGCCGCCGACGGTGGGGTCGGTCTCGGGGTGGCGGCGCACAACTCGCTGTGCACCAACCATCTCTTGCTCTTCGGTTCCGACAAGCTGAAGTCGGACTATCTGCCCAAACTCGCCTCGGGTGAGTGGATCGGCGCCTGGGGCCTGACCGAGGCCGAAGCGGGTTCCGATGCTGGTGGAACCCGCACCACGGCGGTGCGAGAAGACGACGAATGGATCCTCAACGGGTTAAAGAACTTCATCACCCACGCCACCGTGGGCTCGGCTGCGGTGGTGATGGCGCGGACCTCCAAGGAGGGAGGCCACCACGGAATTTCGGCCTTCTTCGTCCCCTTCGACCGTCCCGGCGTCAGCCCGGGGAAAAAAGAGGACAAGCTCGGGATGCGCTGCTCCGACACCTCTTCGCTCGTGCTCGAGGACTGTCGGGTGCCGGCCGACCACCTGCTCGGCAATGAGGGCGACGGTTTCATCCAGGCGATGAAGGTCCTCGACGGCGGCCGAATCTCCATCGCCGCCCTGTCGCTCGGGATCGCCCGCGGCGCCCTCGATTCCGCCGTAGAGTACGCCGGGGTCCGGCAGCAGTTCGGCAAGCCCATCTCCTCGTTCCAGATCACCCGCGCCAAGCTCGCCGACATGGCGACCGGGGTCGAAGCCGCGCGGCTGCTGACCATGCGGGCGGCAATCCTCAAGGATCGTGGTGAGACCGTGACCCTCGAGTCGTCCATGGCCAAGGTCTACGCGTCCGAGACGGCGGTGAGGGTGGGCGAGGAGGCGGTCCAGATCCATGGCGGCTATGGCTACACCACCGATTACCCCGTGGAGCGTGCCTGGCGAGATTCCAAGCTCTGCACCATCGGCGAGGGGACCTCGGAGATCCAGCGGATGGTCATTGCCCGTGAGATTCTGAAGACCCGGTGAGGAGGCCTGACGATGAGCAAACCCACCCTCGATCACATCGGAATCGCCGTTGAGTCGCTGGCGAAGGGGGTCGAGTTCTACGAGGCCCTCGGTCTCGATCTCGAGGGTGTCGAAGAGGTCACCGAACAGGGAGTCAAGGTCGGCTTCCTGCCGGTGGGGGATGCGCGCCTCGAACTCCTCGAGCCGACCGGGCCGTCGTCACCGATCGCCAAGCACCTGGAACGGCGCGGGCCGGGTCTGCACCACGTCTGCCTTCGGGTCGACGACATCCGTGGAGCCATGGCTGCCCTCGCCGAACGGGGCCACCGACTTCTGTCGGACGAACCTCAGGCGGGCGCCCACGGTTGTCTGGTGTGTTTTGTCCACCCCAAGTCCACCGGCGGGGTGCTGCTCGAGCTGACGCAGCCAGGAGACGCGAGCCATGATGAATGATGATTTCGGAGCCCCGTCCATCGACGAGGGTTCGCTGGTCGTGCTCCACTGCGCCAACCCGAAGGAGAAGCACTGGGGCCTGCTGATCAAGATGGACGGACTCGGCGTCGTGGTCCGGGGGCTCGATCTCGAGTCGGTGGAGGACTGGTTGGCGCAGGAGCGCGGCGGAAGCGAAGCTCTGATCTCTCCATCGACCTTCTTCATCCCCACCTATCGGTTGATCCGGATCGATCTCGATGAGAGCGGTCCGGTGGTGGCAGGCTACGGTGATCGGTTCTCGCGGGATTGCGATCGGGATGTCAGATTGGCGCTGCTCGGAGATGGCGACATCGAAGATGCGAACTGAGATGTTGCGTCAATTGGTTGTCGCGGCCCTCGTCCTGGTCTGTCTCGCCGCCGGTCCCTGGTGGACACGGCAGGTGTCGGCCCAGTACCGGGGGCAGGTCAACGTCGACGCGGTCGTGGTTCCCGTGACGGTGCGTGACGCCAAGGGTCGGGTGGTGAAGGGCGTGGCGCGGAATAAGTTCCAGCTCTTCGTCGACGGCTACCTGGTGCCCATCAAGGACCTCCACCTCGAAAACGACCTGCCCATCAGCCTCGGTTTCATCCTCGACACCTCGGGTTCCATGGCGGGGCGCAAGCTCGACGGCAGCCGGAATCTGATCATGGCCTTTCTCGGTGAACGGCGGCAGGAAGACCAACTCGCACTGTGGACCTTCGGCAATGACCGGGTCCTCGAACGATTCCCCTTCGGGATGGGTTGGTACCTCCTTCCAAGGATGCTCGAGACCATCAAACCGTGGAGCACGACCGCGCTTTATGACATGGTGCGCCGGGTGCCGGAGGCGATGGAGAAGGCCGATCACCACCGGCGCGCAGCCATTCTCCTGACCGATGGTGTCGACAACGCGTCGGAGATCTCCGCAGCCGAGGCGACCGAGATCGCTCGGGGTCTCGAGACACCCATCTATGTGCTCGGGGTCGAACCACCGCCCGAGCCCGGTTCCACCAGGCTTTCCTACGAAGAGATTCTCACCCTCATCGCCGATGGGTCCGGAGGGCTCTACCGACGGATCCCGCGGGCCGAGGACATGCCCGAGGTGGCGCGGACCCTCCTCGACGAACTCTCCTCTCGCTACATTCTCACCTTTACCACATCGGGGATCGGGCAACGGAAGTGGCGACCCCTCGAGGTCAGGGTGGCGGGGCACCAGACGGTGACGAGGACCGGCTACGTTGGAACATTGCCGTGAGAGGTGAGAGGTGAGGAGTGAGACGTAAAGATGTTAGAAAGTCAGGAAGTTAGAAGGTTAGAGAGTAAGAATCTTGGAAGGCAGGGGTGTTGGGGTCGAGCGGACGGGTGACCCTCTCCCCCTCTCACCTCCTAACCTTCTAACTTTCTAACCTTCTAACTTTCTCACCTCCTGACTTTCTCACCCCTAACTCCTAACCCCAAACCTGCTATCGAGATCACAATCCTGCTGGAACAAGCTGTATTACAATAATCGTGTTGGACTTGAGAACGAATTCTGAGATCGCCCCGAATGGGGAATCGTGGAGGTCAAGATGCGCAGAGTGTTTCTGGTGATGGCAGCGTGCTGCGTCCTGGCGAGCCCCGCTTTTGCGGGTGGCGGAGTCGATCTGTATGGAGCCTACGGAGAGGTGGTCGACGGCGACGCAGAGCTCGGTCTCGGTCTCCGTCTCAGCATCGGTGGCTCCCACTGGATGTTTGACGTCGGAGTCACCAGTTTCCTGGAGGCGGAAGACGTCAACATCGGCCCCGCAAACGAAGACTCTTTGACGTATCGCGCGTTCGATTTCGGTCTTCGTTACCAGTTCTACGAGGGCCACAAGGTTCGTCCCTACGTCGGTGCTGGTGTGAGCCTTGCGCAGGTCAACGCGATCGACACCAGAGTTGACAGCGGAGTGGGTGTGTATGGCCTGGGCGGGATCCGTTTCGGCAAGCCGCAGGGGATCAACTTCATGGCCGAGCTGATCTATCGCTGGACCGAGGTTCAGGCCAGATATGATCTCACCAACGAAAAAGACGTCAGCGTCGGAGGGCTCGCCCTCCAAGCGGGAATCTCGTTCGCATTCTGAGTTCGTCCCGGCATGGTCCGGGGCGCCGACGCGCCTGATTCATTCTCGGGCGACGGGGTGTGCCGGGTTCAACGCGCGGTATCTGAATGTTGCGGTCCGGTGATCTGACCGGCCGTGCAGCTGTTTCCCTTTTTTGGCCGTCGCTTTCGCATCAACGCGAAGGCGGCGGCCAAAAAAGGTTAGAATGACCGGCCGACGAAGGAGTCCCGATGCCCCTGAACGATATCCGAAATCGCGCGGCTGCCGCCCTAGCCGCCGCGGTCGAGGCCGAGTTCGACCACGCGCCTGACGAGGTGGTGCTCGAGGTCGCCCCCCGGCGAGACCTCGGTGACCTCGCCTGGCCCGGCGCCCTGCCCCTGGCCAAGGTTCTCAAACGCGCGCCTCGGCAGATCGCCGAAGCCGTCGCGGCGCGCGTCGAATGGCCTGCGGAAATCGTCAGGGTCGAGATAGCGGGCCCCGGTTTTCTCAATCTGTGGCTCGACCGCAACGTGGTCCTCTCGGGCTTGCTTCGAGACGACCGGAGCCACGATGAGGACAACGTCGAGAAGACCGTTGTCGAGCACACCAACATCAACCCGAACAAGGCCGCCCACATCGGCCACCTGCGCAATGCGGTCCTCGGTGATGTCCTGGTCAGGTGTCTCCGTCATCTCGAGTTCGAGGTTGAAACCCAGAACTACATCGATGACACCGGTGTTCAGGTGGCCGATGTCGTGGTGGGTCTGCTCTATCTGCCGGAAGCGGCCATTGCCGAGTGCCTGGGCGTGGAAACGGTGCGGAGGGATGAACTCGTCGACCGGGCTCTCGCCCTCGATCCGGGTGGGGTTCCCGCGGCCTCGACCTCCGATTTCGACGATTTCTGCTGGGCTCTCTACCCGCAGGTGACGGCCCGCTATGCCGAGGACGAAGCGTTCAAGGCGTACCGGGCCGAGATCCTTCACGCCGTCGAATCGGGTGATGGTGGTCTCGAGCTCGATCAGGCCTTGCAGCTGCTCCGTGGCGCGGTCATCGCCGGGGAGGTCGTTCCGCCGCGGGCGATCGCGCGGCTTGCCGGAGCGGTGGCCGACGCCAATATGCGGTGCCATCTCGCCACGATGGCGAGGCTCGGGGTCGGCTACGATGTCCTGCCGCACGAATCCGATATTCTCCATCTCGGGTTCTGGCAGCGCGCCTTCGAGTTGCTCGAGGCCTCGGGCGCGATCAGGCTCGAGTCCGAGGGCAAGAACGCCGGCTGCTGGGTCATGTCCCTCGCCGACAGCCCCGAGTTCGCCGATATGGACGACCCGGACAAGATCCTCCTACGCTCAAACGGCACAGTGACCTACACCGGCAAGGACATCGCGTACCAGTTGTGGAAGTTCGGCCTCCTCATCGACTCCGATGGGTCGCGGCACGATTTCGGCTACCGACCGTACGCCGATTGGAGCCAGCAAGCCGCGGCGGCGCCGGTCAGCTATGGAGACGGCGGTCATCGGTTGGCATCGACTTCCTCCGATCCGTCAGACCGGCTGGAGGGGCGCACTTTCGGCGCTGCTTCCCGGGTCTACAACGTGATCGATGTTCGTCAATCCTATCCTCAGAAAGTCGTCAAGGAAGCAGTCCGGGTGCTCGGCCACCCGCGAGCGGCCGATGCCTCGGTTCACTTCGCCTACGAGATGGTGGCGCTGACCCCGGCGGCGGTGCGGGTCATCGAGGAGCGCAGCGGCACCTCGTTCGGCCTCAGCGATGAGGAGATGGCCAAGGCCTACATCGAGATGTCCGGTCGGCGGGGGATCGGTGTCCGTGCCGACGAATTCCTCGATGTCCTCGTCGACGCCGCCGAAGACGCCATCGTCGATCGACTCCAGGGCGGTGGGGCGCCTGCCGATGTGGCCGATCGGGCGAACGCCATCGCCGTCGGTGCTCTGCGCTACCTGATGGCGCGGCAGTCTCGCAACCGCGTCCTCGCCTTTGACTTCGACGAGGCACTCGCGTTCGAGGGCGATACCGGGCCCTACCTCCAGTACTCGGCGGTGCGGGCGAGCAAGATCTTCAGCAAGCTCATGCTACGGCGAGGCGAAGGCCGGTTCGGGGTCGACGAGCTGGACGAACTCGGCGACATCGAGATCCCCGACGACCTCTGGGGCCTGGTGCTCGAGTGCGCTCGACGGCGTGACGTGGTCGAGCAGAGTGTCGCCAACCTGGAGTTTTCGCTCCTCGCCCAACACGTTCACAATCTCGCCCAGCTCTTCCACCGCCTGTACCACTCGAACCCGGTCGTCCCGGAAGAGGACGCGACATTACGCGCCCTTCGCCGAGCCGTTTTCACCCTCTTTGTGGATGAGATGCACGTGCTCCTGGAGCAGCTTCTGGGGATCCCGATTCCCGAGGAGATGTAGGCTCTCCCGTACCCGTACCCGGTATGATGTCTTCTGGATGGGGTTATGAACGACGATCAGATCAAAAGCCTCTTCGAGCGTCTCACGAAGCAGATTCTCGGGCTCATCGCCAAGACCGATGACCCGGTTGCGCACCGGGCGACGGCGGTTGCGCTCCTGCACCACAAGGTGCCCGGGGTCTCGTGGACGGGATTTTACTTTCTTCGAGGGGAAGAGCTGGTGGTCGAGGCCTACCAGGGTCCGGTCGCATGTCTGGTCCTCGAGCGCCACATGGGAGTCTGCTGGGCGGGGATCGACCGCAACGAAACCCTCCTGGTAGAAGACGTGGAGGCGTTCCCGGGCCACATCGCCTGCGACTCGCGAAGCCGCTCCGAGGTCGTGGTGCCGGTCCGCGACGTCCATGGAAGAGCCATCGGCGTGCTCGACGTGGACTCGCATCTTCCGGGTCACTTTTCCGGGGCCCATCGTGAGGGGTATGAGTCCATCGTTCGCCTCCTCGAAGAGCGTTGGTGGAGATGAGGGACGACGCCAGTCTGAAATGCAGCGTTTGACTCGAATCGTTCGAGCGGCAGCCGCCTCCCTGGGGGCGCTGGCGGCCGTGATTTCGGTCCTCATCGTCTTCAACGTCGCCTCGTTCGGATCGGTGGAACTCCAGCGCCTCCGAGAGCCGACCTTGGTGTTCTGGATCTGTGTTCTTGCCGTGTTTTTTCTGCGACCCGATCGAACCGATGCGTGGGCCCGATGGAGTTCGAGGGTTGAAACGTGGTTCGCCTCACCTCGAGCCTTTGCCGCCATCGCCGGGATCGGGGGGCTGCTCCTCGTGGCGAGTTCGCTGACCCACCACCTCGCGTTCAACACCCACTCCCACGATCTCGGGATATATCAGGAAGCTCTGGCCGGGGCCTGGGAGTGGCCGCCTCTTCCCTCGAGGTGGCTCGGATCGAGCTTTCTCGGCGAGCACTTCTCACCGGTCCTCTTCCTCATTGCTCCGCTCTACCGGGCATTGAATTCGCCGCTCACGCTGGTTCTCCTGCACCCGGTCGTGCTCTGGGCCGGGGTCTTCCCCTTGGCCGCGGTAGGTCGTGAGCTCGGTCTGACCCGAGCGATCACCAATCTCGTTTGTCTCGTCTATCTCTTCTTCCCGACGGTGGCGCGAGCCGCCGCCTATCCCTTCCACCACGAGGTTTTCTACCCGGTCGTGCTGATCTCTCTCTATCTCGGTTTCCTGCAGAAAAGGCCGCTGCTGGTGGGTCTTCTGGTCGTCGCGGCGGTGGCCGTCAAGGAAGATGCCGGGCTCTACCTCCTGGGCATGGGGATCTTCTTCGGGCTCCACCACCGGAGATGGCGGTGGGGGGCGCCTATCGCGGTGGCGGGGGCGGTCTCGACCGCGATCGCGGTGGTCTGGATCATTCCCTTCTTCCAGACCGGATCCGCGGGCTATGGATTTCTCGGCCGCTGGCACGCCTGGGTCACGCCGGTGGGTGTCATGGGCGCTGCCGGAAACATGTTGGCGGCGATTCTCACGGAGGACTTCATCACCGTCATCGCGGCCACGGTGCTCCTGCCTTTTCGCGGCAGGTGGACCTGGACCGTCGTGGCGATTCCGGTCCTGCTCAACCTCACGAGTTCGTCCGCCAATCAGGCTCAGCTTGGTCTCTACTACGGCGTGCCGGTCGCGGCCACCGCTGCGGTGGCGTCCATGGCCGCGCTGGCGTGCCGCCCATCCTCGCGGGCCGGCGGTCTCAAGCTGGCTGCGGTCGCGCTTGTCATCAACGTGGCCGCGTTCACCTACCCGTCGATTCCGTCGTGCAGAGGCGAGGTTCTTGCCGAGATCCGGCGGATCGACCGGGAGGCGACCGTGGCCATGAGCGCCTCCTTCGACCCGCTGCTCCAGCACGTCGAACGAAGAGAGCTCGTTCGTGCTCGGCAGGAGCCGAGAACGGATCTCGTGGTGTTGCGGACCGATCGCTACACCTGGCCCCTCGAAAGGGACCAAGCGTCAGGGCTCGCCTCTCGCCTCGAGTCAAGTCCGAGGTACGAAGAACGCTTCCGCTGCGATGGGTTTGTCATCTTCGAGCATCGGATCGACAGCGGTGAAGCGAATGGGTCAGAGAGGCACCGAGGCTCAGAGGTTTCGCGATAGCCGCAGCAGACGTTATCGTCATCGTGGCCGTGTGCCTTGTCGTCCTTGGCCCGTGGTCGGTCCACTCTTCCCACGAAGGGCTGATCCTCTGTATTTCCGTGTCGTTGTGGTTGAATGCGATGGAACTCGTTGCCCTCAGGGTTGATTGACTGTTTTTCGGCTTGGCAAACCCTTCCCACAAGGGTAGGATGCGGGCGCTGTGCGGGAATTCACAAAGTACCGCCTGGAGGCTTTCATGGCAGGCAATCTTCGAGGTCGTCATTTCGTCAAGCTGCTCGACTTCACCTCGACCGAACTCCGTGATCTGCTCACGCTCTCGGCCACCCTCAAGGCCAACAAGAAGGCCGGGTTGCGTGGCCGAACTCTTGCCGGCAAGAGTATCGCGCTGATCTTCGAGAAGCCCTCGACTCGAACCCGGTGCGCCTTCACCGTCGCCTGTATCGACGAGGGCGCCCACCCGGAATACCTGGGCAAGGGCGATATCCAACTCGGCAAGAAAGAGACCGTCGCCGACACGGCCCGAGTCCTCGGGAGGATGTTCGACGGTATCGAGTTCCGCGGCTTCTCGCATTCGACGGTGGAGACCCTGGCCGAGTACGCCGGAGTGCCGGTGTGGAACGGACTGACCGACACCTGGCACCCGACCCAGGTCCTCGCCGATCTGCTCACCGTCCAAGAAGAGTTCGGCCGACTCGAAGGCCTGGCGCTGGCCTTTGTGGGGGACGGCCGCAACAATATGGCCAACTCCCTCATGGTGGGCTGCGCCAAGCTCGGGATGGATGTGAGGATCGTGGCGCCGGAGTCCCTCCACCCAGAGCGAGGGCTAGTCGAACAGGTCGAAGCCATCTGTGTCGAGACCGGCGGCGTGGTCACGGTGACCGCCGACGTAGCCGAGGGAGTGAATGGGGCTCACGCCATCTACACCGATGTCTGGGCTTCCATGGGTGAGGAGGACAAGATCGCCGAAAGAGCTGCGTTGCTCAAGCCGTACAAGATCACGCCGGAGATGATGGCCGCAACCGGCCGGCGGGAGACGATCTTCCTCCACTGCCTACCGGCGTTCCACAACCTCGAGACCGAGGTCGCCAGGAAATTTCCCGAGATCTGCGAGGTCTCGGATGAGGTCTTCGAAGGGCCCCAGTCGAGAGTCTTCGACGAGGCTGAGAACCGCCTCCACACCATCAAGGCCGTGATGGTTGCGACCCTGGGTCGCTGAGTTCCGCGGGGTCACACGACAATGCGGCGAATACTGATCCTCGGGGCGGGTCGCTCGGCCCCTTATCTCATCCAACGTCTCCTGGAATCCGCCGCGGTCCACGACTGGCAGGTGACGGTCGCTGATCGTGATCTCGAGTACGCCGAATCCAGGGTCGCCGGTCATCCAAACGGTCGCTCCATCGCCCTCGATGCCTCGGACGAGCAGCAGATGGCGGGCTGGATCGGTACCGCAGATGTGGTCGCCAATGTCCTCGCTCCGGCCTTCCAGGGGCGGGTGGCGCGGCTCTGCGTCGAAGCCGGCGTGCACATGGTGTCGGTCTCCTATCTGCAGAACGAAACAAGAAACCTGGATTCGTGGGCACGCCAAAGGGGTGTCCTCTTGCTCGCCGAAATGGGTCTCGATCCCGGCATCGACCACATGATGGCCGCCGAAGCGGTACGGGCGACCAAGAACGCCGGCGGCGTGGTGCGGGCGTTCCGTTCGTTCGGCAGCGGTGTTCCTGCTCCCGACTCGCTCTCCAATCCGTTGCAGTACCTGGTGACCTGGAACCCGTGGAACGTTGCGACCTCGGGCGGGGCCGGGGCGCAGTATCTACAGGGAGGCCGGATCCGGATTGTCCCCCACCACAGACTCTTCCACCACACCTGGCCGGTGGATGTGGAGGGTGTCGGCCGTCTCGAAGGCTATCCGAACCGCGACTCTCTCTCCTACCTGAAGCACTTCGGTCTCAATGGGGTTCACACCATGATTCGCGGGACCCTCCGCCATCCGGGCTATTGTGAGACCTGGTCGAAGGTGGTGAAACTGGGGTTGACCAACGACACCATCCACATTCCGGATCTCGGTGAGAGGTCACCGCGCGAGGTGGTCGAGATGTTTCTCCCGATTCCGGTCCCTGCGGATCGGGTTGAGGCTGCGACCACCCTCTTCCTCGAGCTCAACCCGACGAGTCAGCAGATGGTGAATCTCCGTTTCCTCGGTCTTTTCGACGAAGAGCCCACCGGGTGTGCCGGTGACACGGCCGCCGCCATGTTGTCGCACCTGCTCGAGACCCGGTTAGCGCCGCTGCCCGAGTCGCGCGACATGGTGACCATCGTCCACGAGATGGAGGTGGAGTACCCTCAGAGCGATCGGGCTTCGGAACGCCAGACCTTCACCATGGTCGAGTATGGCGAGCCGGCGCGGATGTCTGCCATGGCAAAGACCGTCGGGTTGCCGGCCGCTGTCGCGATCGAGATGTTGTTGAAGGGTGAGATCGATCTGCGGGGTTGCCTGTTGCCGAGCCATCCCGAACTCTGTGATTCGATCCTCGCACATCTGCGTGCCGAGGGTCTCGAGATCAAGGAAACCATCGAGCCGCTGTGAGATCGGTGGCACAGTTCGCGAAAGGGGATCAGCATGAAGAAAGTCGTCGTTTTCGGGGCCGGCCTGGTGGTGCGCGCCCACGTTCGCTATCTGCTCGATCATGGGTTCGCCGTCACCGTTGCCAGCCGTACGGTTTCAAAGGCCGAGGACATCATTGATGGCCACGAGAACGGCACTCCCATCGCTTTTGACATCACCACCGATCCCGACAAGCTCGCGGCGATCATCGCCGAGCACGACCTGGCGGTGAGCCTCCTTCCGTGGCAGTACCACCCGGCGGTGGCCAGAGCGTGCCTCGACGAAGGCAAGCACATGGTCACCACGTCCTATGTCAAGGACGACATGATGGCGCTCGACGCCGAGGCGAAGGAAAAGGGGATCATTCTCTTCAATGAACTCGGGGTCGATCCCGGCATCGACCACATGACCGCCATGAAGGTCATTCACAGGGTTCAGGCAGAGGGCGGAGAAATCACCACCTTCCAATCCTATTGTGGTGGACTGCCGGCCCCCGAGGCCAACGACAATCCCTATGGTTACAAGTTTTCGTGGAGTCCCCGTGGTGTGCTGCTCGCCGGACTGAACACCGCGCGCTACAAGCGTTACGGCGAGGTGGTCGATGTTCCCGGCAAAGAGCTCTTCGATCACGTTTGGAAGGTCGATGCGGAACTCGAAGGTGTTCCCACCGAACTCGAGGGCTACCCGAATCGCGACTCCATGCCCTACACCGAGGTCTACGGAATCGACCCGCGCGATGTCATGTTCCGCGGCACGCTGAGGAATCCGGGCTGGTGTTCCTCCATGAAACAGGTGGCCAGGCTCGGGTGGCTGGGAACCGATGCCATGGACGGACTCGAGGGCAAGACCTACGCCGACGTCACCGCGCGTCTGGCAGGCGCCGGCGACACCTCGGATCTCAAGAACAAGGTGGCAGCTCATCTCGGAATCGAGGCCGCAGGCCCGGAGATCGCCAAGATGGAGTGGCTCGGTCTGCTTGGATCCGATCCGCTGCCCGGTCCCGATGCACCGGTCGACATCCTGACCGCACGGATGCTCGAGAAGATGTCCTACAACGAAGGCGAACGCGACATGCTCGTGCTCCAACACACCTTCATGGCCGAGTTCCCGGATCGCCGCGAGCACATCACCTCGACCATGGTCGACTTCGGAATCCCCGGCGGCGACTCATCCATGAACCGGACCGTGGGTCTGCCGGCGGCGGTGGGTGTGCGCTTCATCTTGGAGGGTCGCTTCACCCAACCCGGGGTCGGCGTTCCGGTGATGCCCGAATTCTACGAACCGTCGCTCGAGGAACTGGAACGTCTCGGGATCCAGTTCACTGAAGAGGTCAAGGTCGCCGATTCGTAGATCACGGAGATGTTTTACGACTTTTCACATGGGGCCTATCGGCCCCATTTTCAATGCTTTAGAAGAGATTTTCGACGACCGGCGCGGCGTGTCGCGTTTCCTCGTATTCCATTCAGGAACTCTTGTCGCTACAGTTGCGTAGTAATCGAAAACAAGGAGGCATGCCATGGGTGCTGAAACTGGAAGAATCAAGATCGGAATCGTCCTCGCGGTTCTCACAATCGCCCTCACCGGGCTGACGGTTGCGGAGGCAGCGGACCTCGACATCAGAGCTCGGGCGGTGAGCACGCTCAACATCGAGCGGGCGATCACCGATCACGTCGACATCCGAGTGGAGCGGTGGTCGACCGATGACGAACGGGAGGCGCTTATCGAGACGCTCGATTCAGCGGGCAACCATGCCCTCGCCACGGCCCTGGCGGACGAGTCCGAGACCGGTTGGGTCCGATTCGATCCGAGAGGCGGCAGAGGGCAGGGAAGAGACCCTCGAAAGACGACTCTGCGCTACGCCAGAGAGATTGACAGCGGCGACACCAAGGAAATCATCCTGATCACCGACCGATACATCGGTTATGGTTCCAACCAGCAGGGAGCCGACGGCTCCAAGCTCGCCCAGTATCCGCTCTCGTTCGTCCTGCTCAAGTTCCAGAAAGACGACGCGGGTGACTGGAAGGGCATCGGGCGGATTTTTGTCGGGGCCAAGGTCAGGTTCGACAACACCAAAAAGAAATTTGTCATCGATGAATTCCCCACGGATCCGGTGTACCTCAAAGACATGAAGCTGAAGTAACCCGTTCGCGGAGCTCTGAGAGAACTATGACCCGGCGCGTGCTGGCTCAGCACGTGCCGGATTTCTTTTCACATGCCGGGCTATCATTGAGATCCGATGACGTCGGTACAAGCGAACGATCGTTGCCCGAACTGTGAATGACGCTCTCCGCCACCGCGAACTGATGGTCTCCGGCTCCATCGACCGGGCGATTCTCCATCTGGGGGCGCCGGCGGCGTTGGCGGCGCTGCTCCAGGCCGGTTTCCTGGTTGTGGACACCTTCTGGCTCGGTCGGGTCGGGGCCGTTGCCATTGCCGCTGCTTCAACCGCGGGGTTCGTCATGTGGCTGGCCCAGACCCTCGGCGAAGGCGCCGCCAACGGCTCCGGTGCAGTCCTGGCCAACGCCGTGGGCGCCGGTGACGACCCTGCGGTCAGGCGGGCCGCTTCGGCGGGCCAGGCGCTTGCGGTGTGGGGCTCGGCGCTGGTCTCCTCGGTTGGACTGGCCAGCGCTCATGCCGTCTTCGTCTTCATGGGCACCGCCGGCGATGTCAGCCTGGCCGGTCATCGGTATCTTTGGGTGATCCTCCTCGGGATGCCGGCCTACTTTGTTTTCACCTGGCTGTCGGCTGCATTCAGGGCCACCGGTGATGCCCAGACACCGCTCAAGCTCCTCACCATCGCGGCGGTGGTCAATCTACTGATCGATCCCGTGCTCATCTTTGGACTCGGTCCGGCGCCCGCCCTCGGGGTCACGGGAGCGGCCCTGGCGACGGTGGCCGCGTGGCTGGTTTCAGCCGCCTGGGGGTGGGTGCTTCTGGGCCGCATGGGTCTTCGCCCGATGGTTCGAGATCTGATGCGGCCGCCCCACTCGGAGACCTGGAAAGCACTCAAAGTCGGGGTTCCTCTCGGCCTCGAGGGCGCCTTTTTCTCGGTGATCTACATCTTTCTCACCAAGGTCACCACCGACTTCGGAACGCCGGCGGTGGCCGCGCTTGGGGTCGGTCACAAGCTCGAGTTGCTCAACTACTTTGTCTGTGCGGGTATGGGTGCCGCAGCGACCACCCTGGTGGGGCAGAATCTCGGCGCCGGCAACCCGGCGAGGGCCGCTCGCGCGACGTGGCGCACGCTTTTTCTCACATGCCTACCCGTGGGCGCGGTGACCCTGGTCTTGGTGTCATACCCCGACCAGGCCGTGGCGGTGTTCAACGCCGATCCCGAGGTTGTTTCGGCGGGAACGACCTATGTTCTCCTCGCCAGCCTGAGCCAGCTCTTCATGGCCTTCGAGGTGGTCTGTCTCTCCGCCTTCGCCGGGGCCCAATGGACCGCCGTACCGGCGGTGGTCGAAATGGGCTTCACCGCGGCAAGGGTCCCCGTGGCCATGGGCCTCATCGCCCTCGGTCTCGGGGTCGAGGGAGTGTGGATCGCCATCGCCGGGACCACCGTCATCAAGGGCTCGTTACTCGGAATCATGTTCCTCGTGCGGCATGGGCGGGGGTGAGCGGGGCAGGGGCAACCACCAGCGGCAGTCGTCAGCGGCGGGGACAGTGCCAGGGACAGAGGCCGCAACCAGTGGCAGAGACAGCGCCAGTCTTCAGCTGCGGCGATACCCCTGCCGTGACGCCGGCATGATCACCTCCGGGTCGTTCAGCAGTTGAGGGATTGTCGATCGGCCGCCCGATGTCAAGGGCAAAGCAAGTCGCGCGGCGCGACCCTTGACATCGGGCGGCCGATCGACGGGGAGGGATGCATGAACGACCCGGAGGTAATCATGCACGACGCGCTCCCCAGCAACAATCTCATCGCTCAACAGAAGGCCCTTGAAGCAGCAGGCATTGCACTGGCTCTCGTCAGCCGGGTGCCGGCACCCCTGAAAAGCATCGCCGATCAAGTCATCCGGTCGGCAAGCTCGGTGCCGGCAAATCTCGCCGAAGGCCACGGACGTTTCGGAAGGGACCGAATCCACCATTGGCGCATCGCCTACGCCTCTGCGAAAGAGGTCGACTGCCACCTTCGTCTCCTCGCACAGGCTGGTGCTGTCGACGGTCCTCGAACCGACGCTGCCATTCGGATTTTCGACGAAGTGCGTGCGATGACCTGGCGGCTTCTGCATCCGATGTCTTGACCGGCGATGAATTGTGGGGCGGGCATCCAGGCTTCGTTCGAAACTACGCCCTGGCAAGCCGGCCTGCCCTTCAGTCTCCTTCTGGTCGGGAGAACTCTCCCACGAAGTCAGAAACCCTCCAACCCACGCATTGCCCACTTTCTCCTGCGATGACTTTGCGACGCCTTGCGATGGGCGGTCTTTGCGATCTTCGCGTTTCAATAATTGCGATGTTGCGATGTTTGCGATGGAATCTGCGTTCATCTGCGTTATCTGCGGGCAATCTGCGATGGCTCTGGCCAACGAGCAAGTGACTTGCTCCCACGAAGTCGTTCGGCCTTCCGGCGTCGGTGCGATGAATTCTGTGTTCATCTGTGTGATCTGTGGTGTGACCAGCATCCAACAACGAGATCGCGTACAATAACTCGGCCAATACGGAGGTAATTCAACATGATTGACAAGATTCGTCAGCTTCTCGGTGACCAGGCGTCACTCCTCGACTATCAGTGCACCGGGGTCCCCAAGGGCCAGATCCATCTTCCGGGATCCGACTTCATCGACCGGATCATGGCGCAGACCGATCGCTCACCGCAGGTCCTGCGTTCGCTCCAGTCGCTCTACGACCACGGCCGCGCGGCGGGCACCGGCTATGTCTCGATCCTGCCGGTGGATCAGGGAATCGAACACTCGGGCGCTGCGTCCTTCGCGCCCAACCCCATCTACTTCGACCCCGAAAACATCGTCAAGCTCGCCATCGAGGGCGGGTGCAACGCGGTCGCCTCTACCCTCGGTGTGCTCGGCACCATGTCGCGGAAGTATGCTCACAAGATCCCTTTCCTGGTCAAGATCAACCACAATGAGATTCTGACCTACCCGAACTATTACGATCAGACTCTCTTCGCATCGGTGGACCAGGCCTGGAATCTCGGCGCCGCCGGTGTCGGAGCGACGATCTACTTCGGCTCCGAGAACTGCCGCCGGCAGATCATGGAGATCTCGGACGCCTTCGAGCAGGCGCACGAGCTCGGGATGTTCACTGTCCTGTGGTGCTACCTCCGCAACCCCGCCTTCAAGCACGAGGGGACCGACTACCACGCCTCGGCCGATCTCACCGGTCAGGCCAACCACCTCGGCGTCACCATTGAAGCCGACATCGTCAAACAGAAACAACCGACCAACAACGGTGGCTACACCGCGCTCGGTTTCGGTAAGACCCATCCCCTGGTCTACGACAAGCTCGTGCCCGACAACCCCATCGAGCTCACCCGTTGGCAGGTGGTCAACTGCTACATGGGACGCGTCGGCCTCATCAACTCGGGCGGGGCCTCCGGCTCCAACGATCTCGCCCAGGCGGTGACCACCGCGGTCATCAACAAGCGCGCCGGCGGAATGGGTCTCATCTCGGGCCGCAAGGCCTTCCAGAAGCCCATGGCAGAGGGCGTCAAGCTCCTCAACGCGATCCAGGATGTCTTTATGTGCGACGAGGTAACTATCGCCTAGCAATTCGTCGGGCGAATTGCGATGGCGGTCGCTTCGCTCCCGCCAGTCACGCAACAACACCCCCGCCTCACGGCGGGGGTTTTTCGTGAGTTGTGAGTCGAAAGTCGTAAGTCGGAGGGAACGCGGCCTTCTGGGACGCCAGGGGCGTCCCAGCGTCGCACGAGCAGCGTGGTCGATCGAGCTGGCCGGAAAGGTTGCGACCACGCTGCTCGCGCGCCGGCGGCCTCCATCCGAGCCGGGAGAGGTGCACCGGATCGCTCTCCCCGTGGAGTGCCCGGTAGCGCAATTTTGCGGGATGTGCCGCGGTGCCGGTAGGTCCTACCTGCACAATTGCGTACCCGGCACATCCCGATGGGCGCCCTGTCTGCGGTTCTCGGCGCGGTCACGGTCGGCGATGCGGTTCCGGCCACTTCCCCGGACGCTGATGACCCGCGCATCCCAGCAAAGAACACCCCCGCCGTGAGGCGGGGGTGTTGTTGCGTGACTGGCGGGAGCGAAGCGACCGCCACCACGATTCGTCCGACGAATCGTTACATGATCGCGAAGAAGGGCGCCCGTTCTCCGGACCGGATCGCCGCACCCTTGGCGGCAACGGTGGGCAGGGCGCGGTAGGCGAAGTGGATCGCGGTCTGGACCTTGTTGTGGTAGAAGGCCGCCTCGGCGTGACCCGTGAGAAACGCCTTGTAGGCCTTCTTGTCGTCGGTGCCGACCCCCTGCTCTTCGAGGATGACGGCCAGCTTGGTCTTGGCCAACATGGCCTGATCGAGCAAGAGATGGGCGCCGATGACGGTGCCGACCATGTCGAGGAGCGGCGGCGCGTTGAGCAGCACCATCTGGATGGCGTCGGGCCGCTTGGTGAGCTCCTTGGAGATGGTTTCGATCTGCTTGAGGGCCGCGGCGAGCATCCAGGCCGGTTCCATGAGTTCGGGATCCGACTTGGCCGTGTTGAACGTGTTCTCGGCGGCGCCGAGGATCTCGCGGATCGGTTTGCCGCCGTTCATGGGGAGTTTGCGGGCGACAAAATCGAGGGCCTGGATCCCGTTTGTTCCTTCGTAGATACACGCGATGACCGAGTCCCGCATGTACTGCTCGGCCGGGTACTCGCAGGTGTAGCCGTAACCGCCGTAGACCTGTAGACACGTGTGGCAGACCTGGACGGCCCATTCGGAGCACCAGGCCTTACAGATGGGTGTCAGAAGCTCGACGTAGGCCTTGTACTTCTCGGCCTCTTCGCCCTCGGAGAGATGGGCCATGTCGAGGTAGTAGGAGGTCTGGAGCAGGATCGCCCGCATGGCCTCGGTGTAGGCCTTGGAGCTGAGCAGCATGCGCCGCACATCGGGGTGCTCGACGATGGGAACCTGCGGCGCCTCGGGGTTGCGCATCTCTTTCCAACTGCGCGATTGGAGCCTCTCGTGGGCGTAGGCCAGTGCCTGCTGGTGAGTGGCGCCGGCGGCCGCGGCGCCCTGCAGTCCGACCTCGATCCGGGCGGCGTTCATCATATGGAACATGAGCTTCATGCCCTGGCCTTCCTCGCCGAGGAGGTAGCCTTCGCAGTTGTCGTTCTGGCCGAAGACGAGGGTGCACGTGGGCGAACCGTGGATCCCCATCTTCTCCTCGATATTGTTGCAGTAGACATCGTTGGACTCGCCGAGGGAACCGTCCGGATTGACCTTGACCTTGGGGATGATGAAGAGGGACAGCCCCTTGGTGCCGACGGGGGCGTCGGGGGTGCGGGCCAGGACGAGGTGGATGATGTTGTCGGTGAGATCATGTTCGCCGGCGGTGATAAAGATCTTCTCACCGGTGATCTGGTAGCTGCCGTCGTCGTTCTTGATCGCTTTGGTCTTGGATTCACCGACGTCTGAACCGGCCTGGGCCTCGGTGAGGCACATGGTTCCCGCCCATTCGCCCGAGAGCACCTTCTCGACATAAAGCGTCTTCTGCTCGTCGGTTCCGAATCCCGCGATCATGTGGCCGACGCCGCGGGTCAGCATGAGGGTCAGCGAGAACGAGACGTTGGAGCCGGAGAAGAACTCGTTGACCGAGGTGCCGAGGACCTCGGGCAGACCCATGCCGCCGTATTCTGGATCTGCCAGAAGACCGATCCAACCACCCTCCGTCACCGTCTGGTACGCGGCGTGAAAACCCTCGGGGAGGGTGACCTTGCCGTCCGCCCACTGGGCGCCGACCCGGTCTCCGGTTTCGTTGCAGGGCGCCAGTTGTTCCTGCGCGATCTTGAGGGCCTCGTCGAGGACCATCTCGACGTTCTCCAGGTCCCAGTCGGCGAACTTCTCCGCTTCGAGCAACTTGGCGGTGGGCAACCACTCGAAGAGCTGGAATTTGATGTCGCGAAGATCAACTTTGTAGTCCATGAACGACCTCCTTGGGCAACGTGAAGGCATCCACAACGGACGAGTGGACGGCGTCACCGGTCAAATGAATGAGCACTCATTCATTCTCTCCGAAGCGCGGCACAAAATCAAGGAGTTTTTGCCGAGATGCGGCAATTCGTGATCTCGCCTGACGGAAAGCCCGTCACGTGAGGGGAAATTGGTGACCCGTCCATCAGCTCCGGCCTTTTGGGCCGCCTCCGGCGACCCAGCGTCGCACCATCGGCGTGGTCGCGCGTGGGGTGGATTGCCGCGAGGGTTGCCCGGTCCGCGGTTGTGCGGTGCGCGCCACCAAACTGGCGGGTCGTTCCTGCACAACAGCGGACCCGGCACGCCCCGGTGAGCGTTTTTGTGGGGAGCACGTGAGATTGGCCTTGACCGGACGTGCCGTCCTTGATCAATGTTCGGCACCGCGGGGCGTTTCGGTTGGGTGGACAGTAACGCCGAACATTGTCAAGGGGGGCACTCTCGGGCAACAGCGATGATGGAACCATGTCGGGATCGCGCCGACGTAGGATCAGAAGAGGGACATCGGGAGAGGGAGAGGGAAAGGATCAAAAAAACCGCCGGCGGATGCCGGCGGTTTTTGGTGGATTGAAGCGTTCGTCTATCGACGACGCCGGTCGTCCCGCCGAGGCGGCCGACCACGTCCGCCGCCACCACCGGGGCGTCCGCCGCGGTCGCCCCGGGCAAGGGGGTCGCGCTCGGGGACCTCCTCGCCGCGGGCGCGGGCCTCGTCCTCGAGGATGACGCGGTGCGACAGCTTGATGCGATCGTTGCCGTCGATGTCGATGATCCGCACCCTGATGGTGTCGCCCTCGTTGAGGACGTCGCGGATGTCGGGGATGCGCGTCATGGAACTCTCGGAGATGTGCAGGAGTCCGTCCTGGCCGGGAAGGATCTCGACAAAGGCTCCGTAGGGCTCGATGCGCTTGGCCACGCCTTCGAACTCCTCGCCGATTTCGGGAACCTTGGTCAGGCCCTTGATGATCTCGATGGCCTTCTCCGCCGCTGCCTCATCGCTCGATGCGATCTGGACGGTGCCGTCGTCCTCGACATTGATCTGTGCTCCGGTCTGTTCGACGATGGAGCGGATCATCTTGCCGCCGGGGCCGATGACGTTACGGATCTGTTCCACATCGATCTTGATCGAATAGATCCTCGGTGCGTAGGGCGAGACTTCTTCGCGGCCCTCGGTGATGGCCGCAGCCATCTTCTCGAGCAGGAAGAGCCGGCCGCGTCGGGCCTGCTCCATGGCCTGCTCCATGATCTCGCGGCTCAGACCGGTGACCTTGATGTCCATCTGCAGGGCGGTGATTCCCTCGGTGGTACCGGTGACCTTGAAGTCCATGTCGCCGTAGTGGTCTTCCTGGCCGGCGATGTCGGTGAGTACCGCAAAACGCTCGCCATCGGAGACGAGTCCCATGGCCACACCGGCGACGGCGCTCTTCAGGGGGACGCCCGCGTCCATCATGGACATGGAGCCACCGCAGACCGACGCCATGGACGATGAGCCGTTGGACTCGAGGATGTCGGACACCACACGAATGGTGTAGGGAAAAGTCTCCTTGTCCGGGATCATCTGGACCAGTGCGCGCCGGGCAAGGGCGCCGTGGCCGATCTCTCGCCGGCCGGGCCCGCGCAGGAAACGCGCTTCACCCACCGAGAAGGGTGGGAAGTTGTAGTGCAGCATGAAGGAATTCCGCGAGTCACCCTCGAAGGCCTCGACGATCTGCGAATCCCGTTCGGTGCCCAGGGTGCAGACCACGATGGCCTGGGTCTCGCCGCGGGTGAAGAGTGCCGAGCCGTGCGTACGGGGAAGGACGCCGACCTCGCAGGCCACGGGACGGATCTCGTCAAAGGCGCGGCCGTCGAGGCGTTTGCCCTCATCGAGAATGGTGGCGCGGGTGATGTCCTTGACCATGGAACCAAAGACGTTCTTGGTCCAGCCGATCTCGTCGCTTTCCTCATCGGTGATCTCGTCAACCGCTTTCTGGCGGACCGCCTTGATGGCGTCCTTCTGCTCGAACTTGCCGAGGGTCTTCATGGCCTCGCGGAGCTCGTCGGTCCACTTGGAACGAAGACCGTTCTCGAAATCCTCGCTCCAGGCTTTCGGCGGGGTCTCGAAGGGCTCCTTGACAACGCCGCGCTCGGCAACGATTTCGCGCTGCAGGGCAATGAGCTTCTTGATTTCGGAATGAGCAAGATCGAGGGCATCGAGGATGACCGCTTCCGGCAGCACCGTTGCGCCGCATTCGACCATCGCGATGGCATCTTCGGTGCCCGCGACCACGAGATCGAGCTCGCTCTCGTCGAGTTCCGCAAAGGTCGGGAAGAGGACGAACTCACCATCGACCCTGCCGACGCGAACGCCCGCCAAGGGCGTCTCGAACGGGATGTTCTTGGCCGCCATCAACGCCATGGAAGCGCCGGTGATGCCGAGCACGTCGGATGAGTGCTGAGGATCGGCCGACATCACCCAGGAGATGACCTGGGTCTCTCGGCGCCAGCCGTCCGGGAAGAGCGGGCGGAGACCACGGTCGATGACCCTGCAGGTCAGGATCTCGCGCTCGGTCGGGCGCCCTTCGCGTTTGAAGAAGCCGCCGGGGATCCGGCCGCCGGCATATGCGTTCTCACGGTAGTCGACGGTCAAGGGCATGAAGTCGAAGCCCTTGCGGGGCTCGTCTTCGGCGCACGCCGTCACGAGCACCATGGTGTCACCGAGGCGGACAACGACCGAACCGTCGGCCTGCTTCGCAATTTTGCCGAGCTCGAACGTGAGCTCTTTTCCGCCGATGTCGACGGATTTCGTTGTGACGTTCATTGGGGTTTCCTATCTATCTCAGCCGCGCAGGCCCAGGCGCTCCACGAGCTGTCTGTATCGGGTGATGTCTTTGCCCTTCAGATACTCGAGGAGTCGGCGGCGACGGCCGACGAGCTTGAGCAACCCTCTCCTGGAGTGGTAGTCCTTCTTGAAGGACTTGAAGTGCTCGGTGAGGAACTGGATCCGGCGGGTCAACAGTGCAATCTGCACTTCCGGCGAACCGGTGTCGTTGGGATGGGTCCGGAACTCATCGATGATGGTTGGTTTCTGGGCGTCGAAGTGACTCATTGCATATCTCCACTATGTTCCTCCGGTGGCGAGGAGGCTCAGGTACGTTAACAGGAAGTTCTTTCTCTGGCAATTCTTTGAGGGCTCATCAGCGTCTCCGTCCGTGGGAGCTGCTGTCCTCAGCGAGGACCATTGCCGGGTGAACGGTCAGCGTTCGGCCGCGCGCCAGGACCGATTTGACGGTGCCGATCCCGATGAGTTCTCCCGCGGGAGACCGAATCACGACCTGTTCGTCGACCTCGATGGTCTCCAAGCCTGGGCGTAAAACCACCACCTCCTGACCGTGGGTGAAACGATCGACGGCGGCGGCGTTGAGAGCGAGATCCGGGAAGGGAAGAGAGATCTTCTCCAGCGGGATCCAAGCATCGGAGTCGGTGATCTCCTCGGGGTCCTTGGCAGTCTCCAACGCCTTCTGAGGCAGCGCGTTGGCGAGGTTGTAGGGGCCGATCGCCAGTCGACACAGGTGATGGAGATAGCCCCCGCAGTCGAGCACGCCGCCGATGTCGTGGGCGAGGGATCGGACATAGAAGCCCGTCGATGCTTCGACGGTGAGATCGATCTCGGCCTCCCGCTCGGATTTCAGAGAGAGCTGGTGGACGGTGACCGACTTGGGCTCGATCTCGAACTTCTGGCCGCTCCGGGCGAGCTCGTAGAGCTTTTTTCCATCGACCTTCTTTGCCGAGTACGGCGGTGGCACCTGATCGAAGGTGCCGCTGAACCGTTTCTCGAGTCCCGTCAGGAGTTCGAGGTCGCAGACCGGCGCTTCCCCGCGCGGATCGGCCTCTTCGCCTTCGCGATCATAGGTGGTCGTGGCGAAGCCGAGGCGCACGACGCCGTGATAGGTTTTGGGCCAACCGAGCAGGTATTGCTGAAGTCGGGTGGCGTGGCCGATGCAGAGAAGTAACAGACCCTCCGCCATGGGATCGAGGGTCCCCGTATGTCCGATTCGGCGTTCCTTGAGCGCTCGGCGTGCCTTGTCGACCACGTCGTGCGACGTCGGTCCGGTCTCCTTGATGACCGGCAGCAGACCGGAGAAGCGCGGCGGGTGCCGTCGGCGACTCATCCCTGACCTCCCAGCAGCTCGGTGAGACTGGTTTCAAGCTGCCTTCGAGCCGTCTCGAGATCGGTCTTCAACGTGCAGCCCGCGGCGTTGGTGTGCCCACCCCCGCCGAAGGAGGCCGCGACGCTGCGGACGTCGACGCGCCCGCGCGAGCGGAAGCTCACCTTGACGAAACCGGGCTCCCACTGTTTGCAGAAGACCACGGCTTCGACGCCGCCGATGGCGCGAGGAATATTGATGATCTCGTCGGTGTCGGTGCTGTCAGCGCCGGCGCGTGCAAACGCCTCCTCATCGACGGCAAGACTGGCGAACCGGCCGTCACAGCCGAATCGCAGGGTCTTCAGCGCCTCGCCGAGGAGCCGAACCGAGGCTTCGGTCCGGCCGTCGTGCACCCACTCCGAGATGGTCGGTGGATCGGCCCCAAGCTCGACCATCTCGGCCGCGGCGCGGAATGCGCGCGGCCGTGCGTTGGAGTAACAGAAGTCACCGGTGTCGGTGGCGAGGGCGACATAAGTGTTGGTGGCGGTTTCGACGGAGGGCTCCACGCCGGCCGCTTTGAACATGGCCCAGACCATCTCCCCGACCGCGGGAGCCTCCTCGTCGAGGTAGTTGACCTCGCCGTAGGCCGGATTGGCCAGGTGGTGGTCGATATTGAGGATCGGGGCTTGATCGAGCCCGTTGAAGCCGGCGCGCTCGAGCTCGGGGCACTCGACGGTGATGACCAGGTCGTACCCTTCGGGAAAATCATCCGGGAGGGTCTCGGCCACCATCACGGCTCGCACTCCCGGCAGTTCGCTCAGGGTGACCGGGGCCGGATCACGGTTGACGATCACCGACTCGACCCCGAACGAGGAGGCGAGCTCGGCCAGGGCGAGCTCGGAACCGATGGCGTCGCCGTCGGGGTTGCGGTGGCAGGTCAGGAGGACGCGGCGCGCGCGGCGGAGCCGAACCACCGCGAGGGTCGGGTCGTTGCTGGTCGGGGTCACTTGGCTTCTCCCTCGGAACCTTCGTCGTTTTCCTCCGACGGCAGGATTCCCTCTGCATGGAGTTTTTTAAAGACCCGTTCCATGTGGTCCCCGTACTCGTAACTGGCGTCGCGGCAAAACTCGAGTGACGGGACCGTCCGCAACCGCATCCGCCGGCCGAGCTCTCTCCGCATGAACGGGTTGGCCGCCGTGAATCCGTCACCGGCCTGGCGCTCGCGTTCGTCGTCACCGATCACCGAGAAAAAGACCCGGGCGTGCGACCGATCGGCAGAGAGGCGGACAACCGAAACCGTGACTTCCGAGAGTCGCGGGTCGTTGACATCGTGGTGGAGCAGCTCCGCAAGCACCGCGCGTATCTCACCCTCGAGGCGGGCGTTGCGGTTGAAGGATTGGTTGCTCATCGTCGTTGTCCTTTGGCTCGGTCTCAAGATCTCAGACCTGGATCACCTCGACCTCCCAGTCGAGGATGTTACCGCTCCAGCTTCGGTCGATGGTGTCCGAGACCCGTTGCAGCCGTGCTTCGAGGTCCACCACGTCGGTCGAAACTGCACAGATCGCGAAGTCGGCCCGCTGATGGAGGTTCTGGTGGTCGGTCTCCAGAACCATCACCTGGTGACGGCTGCGCAGCCGCTCCACCAGACTACGAGTGTGACTTCGTTTGGCCTTGAGGCTTCGTGCCTCCGGTATGTGGAGACCGAGCCGTGCGACACCGACGTAGATGTTCCTCATACTCTTTTTGAATCGTCACGGTGGGGTTTGCCGTGCGCCCCCCGGCGCGTTTCGTTGTTGAAGTCAGCAAGCTGTCGACCCCGCCCTCGGGGTGCCGTCACAGCTCGGGAGTCACCTCCACCATTTGGAATGCTTCGATGACATCCCCGACCTTGATGTCCTGGTAACGCGCGAGCCCGATACCGCACTCGAATCCTTGGCGCACCTCACTGGCGTCGTCCTTGAAGCGCCGTAGTGAGGCCAGCTCGCCCTCGTAGATCACGACGTGGTCGCGGAGCAGGCGCGCCTTGGCACTCCGGGTGATGACACCGTCGGAGACATGGCAACCGGCGATGGCGCCGATCTTTGGCACCTTGAAGACCTCGCGAACCTCGGCGTGGCCGAGCTCTTCTTCCTTGAAGACCGGATCGAGCAGACCGACCATCGCCAACCTGACGTCGTCCACAAGATCGTAGATGACCGTGTAGAGGCGGACATCGACCTGCTCGGACTCGGAGAGCTCACGCGCGGTCCGTTCGGGGCGCACGGCGAAGCCGATGATGATGGCGTTGGACGCCGATGCGAGCATCACGTCGTTTGTCGTGATGGCGCCGATGGAACCGTGCAGCACGTTGATGGTGACCTTCTCGGTGCCCAGAGTCTTGAGGGTCTCTCGAAGCACTTCGACCGAGCCCTGGACATCGGCCTTGACGACGATGTTGAGCTCTTTGGTCTCCGATTCGGCGATGGTCTCGAAGAGGTTCTCCAGGGTCGCCTTGCGGGTTCCCATGAGACCTTCTTCCTTGTCGCGTTGGCTCCGGAAAGAGGAGACCTCGATCGCCTTGGCCTCGTCCTCGGTCCCCTGGAGGATGTCGCCTGCCGCCGGCACATCCTCGAATCCCATCACCTCCACGGGCAGCGAGGGGCCGGCGTTCTTGACCCGCTTGCCGCTATCGTCGGTCAGGGCGCGGACGCGTCCCAAGGTGGAACCGCAGAAGAAATGGTCGCCGACGGCCAGGTTGCCCTGTTGGACGAGGACTGTGGCGACGATGCCTCGACCCTTCTCCTTGCGGGCTTCGAGAACGACGCCGCGAGCAGAGCCCTGCTCGTTGGCCGTGAGTTCCTTCATTTCGGAGACCAGAAGGATCATGTCGAGTAGATCCGTCATGCCCTGGCCCGTCTTGGCCGACACCGAAACCGAGGGCACCTCGCCGCCCCAGGATTCAACGAGGATTTCCTGTTCGGCGAGCTGTTGGAGCACCCGGTCGGGGTTGGCGTTGGCCTTGTCGATCTTGTTCACCGCCACGATCAGGGGTACGTTGCCGGCCCGTGCGTGATTGATGGCCTCCCTGGTCTGGGGCATGACGCCGTCATCCGCCGCGACAACGAGGACGACGATGTCCGTAACCTGTGCCCCACGGGCGCGCATCTGGGTGAAGGCTTCGTGACCGGGCGTGTCGATAAAGACCACGGTGCGTCCGTCGGACGCCTCGATTCGAGAGGCTCCGATGTGCTGCGTGATGCCGCCGGCCTCGCCCTCGGCGACGCGGGTCGACCGGATCGCGTCGAGCAAAGAGGTCTTGCCGTGATCGACGTGGCCCATGACGGTCACCACGGGCGGACGAGCGGTCTGGGGACCGAGATCCTCCTCGGACTCCTCTCGTTCGAAGTCGATGAGCTCCTCGGCGGTGGCCACCATGGCGTCGATCTCGAGATCGGTGCAGATCTCCTCCGCCAGCTCGTGCGGCAGCGCCTGATTGGTGGTGACCATCACCCCTTTTTGGATCAACAGCCCGAGGAGGTCCTTGGCGGTGATGTTGAGCTTCTCGGCAAGCTCGCGCGCCGTGACCATCTCCGACAGGAGGATGGGGCCTTCCGGTTTCTGGCCGTCCTTGAACTGGAGCGTCCGGGTCGGCCTCGGCGGCGCCGGACGACGATCCGCATCTCGGGGCTGGCGGCGTCGTCCCTTCTTGCCGAGTCGGCCACCGGTGGGCCGGGGGGCGGGGCGGGGCGACGTGGTCCCTTCCTGCTGCCCCTTGAGTTTCTGTTCCTCGAACTTGTTGAGCAGTTCGCGGATCTCCTGCGCGTCGGCGGCTGACTTGGCCTTGCGACCGCCGCGTTTTTCGGCCTTGCGGGCAATCTCGGCGGCCTTCTGCGCTTTGAGGCGCTGGCGGATCTCGTCCGGTGAAAGCTCGCGCAGGGTCTTCTCCAGAGGCGTCTTGGCGCGCCCGGGACGGATCCTTATGGGGGCTTCTTCTTCCCCGTCGGCACGGCCTGCGATGAGCTCCTCTTCGGTGATCTCCACGTCGGCAACAGGCTTTTCGTCGATCTCCCCAGCGGAAACTGCACTCTCGTCGCCGTCCGATTTCGTCGTCTCATCTTCGAGAACCGCTTCGCCGGCCTCGGCGGCTTCCAGGATCTCGGTGGCGTCAGCGGACCCGACGGCCTCCTCAGCCTCGACGGCTTCGGTGGCTCCTGCAGGTGTCTCGATCGCAGCCGCTTCGACTTCGGTGATCTCCTCGGCTTCGAACTCTTCGACAGCCGCGGCCTCGGCTTCTTCATCTTCGAAGGCCTCGGCTTCCACACCGATCTCTTCGTCGACGGTTGGAGTGGCCTCGACCGCGGTTTCATCGCTCTCGTCGGCGGTTTTCGCGGGCCCCTTCGGGGCGCGGACCTCGAGGATCTCCTTGTCTGTCTTGACAACCTGGCGACGGCGCCGCTTGACCATTCGGTCTCGTGCCGTCGTCGTGGTCGTGTCCTCTTCCGGCTTCTCGGCGCGGACGATGACCTCGCGAGGCCGACGTTGCAGAGTTTCGCCGGTGATGATCGAGCGCACGGTCGACAGATCGAGGGTGTCTTCCTCGCTCGCCACGCTGACGCCGATGGATCGGAGCTTGAAGATCAGCTCCTTGGCCGTGATGCCCATGGTGTGGGCCAGGTCTACGACTCGAAGTTGCTCCATCGTTACTCCTCCCCACCGAGCGAATCTGCGATCTCGGCGAGGGCCTCATCCAGGGTCTCTTGGGCCATGTCCAGCATCTTCTGAGCCGTCACCGGACCGATGCCGGGGATCGAAGACAACTCATCCGGGGTCTTGCCCAAGATGTCCTGGACGGTGTGGATTCCGTGGCCTTCCAGACGCTCGCGCAGGCGTTCGGTCAACCCTTCCAACTCGTCGAGAGGGATGAGTTCGTCATAGACGATCTCCTGAGAGGCCTTCCCGACATCGGGGAGTTCATCCTCTTCGGTCACGCCCTCCATCTCGCGGAGCATGGTTGCGAGGGCCGAGGCGAGCTCATCCTTGACCGCTTCCTCGGACTTGATCTCGATCCGACAGTCGAGCAGTCGCGACGCCAGGCGGACGTTCTGGCCTCGTTTGCCGATGGCGAGCGAGAGCTGTTCGGTGCCGACGATGACGTCAAGGATGGTTTCGCGGCCCTCTTGGACCACTACCTCGCCGGCCTCGTCGAGGACCACGTCGCCGTTTTCATCGCGCAGAGTGATCTGTATCGGTTCCTCGCGAACCGCAACCCGGTTGATCTTCGCCGGCGCAAGCGCATTCTGGGCGAAGCTCACCACATCCGAGTTCCAGGGAATGATATCGATTTTTTCACCCTTGAGCTCGCGAGTGATGGCCTGGACGCGGGCGCCCTTGAGTCCGACGCAGGCGCCGACGGGATCGACGTCGCGGTCCTTGGAGAAGACCGCCACCTTTGCCCGTTCCCCCGGTTCGCGGACACAGAGTTTGATGATGACGGTGCCGTCGTAGATCTCGGGCACCTCCATCTCGAGCAGCTTCTCGAGCAGCATGGGATCGGTGCGCGACATGACCACCTGGGGCCGGCTGGCGTCCATGGTGACCTCGACCACGACGGCCCGGATTCGGTCGCCCTGGGTATAACGTTCATGGCGAACCTGGTGGTTGCGCGGGATGATGCCCTCGGTGTCACCGAGTTCGATGATGATCGCGCCGCGGTCGATTCGCTTGACGATGCCGTTGATCATCTCGCCGACGCGCTCCGAGTAGTTTCGGTGCACGACCGCCCGCTCGGCCTCGCGAACACGCTGAAAAAGGACCTGCCGTGCCGACTGGGCTGCGATTCTGCCGAGGGAGGACGTGTCCAGCGACTCGAGCTTGATGATTTGGCCGATCTCGATGGCCGGGTCGAGATCCCGGCCCTCCTCGAGGGTGAGTTCGATTTCGGGATCCTCGACTTCTTCGACGACCATTCGAATTCGCCACGATTCGACCTCGCCGGTCTCGGGATCGATCTCGGTGTGGACGCCGCGGTCTTTGTATTGCTTGCGCGCCGCCGAGGAAATCGCCTCGGCGATGGCATCGACGAGCTTCTCGGGCTCGATGTCCCGTTCCGCCGCGAGCTGTCCTACGAGGGTATTGATGTCCAGCTTCATTGCCGGTTCTTCCCTTCCTTCATGATCGCGTCCCAGTCAACCTCAAGCCGGGCCTCGAAGATCTGCCCGATGGGAAGATCGACGGGTCCGTTCTGGTCGTCATGCACCTGCACAATGTCATCTTTGAGCCCGAGCAGTTCACCGGTCACGACCCTGTGTTCGCGAAAACCGGGCTGCATCTTGAACTTGGCCCGCTTTCCGGCGAACCGCGAATAGTCCTTCGCCGCGTAGAGCTTCCGGTCGAGTCCGGGCGAGCTCACCTCGAGGGTGTAGGCGTGGCTGATCGGGTCGTCCACGTCGAGGAGAGCCGAGGCCTGGCGCGACACCGCGGAGCACTGATCAAGGGTGACCCCGCCGGTGCTGTCGACGACCAGACGGAGCACGGCCTTCGGCCCGCTCCCCACCATCTCGGCGGCGAGCAGCTCGAGCCCCTCGTCCACCGCAATGGCGGCGATCTGATCGACGGTGTTCTGGTCCAGCTTCAATGACCCAACCTCTCTTTGCCGCATTAAAAAAGTGGGCCAATGGCCCACTTTCCAACGAAAGCAGCGGCGTAGTTCTACCATAGAAACCACGCGAAGGCAAGCTGCATTCCCCGTTTCCTGATCCTTCGAGGAAAGGTATAATTGTTGGAAATGTGGATCTTACGTGAGATCAGGCAGCGTGGAGGCGTGGTCGGGTTCCACGATTTCATGGAGCTCGCCCTGTACCACTCCGAGCACGGATATTACGCCTCGAAAAAAGCCCCGTGGGGACGGGACGGAGATTTTCTCACCGCCCCCACCGCGTCGGGTTGGTACGGGGCGACATGGGCGGGATTCCTGACCGACCTCGCAGCTCGAGCGGAGGCCAGGTGCCGACTGTTTGACCTCGCCGCCGGTGACGGTTCATTTGTTGCCTCGGTTCTGGTCGGGTTGGGCGATCGAGCGGTGGATGTTTTGGCGGGAGTGACGGCCGTGGAGCGGTCGACGGCCATGCGGGCGCGCGCCGGCGCTCGGCTCGCTGATGCCGCCGTGGGTGTGGAGATCACCGCAATCGTGGAGGGTCGAAGCGGAGATCCCGCGGTCATCCATGCCTCCGAGCTCTACGACGCGATGCCGGTCCATCGGGTCGAACAGACTCCCAAAGGGTTGATGGAGTTGTTGGTCGCGGTGGAGGCGGGTGGACTCGAATGGAGGCGGCGAGCGGCCGATCCCGAGCTCATTCGGTATTTCGATGGACACGGTGTGCAGTTGGTCGATGGGCAGATCGCCGAGGTCAACCCGGCGGCCGAGCAGTTCCATCGGGAGATGCTCGAGGAGGCGGGCGAGGGGGTCGTGCTGGTTCTCGACTACGGGTACGACGCGACGAGTCTCTACAATTCCCGCGGACGGCGCCACGGTTCGCTGGTGAGCTACCGGCAGCACCGAGTCGGACGCGACCTCCTCGATTCACCCGGAGAGCAGGACCTGACGGCGCACGTCAACTGGGACGATCTGAGGCGGGCGGCGGCGGACTGCGGCTGGAAGGAGATCGCGCTGATGCCACTGGCGGAGTTTCTGGTCAGGGCCGGGATCGGAGAGCGTGTTGATGACGCCGGGTACGGGATGGAAGCCGAGCTCGATGCGGACACCGTGACCGCAAGACAGGAGATCAAACGCCTCCTCGATCCCGAAGGGATGGGGTCGGATCTCAAGGTGCTCATCCAGGGAAGGGGTGAGATGGGACGGATCGCTGCCGAGATTTTGAATCGCGACGTGTGATCATTCGTGAGTCGTGAGTCGCTACTCCACGTAGCCCAGCGCCTTCAACTGCTCCAACACCGCCTCGCTCTTCGGAGGAAGCTCCCCGCCGGTCTCGATTGATTTGAGGACCTCGGCGTGTCGGCGCGCCTCTCGGCCTTCGGCCTCGAGTCGATTCAGTTCGTTTCGGCAAAGCTCCGAGATTCCTGGGTGTTCGTTCGATACGTCAGTCATTCCACGTGGGTCGGTCGGCCGATGGTAAAGCTTCAGCACTTCGCCTCCGAGATCTCGGGTGCAGTGCCACTCCGCCGAGGTCAGGCTGCGGAGCTGCGCGATCCAAGCATAGGAAAGTCGTTGGTGAAGCGGTGTTTCATCGGTCTCACGGAGAAGGGGCATCAGACTGGCCCCCTGAAAGTCCTCCGGCACCTCGACACCGGCCAGCTCGACGATGGTCGGTGCGAGATCGAGGTTCCTCACCAGTGACTCGATGCGAGCCCCGTCAGCCGAATCCACCGGTCCGCCGGCAATGACGAGGGGAATCCGCAGCTGCTCGAGCTCCACCGTCTTACCGTGACCGAGCCCCGCGTGATCCATGAGCTCCTCGCCGTGATCGGCGGTGAAGACGATGATCGTGTTGTCGAGATCGCCGCGGTTCTCGAGCCCGGCGACCAGCGATCCCAGACCATCGTCGAGGAAGCGGATCTCGGCGTCATAGAGGGCGGTCATGGTCTCGAGATCGGTTGCCGTGAAACTCTCGACGGGTCTGCCGTTGACGTAGAGGTGGCGCCCGTGGCCGGGGGGGAAGAGCTCGCGGTAGGCCTCCGGGGGCCGGTAGGGATTGTGCGGATCCATGAGGTGGAGATAGGCGAAGTAGGGCCGATCCGGCTCGCGATCCTCGTGCCAGTCGAGAAAGGCCTCGGTCATGGAATCGATCCGGGCGTACGCCTGGTCGGGATCACGGTCGAGCAGTCGAGCGGTGGCGAATCCCTGGTCGAAGCCCGAGCTCGGGTGGTGGTGCGGGTTGTTGAACAGCGCGACGGTCTCGTAGCCGGCCGACGCCAGCACTTCGGCCACGGTCAGATTGGCGGCGGCCAGTCGTGGCGTCCGGGCCCACTGGTCTCGTCTCTCGGGCGCGACCCCTGGGATTTCGCCGTGCTCCACACCCCGCAGCAGGAACGGGAAGCACCGCGAGGTGAAGAGGCTCGCGGTGGAGTTGAGGGTCTGCGGCGCCTGGGAAAAAGCATCGTCGAAGACCACTCCGTGGTGACCGAGGGCGTCGATGAACGGCGTCGTCGGCTTTGGGTAACCGTAGAGGCCCACGTGATCGCGCCGCAGGGCATCGACCAGAACCAGAATGATATTGGGCGGCTCGTGTGGTCTCACCGACCCACCGTCGTCGGTGCGTGGACCGCAGCCGGCCGAGACCAGAGTCGCCAGGATCACCGCCATGATCCATGTTCCGACGACGCGATCGTGATCGGTGCTCAGTCTTCGATCTCCTCACGCAGCTCATCGAGGAGCGCGTTGACCGCTGGCACCAGCTCCTTGATCGGTGTCGAACGACGTTCGCCGTCGCGGCGCAGGCTGAGCTCCACTTCGCCGTTGTCGAGACCGCGCTTGCCGACCACCACCCGGACCGGGAAACCGATGAGATCCATGTCGTTGAACTTGACCCCGGGGCGTTCCGGACGATCGTCGAAGAGAACGTCGATGCCCGCGTCAACCAGCTGGCTGTAGAGCTCTTCGGCGGCCTTGACCACCTCCTCCTTGTCCGAGTTGAGCAGCACGAGGACCACTTCGTAAGGCGCCACCGGCAGCGGCCAGATGATGCCCTTGTCGTCGTGGTTCTGCTCGATGGCCGCGGCCATGGTGCGGCTGACGCCGAGGCCGTAGCAGCCCATGGTCATGAATTGCTCCTCGCCGTCGGCGTCGAGGAAGGTGCAGCGCATGGCCTTGGAGTACTTGGTGCCGAGCTTGAAGACGTGACCGACCTCGATGCCGCGTTTCTCGATGAGGGTGCCTTCGCACCGCGGGCAGGGATCGCCGGCCTGTGCGAGGCGGACGTCGACCACCTGATCGGGGGTGAAGTCGCGATTGGGCGCCACCCCGACAACATGGGTGTGGTCCTTGTTCGCACCGGTGGCGGCGACCTCGAGATCCATCACGGAGGGGTCGGCCAGGAGTCGAATGTTCTTCAGACCGACCGGGCCGGAGAATCCCTGTGGGCCGCCGGTGATCTCGAGGATCTTCTGCTCGCTGGCGAGCTGGAGGTGGAGGCAGCCGAGGGCGTTCTTGAGCTTGATCTCGTTGACCTCGAGGTCGCCTCTGATGAGGACGGCGACGAAGCCCTCGTCGGTCTCGAAGATCAGGGTTTTGACGAGGTGTGCGGGTGCGATTCCGAGAAAGTCCGAGACCTCCTCGATGGTTCGCTGATCCGGTGTGTCGACCTCGCGGGGAGCCTCGGTTGGGTCGAGGGGCCAGGGGGGCGCCGGCTCGAGGGCGCCGGTCTCCGCCTTTTCCACGTTGGCGCCGTAGTGGCACTCGGGACACGAGAGGATCGCGTCCTCGCCGGTTTCGGCGAGCACCATGAACTCGTGCGACTCGGAGCCGCCGATGTTTCCGGTGTCGGCCTCGACCTGGGTGTAGCGGAGACCGCAGCGGGAGAAAACCCTCCGGTAGGCCCGCTCCATGGCTCGATAGGCGAGATCGAGATCCTCGTCGTCGGCGTGGAAGGTGTAGGCGTCCTTCATGAGGAACTCGCGGCCCCGCATGAGTCCGAATCGGGGCCTGATCTCGTCGCGGAACTTGGTCTGGATCTGATACATGTTGACGGGCAGTTGTTTGTACGAGGTGACGGTGCCGCGAACGATGTCGGTGATGACCTCCTCGTGGGTCGGGCCGAAGCAGAAGTCGCGATCGTGCCGGTCCTTGATCCGCAGCAGCTCGGGGCCGTACTCTGACCAGCGCCCCGAATCCTGCCACAGCTCCGCGGGTTGGACCGCGGGCATGACCAGCTCCGCCGAGCCGGCGCCGGCCATCTCTTCTCGAACGATGGCCGAAAGTTTGGCCAGCGAGCGCGTCGCCAGGGGAAGATAGTTGTAGATTCCCGCCGCCACCTTGGCGATGAAGCCGGCTCGCACCATCAGGCGGTGGGAAATGACCTCCGCATTGGCGGGGTCCTGACGAAGGGTGTGAATGAAGGTCTGGCTCCAGCGCATACTTTGCTCCTCGTTACTCTCGGTCCGGTCAGCGGCGCGCAAGGTCGCGCGCAAGGCTCGACAGACGTCGGACATGGGTCAACAGCTCGTGGTCAATACCGGTTTCAAAGATCGGTTCGGTCGTCGTCGGTGCGTGTCCGGCGAGGTCGAGGGCGGCGGCGAAGACGTTGCCGACTGGTCGCAGGCCGATGGTCTCACGCAGCTCGGTGGCACGCTCGAGATAGCTGTGGGCCTCGGTCAGGCGGCCTCGCCTCAACGCGATGGCCGCGAGGGCGGCCAGAGGATAGCTGCGGAGTTCCCGCGGGGTGGTCTCGAGCGCCTCGCGCGCCAGGGCTCTCGCCCGGCCGAGATCGCCGTCGAGCTCGGACTCCACCAGGGCGAGCTCGTACGCCGCGATGCCGCGGCTGAAATCGTCGGTTCCCTCGCGGTAGATCGAGTCGGCGACTCGCCGCGTCGCCCTCGGTCGTCCTGCGGCACGCAGTGATTCGAGCAGGGCAGTGGTGGCTGCCGCCGCAAAGGGAGAACCGTCCGGCTGGTCGTCGAGGACCCGCCGGGCAAGGGCGACGGCGCGCCGGGTCCGACCGAGAGTCGAGGCGAGGAGGGCGGCGGTGGCGTGCAGTGCAGGCTCTCCCGGCGCCTCGCGTCCCGCCGCCTCATAGAGGTCGAGGGCAATCTCACTCTCGCCGTCGGCCAGGGCGAGATCGGCGCGTTCCAGCAGCCGGATCGCTCCGCTGGAGAGGTCTCTCGGCGCCCGGTCGGCGAGGAGGCGGACGGTTTCGCGGTAGCGCAGCCGTAGAGGATCCAGGGTTTCGAGGCGCTTGAAGGTCTCGAGGGCGAGCTTGGTCCACCCGCGGTGGAGATAGGCGGCGCCGAGGTGGTCGATCGCCTCTTCGAATGAGGGGTCGAGTTCGACAGCCCGCTTGAGGGCGGAGATGGCCCGTCCGCTTTCGCCGAGCTGAAGGTGGCAGCTGCCGAGGAGGTAGAGGGACTGCGGGAGTTCCTCCCTGGCAATACTGGCCTCGAGGTGGTGGATGGCCCGCCGGTGGTTTCCCCTCCGGAGCTCGATGCCGCCGAGGGCAAAATCGGGCAGGAACGACTCGGGGACCATGGCTCGGGCCCGATCGAGGGCGTCCAGGGCCTGATCCCAGTGACCGAGGTCCGCTGCGGAGTTGCCGAGATAGACGAGGGTCTCGAAGTGCGGGCCTCTCAGCTCGAGGACCTGCTCGAACGCGGACGCGGCGATCTCGGGTTCGCCGGTGGAAAACGCGGTTTCGCCGATGAAACTCCAAAGCTCGTCGTTGAGTGGGGCCATCTCACCGAGGTCCGCCAGGATGCCGTGCACTCCATCGACATCACGGTCGAGGAGGGCAGGTTCGAGGGTGCGGAGCTTGCGGGAAAACTCCTCGGTGGCCTGACCGTCGTGTCTGGCGTGCGACAGGATCCGGGCCTCTCTCGAACGAAGCCGTCGTACAAGATCCCGGGCGGTGAGCTCCCGGTTCGCCGTTCGCTCCCAACCATCGGCGATCTCGGTTCGGGTGACGACGCCCTCCTCCACGAGCAGGCCGGCGACGTTCTCGACCCCGGCGTGCGCGATGGCCAAGCTGTGTTCGATACGACCGAAGCGATCGCCGAGGGTCGACACCGCCGACCCGATCTTTCGCACCGCCTCCTCGAGGGAGGTGATCCGTTCGAGAAGATGTTCGTCGAGCTGTTCCTGGGCTTCGAGCAGGAGCTCGTCATCGGCTTCCATGTCCGCCGGTGACAGGCCGGACACGACAAGGAGTTTCTGGCCGCAGCTCCGACAGTTCTCGAGACCGTCGGGGTTGGCGGCGCCGCAGAGCTGACACAGCACCGGTTCAGCCCTTCGGATAGGTGTAGAAGCCGCGGCCCGATTTGCGGCCGAGACGGCCCGCGTCCACCATCTGGATGAGCAAGGGACAGGGTCGATATTTGGGGTCGCCGAGCTCGGCTTGGAGGGCACGCATCACCGAGAGACAGTTGTCGAGCCCAATCAGATCCGCGAGCGCGAGAGGCCCCATGGGGTGATTCATTCCAAGGGTCATGATTTCGTCCACCGCTTGCGGCGTGGCGACGTTCTCGGCGACGGCGAAGACCGCCTCATTGATCATGGGCATGAGAAGCCGGTTGGAGACGAACCCCGGGTGATCGGCGCACTCGACGGGTGTTTTACCCATGGTGCGGGCGACTTCGTTGACGGTCTCGACGGTCTCGGGCGAGGTGTCGAGGCCGCGGATCACTTCGACCAGACGCATCATCGGCACCGGATTCATGAAATGCATGCCGATGACGCGGTCCGGGCGACCGGTGACCGTTCCCAGGCGGGTGATGGAGATCGAGGAGGTGTTTGAGGCCAGGATGGTCGTTTTTCGGCAGGTGACGTCGAGTTGGCGAAAAATCTCGGCTTTGATGTCCAGCTGTTCCTTGGCCGACTCCACAACCATCTCCGAGTCGGCGTGGTCCTTGACGCGGTTGCTGGTGTGGATCCGACCGAGGACGGCATCGCGATCGGCCGAATCCACCGTTCCGCGGCGGATCTGGCGGTCGAGGTTGCTCGCGATCGACGCCAGCCCCTGGTCGAGGATCTCGGCGTCGATGTCGGTGAGGATGACGTCGAAACCGGAAAGCGCCGCGACGTGGGCGATGCCGCAGCCCATCTGACCGGCCCCGACCACGCCGATGGTTCGAACTTCCATAACGCCTCCATCATCCGGCCTCACACGATGGGCTCGACCGGGTTCCGCGGTTCCTCCTGACGGCCGCTCGCGGCTCCGCTGAAACGGCTCAGCCGCGCCGGTCACAAAGGTCAGAGGAGCGCGTCGAGCTTTGCCCTGATGTTGTTCTTGTCCGCGACGTTACCGATGATCTTGTCGGCGATCTGGCCGTCCTTGACGAGAAAGAGGGTCGGTATGGCCTGAATCCCGTACTTCATCGCGGTGTCGCGATTGCTGTCAACGTCGAGCTTTCCGACCACAGCACGGCCGTCGTACTCCTCGGCGATGTCTTCGACGATGGGGGCCACGGCCCGGCACGGGCCGCACCACACAGCCCAAAAGTCGATGAGAACCGGCTTGTCGGACTTCAGTACCGTGTCCTCGAAGTTCGCGTCGGTGATTTCCACTGCTTTTCCTGCCATCGAGTTCTGCCTCCTGCCGGCTGTCGGCGTGTGATCGCCGGGGCGGCCACATAGTACTACACGATTTCCGGTGGGGAGGTGATCCGAAAGGAGTTAGAAATGAGGAGGTGAAGAAGTTAGAAAGTGAGAAGGTCAGAGAGTTAGAAGGTTAGACGTAAGATGGGAGACGTCAGACGAAAGGTGTAGGCCTTGCCGGCGGGAACGCCGGCGCTCCAGAAGGCGGTGTGCATTCTTGGGGCCGGCTCCCTCGCTGGCTGGTCAGCGATCCCTCCGGTCGCTATTTAGAATTTAGAAGGTAAGAGAGTCAGCGCTCCCTTCGGTGGCTGGTCAGGAATTCAGCGGCGACCTCATCGCGCTGCCGGGTCTGTTGCGATGCACCTTCTCACCAGCGCACTGCCGTAGGCGGCGCGCGGCCTCACCCCCAAACCTTCTAACCTCCTAACTCCTCACCCTTCAACTCGATCGAGATCCTCGAGCATGACCCTAGCCACCTTGTCGCCATAGGCGATGGCGTAGTTCTGGCCTCGATCTTCGGGAAAGATTTGGGCCATGGAACACAGATAGAGACCGGGTACCGACGTGCGCATCCGCGGAATCTGCTTCCGGTAGCCGGTGGTGACCACCGGTTGGGCGTAGTCGGCCCTGAAGTGGTGACTCGAGAGAACCCACGAGGCGTCGAACGCCGGGTTGACCCGTTTCAGGTGAGGAAGATAGGTCTCGATGATCTCTGATTTCGGGGCGCTGTAGAGCGGGTGGTCGGTAAAGAGATAGTTGGAAATGTAGAGCAGTATTCGGCCACCGTAGCGGTCGGCGGGAATGTAGTTGGTGTGTTCGATGAGGCCGCCGAAGGGTATCTCCGGATCGGCGATATTGAGCCAGTAGAAGGGGGTGAGCGAGTTTTCGAGCTCGAGGATGGTGCAGATGGCGCCGGTGGCTCTGAGCCGGGAGAGAGCCGTTCTCTCGTCGTCGGCCAGAAGTTGGCCGGCGACCGCCAAGTGGTCCGGGATCGGTGCTGCGACCAGTACTTTGGCAGCGCGGTAGGTCTCACGCCGGGTGACGACGGAGAAAGCCCCGCCGTCGGTCTCGACCCGGCGGACTTCTTCGGTGAGGTGGAAGGTGCCGCCGCCGGCCTCGATCTTCGCCACCAGGGTCTCGACCAGCCGAATGAAGGACCCCCGCATGTAGCCAAGGCGTTCGCCCATGCCCGAACGAGATCGAGAGCCTCCCCTGAGGGAGATCTTGCGCCACAGCCATACCATGGCCACGTTCTCGGCTTCATCGGCGAACTTCTGATAGAGCAGGGGCCCCCAGACGGTCTTCCATGTGCGCTCTCCCTGGTTGCGCCGAATCCAGTCGGCGGCGGTCACCGACTCGAAGGGTTGTGGGTCGCGCTGCCGTTGGAGCCAGAGGGTCGACAGGCCGAAGCGGATCTTGTCGATCAAGCGCAGGGGCCCGAACCGCAGGAGAGAGGCGGGGGTGCCGAACTCCCAGAGACGCCCGTCGGCCCAGATCCCCATCTTGGACGGCAGCCACTCGATTTCGTCACCGAGACCCATCTCCTCGGCAAAGGCGATATAGTCGGTGTCGGTGGTGAAGATGTGGTGGTAGAACGCCTCTAACGGCTCCCCCCCGATATCGAGGGCCCTGGCGAGGCCTCCGGGTCGTGGATAGCGCTCGAAGATGCGGACCCGATATCCTTCCTGGGTGAGCCTGAGCGCGGCGGTGAGTCCGGCAAGACCGGCTCCGACAATGGCGATTTCATTCATGACTCAACGCTATCCGAGCACCGCGGTTCCGTCAAAACAGGCAGGCGCCTTCTATGCCTGCTACTTCGGTGTGCTCGGCGTGGTGCTCCCTTTTCTCGGACCTTTCCTGACCGAGCGCGGCCTCGACGCCGTGGCGGTCGGACTCGTAACGGCGGCTTTTTCCCTTGCCAAGCTCGGCTACGCGCCGTTTCTCGGGAGATGGATCGACCGGGGGCGGTGGTTCCCGGGAATGCTGAGTCTCCACATGGCGGTCGCGATCGCGGCGGTGGTGGTGGTGGTTCGGGCGGTCGATGCCTGGGTCCTGGGGGCGGCTTTTCTGGTGATGGGACTGGGCTACGGCACGGTGCTGCCACTTGTCGAAGCGGCGGTTCTGGAACGACCGCCGGCACAGGGATACGGTTTTGTTCGTTGGTGGGGCTCGGCGGGATTCATCGTGTGCGCCACGCTGGCGGCGTTCCTCCTCGGCGGCCCCCGGCTCGATCTTTTTCCGTTCGCCCTGCTGTTCTCTCTGGTCGTGCTCGGGCTGGTCGCGGTGACCCTCGAGGGCGAGGCCCGTCCCCGGCACGGTGTCGGGTCCGGCGCCGGGGTGCAGGGCGCGGTGTGGGCCCTGCTCGCGATCCTGACTCTGCACCAGATCTCGCACGGACCGTACTACGGTTTCTTTTCGATCCACCTGGGAGAATCCGGACTTGGGACGGGCCTCATAGCCGGGATGTGGTCGTTGGCGGTGCTCGCCGAGCTGGCGGCCTTCGTCAAGGGCTCGAGTCTTCAACGGCGGTTTGGGCTCCGTGGCCTACTCGGCCTGGCTCTCGGACTGACGCCCCTGCGCTGGCTTCTGTTGGCCCTGCCGCCGACCCTCCCGATCCTCGTGGCCGCCCAGCTCGGCCACGCCATCACCTTTGCGGCGGTCCACCTCGCCGGAGTCCAACTTGTCCAGCAACTGGTTCCCGAAGGCGCCCGCCGAAACGCGCAAGCGCTTTACTCCGGGCTGGTCTTCGGTCTCGGGATCGTGATCGGAACCGGCGCCGCCGGACCCCTCTACGCCGCCGTAGGCGGTTCGGGGTCCTTCCTTGTGGCCGCTGGATTCTCAGCGATCGTAGCGGTGGCGTGGTTCGTTGTTGCGCCGCGGCTCGATCGCGGAGAGTGAGAAGGTGAGGAGGTTAGAAGGTGAGAAGGTAAGAGAGACAGGGGCGAACCCGGTTTCCGGCAACCGGATCTTCTGACCCTCTGACTTTCTCACTCTCTAACTTTCTAACTTCCTCTAGAAGATCACGTTTCTGATGTAGAAGTTCTGCACCGAGATCGAGCCGTTGAGCAACGACTCGGCGTCACCGGGTTTGATCCTGAACGTGCCGGCCGCCTTGCGCGAGGTCTGGACCATCTGGAGTTCGACGATCTCGGGCGCAATATCCGGATCCGCCTGCCGGATCAGATAGAAGGCCTGACAGACCGTCTCCAGGGCGTGGAAGACCTGATCTTCGGAGTCCGTCACGGCCTGGATGAAGAAGTAGCCCTGTTGAGTGCCGCCACTGGTGTGGTAGAGATAGAGCTTCTCATCGGCAAAGACCTTCTCGAACGCACGAGTCACCCGCTCGTCGTGGTAGGGATAGGTCTGAAGTCGGATCCCCGGGGTCGGGGTGGGCGTCGGGGCCATGGTGGTCTTCAGCTCCGGGTTCCGTTCCATGGAGTCGAGGGTGACAAAGGATCCGAGGGACTTCCTCGGGGTCGGCGTCGGCCCGATGTGGCCGTGGACGGCGAGTTCCTCGATCTCGACCGCGTCGCCGAGACCCTGCTGGTTGTAGCGCTCGGTCTCGATGAGATCGATCTGGGTGAGGGGATAGCTCGAAACCGTGCCCGTCGACAAGGTGATGATGGCGATGTCGCCGTCAACCTGCATCGGTTCCCTGCATCGGATCTTGTGCCCGTTCTTGAGGATCACAACGTAGCCGGCCGCGCCGGCCAGCTGGGCGACGATGAGAAAGATGATGACAGCCGCAAGGGCGAGAGCACGCCGCATGGGATGACCTCCAATATCGGTCCGAGTCAACTTTATTGTAGAGCATCGGGCCGCTCAATTTTGTGACACGTCCGGTCCAGGCACCTTTTTGGGGTCCTGTCGGGCAGGGTTCCCGGCGCCGGCAAGCGCGCTGAGGAGTTCGCTTCTCGACCGGGTCGATGTCTTGCGGAAGACGTTTTTCAAGTGATCGCGAACGGTGTGGGGGCTGATTCCCATTCGATCGGCCAGACCGGCGGTGTCATAGCCCTGGACGAGTAGCCGCAGCACCTCCCGCTCGCGGGGACTGAGCCGGTGTTGGATGGCAAAGTTGTCGATGAGATGATCCCGCGGTCCCCCGATCTCCCGAATGATGGCCAGCACCACTCGGCCGAGCCCCTCGGCGCCGGGTTCCAGCATCACGAGCTCCGAGGAGATCTCGACGCCGTTGGAGATCTGAAACCGATCACGCAGAGACTGCTGGTGGACTCCATCGTCAAGAAGCTGGCCGACCCGGGTGCAGAGCACGCGAAAGAACGGCTGCGGCCCCCCGCCGTTCCAGTCCACCCTGAGATCGTCCTCGGTCTGTTTGGAGATGAGCTCGTCGCCGGGACCATTGGCGAAGACGATGGTCCCGTTCGGTCCGAAGAGCAGAAAGGCATCCGAGGTGGCTTCGATCGCGCCGCGAAGAAGCGTCGCCTCGGCGAGCAGGCGCAGCCGGTGAAGCTCGCGGCCGAGGATGGCTGTCAGCAGGTTGAGCGACTCTTTCGACGGGAGGGTCTCGCCGTCCACGGTGAGGACCGCGGTGGTGAAGTCATCGATTTCGAGCTCGAAGGGGACCGATGACTTCGAGCGTCGACCGATTTCAAAGAGCCGTTCGCGGTTCGAACCACGTGTGCGGATCTCGAGTGTGGCCCACCGAAAGCCAGTGGCTGCGGCGAAGAACTCGAAGGCCTGATAGATCCCGAGGTCATCGGGTACCGTCACCTCCGGCGGCAGAATAATGGCATGGAAATCCTCCATCTCAACCTTGAATTGTACATTGAATCGGCCGAGACATCCTCGATTTTCGCGCTTGCCCTTGACCGTAGGCGACTCCTCACCTTAGACTTCCGGTCCCATGTTGGAGGCGCTGCAGGAACGTCTCGGTCGGGTCACCAAGACCTTACGCGGTGAGGGACACCTCACCGAGTACCACATCGACACCGCGATGCGCGAGATCCGACTCGCGCTCCTCGAAGCGGATGTGGCGGTGGAGGTGGTCACGAAGTTCGTCGCCCGGGTGCGTGAACGCGCCCTGGGCGGAGAGGTATTGACCTCGGTCACTCCGGCGCAGATGGTCACCAAGATCGTCCACGACGAGCTGATCGAACTCCTCGGCGGCTCTACGACCGAACTCGAGTTCAAGGGCCGGCCCGCGGTGGTGATGTTGGTCGGTCTTCAGGGTTCGGGCAAGACCACGACCGCGGCCAAGATGGCGAAGTGGATCAAGGAGAAGAAGAACCTCTTCCCCCTGCTGGTTCCGGCCGACACCTCGAGGCCGGCGGCGAGGGAACAGCTCCTGGTCCTCGGTGAACAGGCCAAGATCCCGACCGTTGACACCAGGGATATGGACGACCCGGAGGCCATCGCCAAGCGGGCCCTGCGCGAGGCGTCCATCAAGGGCTACCAGGTCCTGATCTTCGACACCGCGGGTCGATTGCACATCGACGACGAACTCATGGACCAGCTCGAACGGCTCAAGAAGATCCTCAAGCCCAAGCAAATCCTCTTCGTCGCCGACTCGATGACGGGCCAGGATGCGGTGCGGTCAGCACGCGCCTATCACGAGAGGCTCGACATCACAGGCGTCGTTCTCACCAAGCTCGACGGTGATGCCCGCGGCGGCGCAGCGCTCTCGGTGCGCGAGGTTGTCGGGCGACCCATCGTCTTCGCCGGTGTCGGCGAGCGACTCGAAGCACTCGAACAGTTCCACCCCGACCGCATGGCCGGACGGATCCTCGGGATGGGGGACGTCGCGAGCTTGGTGGAAAAGGCCCAGGAAGTCGTCGACGAAAAAAAGGCGGCGCGTCTCGAGGCCAAGCTCCGAAAGAACAAGTTCGATCTCGAGGATCTGAGAGATCAGCTGAGCAGCCTGAAAAAGATGGGCCCCCTCGGGCAGGTCATGGAGATGATGCCGGGGATGGGAAATATGCTTCCCAAAGGGGGAGTCACCGAGGGCCAGGAGCGACAGCTCAAGCGGTTCGAATCGTGTATCGATTCCATGACGCCCAGAGAGAGGCGGCACCCGCAGCTCCTCAATGGATCCCGCAAACGTAGGATCGCCAAGGGATCGGGCACCAGCGTCGAAGAAATCAATCGCCTCTTGCGTCAATACGGTCAGATGCGTAAGCTGATGAAACGGCTTGGGAAAGCCGATGCCAAGGCGTTGAAGCGACAGCTGGGTATGTAAAAGAATTTACTGAACATGACGACAAGTGACTGCGAGCAGGGAGGACCGTTCCAATGTTGATGATTCGACTGCGCCGTGGTGGCGCGAAGAAAAAACCCATCTACAGGGTTGTGGTTTCCGATTCACGGAAAACACCAAAGGCAGACTATCTCGAACAGGTTGGCTTCTATGACCCCAACCAGGAACCACCGGAGATCAGCATCGACCTGGAAAAGGTCGATGAGTGGCAGAACCAGGGTGCGGGTGTTTCCGACACGGTTCAGTCGCTGATTCTCAAGGTCAGGAAGCAGCAGCAGTGATTGCAGGGGGCGTGACCGCCCCTTTGGTCTCTCCTCTTGAAAGGAGTTCCCCGTGAGTGCGATGAAAGAGCTTCTCGAAGAGATCGCGAAGGCGCTGGTCGACAACCCCGAAGACGTTCAGGTAACTGAGGTCGAAGGCGAGCAGACAACCGTTCTCGAGCTGAGGGTCCGCAATGAAGACCTGGGGAAGGTGATCGGTCGGCAGGGTCGAACCGCTCGTGCGATCCGAACCCTCCTCTCCGCCGCCGGTATGAAAATCCACAAACGGTTCGTGCTGGAAATCCTGGAGTAGTGGGTTCAGACGACGGCCGCGACTGGCTCATCGTGGGCCGGGCAGGGAAGCCGCACGGCATCCACGGTGACGTGTTGGTCGAGATCATCACCGACTTTCCCGAACGACTGACTGATGGCATGACCTTTGGAGTCGGCGACGACTCCGGCCCGAGCGAGTTCCATGAGGTCTTCAAGATTCGGTTCCACAAACGGCGATGGCTGCTGTCGGTCTGCGATCTTCGCGATCGTGACGCGGCCGAGACCTGGCGCGGACGTTATCTCTATCTGCCGGAGCAGGCGCTCGACGAGCTTCCGGAAGGTTTCTACTACGAGCACCACCTGGTCGGTCTCGCCTGCCGGTCGCGGCAGGGTGCTGAACTCGGCGAGGTGACCGGGGTTGACCAGGGACCGGGCCAACGCCGCCTCATCGTCCGCCGAGGACGACGTGAGTTTCTCGTGCCGTACGTCCCCGAGATCGTGGTCGACGTTGATCTGGACCAGGGCATCGTGACCCTCGATGCGCCGCCGGGGCTTCTGGACGACAAGGCGATTACGGTCTAGGGGAGCGGTGCCAGGCACCTTTTCGCGGCGAAAAGAGAGCCAGGCACCGAGTCCGCGCAAGATCGAGTTTTCACCTCACGGGAGCGGGGTACGGTTCGCTATCGCTATCGCTATCGCTATCGCTATCGCTATCGCTATCGCTATCGCTATCGCTATCGCTGCCGCTGTCGCTGCCACGGACGCGGATACGGACGCGGATTCGGCCACGGACCCGGGTTGAAGACCGGTCCCGACTTGGACTCCGCTCCACTTTGTGTTTCAATACGCGGCTGGACGGCACG